>Ga0137363_10001065_pt1 | contig 15506 bp, 12 predicted proteins | sample MadtaG_FD_104800 | JGI IMG/M metagenome (GOLD analysis project Ga0137363, IMG submission 104800) | Vadose zone soil microbial communities from Angelo Coast Range Reserve, California, USA - Mad1_115_16 metaG | ecosystem: Environmental > Terrestrial > Soil > Vadose zone | place: USA: California...
AGGCTTCATGTAGAAGCTGTGCTTCTTTATTTCCTTGATGATGTCTTCCTGTTGCACCTTGCGCTTGAAGCGGCGCAGGGCATTTTCCAGAGATTCACTCTCTTGGATAATGACTTCTGCCACGTTAGTAATTCACCCCCAATCCGGTTCGGATTGGAAACTGTGCGGTGTCTCTCGCTGATACACACCGCCCCTGAAGATTATCGCACGAGGTAGATGGCATCTTCTAATCAATTAGGGCGGGGGAAGTCAAGCAATCTTTATGGAGGGAGGGGAGTTAGGGGAGGGAGGCGAGGAAGCCGTTACGAGGTGGGTAACTTGGCGAATTTAACGCTCTCGTACGCTCCCTCAAATGGCGAAGTCGGGACGCGCGGCCGGCAAGTCGAGTTGTTCGCCCTTAGCATTTGTCTTTTTCCTCCATTCTGTTGTTAGATGTGCGCGCTCCACGAAAGCGAAGCCCGGGGGTCTGCCATGTCTGCGATGCGTGATGCCATCGGAGTACTCCTAGCGGGAGGGCAGGGCGAACGCTTGTGGCCGCTGACGCGCGACCGCGCCAAGCCGGCGGTGCCGTTCGGCGCGCTCTATCGCATCGTCGACATCACTCTTTCGAACTGCATCAATTCGGATTTGCGTCGCGTTTTCGTTCTGACGCAATACAAAGCCCTCAGCCTGAATCGCCACATTCGTGCGGGGTGGTCGCCGCTGGCCGGGCTCGGCGACTATATCGAAGTACTGCCGCCGCAGATGCGCGTTTCGCAGCAGTGGTATCAGGGCACGGCCGACGCGGTGTACCAGAATATTTATTCCATCGGCAGCGAGCGCTCGAAGTACGTCTTTATCTTGTCCGGCGACCACATCTATAAAATGAATTACAGCCGCATGCTGCAGCAGCACCTCGACTCCGGCGCGGACGTCACCGTGGCGACCATTGAGATTGCCACGCAGCAGGCGGCGCGGCAATTTGGTGTGATCGAGGTGGACAAGGACTGGCGCATCGTGGGATTTGAGGAAAAGCCAGCCGCGCCTAAAGAGTCGCCGCATCACCAGGGCCATTGCAACGCGTCCATGGGCATCTACATTTTCAACACCCACCTGATGATCCCGATTTTGCTGGCGGACTCCGAGGACCCCAAATCCTCGCACGATTTCGGCAAAGACGTTCTGCCGCGCATCATCAACAAGCACCGCGTGTTCGCGTTCAACTTCATCGACGAAAACCGCAAGGACGCGCTGTACTGGCGCGACGTCGGCACGCTCGACGCGTACTACGAAGCGAACATGGATTTGGTTTCCGTTTCGCCGGTTTTTAACTTGTACGACAAGGACTGGCCGCTGCGCACCTGGCAGCACCAATATCCGCCGGCGAAATTTGTATTTGCCGACCCGGAACGCATGGGCGTGGCGCTCGATTCCATTGTGGGAGGTGGATCGATCGTATCCGGCGGACGCGTGCAGCGTTGCATTGTCGGATACGACGTGCGTGTCAACAGCTACTGCGAGGTGTCCGACTCCATTCTGTATAACCATGTGAATGTGGGCCGGCACTCGCGGATTCGCCGCGCGATTATCGACCGCCACGTGACACTGCCGGAGCGCACGGAGATCGGCTACGACACGGAAGCCGACCGGCGGCGCTTCCATGTGACAGACTCGGGGATTGTGGTGGTCGTGCGCCAGGAATCCCTGATCGAAGAACCGGAAGCGGCGTAAGTCCTTCTCCCGCTTTGCTTTGAGTTTACTATTGATAAAAGTTACGATCTATTGAATACTGGGCACTGGTAAAAGCTCGCCTCGCGTTCGGCTAACTCCTTTAGAATGCGCAGTTCCAAGACACCCCTAAAAAGGCCCTGTTTTGGTGCAAATAAATCCTTTAGAATCCGCACTTACAGACGCCGCGCCTGCAACGCCTTTAGAATGAACAGATCCAAAAACAGGGGGAGGGGGCCCCTACCGCGCATCACGTTAAAAAACCAGCTAGGATTAAACGCAGCCGTCAGAAAGGGCGGCGACTCAGGAGACCAAACAGATGTCGACCAAGATCACTCGAGTGCACGCGCGGCAAATTATTGATTCGCGGGGCAATCCAACCGTGGAGGCCGACGTTTTTGTTGGCGCGGAGGCGCGTGGGCGAGCGGCCGTGCCGTCGGGTGCGTCGACCGGCGAGCATGAGGCGCTGGAGTTGCGAGACGGAGACAAATCTCGCTATCTCGGCAAGGGCGTGCTCAAGGCGGTCGCCAACGTAAACGGCGAGATTGCGAAGGCGGTCGCCGGTTTGGATGCGGCGGATCAGCGCGCCCTGGATAAGCGCATGCTGGAGCTGGACGGTACGCCGACGAAGTCGCGCTTGGGGGCGAACGCGATACTGGCGGTGTCCATGGCGGCGGCGCGCGCTGCGGCGGCCGCGCAGAAATTGCCGCTGTACAAATACTTGGCCAAGTATTCCACGGTGAGCTCCGCGAATCTGCTGCCCGTACCGATGATGAACATTTTGAATGGCGGGGCGCACGCGGATAACTCCGTGGACTTCCAGGAGTTCATGGTGATGCCGTTAGGAGCACCGAGCTTTTCGGAGGCGCTGCGCTGGGGCGTGGAAGTGTTTCACGCACTTAAGTCGGCGCTGAAGAAGCACGGCTACTCCACTGCGGTCGGCGACGAGGGCGGGTTCGCGCCGAATTGCAAATCGAATGAAGAAGCGATCCAAATCGTGCTGGAAGCGGTTGGCGCTACCGGCTACAAACCCGGCGAGCAGGTGAGCATCGCGCTCGATCCGGCTTCGAGCGAATTTTACGACAAGGGCAGCGGCAAGTACGTGTTCAAGAAGTCGGACAAGTCCGCGCATTCGTCGGCGGAGATGGCCGCGTACTGGACCGCGTGGGCGGAGAAGTATCCCATCGTATCGATCGAGGACGGCATGGCGGAAGACGATTGGGCGGGATGGAAGCAATTGACCCAGAGTGTGGGGAGCAAAGCGTCGAAGAAGAAAATTCAATTGGTGGGCGACGATTTGTTTGTGACCAATACGGAGCGGTTGTCGCGGGGGATCAACGAAGGCATCGCGAATGCGATTTTGATCAAGCTGAATCAGATTGGGACGGTGACGGAAACAATCGACGCCATCGAGTTGGCGCGCAAGGCCGGGTACAACTCAATCATTTCGCACCGTTCGGGCGAGACGGAAGACACGTTCATCGCGGATTTGGCGGTAGCCACGGCGGCGGGACAGATTAAAACGGGGTCGGCTTCGCGGACGGACCGCATCGCCAAGTACAACCAATTGTTGCGCATCGAGGAAGAATTGGGCGCGTCGGCCAAATTTTCCGGACGTTCGCTATTCCCGGCGTAAGTGCTGAACGCGTTTTATGGCCGCGTCTTCCAATTCGCCCTCATCCGAATCAAACGTGCGCATCCGGCCGGCCAGCGATGCGGATGTACCTGCGCTCGTGCAATTGATCAACGCGGCGTTCGTGGTGGAACAAGTCGTTTTTGACGGCAATCGCGTGGATGACTTGGGGGTCCGCGCATACATGAGCGGTGGCACGTTTCTGGTGGCCGAAGATTCCGGCACATTGGCCGGATGCGTTTATATTGAGACCCGCGATAATCGCAGCTACCTGGGACTTCTTTCCGTGCAGCCTGCGCGGCAGGGTGCGGGGCTCGGACGGGAATTGGTAACCGCGGGAGAAAGCCTTGCGCGCGAATCAGGTTCCCGCGTAATGGATTTGCGTGTCATCAGCGCGCGAGGCGAGCAACTCTTGCCTTTTTATCAGCGCCTCGGATATAAGGTCGTTCGCACCGAACCATTCCCCGCGAATTTAGTTGCCAAGGTGGCCTCGCATTACATTCTGATGTCCAAGCCGCTGGCGTAGGTCAGCGACGGATTCGTCGCCAGGATTCACGGGCGCGTGCTTGCGATGCGCGAAATACGATCTGCCTCGCAACTAATTTTCAAACGTGGGTGATTTGAGGCAGAATACGGGCGCTGTCAATGTGTCGAGGAGGGCGGATGAATCGCAGGAGCATCATCGCGGGAATGTTGTTTGCGGGTGTGTCGCTCGCGCCGGCTGGAAGGCACGTCATTGCGGATGAGCAACCATTGTTTGGCTATTCGGCGGAGTCTTCAAAGGCGGAGCGGCAATGGGAAGAAAAGCTTCGCGCGATTCCCAGCCCGGAAAATCTGCGCTCCTATATGCAGCATCTTTCCGCGCGCCCGCACAACGTTGGCTCTCCCTATGACAAAGAGAACGCTGAATGGATTTTGGCGAAGTTCAAGGAGTTTGGGCTGGACGCGCATATCGAGCAGTTCGATGTGTTGTATCCCACGCCGAAGGAGCGCGTCATCGAGTTAGTCGACGGCGGCCCGAAATTTGTAGCCAAGCTGCAGGAACCCGCCGTTCCGCAGGATCCCACCTCGAATCAGCAGAGCGAGCAGTTGCCCACTTATCACGCCTATTCGATCGACGGCGATGTCACCGCGCCCTTGGTGTATGTGAACTACGGCGTTCCCGAGGACTACGAGCAGCTCGAGCGCATGGGCGTTTCCGTGAAGGGCGCCATCGTGATCGCGCGCTATTTTCATTCCTGGCGCGGGATTAAGCCCAAAGTGGCTGCCGAGCACGGAGCCATTGGCTGCATCATCTATTCCGATCCGCACGAAGACGGTTACGCGCAAGGCGATACGTTTCCCAACGGCGCGTGGCGGCCGAAGGAAGGCGCGCAGCGCGGCAGCGTTGCCGATATGCCCATTTATCCGGGCGATCCGCTGACGCCGGGAGTCGGCGCCACTAAAAACGCCAAGCGCCTGGACATTAAAGAGGCTGCGACGATTACTAAGATTCCCGTGCTACCGATTTCTTACGGCGACGCGCAGCCTTTGCTTGCGGCTCTGGCCGGGCGAGTTGCGCCGGAGGGATGGCGCGGCGGTCTGGGCATCACCTATCACATCGGACCGGGTCCCGCCAAAGTTCACCTGAAAGTGTTGTCGAATTGGCCTCTCAAGCCCGTATATGACGTGATTGCGAAAATTCCCGGTTCCTCGTTTCCGGACGAGTGGGTGATTCGCGGGAACCATCACGATGCCTGGGTGAATGGTGCGGAAGATCCCACGTCAGGAATGGTTGCGGTACTCGAAGAAGCGCGCGCGTTCGGCGATTTGCTCAAATCAGGATGGAAGCCCAAGCGTACGATCATTTTGTGCGCGTGGGACGGCGAAGAACCAGGCTTGCTTGGCTCCACGGAGTTTGCCGAGGAGCACTACGACGAGTTGCGCGCGCATGCCGTGGCCTACATCAACTCCGACAGCAACGGACGTGGCTACTTGGGCGTGGAGGGCTCGCACACGCTGGAGAAATTCAGCAACGATGTCGCGCGGGATATTTCCGATCCGGAGACCAAGCTTTCTGTTTGGAAACGCGACCGCCTGCGCGAGATCGCTAACGCGAAATCCGCCGAGCAGCGCAAAGAAATCCGCGAACGCACAGATGTGCGCATTCCCGCGCTCGGTTCGGGCTCGGACTACACAGCGTTTCTGCAGCACGATGGCGTCGCTTCCCTCAATATCGGATTCGGCGGGGAAGACGGCGGGGGCATCTACCATTCCATCTACGACGATTTCTACTGGTACACGCACTTCAGCGACAGCGATTTTGTTTATGGCCGCGCCCTGGCGCAAACCGGCGGCACCGCGGTGATGCGCCTGGCGGATGCGGAGCTGCTTCCGTTCGAATTCGGGGACTTCGCGGACACCGTGCAGACCTACGTGAAGGAACTGAAGGCCCTCTCGCAGAAAACGCAGGATGACATTCGGGAACGCAATCGCGAGATTGAAGAAGGCGTTTTCAAGGCTACGGACGATCCGCGCCACCCGCTCGTTGCTCCCGCGGCGGAAACCGTTCCGCCGCATCTGAATTTCGCGCCACTCGAGAACGCCACCGAGGAACTCGCGCGCAGTGCCGGCGAATACCGCAAAGCGCTGGAGCAGGCCAGCGCCAATGGCGGCGCGCAGCTCGCTTCGGCGTCGCTCGCCGACGTGAACCATTTGCTCATCGAAAGCGAGCGCAAGCTGACCACATCGGCAGGATTGCCCAATCGGCCGTGGTTCAAGCATCAGCTCTATGCGCCCGGCTTCTACACCGGCTACGCGGTGAAGACCGTCCCCGCCGTGCGCGAAGCCATCGAGCAGAAGCAATGGAAACAGGCGGATGAAGCCATCGTTGTAGTCGCCGGTGTTTTGCGCGATGAGGCCGCGCTCATTTCCTCCGCCGCGGCCAAGCTCGCCGCGGCAAAATGAGCCGCGGAGCGAAGCCGTAACGTTCGTGGCCATGTTTGAGCTGTTGCGGAGGAACCGACATCCCGTCGTACAACCTGGCCATCGTGGGCTTTGGAAATGTGGGCAAGGCATTTCTGCGCCTGCTGATCGCGAAAGAAATGGAAATTCGGCGTCGCTATGACGTGCGCTGGCGCCTCACTGGGGTCGCTACGCGCCGCAACGGCTGGCTCGCCGATCCGGACGGCCTAAACCCGCTGGCCATACTGAATGGACGCTGGCCGGCGCAACACCACAGCCTGCAGGCGGGGAGCGCGCGCGAATGGCTCGAACACGCCAAGGCCGATGTGTTTTTTGAGGCGAGTTCGCTGAATGTGCATACCGGTCAGCCCGCCATCGATCACATCCGAACTGCGTTGGAGCTGGGCGCTCACGCCATCAGCGTTAACAAGGGTCCGATCGTGCACGCGCTCAGCGAACTGGCCTCCCTGGCGCGAGAGAAGGGCAAGAGATTTTTGTATGAAGCGACGGTGATGGATGGCGTGCCGATTTTCTCCATGTTTCAACTCGGCTTGCCCGCTACGGAGCTGCGCGGCTTTTCCGGCGTGCTGAACTCCACTACAAATGTGGTGCTGACGGAAATCGAGAAGGGGCGTTCCTTTGAGGAAGGCGTCCGCCGGGCGCAGGCTATCGGCGTGGCGGAAAGCGATCCGAGCGCCGACTTGGACGGCTGGGATGCGGCAGTGAAAGTTGCCGCACTCGCGATTGTCTTAATGAACGTGCCGCTGCGGCTCGAGCAGGTACGGCGCACCGGTATACGCGAACTCAGCGAGGAAAAAATCCGCTCGGTGCGCACCTCGGGCATGCGTTACAAGCTAGTCTGCCGCGCGGAGCGCCGCGGCGACGGCGTAGACTGCAGCGTGCAGCCAGAGTTGTTGCTCGCCTCCGATCCCCTCGCCAACCTGGAAGGCACGAGTTCCGCGGTGCGCTTTGATTTGGACGTGTTCGGTCTATCGCTGGTGGAACACAATCCGGGAATCGAAGCGACCGGATACGGCCTGCTGGCGGATTTTCTTCGCGCCGTCAGCAGCTAGCCGCCGAGGTTCACCGCTTGTAGTTCGCGGCATACGCCGGCGCCGGAATCGCCGGGTCGCACCGCTCGTCGCGAATCGGCGCCGCGGCTTGCAAATGCAGAGGCACAATCCCCGCCCACACCGGCAGTGCGTAGTCTTCCTCATCGTCCTGCACCGGGCCGGAGCGAACTTTCGCGGAAATTTCGGTCAGCGGCAGTTTTAGAATGCTCGTCGCCCTAAGCTCCTTCTCATTTGGCTGTCGCGCGTCTTTCCAGCGCCCCGGCAAAATCTTTTCCGTGAAGGCTCGAAGCGCTTCGAGCTTCTCGGCGGGTTCATCTACAAGTGTCGCCTTGCCTAGCGCAACCACCGAGCGATAGTTCATCGAGTGATTGAACACCGAGCGCGCCAGCACCAGCCCATCGGTAAGCGTGACGGTGATGCACACCGGAACGCCACCCGCCGCGCCGCGCAACATCCGGCTAGCCGCCGACCCGTGAAAATAGATCGCGTCGCCGATCCGCGCGTACAGCGTCGGAATCACAAACGGCTGACTGTCCGTCTCGAATCCCACGTGACAAACAAATCCCTCATCTAGAATCTTGTAAATTGTCTCTCGATCGTACGCCCCGCGATGCGGCTCTCGAACCACACGCGTGCGCTCCGTCGGCGTGAAACCTTCCGTCACGATGCACCTCTTGAGAAACGTAGCGCAGAGTTGATAGCCAGCGCCACCAAGGCATGAGTGAAGAACAGGAATTTATCGTAACACGCTCACCGGCATTTCAGCGTAAGCGCGCGTTGTGAGAAACTAGCTGGCCGGACAATTTGGCATTTAACATAGGCGAGAAAAATGAGCACACCCGCTTTGCAGGAAACAGGGAAATCAACCAGCAAGCCGCTCGACTCGGCTTGGGTTCGCGCGCAATTCCCGTCGCTGAAATTGCAGGTGAACGGCCAGCCCGCCGCGTTCCTCGACGGTCCCGCGGGCACGCAAGTCCCGAAGCAGGTTATCGACGCGGTGCAGAACTATTTCCTCACCGCGAACGCCAACACCTGCGGAGCGTTTGCCACCAGCCGCGCCAATGACGCCATGATTGCTTCCGCGCGCGCCGCCATGGCTGATTTCTTCCACTGCGACGCGGACGAGGTCATCTTCGGCCAGAACATGACCACCATCACCTTCGCCCTAGCGCGCGCCATCGGCCGCGAACTGAAAGGCGGAGACGAAATCGTGGTCACCACCTTGGACCACGACGCCAACGTCGCTCCCTGGCGTGCGCTCGAGGAAAAAGACGTCGTCATCCGCCAAGTTGATATTTGCGAAGCGGACTGCACGCTCGATCTCGACGATCTGAAGCGGAAGATCACCACAAAGACAAAACTCGTCGCCGTCGGTTATGCCTCCAACGCCGTCGGCGCCATCAATCCCGTCGCGCAAATCACCAAGCTTGCGCACGATGCCGGGGCGCTTATGTTCATCGACGCCGTGCATTACGCGCCGCACGGCCCTATCGACGTCCGCGCGCTCGATTGCGACTTCCTCGTCTGCTCTCCCTACAAGTTTTTCGGCCCGCACATGGGCACGCTCTACGGCAAGCGCGAGCGCCTGCTGCAGTTCAAGCCCTACAAGGTGCGCCCCGCAACCGATGCGCTTCCCGATCGCTGGGAAACCGGCACGCAAGTTCAGGAGTTGATCGCCGGTATCGGCGCGGCGGTCGATTACCTCGCCGCACTCGGCCGCCGCCACGATCCCGCCGCAGCCGATCGCCGCAGCGCTCTGCTCGCCGCTTATCGTGTGACGCGGCAGCACGAAACCTCGCTGCTCGCGCGCTTGATCAAGGGCCTGCTCGCCATTCCCAAGCTGCGCTTCTTCGGCATCAGCGATCCGAACCGTTTCCACGAGCGTTGCTCCACGGCCTCGATCCGCATCGGCGATCACCATCCCACGGAGATCGCGAAATTCCTCGGCGACCGCGGCATTTTTACTTGGGACGGCAATTACTACGCTCTGAACTTGACCGAGCGCCTCGGCGTCGAAAAAAGCGGGGGCCTCCTCCGCATCGGTCTTGTGCACTACAACACCGCGGAAGAAGTGGACCGCTTGCTCGCCGCGCTGCGCGAATTTGCCGGCAAGTAGCGCCAACGCTCTGGCTGGTTCGCGCGCGCCTCTCGTACTGAGAAGGAATATGAGCAAACGACCGAAACCAATCGTTCTAACCGTGCTTGATGGCTGGGGATTTCGCGCCGAAACCAAAGGCAACGCTATCGCGCTCGCGCGCAAGCCTACCTACGACGCGCTGCTCAAAAAATTTCCCAACACGCTAATCCACACTTCCGGCCCCTACGTCGGCCTCCCCGAAGGCCAAATGGGCAACAGCGAAGTCGGCCACCTCAACATCGGCGCCGGCCGCATCGTGCACATGGACATCACACGCATCGATCTGCTCATCGCCAACAAGCAATTGCAGAACGTGCCGCTATTCCAGCAAGCGATGGAACGCGGCCGCCAGCGCCAGCTGCACTTGATGGGGCTGCTTAGCGATGGCGGCGTGCATTCCCACATCCAGCATCTGTTTGCGCTGCTCGAAATGGCCAAGCAGCAAAAGGTTGAAAACGTTTTCATCCACTGCTTCATGGACGGCCGCGACACGCCTCCGCACAGCGGCCGCGACTTCGTGCTCCAGCTCCAGCAAAGAATTCGTGAACTCGGCGTCGGACAGATTGTTACGCTGGTCGGCCGCTACTACGCGATGGATCGCGACAATCGCTGGGAGCGCATCGAACTCGCCTATCGCGCCGTCGTCCACGGCGAGGCGGAAACTCGCACCGACGATCCGCTCACCGCCCTGCGGCTCAGCTACGAGCAGGACGTCACCGACGAATTCGTGAAGCCCGTCGTCGTCACCAAGGGCAGCGGTCCAACGGCGCCAGCGGTGGGGCCGATCCGCGACGATGATGCCGTTATCTTTTTCAATTTCCGCGCGGACCGCGCCCGCCAGATGACCTACGCGCTCGCCGCGCCCGACTTTGATAAATTCATCGACCCCAAGCGCCCCAAGAATTTGTTCTACGTGGCCATGACGCAGTACGACAAAAGCTGGCCCTGGCTAAAATACGTGATCGGTCCGGAAAAACTCGAGCACATCCTCGCGCAAGTTTTCGCCGACCTGCACTACAAAAATCTGCGCTGTGCGGAAACGGAAAAATACGCGCACGTCACCTACTTCTTCAACGGCGGCGTGGAAAAGCCCTTCGCCGGCGAAGAGCGCATCCTGGTTCCTTCGCCGAAAGTCGCCACCTACGATCTCAAACCGGAAATGTCCGCCGCGGGAATCACCGACACGGTGGTGAAAGCCATCGAGAAGGGCGAGTTCGACGCTATCATAATGAATTATGCCAATGCCGACATGGTTGGCCATTCCGGCAAGCTAGAAGCCGCCATCAAAGCCGTGGAAGCCGTCGATGCCGGTCTCGCGCGCATTTACCAAACGCTGCAGCCTCGCGGCGGTGCCTGGATCATCGCCGCCGACCATGGCAACGCGGAAACCATGATCGATCCAAAGACTGGCGGCCCGCACACCTATCACACCACCAATCCCGTTCCGTTCATTCTCGTCACGGATGACGATCACCTGAGCCTGCAACCTGGCGGCGCTCTTCGCGACATTGCCCCAACGATGCTCGGCGTCGTCGGCCAGCCCCAACCCACAGTCATGACCGGCCGCGACCTGCGTCAAAAATAAGATAATGCAGTCGGCGCGGAGGTCAACTTTCATGCAAGAAAAACCGAGCTCAGGCAAACCAAGCTACATCGGCAGATACGGCGGGCTCAGCGTGCCGGGCACGCGCGCGGGCGCTATCGTCTCCATTGGATTGGTCGTTCTCGCGTGGATTGCCATCCCGATCGCTCGCCCCTTCATCGTCAGCACGGTCGGCCTCGGCCTTATCGTGGGCCTCTGCCTGTGGTGGCGACACAATAGATCGAGCGAGTGAATGAGGGTCATATGCAGCCCCGATCCGCAAGCTTTGCGGCGATTGCAATGAGGATCGGTTGAGGTCCTTCGGCTATCCTCATCGGACAGCCTCAGGATGACACTCGTTTGTAGGCGCGCTTGAGAAGAGAGCACCCCGGCCCAACATCGTGAAGAGAATCTTCTACGTCTGCGTTCTTAGCAACAGCTCAACGATGTTGTACATCGGCGTGACCAACAATCTGGAGCGCAGAATTCTCGAGCACAAAAACAAGCTCATCCCAGGTTTCTCGCAGAAGTACAACCTGCATCGTCTAGTCCATTTCGAATCATTTGCGGACATTCGCGGTGCCATCGTGAGGGAAAAACAACTGAAAGGTTGGCTCCGGGTAAGAAAAGTGGAATTGATTGAGTCAAAGAATCCGAACTGGGGTGACTTGGCTGAGGACTTGTTCAAAACGCCAAAAGTAACGAACGAGATGTCGAACCCGACTAAGGCGCCAACCACAAAGCGGCTGTCATCCTGAGGCTATCCGATGAGGACGGCCGAAGGACCTCAACGTACGAATCAAGCACAACGTAATGTATCGTTAGCGTTTCACTTATGAGCGCAACGCGCACAACCCCAGGGGAAACGAAATTGGTCATCTGCGTCTGGCATCCGTTCACCTACTGGCGCCCGCAACCCGTCGTTCCCGAAACGCTGCGCCGCCGTTGGCCGGAAATGCGCGTCCTGCATCTCCCGGACTACGATCACCTGCCGCAGGAATTGCCCGATACCGACATCTTCGTCGGCTACTCGCTGCGCCCGCAGCAGCTCAAGCTCGCCGGGAAACTGAAGTGGCTGCACTCTACCGCCGCCGGGGTCGCGCAACTCATGTATCCGGAACTGCGCGATTCGGGGATTGTCGTCACCAATCCCAGCGGCATTTTCTCCGTGCCCATGGCCGAACACACCATGGGCCTGCTCGTGGCCCTCGCCCGTAATTTCCCTGATTCCGTTCGCTATCAAGACAAATCCCACTGGGGCCAGCAGGATTTGTGGGACAAGCCGCAGCATCTCACCGAGCTCAACGGCCGGCTTTTGCTCATCGTGGGATACGGCTCGATCGGCCGCGAACTGGCGCGTCGCGCGCACGCCTTCGATATGCGCGTTTGGGGCGTCACGCGTTCCGGAAAAGGCGATGCAAACTACGCGGAGAAAATCGTGCCCGTGGCGCAACTCGACGAAGTGCTGCCCGCAGCCGATTACGTCGTAGTCGCCGCGCCGGAAACCCAGGAAACCGCCCAACTTATGAGTGCCACGCGAATTGCAAAAATGAAGCGCGGTGCCCGCCTGATCAATGTGGGTCGCGGCTCATTGCTCGATGAAACTGCGCTGCTCCGCGCGCTTGAATCAGAAGCGCTGGCTGGCGCAGCTTTGGACGTGGCCGCAACCGAGCCCCTTCCGTCCGACAGTCCGTTGTGGAAAGCGCCCAACTTGTTCATCACCCCGCACACCAGCGGCGTAAGCGACCGCCTGTGGGTGCGCCAAGCAGACATCCTCGTGCAATTGCTGGAAAGATGGTTCGACGGTCGCGAGCTCTTCAACCAAGTCGACTTCACCCGCGGCTATTGAAGCTGTCAGTCGTGTGGTTTCTTACTCTTTCGTTCTAGTGAAACCAAAACGCCCGGCGCGAAACGAGCCACCTGTCATCCTGAGGCTACCCGATGAGGGTAGACGAAGGACCTCAACGTAATGATTGTCAGAAAAGCTCAGGACGCAAGGACGAGAAGCGAAAACTACAACCGCCTCAATCTCCCACGCCGCCCTTGACCGCCGTATATCCTTCGCGCGCGTACACCACCACTTTTTGCTTCTTACCCTTCTGGTCCTTGACCTCCAGCGGGCTGCCGTCCGGCGCTACCAACTCCACTTTGACCTTGTGAAACTTTCCGTCGTTTGCTCCTGTCGTTGGCGTGTACGACAAGCTGTACTGGTTGCGCAAGAACGCCGTAATCGTCTGGAAAATCCCCGGAATTTCGCCGTCAAATTGCGGGAACCAAGAGTACCCGCCGGTCATCTGCGCAAACGTTTTGAGCTGGTTTTCGCCCTGCAGGTAATTCATGTGCGAACCCAGCGAGCCGTGTGACTCCAGGAAGTTTATATACGGCTTGTCCAGGCCCACGCAAAAAATCGTGGTGTCCGTCTGCCGCAACAGCTTCATGGTTTGATCCAGCGTGTGCTTTGAAAAGGTATCCACGCCGGTGGCCAGCACCAGGATCGCTTTCTTGCCCTTCACATCTTTCAAGCGGTCCGTGGTGTCCAGAATCGCGTCGAATACGTTGGACTCGCTGAAACCGGGAAAATAGAGATGATAAAGCGCGTTCCGCACTTCATCCTTGTTCTGCGTGAAATCCACTTCCACACGGGATCTCATGTCGAACGTAACCAGGGCCACCCAATCGTTCTTCTTGAGTTGGGGAAAAAACGCGTCCGCCCAATACTTCGCCTGGTACGCAAACCAATCGTAGTAACCGCGGCTGCTGAACTCCATCAGCATCACGATGGTGATCGGCGCCTCGCTCGAGCCGAAGTTGCTGATCGTTTGCGCCGTGCCATCGTCCATGATGCGGAAGTTCTCTTTCTTTAAGCCCGTCAGCAGGTCTCCATGGTTTGTGGCGGCGATCACATCCAACGTGACCACCGGCACTTCCACGGAAATGCTTGCCCCGGCCTCCTGCGGCTTTTGTTGTGGCGGCGGAGGTGGCGGTTCGACGGGAGGAGCGCCCGGTTGCTTCTGTCCGCCTTGCGGTCCTTCCGGCGCCTGCCCACGCGCATTCATTGCGCCCGCACCGAGAGTCAGCGCGCCGGCAAGAAATACCAGCCAAAACTTGGAAAGATTCGCTTTCATGCTTGGCCCCTCAATTTACAATGATAGACGGACTTGCGCCGGTGCGGCAACGCCCTCCAGCAGAGCGGCTTGCTTCCAACCCGTTGAGCTTACGTAACCACTCAGAGCCGCGCGCGGCAAGGTCCCCGCAGTGCGCATGTTAGTATGAAGCACATTTGCCTTAAAGCGTTGCTGGTGCGCGGAAAGCAGATGGGTCAAATGCCCACGGGCCAAAAATTGTCGCGCCGAAAAATGGAGGATGTCTTTGCTGATTTCAAACCGCGGAACGCGCATGCTGTTGCAAGTGGGAGTGATTTTCTTCACGGCGGTTGTTCCGATCGCGGCCCAGGGTATCCCGCCAAATCCCAGGCCGGCTCAGGCCAACCCTTCTCCCCTCGCTGGTACTGAACCGCTCTCCAGGGAAGCGCTGGTATGGCTTGCGCAGCTCATCCAGATCAACACCACCAATCCTCCCGGTAACGAGCAAGCCGCTGCGAAATACATCGCCGGCATTCTTGAGAAAGACGGCATTACCCCGGAGATTCTGGAAGTTGCGCCGGGGCGCAGCGCCGTTGTCGCCCGGCTGCGCAGTTCCGCCATTTCCAACCCGTCGCGCGCGCTGCTTTTGGTGGCGCACATGGACGTTGTCGGTGCCGAGCGTGCCCGGTGGACGGTAGACCCCTTCGGCGCGGTGATGAAGGACGGTTATATCTATGGCCGCGGAGCCCTCGACGACAAGTCCATGCTGGCCGCGAACCTGGCTACCATCATCGCGCTGAAGCGTTCCAGCGCTCGCCTCAACCGCGACGTGATTTTTCTCGCCACCGACGACGAAGAAGCCGGCGGCGACGCCAGCATCAGACCTTTGATTGCCAAGAACTGGGACAAGTTCGCCGCAGGCTACGCCTTGAACGAGGGCGGCGAAGCTATTTCCAAGGGGGGCAAAGTGCAATACGTTGCCGTGCAGGCCAGCGAAAAGGTAGCCGTCAACGTCGCGGTCATCGCCAAAGGCCCCTCCGGACACGCCTCGATTCCCAGCAAAGACAACGCTGTCGTGCACCTGGCTGCGGCCGTGGCTAAGATCGGCGCGTACTCCGCGCCCGTGCACTTCAACACGGTTGTGCGCCGCTATTTTGAGGGGCTCGCCGCCGTCTCGGACGACGAAATTGGCAAGTGGATGCATTCCCTCGAAACCAACGACCGCGGAGAGCACGCGCAACGCGTCATTTCCGATGCGAATCCTCAGTGGGCCTCGATGATGCACGATTCCATCGCGCCCACTATGTTGTCGGCTGGCGTGCGCGCCAACGTGGTTCCCGGCGAAGCG
>Ga0137363_10001068_pt1 | contig 15494 bp, 24 predicted proteins | sample MadtaG_FD_104800 | JGI IMG/M metagenome (GOLD analysis project Ga0137363, IMG submission 104800) | Vadose zone soil microbial communities from Angelo Coast Range Reserve, California, USA - Mad1_115_16 metaG | ecosystem: Environmental > Terrestrial > Soil > Vadose zone | place: USA: California...
CTAATGACCCTTGCAAAATAGAGTAACGAGTTTCATGCGGTACGCTGCCATGCTAGCGCATGCCGACGACTCGTGGTGCTCACCGGGATTTTGCTGCGCTGGAAGCGCGGCGGTTCCAGGCCGCGCGATTGTTTGGACGGGGCGTGTCGCAGGTCACCGTGGCGCGGGAGTTGGGGGTCAGCCGGACGACCACGCATCGGTGGTATCACGCGTGGCGGAGAAAGGGCCGGGGGGCGTTGAAGGCGGCCGGTCGAGCCGGCCGCAAGCCGCGCCTCAACCGCCGGCAGTTGGCCGGGGTGGAGGCCGCACTGCTGAAAGGCCCTGCGGCCCACGGCTTCGCCACCACCCTGTGGACGTTGCCGCGGATCGCCGCGGTCATCGCCCGACGGACGGGGGTGCGCTATCACCCCGCGCATGTCTGGCGCATCCTGCAGGGATTGAATTGGTCGCTGCAACGGCCCGCGCGCCAAGCGCGGGAGCGCGACGAGGCCGCCATTCGCCAGTGGCGACGCCAGCGCTGGCCGCAGGTAAAAAAAACGCGCGGCGCCGGCACGCCTGGATAGTCTTCGAGGACGAGAGCGGCGTGTCGCAGCAGCCCGTGGTGCGGCGCACGTGGGCGCCGCGCGGGCAGACCCCCGTCCTGCAGCACACCGGGTCGAACTGGAAACGGTTGTCGATCGCCGCCGCGCTGGCGTTTCGGTGGGATGGCCGGCGGACCCGCTTGTACTTTCAAACCCACCCGGGCTCCTATACCGACACGAGGCTCATCCGCTTCCTGCGCGCCCTGAAACGGCACTTTCGTGGCCAACGGGTCGTGCTCATCTGGGATGGTCTGGGCGCGCACAAGAGTCGCCGGATGAGGACCTATCTCGCCGCGCAGCAGGCGTGGTTGCAGGTCGAACGGCTGCCCGGCTATGCCCCAGATCTCAACCCCGTCGAGCTGCTCTGGGGCAACCTGAAGGGCGGCGAATTGGCGAACCTCTGCCCGGCCGACATCGCGGCCCTGCGGCACCCGGTGCACGTGGGCTGCGGCCGCATCCGGCGCCAGCCCGCGCTCGCCTTCGCCTTCTTGCACCATGCCGGCTTGGGGCTGTGACATGCGTGTCACTCTATTTAACAAGAGTCATTAGCTCCCGGTTGACGGTGGCAGGAGCCACGAGGCCGCCCCGACGGCTCTTCATCGTGAGGCGCTCGGCCTTGTACGCTTCGACGGTGGCCCCGGTGACGTCGCACGCCCGGCGGTTGCCCAGAGAGGCCATGAGGTGCTCGATCCGGCCCGTCAGTGAGTTAGTCGAGCGGCGACCGTTGCTCTGATACTCGACGAGCAGGGCGTCTAGCAGGGCGCCCACCGTCACCTTCTCGGCCTTATGCCCCACGAACCGCCCGGCGCCAATCTGTTTCCACCGGGTCTTCAAGAGCCGCTCGGCGTCGATTTCGCGCTCGCTCTTGGTGCTCTCCCGGTGCTCGACGCCGTCTACGCTGTACCGAATCCACCACACCCGGCCTCGGAGCATCTTGGCACCGAAACCGCGCGGCGCCTTGGGCTCGGCCTTGGGCTCCGGCTTGGCCTCGGGGATGACGAGCGCGGCCGATGCGGGTGGCATAGAGGCCAGCACCTCGTCGAGGATGGCCGAGCCGTACGCGGGGGCTCACTTGGCACCCCACCGCTTCAGTGCGGCCTTCTTAGCAGAGGTGCTCCGTTGCTCGGGCGTGAGGGCCGCCCGGCTCTTCTTGCCGCCCTTGCGGCCCTGCTCGGTGAAGAACTTTTTTGTTAGCTTCGTCATGGGATGTTCCTCCTTACCCCGAGCATATGCGAACCCCCTCCGCATGAGCAAGCAAAGGATCATCGGCCTTGCCGGGCCACAAAGGCCGCCAATTCGGCCTCCCGAAACTTGAGCTTGCGATCGAGGGGGCAGATGTAGCCGAGCCGGTGCGTCTTGTGCTTCCTGTACAGGCTATCCTGCGAGGTGCCCAGTAGGGCCGCCGCCTCTTTCACCCCGAGCACGGGCCCGGCCTCGGCCTTGGGAGGGGCCCCAGAGATCGCCCGGGACACTACCGCGTCGAGATCGGCAGCCAACCGTTGCGCCTCCCGGCGAAGCTCGACGGCCTCGGCGAGGGAGAGCCGCGCCACCGCCTCCGGATCCGCCGCGAGGGTTGCCAGACTGGGCGCGCTCATGCCGTCACCACGGCACTGACCGGCGACGGAGCCCGAAAGCCCCGCCGCCGGACTTGTGGTGACGCGTTGTATATGCCAGAGGCTAGCTCTGGCGTCTCGGGGGTTCTGAGGCCCCGGACGGGCAAACTTGGTGTGTGGTGTGTGGTGACTGGTGTGTGGTGACTGGCTAGCGGTTCTTGGTTCTTGGAAAAGGCAAAAGGCAAAAGGCACCAAGAAGCCTATAGCCAACGACCACCACCAAGTTAGTGCTAGGCATGGGCGAGCACCGCCGCGACCCGCGAGTAGTGGAGTGGCTCGGGCACCGGGTTCCCGTCCGCGTCGGCCGCCACCGTCTCGACGTCGAGGCTCAGTGACTTCCCCACGAGCCCGGCCGTCGAGGGACGCTCACCACCGGGATAGAGCAGCGCCACGAGCTTGGCATACTTCGAACGATTGCCCAGAAAATTGAGGTTCACAAAGTAGGGCACGCCCCGCGCGATGGGCTCCAAGCCATTCCCGAGCGCGTCCCCGTCTGGGAAGAGATCGAACGAGATCACGAGATAGTCCCGGATGTTCCGGTAGTTGTGTTTTTTCGCGGCCGTCGAGACTCCGACGTAACGGCCGGGCTTTACCAGCGGTGACTTCTTAGGAAGTGGTAGCTCGACATCCTCCGGCGGGCGAGGGACGGAGCGCAAGTGCGGAGCCGGGCGACTCATGAGCGGACACCCTGCCCGGCATTCGCGGAGGACATGGCGCGCTTGAGAGCGCCGACGGCGTACGCCAGCGCAATCGCGGAGCAGGGAGCACCGGCCGCGTAGTCCTCGATGAGTGTCGGCGACTTGGATTGAAAAGTAAAAACGAAGTCGGCGCTGGGGCGGAGCTTGAAGACCTTCAGGAGCTTGCAACCACTGGCGCGCAGGAACACCGCGCAGTAAAAATCAGCCGTTTCTAGTTCATGCACTTTGCCTCTTCCTCCAATTGACAGACGTATCCTATCTAAGCCATTTCGACGATTCCTCCGTTTGGGCCTTCTATCCTCATAATCGTCGCGGCACCATGCCGTCCTGCTGATCACACCCGTGATCGGGCCGCGTGGGTGAGGCGGTAGGGAGTGGCCGCCTCGGTCCACGCGGTGCAACCGATCAAGGGATGACTCTCACATTGTAGAACCTAGCGCGTAAGGTGTGGTGCGGTTTCTGCGCACGAATTTCCCGGGGGACACAGTGTCGCCCGCTATCCGTAGAGCCTCGGGGCGAGTTGCCACGCGACGGCCCGGGCGATCTGAGCCGCGCTCCGCGAGATGTGCCGGTGCTCCCACTGCCGCCCACAGAGCATACAGAACCGTCGCGCGGAGTCGGTGGCCAGAAAGCCCCCGCACCTCGGGCAGTAGAAGCCGCGCGGTTGCTCCTCGTGAATCGGCTCCGCCACCATCCGCCACGCCTCGGCCTTTGTCCTGTCACGCTCGCGCGCCTTGCGGCGGAGATCCAGCATCCCGGTGCAATTGCAAACGTCCTCGCTCGGGTGAACACCTAGAGGACATCCCTGCCAGCGTGATCGCAAATCAGCGGCCCGGGCTCTGCTCGAACCTATGGCCTCGTCTGCGCATGTGATCCGCCTTCACGATGGGAGCGCTCTGATCTAGGGCACGTTCGACCAATTCGAGCACGCCCAAGCTCTTGAGCGTGGCGATATCCTCCGGCGTCATGTCGCGCCGAGGTTTGATGCATTCGCACGCATCATTCGTGGCGGCCAAGCAAAAACACTCGCCGTCCATTACTCGGCTAGCTCGCCGTTCGCGATGTCCGAAAAGTCTTCCGGGCCGGAAGCCTTTGTCAGGTACTCGTGAAGGTCGCCCAGAATTTTGCCACCCGGTTCATCGAGCAAATATCTTTTCGGCTCGCTTGCGACTCGGTTGAGCATCCACGAGGATGCCCGGTCACAAATTGCCGTCACGTGCGCTTGAATGTTCTCGACTGTCACCGTTGCCATGGAATTCTCCCTCGTGAAAGTTGGTCTAGCCGGAGATAAGGCCGGAGTCCGAAAGCCAGATGTCCAGCGTGGTGTCCGATGAGGCGGCGACGACGGCGAGCGCGTCCACGGGGCCATCGATGTGGAGCGAAGCCATTTCCCCAGCGCCCAGACTCGCGAACGTCGAATCGTCCAAGCTCGTGAGCGCGGACAGTGTCGGCCCGATCTTCACGTCGCACGCGTCGAGCGCGTTGCTCCCGGAATTCTTGAGGTACAGGCGGCACGGCCCAATCCCGTTGAACTGTCGGGAAGCGACGGTGATGTCTGAGCCGCTCACCGGAAATGCAGCGACTACGAATCCGTACGGCATGGTGATCTCCCTTGCTTGGTGAATTGAATTCCGAGGAGTAGCGGAGCCTTCGTGGACTTCTCCACCGCGCGGGAGTTATGTGACGAGTGCCTAGCCCGTCCACGCCCCGCCCCCCACGTCTCACGATGGGGGCCCCCGGAAACTTAGTCGTCCGCGAAAATCCGCTCTAGCTGCCGCGCCGATCTGTCAAAGCGGTCGGAAGCGTCTCGCTCCTCGAAAGTCAGCGTGACGCCTCGGCCGTCTACGCTCCGCTCGCCCCGACGGCGCCGCTCCGCGTGGCACGCCATGTCGCAGAGAATGGTAATCATCTCGGTGACTACGGAGACGAGAAGGTCGTTCCCGTTTGCGCGGTACGTGATCGGGATCACCACGGGGGCTTTCCCCGGGCGAGTGATCGCGATGCGCGGCTCGAACGGCTCAGGCGCCGCCATCGGTTGCGATTCTCGTGCTCGTGCTGATGCCGTCGTCATCGTGCTCCCTCTGGGCCGAGCCCGTTAGCGCCACTATGGCCTCGTAAAGTTTGCCCGCCACGCTCCGACAATCGGAGCACATGCGATTTGCTTTGGTCTGGGACTGAAACGCGTTTCCGCACCGGAGACACGCGAGCGTCCGAGGGGCGCCCTCGACGTTCCAGCGATTCACCGACTGCGCCAGAAACGCGCTCCGAGGGAATTGATCCCTCGCCGAGCCCGTCACTACTACTACAGCGCCATCCGGCCCGCTTGTGGAGTCGAGCACAATGCCACACTTCACGAGCGGTGCAAATCGAAGAGGTACTTTCGCGGCCCACCGATAGCGAGGAGCTTGGGCACTCGGCCCGAATGCGCTGGCGCTTCGATTGTGGGGAGCTTGGCGCGAGGGTAAGAGACGCGCTTCGCCACCGGGAAGACGTGACGCTCGGGCGCGCCCATCATGCCGTCCGGGAAATCAACGGTCATCTCGTCTTTCCCCTCGACGATTTCAAACTCCAGCGTTCCCCATGACTCTGGGAGCTTGAACCGCTCGCCCAGCGCCGCGACGTCCTCGTGTAACTGAAAAATCCGCCCCTCTATGGCGAGCTTGAGAAGCGGAGCATTCCATTCCTCGACGGCCTCGCCGTCCTCGGTGGTGCCTATCGTTTCTAGCTCGTCGAGGCAGTCATACACGAGCTTGGAGACGATGACCCCGAGCACGCGCGCATCCTCGCGGCCGAATACGAGCTTGTCAGTTTGCACCTCGTTCACAAACTTGGGCTTGCCCGTCTTGGGATCGGCGACCACTTCCTTCTTGATCACACGAGCAATCGACGGCACCGAGCTAGCCTCGCGCCGCGTTCTCGGCGGCCGTTACGATGCTCTCTTCGCGCGCGCGAATTTTCGAGAGCCGGAAACGGATGTCGGAATCGAGATCCCGCAAGTTTTGGCCGAGCGCGGGGTTCCCACCGTCGGCCAGTTTCGAGACGCGTTCAAAATCGCGCTTCGCGTCGGTGAGCTTCGCGCGGTGAGCGGTAAGGAATCCGTCATCGAACGGCATGGCAAGCTCCGCCGCATCGTCGCCCAGAGCGAGGAGCGCGGCCATCGTGTTCTCTACCTCTGTCGCCGACTTGGCGCGCGCGCCCTTGGTGCGGAGATCCTCGGCGAGCTTCGCGGCCTCGGCCAAGCTGAACTTTCCCCATGCGGCCATCTGTCAATCCCCCTCGTGGTGGTGGCGGTGATCGTGAAGTGCTCTCATATACCCCCACCCCAAGAGATCGCTATTTCACAAATCCCGGCCGAGTGATCGTCGCTTCCGGAGCGTGGCGCGAAGTTGCTCTTGCGTCGGGCGCTTGTAGGTTTTGCCTGAGGGGCTCCACCGTCGGCCCTTCTTCCGAGCAGCGACGGCCGCGAGCGCGATGGCGATCCGGGCGGCCTCCCGGTTGCGCTCGGCCCGACTCCCGGGGCGCAACGGCTCCCCCTCTGCCATGGCTTCCCGTTCCTTCTCCCGGAAGCGCTCGACGGCCTCCGAGTCTCCGATCCCCTTCAGAAGTCTCAAGTTTCTAGGCATGCGCACAAGATATTGTCCCGGGCCAAATCAAGTCAAACAACCCACATCTAGTATGGTGTCGGGAATCGAACACCATCCCTAGGGGTGGGTCTTGCGTTTCCTTCTTTCGGTTCTCTCAGAGCCCCCTCTGCCGAAAAACGTCGCGCCAGATGCTAGACTCCCGCCCAGCCAAAGAGGTTTGGTTAGGCAGCAAGGGGAACCTCTGGTTCCTCTCGTTCGCCACGATCACCGCACTCTCAGGGAGGGGAACCTGACGATGCGCCGAAGGAATTGTTCGATGGCTTTAGCGTAGACGGACTAATGACTGATACCGCGAACTTGAAACAAGATGCGCATCGCTTTCTGGTGCGGCTCGAGGCCCACCTGAACTCGACGATCCCGACACCAGCGGTGGTTCAAGCCGAATTAGCGGAAGCGGTCGCAAAGGCGCGGGCGGCTGCTCGGGGGACCGCGGAGCGGCGGGGCACCTTCGCGGAGGGCGCGTTTCTCAATTCTTATGTCCTCAAAGGACTTCACGCGTTCCTAATGGCCGATCTTGGACTCAGCTCCGAAGCCGCCAAGCGTGCGGTCTTGTCCGAGTCGTACCGAGGGCAGCAGTTCGCGTCAGGGTCACCGGTTCGGCCCGGTGCACATCCATTTCGGAAGGTAATCGGCGTCTCGGCCCGGCAGATCGTTGAGATCTGGAAGACGGACGAGAAACCACTCGCGCGGAATAGCTGCCCTGACTTGGCCCTTCGCGTCCCGTCGCCATACCGCGTTGTCTTCGAGGCTAAGTACCACGCAAAGCAGAGCCAGACCACAGCGGAAGCAGAACTCGCGAAAAACATCTACCAAGCGTTTTTTTACCTTGCCCTGCCGCGGCTTCCTGCGACTAGGAGGCACGCCGCGTGGGACTACGAGTTCGCCTGCGTGCTGGCCTACGACGCCACTCCGGACGGACATCTGCTCCGGGCGTGGCGTTCGTTGTCGGGTAGCGTTCGAGTAGCGTGCTGGGCTGGCGCGAACGTCTATGTCATGATTCTACGCGGGTCATCCGATGCTATCGTCTAACATCACGATGAACTCTGCCGCCGGCTACGGGCGGCAAGTCCGACGATGTTGCCTAACAACGCCTCGCACCCGACCGCCCAACAGCGCAGCTGTTGGGTTCCCTCCTCGCTTCGCTCGTCGGCTGCGGGTGAAGGCGGGCGTTCGGCGAACGAGGCCACGGCCCGTGTACAGTGAACACATCGCGGAGAGGAGGGTTCTATGCCTTACGTTCGGAGCGGATACTTTTGCCATGTTGCGCTACTCGTACTTGCCCTCGCCAGCGTGACGGGCGCGCTCGCTCAACCGGCGAAGCCCGCCCCTGACCTCAAGAGCATCGTTGGGAAATGGAGTGGAACGGGCCAGTCGGCTCTTGGGAACAACCCACTCGAATGGACCATCAAGGAGGACGGCACGGTCGAAGTCGCCGCCGGGACGCCGAGGGGGACGGTGACTGGCGTCGCCAAGATGTCGATCAAGGACGGGAAGTTCTTCTACGAGAGCGGATCATCTTCTGGACACGTGACATTACAAGAAGACGGAGATCGTCGCGTTCTCAAGTACGAGGCTGTGTTCAAACGGGACAACAGCCGAGGCGGCGCCGAGCTGACGCCCGTAAGGTAGCTGTCCCCACCCGGATCGTATGGCGGGAAACATGAGCAGGGGCCGCCGAACCACACGCTTGACCGCGCTACCAATGCGCACAAGCATCTTTTGCGAGGGTTGGCGAGGTTTACTAGTGCACGCGACGCTGGAAGAAGAACAGAATGGTTGACTACTACGTAAAGCGCTCTTACGCGCAAGCGGCGAGTTTAACTCAATCAGCGCAGGAGGCGCTTGAGCAACTCGAGAATCTGTTGGCAGCAAATCTGGACGACGACACTGTTCTTGAGTGGGAAAAGCAGAAATCATCTGGGAAGTTCGCGGAACCGGTTCCGGAGATACCAAAACCGCAGAAGCCAGTCCTAACCCCGATATCAAAAGAACCAAGTCCTACCGATGCAACATACCGAGCACGAGGCTTTCTGGATCGTATTCGGGCGTTTCCGAAGCGATACTCAACTAAGGCAGCATTGAAGGCCCTCTTCGAGAGGGATTACGATGTCTGGCGCCAGACCAGAGCTAACTTGCTTCAAAAAAACTCGGACGCGGAGGAGCAATATAAGCAGGAACTTGAGGAGTGGAACGTAAGTATCCGCGAAGCACGGAACTCATGGGAAGAACGAGAACGGGCCTTCTACGAGGCGCAGAGGAGAAACAACGAACACATCGATAAACTTAGACCTGCCTACAGCTCGAAAGAGCCTGACGCGATAGCTGAGTACTGCGCGTTGGTTCTAATTCGTCCAAGCTATGCCGATTCGTTCCCCAAACAATGCGAGTGTCAGTATGTTCCAGAAAATAGAATTGTAGTCGTTGACTATCAGTTGCCTGACAGCGAATCTTTCCCAACGCTCAAGGAGGTCAGATTCGTCAGGGCAAGAAACGAGTTTAAGTCATACAACCTGTCGGAGACGGCTCGAAATCGCCTATTTGATGACACTCTCTACAAAATAAGTCTCCGCTCAATTCATAGACTGTACCGGGCCGACGCACTGAACTGTCTGGACGCCATTGTGTTCAACGGATGGGTCAGGGCTATCGATAAGGGGACGGGCCGATATGTGACGAGCTGCATCCTGTCTATTCAAACAAGCAAGAAGGAGTTTTTGGCAATCGACTTGGCCCACGTCGATGCAAAGGAATGCTTTCGGCGGTTCAAGGGCGTGGGCAGCAGTAGTCTCCACGGAGTGTCGGCGGTACAGCCGATCATGTCAATCAACCGTAACGATAGACGGTTCGTGTCTTCTTACAATGTGGTCGGGACCCTTGACGAGTCCACAAATATCGCAGCGATGCCGTGGGAAGACTTCGAACAACTCATTCGAGAGCTATTTGAAAAGGAATTTGCGCAAGGAGGTGGAGAGGTGAGGGTGACTCAGGCGAGCCGTGACGGAGGCGTTGATGCAGTAGCGTTCGATCCTGATCCGATTCGGGGTGGGAAGATCGTGATACAGGCGAAGCGTTACACGAATGTCGTCGGGGTCTCTGCCGTGCGCGATCTTTACGGGACGGTAATCAATGAGGGGGCCACAAAAGGGATTCTGATAACGACTGCTGAGTATGGGAAGGATTCCTATGAGTTTGCGAAGGGGAAACCGATCACTCTCTTGAACGGAGGCCATCTGTTGCACTTGCTCCAGAGGCACGGATATCGGGCGAGAGTTGATCTCGAAGACGCCAAGAGGGTGTTGGATGACGGGAGGAAGTAGCAGGGCAGCAAGGTGGCGCACCAGCCGGAGCTTCTGAGGGGGACTTAGCACGTCATCCATACCCTCCTCCCGGCCTCAATGCCCGTATCGAGCGCGCCGCACCGGCGGTGTTCGAGGTAGAAAGAGTCTAGATCATCTAAGGAGGGTGGCCGTGGCCGGGACAGGATAGCGCGGCCCTTGGCGAGCCGTCACCGTCCACAATTCGATACACAGGACGAGCGACTCGGGGCGCTCTACAGCATCGGCCGCTTTTCTTTAGGTTGTTGTCTTTACGGGCAGAGACTACTCATCGGTAGACACAAAGAAAGCGATAGCGGACGCCGAGCTTGTTTGACTTTCGACCTCCCAGATCGGAGCATTGAAATCAGGATGAACAACTAATGGAACCCAAACCTCCTGAGGACGCGGTCTGTGTGGGCGGGGCGCTGCGTGTCGCTCCCGGCCGACAGGGGACACCGGCGACGCCCTTTTGGAAATTTTGGGTAAGCGGCGATGAGATCTACGCTCTATCTCGGAGCAGCGGTAGTACCGCGAAGATTAGCGTCCATGTGTCCGGGCAGATTCACATAGGGCTTGAAGAGAGGCACCATCAACTCCTCGCACCACCACTGCCTCTCGGTAACGGGCGGTGGTTGCATGCCTTTGAACTGAGGTTTCTTCTAAGTCCTGGTGCATATCGCCCACCTGTGGAGAAGCTAAAGAAGAAGCGAGCGTTTCTGATTGATGTTCCGCCCGGGACGGTGCTGATTTTGAACCTCTTAGTTGGACAAGTGGGATGCTCGGCAGCAACCGATCTGCCGCATGAGTTGCTCCCAGCTGCAAGACCTCTCTGGCAAGCCACGCTCAGAGATCGACGCCCGGTTGTGCTTACCGCTCGCGTCATGGAAATGGATAAGCAAAACAGAGACGAAATCATGTTTGTACGCAATGAGCTCATTCCGAAAATGACCTTCTCGGAACCTCTGACCGAAGATCCGTATATCGAAGTCAGGCGTGTCGTGTGGGATCCGAAAGGCGGCAATGTTATTCTCGTGGTGCCTATGGGGAAGGAGGCCGTCCGTGTGCAGGATGACATCTTCGATAGTCTCGCTTCCGATACTGAATCCCGCACGGTCACCATTTCGAGCCCAAGCGCATCAATCCCAATTGCTGCGCCAAATGGAGCGATCGTTGGTACGTTCTCAATTGCTGGCGCCACCAACGAACTCACGCTGAGGAAGAACAAGGAAGTGCGTGGCTCTCTTGGCACTGTCACACTCTCAATCATTCCCGACAGCCTGATCTGGGGTCAGTCGTTTAAGAGGTCACCGTATTTTTGTTCTTGTGTGCCTACCGTCGATGGATCACAACCACGGAGTTGGGAGTATTCGGTGTTGCCCTCCTTTGACGGCACAACGTTCGGAGTGGAGATTCGGCAGCTTTCGACGGGCCTTCGAAGCGCTAACCTTACAGCGCCCATGCCCAGCCTAGGGGCTACCGAGGAGATAGTCATGACCGCACCCATGGGCAAGTTGGTCCTTCAGGCTACCGCCGTTGCGCCCGAGTCCTCTTCCGCCTTAGAAGGGAAGTTCCTGCTGCGGGATGTCTAGAGTTCGTCGGATGCCTCATTCACGAAAATAACAACTGGCGCAGCTGAACGCCAAGCGTCGCTGCGACTGAACTCGCTTTGGCAATGAAGTACGAAGAATGGCCGGATCGCCAGCGCCGCTCTCGCTGAGCGTTCGTGAAGCGCGCGGCGATGATCGTTGCTGCGGCCTCGGAGGAAGGAAGCTCATCAGCTCCCTGTGCGCCCAGATGCTCCCAGTGATGGACCAGTTCATGTGCAACGACGAGTCGGAGCAGGGCTTCATCCGTCAGGACTGCCGGGAACAATCCTATGACTGCCGGGCGTTGTCCTTCAGCTGGTTCGTAGTCTGCTCCAGAATGCTGCCCGCCGAGCAGACCTCTTGCGAGGCATGTTGGCTTGACCTCAACCGTGGGCACAGGAGTGTGGTGGCCACAGACGACCGGTGACAGCTCTCTCACGAGCCGGTCAAGGTAAGTGTAGAGAGCATCCCATGAACCCCATTTGGCGAGAACCGCCTCCTCCTCATCGCTCATGTAGGTCTAACGCCTGAATTAAGCTGCGCCGCGAAGCGGCGTCGGCTTGAATGAATTGTTAGGCCGCACTTGCCGGGCCATTTCAGTGTCGCCCTTAGGATTGTGGGTCGAACCCGAAGACGCGCAGTTCTTGGTCGCACCGACAGGCCTTGGCGATACGTGCCGCCCACGCGATGGCCTCGTCGCGCGAAGGCAGTTCCAACACGGTGAAGCCGCCGTCGAGCGTGGGCGCCCAAGGATAGCCACCCATTGCAACCGTGCCGTCAGCCGAGACGAGCACGGGCGGTACGTCTTCGTCGATTCCGCCGCCGAAGACGTAAACACCGGCGGCTTTCGCCTCATCAATCACAGCGTGCGCGTCGCAGCCTACCGCTCCCCATTCGCTATCGGGCACAACCATTGCCGCGCTTGGAAAAGAGATCAGGTATTTGGCCATGGTGCTCCTCCGGGAAATTGACGGCGGCCGTGAAGCGTGTGTGCGGCCTAACGCTTAGTATCCGGAACTGCGTTATCCGACAGCGTAGTTCCGTATATCCCGGTCAATCAGTCTGTCTCATCCGAGGGACGTCTAACTTTCTGACCATTTACGGGCGGCCCCTCTGGCCCGTGGGCGATGATATACCGCAAGGCGCCGCAGTCTATCTTGCAATTTTCCGGAAGCGAAAGCGGCGGCGACACTCAAGCCTAAGCGGCGGTCTCTGAAATGGTGGGAGGCCGAGGTAAGGCTGTCGGGCCGACTGTACCGGCAGGGGCTCGCGCGGGTAAAGCGCATGAAGCAACGGGGTGAGCGCAAGCGCTAAGACGACAACGGCCTCGGGGGATGGAGAGTGTCTGCCCGAGGCCGCGCCGCACTCCGTTAGGTGGTTTCCGTTAGTGGGTTTACAGCCCGGCACTCCTCCGGCCGCGCTCAAGGCGCTGAAGCTCGGGGAGCGCATCGAGCAGGTACTCCGTGAACACCGTCTCGTCGTCGTCTGCCATGAAGCGCGCGTGCTCGATAAGCGCCGCGCCATGCTCGGGGCCGTACCGCTCAAGGACGAGCGCCTCGTAGTTTTGCCCGACCTCTTTCGCGGGCCGCTCATAGGAGCCCTCCGGCCGTTGCGCCTCTTCCTCTGCCTCCGTCGTGGGTACTCCACGCGCGCGCACGAGCACGAGCGAGACCGCGACGGCGGCCGCCATGTCATCGTGACCCTTGCTCGGGTGGTCGATCGTGTCATTGCCTTGGCTGCCACGCTTGCGCCGGAGGCTCGCCATCTGCCGCACGAGGCGTTCGCTATCGAGCAACCGCGCCGCGCTCGACGTGAGGAGCGGCGGAAGCTGGGCATAGTAGCCGCTCGTCGTGGTGTCGGTGTACCTGTAGAGCACGCCGTGCTCTCGAAACTTGTCGGCGATGAGGCCCTTGGCCCACTTGTCACCGCTGACGGCGGTGAGGCCGTAGGCTTTCACAATGCCGCACGCCTCGCGGATCACCTCGGAGGGGATGAACTCCGGTTTCCACTCTTGCAGGTAGCACAACTCCGACACGTCGCCATTGAGCCGGGAGATCGCGAGCGCTGCACTATCCGCGCCCGTCCCACCGGCCGGGTCGAAGGCCGCGCGATACGTGAAGCCCGGAGCGTACGGGAGCACCGTCACGCCGGAGGCTATCGCGCGTTCGATGAGATCCGCGCCAAGAACCCTTCGAGCACCGTCCGGAATTGGGCGCCATACTCCGCCGCCGCCGCGCTCGGATCGGTCGCATAGGCGGCCTTGACGCGCGCGCGGAGCGCCGGGCTCCCGGGATGCATCTTCAGGGTTGGCGCTTGCCAGACGAGCGGACGCACGGCCTCGACGTCCTCGCCCTCGGGGCCCGTCCCGGTGAGCGGCTCGCTCTTGCCGAAGTGATCCCGATGCGCTTCCCAAAGCGCGCCCTCTTCCGCGTAGGGAGACGAGAGCGCGATCAGTGGGCCGCCGGTAGTCGCGAGCCCGGGGCGGATGGCGCCGAGCACCTCGAAATCGGGGTTAGCCGAGTCGCGCGACGTCCACCAAAACGCGATCTCGTCACAGAGCGCGCCGATGAGGGTACGCGAGCGCACCGCCCGGAAATTCGCCGCCCGAATCTCGACGATGATGCCGTTAGCCAATTCGATTCGGCCGTCGGTGTCCGACATCACGAGCGCGTCAAGCTCCGGCACCGCCGCCAAGAGCGCCCGGACATAGCCGAGGATCACATCTCCGCTCGGGACGTCTTGCGCCACTACCAGCATCACGCCCGGCTCCCCCGGTACGAGCACGTCGGCCCAGTCCCGGAAGCATGCGAGGTACACCGCCACGAGCGCCGCGACTCTCGACTTACCGCCGCGCCGTCCGATCACCCAGAACGCCTCCGGGCTCGGCTCTGTCGGCGGCGCTGCCCGGCCGGTGCACTCGGTGAAGAATGCGGCCTCGGCCTCGGTCATCGGGAGCCCGAAGAGCGCGAGCAACGCCACCCGCCACGGCCACCAATCCTCCGGCGGCTGGAACAAGCCCCCGAAGATGTCCGGATCGTCCATGGCGTCGAGGATCGAGAGCCCCTCCGCCGCAAACGGAGACGCGGTAATCATCCCTCCGATTCCTCCGCCCACCGCGCCAAGCCCGAGCGCTTCAGTCGCCCGGTGAACGTGTCTTCCTCGGCCATTTCCCGGAGCACCTCGGCCGCCGCCTCGTCATCATTCGCCCATGTTGCCCGCGCCTCGGCGATCTCCGCCTCTGGAATCCCGTTCGCGCGGCATCGTTCCGCCTCTCGCTCGACGCGCTCCGCCACCGTCGGGGGCTTAGGCACCGTCTCGGCCGCGCCCACCACCCGCGCTTGCCACATCTCAAGGCGTCGGATCCGGTTCGCGAGCCCTTGGCAACCGTCGCACGTGTCGCTCATGCCTCCAGCCCCACCTTTCCGGCTCGCGCCGCTTGCTCCCTCATCTTCCATTCCCCGGTGTACGTCTCCGACCGTCGCCGCACCTCGGCCACCGTCAAGCGCCGCGTGTGCCGCCACCGTCGCTCCCAGCATCGGGAGCACGTCGCGTCTGGCGCCTCTCTGCCCGGCCCCGCCTCAGGGGCGAGCGTCCGTCGGCACCGTGCGCACGTCCTCACGCGTCGAGCCCCATGGTCAAGGCCGCCATACCCGCGTGTGAGTCGCGGCGCCGTCGCCACGGGGCGCCCCGGTTCCTGCCCGCCCTGAGTCGCTGGGAGGGGTGCTCGTGGCCCCGTTTCTCCCGCGGATCCGGGCCACCGCCTCCGCCCGGGCTAGCTCGGCCTTGTGGGCTTGCACCTCGGGCAGGGAGAGCAAGCGCTCTAGGGCGTCCCCATACTCCCGGGAGGCGACTTGTAGCCGGTGCTCAAGCCTGTCGAGGAGCCGGGTACTCGGGCGCCGTCCCTTGCCCGTGTCCCGGTCATGCTGGGCGGCGGTGAGATCCCTGTCATCGGTAATGCAAAACTCCCCACCTGCGGTAACGGAAAAGTCCCCACCCCTCCTTCTGAGGAGGGAGAGGGAATGTCAACCGAGGGACAGCTGGAGGGACGGACCATC
>Ga0137363_10001071_pt1 | contig 15470 bp, 12 predicted proteins | sample MadtaG_FD_104800 | JGI IMG/M metagenome (GOLD analysis project Ga0137363, IMG submission 104800) | Vadose zone soil microbial communities from Angelo Coast Range Reserve, California, USA - Mad1_115_16 metaG | ecosystem: Environmental > Terrestrial > Soil > Vadose zone | place: USA: California...
AACTAAAGCAGAAACCGGAGTAGGAGCTGCTATTGCTGCAGGTAGCCAAGAAGAAAAAGGAATTTGAGCTCTTTTTGTAAAACCAGCAGTAATCAATAGAAAATAAATTATATTATAGCTGTAAATTGGAATAAAAATTGAATCCAAAAAAATTAAATCTCAACAAAATCTTTTTACAAAAAAAGAAATTCTTATTAATAATAAAACATCTCCAAATCGGTTTATCAAAATAGTCAGTATTCCCGCATTATAAGAACGATTATTAGAATAATAAATGATTAATAAATAAGAAACAGCCCCTAACCCATCCCACCCAAAAAGAAGTCTGATTATATTAGGACTAATAATTAATAATATTATTGAGAGAATAAATAATAATACTAAAATTAAAAAATATATTCCAATTTCAATTCTTATATACTCTTTGCTGTAATAAATAACTCTTCCCGAAATTAATAGTACGTAAGAAAGAAAGAATAAAGACATTCAATCAATGAAAATGCTATAATTAATTGTTAAACCAAAATTTTCCAACAAACCTCATTCTAAATATAAGTTTAATCCAAAATTTAACACAAATAAACCAAATAATAAAAATAATAAGCCAAAAAAAATTAAAATAAAAGCTCAGTAATAATAAAAAATAAAGCTACTAAACTGACTAAAAATAGTTATAAGTATTTACCATTTATAAAACCATTATAATAGAACTTTAATCTTTACATACTAATATTATATTCAATCTATATTTGTATAAATTGAATATATAAAATGATCAAAGTAGGTTATAGAATAAAAACTTTTTCAAAAATCTTATAATAAAACCAATTTTTAAACCAGTGTTATTAATAATATTAAATTTTTAATTAAAATATTACTAACCCTAAAATAACCCATATGTACAATAAAAAATACAAAATAAATATCCCCTATCTGAAATATTAAAACCAATAGACTTTAACTATCAAATTTTAATAAAAAATATAAAGGTATTAAAAGGACTATAATTATAAAAAATAAATAATTTTATAACCTAATTTAAAAATTACAGTGGTGCATATATACCCCTCCTTCTCCCCAGCACAGATATAGTATAAAATAAAATTAAGTTTATAATTGTATATAAATGTATAACAATATATAGGTATTTAATAAAAGATAATAAGTTAATGTGAAATAATACCTCATTTAAACAATAAATTTTAATAAATTAGTTTTAAATAGATGTTAATTTAATTATGTAAATACTTAGAATAAAAATTTTTAATAAAATGTAAAGCGAATTTAAATTATAGTAAGCAGATTTTTAAGAATAAATTTTTCTTGGATTAAAATAGTTAATTATTAATTAAATTTTAAGCGTCATTTAATTAAGTTCCTGTAATCAGCCAAATGCCCCTTCCCCCTTTTTTTCCCAATTTATTTTTTATGGAAAATAAATATATTATATAGAATGGAATAATAAAAATTTTACTTAACAATATCCTCATATAAAAAATTGAATTTTATTAAAATTTTTTCATTTTTATTAAATTTTATCAAATTATTTAATATTTTAATAAAATTTTAATGAAATTATAACTTTACTTTATCTAAAAATACTAGAATACTACCTTAGAAACTTCAACTCTATGTTCTTTAAATTAAACTAATCTAATGATAGTGTAATTAAATTTTATTTTTACTTTAATATAAACCTTAATTTCCACAAAATTATATTCTTCATCTAAACTAATCAAAGAAAAAAATAAATAAATTTTTAATAAAGGAAAAATTATAAAAATAATATGAATAAAAATATTTATATATCTTAATACATCAGATTTCTCCCAAGAAAAAGCTCTGAAAGAAAATCTTCCGTGCATAACTATATATATGTATATATTATATAGGGATCTAAGAAAAGAAAAAAAAATCAATAAATATATAAATATATACAAGTATATTAATAAAGATATTAATAAATAAATTTCAGCAAACATATTAAATGTTGGAGGTGCAGAGATATTTCCTATAATTATAAAAAATCATAAATATTTTAAATTTAAAACTCTATTTCCTAACCCTTTTAGTAAAAAAAATCTACGACTACCAATAATTTTATAACATAACCCTGTAAAATAAAATAAAGAAGAAGAACAAAAAGCATGACCCACCATCATAATAATTCCTCCCTCAATCCCAAAATTATTTAATCTTATTATCCCTCTAATTAAAATTCCCATATGCACAATTGAAGAATAAGCGATTAATCTCTTTAAATCTCTCTGAAATAAACAAATTAAACCTCTATATAAACCTCCAATTAATCCGATTACTAATAAAAATCTACCTCTTAAAAAAATTCTTAACTTTAAATATATTAAAGAACGAATTAAGCCATAACCACCTAATTTTAATAAAACCCCAGCCAAAATTATAGAACCAGAAACGGGAGCTTCAACATGAGCTTTAGGTAATCACAAATGAACAAAAAATATAGGAAATTTAATTATAAAAACTATTAAAAATGACACTCTAAAAAAAACTCCAAAAAATCCTAACTCATAAAAAAATATTTTTATATGGAACCCTCCTACTAACAAATTAATTTTCATCAGACAATACAAAAAAGGTAATGATCCTAATAAAGTATAAATAAATATATAAAACCCAGCTTGTAAACGTTCAGGTTGATACCCCCAACCTGTAATTATTAAAAAAATTGGGATTAAAGAAATCTCAAAAATAAAATAAAAATAAAGAAATCTATTAATATAAAAAACATAAATAAGATTTACAAATAATAATATTATAACAAATGAGTAAACTTTACCCTTAATTCCTCTTAACTCTTTTATTCTTGCCATAAATATTAAAAAAGAAATAATTACTCTAAGTATAATAAAAACTAATCTAATTCAATCATAACATATATTTTCTCTTAAATAAATATAAGAAAAATGTCCACTTACCACTCCTCTAAATATAATTATCACAAAAAAAAAAAAAAAAAAAACTTATTTAATTCCATTATGGGAAGAACAAATAAACAAGAAGTTAAAAAAAATATTTTTACCATTTTTTACTAACTTCTAGAAAATTTTTCTTCTTAATAATGAAAATATTAAATGTCCAACACTGTAGAAGTGTAATTAATAAATTCTTAATTATTAATGAAACCTAAATTCATTGCATTTAATCTGCCATATTAATTATTCAAGTGAAAATCAATTACTTTGATCCCCAAAATCAATATTTTTATAAACTATCTCTTGTACTTATAACTAATAAAATATAATTTATAATAAGAACTTAACTCTAATGCATATTTTCTGCCATATTAGTATTTCAAGAGTATCCAATTTAATGAATTTTATATTAATGTAAATAATAAATTAAACTCAAGAAAATTATTTTTCAAAATTAGGTCCTTTCGTACTGTAATGAGTTTTTACACATAATAGATAGAAACCGATCTGGCTCTCACCGATCTAAACTCTAATCATGTATATTTTTATTAGTTGAACAAACTAACTTTTTTAAATTCTTCACCAATAAGATAATATAATTCAACATCGAGGTAGTAAACTTAATTGTAAATAAGATCTCTCAAATTAAATAACCCTGTTATCCCTATAGTAATTTAATCCTATTGTTTTCATAAAAAGATCTTTAATTATTTTAATAAAATATACTTATTGCTATAATTGCCCCAATCAAATATTTATATAAAAAGTATTTACTAAAAGAATTTTTATTTCTAATAAAAAATTTAATAGGGTCTTCTCGTCTAACTATCTTCTCTTAAAATTTTCATTGAAGAAATTAATTTCAATTTTAATTTAAATATATAAAATTATTGGTGAACTCTTTCATTCCAGTTTACAATTAATAAACAAATTATTATGCTACCTTAGCACAGTTAATATACTGCAGCCCTTTACTTAAGCAGTGGGCAGAATTTACTTTAAATAAATATCTTAAAGCAATGTTTTTATTAAACATTCCATAATTACTCAAATAATTTTAAATTATTTTAATCTTTTTTAATTAACTTTTTTAAAATCTACTAATAATAAAATTATTATTAAAACTATAAACTAGATCTTATAATAATTAAATAAATAAAATTATTTAAAATTTATTTATATATTATTTTATAATAATTTACAAAATCAAAAAACTTTTATTCATAGAAAATATTTTTCTGTTTATACATTTGTATTAAAATTTTAAGCTCACCCAAAAATTTTTGTTATTTTTCAAATAATATTCTAAAAATAATTAATTATTAACCAAATATAATTTTAACCGAATAACGTATCATTCTAAATTTTATATAACTAATGATTTTACAATAAGTTTTTTAAATTTATATCTTAAAATTTTGAGAATTTTTTATATAAAATTTTAAATCTTTATTTCCTAATACAAAAGGCAAATTGACCTAAATGACAAATAAAAATTTCCTTAGCAGTACTTAAATTTAAATCAATTATTTTTTTACTTAAATACAAAATTATTTATAATTTTATTTGTTGGTTTAATTAAATTATTTATTTATTTTTATAAAATAGGAATATTTTCCAATAAACCAACTTTGTTACGACTTGTCTATTTAATAAGAATGACGGGCAATATGTACATAATTTATAGCTTTTTTATAAAACCTTAATTAATATATTATTACTATTAAATCCAACTCTAATTTTTCATACGTATAGCTGTTAATTAAAAATGTAGCTCATTTAAAAATTCTTATCCACTACTAATTGACCTGATATGATATAAAATATTATATTGTAGTAATAATTTAGGTTATTACTAATTAACGGAAATATATAAACTAAAAGAATCTAAGATTTTTGGGGGACTATCCATTTAATAAACAAGCTCCTCTAAGAAGATAAATTACCGCCAAATTTTTTTAATTTATTATTTATCAATATTCCCACAGCTTTATTTTCTAGAATATAATAAGGTATCTAATCTTAGTTTTTATTGACTCATTTTATTATTTATTTCTTATGAAGCTAGATGAATTAATATACTATTTCACCAAAATATTAATATATTTGCTTTTAAATATTTTAATAGGTTAAACCAAATGTAATATAGCTCAAAAAGTGTAACCGCAAATGCTGGCACTTAATTTTTTTGAGAATAATCCATGTCATATAATTAATTTATAAAAAATAACCACTTAATTTAACTTAAATAAAGTACAAAGATATTTTATTAAATAACCAAAATAAAATTATCTATTTTTTTTAAAATTAATCTGGAAACAAATAAATACAATTGATAGAAAATAACTATCTCCAAAGAATTCAAATTTCTTTATGCCCTTACACCATATTGTATATTTTTAATGGCAACTTGAATAATATTGTCTTTTATAGATAGAGCTTCTCCCACAATAAATCAAATTATTTTTTTCCATGATCATCTTATAATAACTCTTATCCTAATTATTTCGATAGTTATATACATAATAACATTTTTAGTAAAAAATAAATTTAATATATACAAATATCCAAGTAGACAAAAAATTGAAATTTTATGAACTTTATGTCCAGTTTTTATTCTATTAATTATTGCTATACCTTCCCTTAAAATTTTATACATATCTGATGATTTAATTAATCCTTCCATTACGATTAAATCCATAGGACATCAATGGTACTGATCCTATGAATATTCAGATTTTAAAAATGTTTCATTTGACTCTTACCTAAAATCAAATAAAAAAGAATTATCTTTTAACTTATTAGATGTAAATAATCGTCTTATAATTCCATTTAATACTCAAATTCGAAATATTATTAGATCATCAGATGTTATTCACTCATGAACTATTCCATCCTTATCATTAAAACTCGATGCAGTCCCAGGACGTCTTAATCAAATATCTTTTACAATCAATCGTCCTGGGTTATTTTTTGGCCAGTGTTCAGAAATTTGTGGAGAAAATCATTCTTTTATGCCAATTTCAATTGAATCTATTAATTTAAAAAATTTTTCTAAATGATTAATCAGTTTTTCATTAATTAGCTTAATAAAAGTATTAGCCTCTTAAGCTTTAAGATAATTTATATTATTAATGAAAAAATTTATTTACTTTTAATTAAAATATAATATTAATTTGTCAATTTAAAATTACAATAATTTTGTAAAGTAAATGCCCCAAATAATGCCACTTATATGATACTCTTATTTTATAGTAATCGCAGTTTTAATCATCTTTACTTCTATTAATAGATTCCAAACTAGAAAAAAAACAATGTCATCTAATTCAATTAATAAAAAATTCAACTGAAAATGATAATAAGAATATTTTCAATTTTTGATCCCTCTTCCACTATAAATTCAAATTTAAATTGATTAGTTTTTATTTTTCCGTTAATTTTAATCCCATCTTCTTTTTGGATTATATCTAATATTACTTCAAAAATAAATAATATTATATCAACAAATATTAATCAAGAATTAAAACCAAATATATCTATCAACTCCCATTTTGCAGTAATAATATTCTTTCCTCTATTTTTTGTATTTATATTAAATAATTCTTTTGGTCTATTACCATTCATTTTTACATCCACAAGTCATATACTTATTACATTACCAGTAGCTTTAACATTGTGAATAAGCTTTATTTTGTATGGATGAATTATTAACACAAAAAATATACTTTCTCATTTAGTTCCCTCCGGAACTCCATTTAATCTAATAATATTTATAGTATTAATTGAACTTATTAGAAGAATTATTCGCCCATTAACATTAGCTGTTCGTCTTATAGCTAACATAACAGCAGGTCACTTAATAATATCTTTAATCAGATCTCAAATAGTATTTATTAATTCATCTATAATGATAGTAACATTTGGTCAAACCATATTAATAATTCTTGAAATTGCAGTATCCCTTATCCAAGCTTATGTAATAACTATTTTATTAACTATATACATATCAGAGTCTTCTTAAAATGATAAAAAATCATCCTTATCACATTGTAAATGTTAGTCCATGACCAATTATTAGATCTCTTAACTCCTTATCCCTAACTTTAAGAATCATTATTATAATTTCAACAAAAAATTTATTTCCCTTTATAGTCTCATTTAGTTTAATTCTAGCCTCGGCAATTTCTTGATGACGAGACGTGTATCGAGAAAGTTATTCACAAGGGGAACATACATTAATCGTAATAAATGGACTAAAAACTGGTATAATTCTATTTATCGTTTCAGAAATTTTATTTTTTGTTTCCTTTTTTTGAACTTACTTTCACTCAAGATTAACATCAAACATTGAATTGGGGTATACATGACCTCCATTTTACATTGAATATTTAAATCCCACCCAAGTTCCACTTCTAAATACAATTATTCTTTTATACTCAGGAGCTTCTATAACTTGATCCCATCACAGAATAATAAATTCTCACTTTAAAAAAGCATCAATAACTATAACCTTAACTGTTTTATTGGGCATTTGATTCACTGCCCTACAGTTAATAGAATACATAGATACCCCTTTTTCAATTAATGAATCAATTTATGGTTCTATTTTTTTTGTGGCTACGGGGTTCCACGGACTTCACGTTATTATTGGATCAACATTTTTAATAATTAACCTTATAAAGATATTTAACAAATCAATTTCTTTCTACCATCATATTGGGTTTGAAATAGCCGCGTGATACTGACATTTTGTAGATGTTGTATGATTATTCTTATACATTTCAGTTTATTGGTGAGGAAAATAACATAGTTTTATTAGTATATGTGTATAATTAACTTCCAATTAATAGGCTTATATAAAACAATTAATTTCTTTATATTAATCATAATTTTAATTTCGTTAATATTAATAATTATTTCATTTATCCTTCCTTTAAATTTTAATTTTAAAAAAGAAAAACCTTCTACATTTGAGTCTGGACTAGAAAACCTTCCCTCACGAAATATATTTTCATTACGATTTTTTTTAGTCTCAATTATTTTTTTAATCTTTGATACTGAAATTATTGTTCTAATGCCCACACCAATAAGCTTGTTTAAAATAAACTGATTTGAAATTTTCATAGTTTTTGTATTTCTAATTATAGTGACCTTAAGCTTAATTTTGGAATGAAAAATTAAAGCTTTAGAGTGGAATGATTAATTATTTAAGAAACCTACCCAGGGATATTTTGATATAATATTTTAGCAGCTTATTATTTGCTCTTGTAAGAAGTAAGCTAAATTTAAGCTTTTGAGCCCATAACTCATCGATGGTTTTCCCTTCTTATAAAACTTTAAGTTAAAAAAACTAATAACCTTCAAAGTTATAAATAATTAAAATTAAGTTTTAATTAATATAATTTTAATAAAATCTTAAAGAAATTTCACTGTTAATGAATATATGGAAAATAACTCCTTATTAAAATAATGATTCAATAGTTTAAGTAAAACAATGATTTTGTAATTCATAAATAATTTTAATAATTTTGTTTCTTCAGATAAATATTTTCTGAAATTATTACTAAATTTTTATTTATTTTTATACTATTAATAATACTTATAATCTCTCACCCACTCCCTCTTAGCATTTTGATTAGTCTTCAAACTATTAATCTAGTTATTATTATATTTAAGGAAAGAATAGAATCATTTACATCAATAATTTTACTACTTTTATTTATTGGAGGAATTTTAATTTTATTTACATATGTTGCATCTCTAATTCCTAATAAAATCTATCCAAAAATTAATAAGTCATTAATTATCTATTCAATTTTATTTTCTATTCTATTTTACCAAAATTTTCCTTTCACCATAACTATAAAAACAAATAATTTTGTACCTATAAATTATTCAATTATTAGAAAATTTAATATAGTACTTTTAATCCTCATAATTATTATTTTATTAATAATTAATATTGAAATACTAACTAAAAAATGAATAGGATCACTACGATCTTCTCTATAAAATGAAAAAATCTATTTTTAAAAAAAATGAACTTCTTAGTATAATAAACAGAGCCATTATCGATTTACCCTCCCCCTCAACAATTAATTCACTGTGAAATTTTGGATCGATTTTAGGAGTTATATTAATAGCCCAAATTATTACAGGTATTTTTCTATCTTTTCATTATAATTCTGATATTACTACAGCATTTTCTTCTATAATCTCTATTAACTATAGAATCAATAATGGATGATTTTTACGAGCAGCTCATGCTAATGGAGCATCTATATTTTTTTTGATAATATATTTTCACACCATACGAAATATTTATTATAACTCATTTTTTCTATCAATTACATGAGTGTCAGGTATTACTATTTTATTAGTATCAATAATTACAGCTTTTGTAGGATATGTACTCCCCTGGGGACAAATATCCTTCTGAGGGGCTACAGTTATTACAAATCTTTTATCTGCTATTCCTTACTTAGGAACTACTCTAGTAGAGTGAATCTGAGGTGGATTTTCTGTAGATAAACCAACTCTAACCCGATTTTTTTCTTTTCATTTTCTATTTCCTTTTATTCTCCTTGTTTTAGTTATTTTACACCTGGTATTTTTGCATAGAACAGGATCTTCAAATCCTTCAGGTATTAATTCTAACTCAGATAAAATCCCTTTTCACCCATTTTTCTCATCTAAGGATATTGTTGGGTTTTTATTTATATTTTCTACTCTTCTTTTAATCTCAACTCTAGCCCCTAATTTATTCACAGACCCAGAAAATTTTTCTATGGCAAATCCACTAGTAGCCCCAATACATATCCAACCAGAATGATATTTTTTATTTGCCTATACAATTTTACGTAGTGTCCCAAATAAACTAGGTGGAGTTTTGGCTTTAATAATAGCAATCTTGATTTTATATTTTTTCCCTCTAATTAACAATAACTCTTGGCAAGGAAATCAGTATTCCCCAGAAAAAAAAGTTATATTCTGAATCTTAATTAATAATATTATTATTTTAACATGACTTGGGATAAAACCAGTAGAATTTCCATTTAATTTTTTATCAATATTAATATCTCCTTTATATTTTATACTAATAATTATAATACCAGCATTTAATTTTTTAAGAAAAAAATAAAATTATCTATTTTATACTATTAAGAAGTTATATTTAACATAAGATAATAATCTTTACCAGAAACACGTAATAAATATACTAACAAACCTAATCCCATAACTCCCTCAGCTACTCCTATTATTAAATAAATAATTAATATCCCCTCTTGACCTCTAACATAGTATAATAATATTTTTATCAAAATATAATTTCCTAAAAAAATTAATTCAAAATAAAGAAAAAGTATTAAAAGATGACTCTTATTATATAGTATACAAATTAAGCTAAAAAATCTAATTAAAATTCCTATCTCATAAATTCCCATTTAATAAAAATAAGTAATAAAAGAATAAGAAAAAGAAATTAATAAAAATATTAATCTTAAAGGTAAAAATCTTTTTCATGCTATTCCTATTAATGAATCATAACGATGACGAGGAAAACCTCCCCGTACCCAAATAACTAAAAATCTAATTATTAAACCCCCAATTCCAGAAATTAAATTGTACCCACCAAAGAATAAAATAAAAAATAAATAACTTATATAAAGGACTCCCCCATACTCTGCAATAAAAATTAAAGCAAATATTCCAGACCCATATTCTGTATTAAACCCAGAAACTAATTCAGATTCTCTCTCAGAAAAATCAAAGGGAGAACGATTTATTTCTGCTATTCTTGAGCCAAATCACAAAATTATTAAAGGACCAAACAAGAATAATAAGATACACATATTTTGTCTTAATCCTAAATGTTTTATACTATACCCACCTAATAAAAAAATAAAACACAATATTAAAATTATTAATCTAATTTCGTAAGAAATCATTTGCACAACACCACGTAATGCTCCTAATAAAGAATATTTACAATTTGAAGATCAACCTATACCTAATAAAGCATAAACTATAAGACCGGCTAAACCAATATATAATAAAAACCCGTAAATTAAATCAAAAATTCCTCCCCCATAAGGGTACAATACTCAAAAAAATAAAAAAAAAATTGACAAAACAGGGCACAAATAATAAAAAATCAAATTATAACTTACTAAATGCATAAATTCTTTAGTTAAAAGTTTTATTGCATCTCTAAGAGGTTGTAATAAACCTATATAGCCAACTTTGTTAGGCCCTTTACGGTATTGAATGTAACCTAATACCTTACGCTCCAATAAAGTGAAAAAAGCAACTCTTAACAAAACCATTAAAATTATAAAAAAAAATTCTATTAAACCTCTTATTGCTAAATATACCCTTTATTTTGTAACAAATAATTATAAATTTATATTATTTTAGCATTAACTATAAACTACCTTAATAAAAAATTTCCAAGAAAAATAATTAAATTCTTGATATGCAATTTTACTATATATTATTTCTGTTAGCATCTTCAATTTTAGCCTTAAATTCAATTTCTTGATTTTCAATTTGAATTATAATAGAAATTAATTTAATAATTTTTATTCCTATCTTATTAAAAAAATTTTTTATAGGAACTAGAGAAATAACCCTAAAATATTTCATCCCTCAAACATTTGGATCAATTTTTATTCTCATTTCTATAATTATAAATAAAAACAATATAGTAAACCCAATTTTTTTGGTAATTATATTTTCAATAGGTATTTTTATTAAAATAGGATTAATTCCATTTCATATATGGATAATAAATATTATAGAGAAAATCAATTTCAACTCAATAATTATTTTAATAACTTGACAAAAATTAATTCCTTTAATCCTATTTAAATTTTCCAACAAATTTTTATCTATTTTTATAGCTTTTATATCAACATTTATGGCCTCAATTTCAGCTTTTTATCAAAATTCTATGCGAAAACTAATGACATACTCTTCCATTATTAACTCCAGATGAATAATTATTATATTTATTTTTAATAAAACATTGTGAATATATTTCTTCATCTTATATACTAGAATTTCAATTATAATAATTAAAATTATTAAAAAAGAAAATTTAACACATTTATCTAATCTATTTACAAAATCAAAAAAAACTTTGTACAAAATTTTTATTATAAGATTAACTATATCAGGCCTACCTCCCTCTATCGGATTTATTTTAAAATTACTAATTTTAAAAATACTAATACTAAGTAACTCAACCCTATTAATTTTTCTAATAATTGTATCCTCAATTATTAGATTCCTATTTTATTCTCGGATATTTTTCTCTATAGTTACATTAACCCCACAATACAAAAAATCAATTTTAATTAAAAAAAATTTATTAGATAAAAATATTCATTTAACTTTACTTTTTTTTCCTTTTGTTATATTATTAAAATAAAGATTTTTATCCTTTAAGCTTGCTACTTAATATTACTAAATAAAATATAATCTTCTGCGTTGAATATTTTCCACAAATCATAAAGACATTGGTACTCTCTACCTTATTTTTAGTCTATGATCAGCTTTTCTAGGATCTGCTCTTAGAATAATTATCCGATTGGAATTAAGAATTCATGGCCCTATAATTAATAGAGACCAAATTTATAATGTTATCGTAACAGCACACGCTTTAGTTATAATTTTCTTTATAGTTATACCAGCAATAATTGGAGGATTTGGTAACTGACTTATTCCTTTAATAATCAATTCCCCTGATATAGCTTTTCCACGAATAAATAACATAAGATTTTGACTCCTACCTCCTTCCATAATATTATTACTTATTTCATCCCTAATTGGTGATGGGAGAGGAACAGGTTGAACTATTTATCCTCCATTATCTTCCTCTATATTTCACACTAGTCTATCTATAGACTTAACAATTTTTTCTCTCCATTTAGCGGGGGCCTCTTCTATCCTGGGCGCAATTAATTTTATTTCAACAATTATTAATATACGACAAAAAAAAATATCATTTGACTCAGTGCCTTTATTTGTTTGGGCAGTATTAATTACTGCTATCCTTCTTCTTTTATCTTTGCCTGTATTAGCAGGAGCTATCACAATATTATTAACAGATCGAAATTTTAATACGTCATTTTTTGATCCTTCTGGGGGAGGGGATCCAATTTTATTTCAACATTTATTTTGATTTTTTGGCCACCCAGAAGTATACATTCTTATTTTACCAGGATTTGGTATAATTTCTCACATTATTAGTCATTTTTCAGGAAAAAAAGAAACATTTGGACCTTTAGGTATAATCTATGCTATAATAACTATTGGATTACTAGGATTCATTGTATGGGCACATCATATATTTACAGTCGGTATAGATGTTGATACACGAGCTTACTTTACAGCAGCCACTATAATTATTGCTGTACCAACAGGGATTAAAATTTTTAGTTGATTAGCCACAATACATGGAAGAAAAATCAAAAATTACCCTCCAATATTATGAACTCTAGGGTTTTTATTTCTTTTCACAATTGGAGGTCTTACAGGAATTGTTTTATCAAACTCATCTATTGATATTATTTTACATGACACTTACTATGTGGTTGCACATTTTCATTATGTTCTATCCATGGGAGCTGTATTTGCCATCCTAGCTGGATTCACATTTTGATTTCCAATAATATTTGGTTTTACTATGAATCCCACTTGATTATCTGCTCATTTTATTATTATATTTTTAGGAGTAAACATCACCTTTTTTCCACAACACTTCTTAGGATTAAGAGGAATACCACGACGATACTCAGACTTTCCCCACGCTTATCTTATATGAAATATTGTATCTTCTTTTGGTGCAATTCTTTCTATTATTAGACTTTTATTTTTTTCTTTCATTTTATTAGAATCCTTTATATCTCAACGCCAAGCCCTAAAAATTTCTCACCCTATTTCAAATAATGAATGAATGCATAATAATCCTCCAACAAATCATACATTCAACCAAATAACAACAATTTTTTATTAATATAAGTAAGAAAATAAAATTAAACTGTAAATTTAATAAAGATAATATAATATCTCTTACTAACTCATAAACTACCAGATTGTAATCTATAAAATATTTTCAAAATATTCGCTTTATTTAGCTAGATAGTTTTAATTCTATATTAAAGTTGTAATAATCAAATTAATATTAAAGTTAGCGGCTTTATTTTATCAACTTCCTTAAAATTTTTAAAATAGGGTAATTCCTAATCTTTCAGTTCGAAGCTGAACACATAATTTGATTTTTTAAAGGAAAGTCTTAACTTCTTTTATTTGCAAAATAACTGTATTATAAATATACTATCCCCAAAAGTTAATCTTTTAATAATTTTATTATCTAAAAATAAAATATAAAACTCAAAAAATAATTCCCCCTGTATATAATCTCAACATAAAATTCTCATATTTTATAACAAAAAATATATTATTAAATAAAAAATTAATGCCCAATTTTCTATAATATTCATTCCAACCAAAGTCTCCCGACTTATAGTACATTTTTCCTCTAAATAGAACAGAATATCCTAACTCTCTAGAACTTAATCTTCTTAAGAACCATATTTTTCTTACTCTTCATAGGCCTAAAAATTTTATTCTTATAAAAATACCAACCAATACACCCAATAGTATAAAAATAACTCTTATTATTTTAATGCTAAAAGGCATAAGTATAATCTCTTCTTCAGGTATAATAAATCATCTAATAATTGCCCCATTCATAAAAGAACCTATTAATAAAAGAATTATTCTTGTTATCATAAGTTTTCTTTCATGAATTAATCCTAAGCTAGGTATTCTAGTGTTTCCTCAAACACTATTTAAAGCTTTTAATCTGTAACTTCTTGTTAAACCAATTCTTAATAAAAATAAAAAAATAAAAAAAAAGTTAATTTTCCCTATTATAAGATATTCACAAATTAAGTCTTTAGAGTAATAACCTGCTAAAAAAGGAAATCCTATTAAAGCTAATCTACACCCTCTAAACCCTAACGAAAAAAAATATATATTTTTACCTACCCCGCCCATTAATCGTACATCTTGATAATTTATTATTGAATGAATAAAACCCCCCGCACATAAAAACAACAAAGCCTTAAATATGGCATGCATTAATATATGATAATAACCCATTAAAACATTACCTATTCCAACAATAAATAATATTACACCTAATTGTCTTAAAGTTGATAAAGCAATAATTTTTTTTAAGTCTTTTTCGTAATTAGCACAAACTCCAGCTATAACTATAGTTATTAAAGAAATAAAAACAATATATTTTATTAAAAATCTATCTTTAATTAAATAAAAATAACGAATTATTAAATAAACACCCGCTGTTACTAAAGTTGAAGAATGAACTAAAGCAGAAACCGGAGTAGGAGCTGCTATTGCTGCAGGTAGCCAAGAAGAAAAAGGAATTTGAGCTCTTTTTGTAAAACCAGCAGTAATCAATAGAAAATAAATTATATTATAGCTGTA
>Ga0137363_10001077_pt1 | contig 15443 bp, 18 predicted proteins | sample MadtaG_FD_104800 | JGI IMG/M metagenome (GOLD analysis project Ga0137363, IMG submission 104800) | Vadose zone soil microbial communities from Angelo Coast Range Reserve, California, USA - Mad1_115_16 metaG | ecosystem: Environmental > Terrestrial > Soil > Vadose zone | place: USA: California...
CTGCAAACGCTTGCCGACGGAGGCGTCGTAGGGGGCCTTTTGGGATTGGGTTTTCTGGTAGTGCTCTTTGGAAAGGGATTCGCGCGGCGCGAAACGGACGACAAGTTCCGGCGGGGCGTGGCCACGGGAGCACTGGCCGGTTGCTTCGCGGTGCTGGTCCACAGCTTTTTCGACTTTACGCTGCACACCACCTCGAACGCTTTGCTGTTTTTGATTCTGGCTGCGCTGGCAACGCAGGACAGTCGCGTGGATCAGGGTAGCCATCATCAAGGCCCACGCCGCCGGCACCGTTTACGTTCCCAACCCGGCGAGTTAAAACCGGCAGCCCCCCAGCGACCGGAATTGTCTGAGTCGAGCGCCGAAACTTAAGTTGGAACGTCTCTTACTTAGCCTGGGCTAACCAAAGATAAGGCAGAAATCTAAATCTGGGGCTGACCCCGATTTGTTAGGTCCTTCCACTTTTTCAGCAAGCCGGCCTTGAACATGCCCGAGTCTAACCCTCCCCAAAGCGGCTATAGAAAACTGAGGCTTCCGGTAGAGTATGAATAGCCGGAGGCCACGATGCAAAGCGGATTCAATCAGAGTCAGGTTGTATCTTTTCCTTCATCGGATGTAGTCTGTGTTCCGCTCTTTCCCGATCTATTAACTTAGGACTTAGCCCTGGCCTATCGAAGGAGATCGTTTTCCAGTGTCTTCGGCAGCAGTCGCCAAGGTCTCACCCGACCAAGAAGAATCAAGCAGCCCGTCAACATTGGCAGCAGTCTGCCTTGAGGCCATCGCCCGGCATGACAAGTCCGATGCGGTCAGCGAGAGACGCGACGGCCAGTGGGTAAGCATCTCAGCGGGAGAGTTTGTGCGGCGCGTGCGCCATATCGCCCTCGGCCTGGCCGACCTGGGGATTAAGGCCAAAGATCGCGTCGCGCTGATCTCAGAGAATCGCCCCGAATGGTCCATTGCGGATCTCGCCATCCTCAGCCTGGGCGCCGTCAGCGTTCCAATTTATACCACCCAATCAATTGAACAGATTCAGTTCATCCTGGAAGACTCAGGCACGCGGGCGCTTTTGATCTCCGGCGGCCGGGTGCTGAAGCACGCGCGCAGGGGATTCGAACGCGTGCAGCACCTGGAGCATGTGATTGTGTTCGACCCTCAAGCTGCTGCCGGTCTTGATCGGGCTACAGCTCTGGAGAGTGTCGAGACGCGCGGCGCGGCGATCGAACTTGCGGATCAAGCGGCCTTTAATAAGCTGCTGGCGCGAGGCCGCGGTGAAGATTTGGCGACAATCATTTACACGTCCGGGACGACCGGCGAGCCCAAGGGCGTGATGCTGACGCACGATAACTTTGTTTCCAACGTGCTCTCGATCACCGGTGGTCTGCCAATCAGGCCGACCGATGTTTCGCTTTCAGTTTTGCCGCTGTCGCACATTTTCGAGCGCACGGTTTTTTATGTCTTCTGCTATATGGGTGTCTCGGTCAATTACGCGGCGTCGATCGATCAGGTTGGCGAGTACTTGCGCGAGGTGCGCCCTACGATCATGACCGCCGTGCCGCGGCTCTTTGAAAAGGTCTATCACCGCATTATCAAGAAAGGCATGTCGGCCGGCGGCGTGCAGAGCAAAATCTTTGCGCGCGCGCTGGTTATTGGACAGCGCTATGCCGAATTGAAAGACAAGGGAAAGCGCATTCCGTTGGCGCTCAAGTTGCGCCATGCGGTCGCGGACCATCTGGTGTTCACTAAATGGCGCGAAGGCATCGGCGGCCGCTTGCGCTACTTTGTCTCCGGCGGCGCCCCGCTTTCACCCACGCTGTCGTATTCGTTTCTGGGTGCGGGCATAGATATTTTGCAGGGCTATGGCATGACCGAAACCTGCATAGTGGCGGCCAACCGGCCCGACGATAATCGGGTGGGCTCGATCGGCAAACCATTCGACGGAATCGAAGTCGTCATTGCCGAAGACGGCGAGATGCTGGTCCGCGGACCGAACGTGATGCGCGGGTATTATGGCCATCCAGAGTCCACTCTGGCGGTAATGAAGGACGGCTGGTTCGCGACCGGCGACGTCGGCTATATCGATGAAAACGGCCACCTGTTCCTGACCGATCGAAAGAAAGATCTTTTCAAGCTCTCGAACGGCAAGTACATCGCGCCCCAACAGATCGAAAGTCTCTTAAAGCAAAGTGAGTTCATAAACCAGGTAATCGTCGTCGGCGCCAGTCGCAAGTATCCGGTCGCCTTGATTGTTCCCGATTGGGAAGCTTTGAAGAGTTCTTTGCGCGCTGCAGGGGAAACGGTCGCTGCGACTCACGCTGAGTTGAGCGCTCAAACCAGCGCCATCAAAATGGTGCAGCGCGACGTGACCATGATCACGGCCCACCTGGCCGACTATGAGCGCGTGCGCCGGGTGGCTTTATTGGCGGAAGAGTTTTCGATCGACAGCGGTGAGATGACACCGACTCTAAAGGTTAAGCGTAACGTCATCGATGCGAGATATGGAAAAGTGATTGATGAGCTCTATCGATCAGGTTGAATTTGCGCTTGTGTCATTGATGCGTGGCTAGGACGGAACAGTGGCGGGTTCCCTCTCACAACCGTCTCATCCAGTGGCGTTCGTCTTGTGCAGCGTGCAGGACTGCGATGACAATCATCCCGTCTGACCGAACGATGTAAAAGATACGATACGGAAATCGTCTCGCAAGTACGCGACGGACGTGCGGTTGCTTGCGCAGAAGTAAATATGCGAACGGATTTTCGAGCGCACGCTTGATGGCGGCATGGATCTCGGTGGCGAGATCCAATCCCAGACCCACCTGTCGGCTTTCATACCAGAGCGCAGCATTAAGAATGTCTTCTTCAGCTTCAGGTCGGACAATTAGCTTGAGACTCATTGGGAGAGACGGGCGCGGAGGCGGGCTTCTACTTCAGCCCATGAACTGCCAATATCGGGATCTTTTTCGTAGGCAGCCAGGCGGGCGTCGAGCAGCGCTTTTTCGGCATCAGTCAATGGCTCTTCGTCATCGAGCCATGAATTCCCGTCGAGCTCAGTAAGCTTGAGACGGATTTCATTTCGCTCTTCACTTGTCAGCTTTGGCAGCTCTTCGAGAATTTCAACTTTGCTCATGGGAGAATGATACTCAGCAATGAGACGTCGATCAACGTAACGGATTTTGCATCACCGATCGCTCGCATTGCTGTCGGGCTGATGCATCTGCTGGGCCAGCAAGAACTCCGCCAGCATTCGCTCATAACAAGCCTGACACATCGCCAACGCCAGTTCCTTGCCATCAAGGTGGATGATCTCTCCACACCAACTGCATTTGACCGTCAGGCCGTTCTTTTGCGCCAGCTCTTCTTCATCAGAAAGCGCGTCTTCAATCATTAGATATGTCATGGTGTTTGTTTCTCCAGCATTGCGATCGACTGTCAGGCGGCGCGCTTTCCGTTAGTTTCGAGAAAGATCAGACGCATCAGCCAGGCGGGCATTGACCAGGTGCGGCCATCAAGATCCCGCTCAACCATTACCCTCCTGTCATCATCGTGACAGACACTGATGACCGTAACTGTTGTGTGACCGTCGACATAGGAACGGCCAACCAGATCGGCGCTCGGATTATCGTTTCGATACGATTGTTTGATGCGAAACGGGAAAGGAATTTGTTCTGCATGCATAAAGACCTCTTATATTGATGGCATCTCCGTTGAGTTGGATTTGCCTTCATCGGTAACAGTTGTCCGCCAGAAGTTTCAAGAGGTTTATAGCTCATACGTGTTAAGCGGAGATGAACGGTAAGAGAAATCGAAGTTAATTCTGAATCGAAAAAACGAGCCAACATGGAGCGCGGACATCCTGTCCGCCTGAGCGCGCAGCGCGAGTGCAAACCCAAACGCGTCGCTCGGTAGATTAGAGCGGGCTGCGCCCGCTGGGGGACACGGATGTCGGCGCTCCCTTTCCGTCATGAGCGGGCATCAGAGTAGTCGAGCACCCCGGTTTGCATAATCATTTTCCACTCGTCGCCGATCTTTGAGTAGACCTTGCAGACACGGCCTTTCCAGTGATTTTCGTTGCCGTCTGCGTCGATCCAAAGTGTGTCGATGTCAACCACCGCAAACGCTCCGTCACCTTCTTTTGAAATTTCGATTTTCTTAATCTCTCGAACATTACGCGCGAGGCATTGGGTGTCGAACAATTTCTGCCAGCCATTCCGCCATCGGTCATGGTTGTATCGGCCCCAAACGATCACCCAATCAATCGGATCGTGCGACTGGGGCGTGCGCGGCCAGGGCCAGACCATGTCCTGATGAAAGACAGTCATCAGGAGGTTGACGTCTTGCGTGTCCCAAGCTCGGGTTTCGCGGTCGACTATCTCTGCGATTTGTTTTCTGATGTCATCCATTTTATCTGTCATCCGCACAAGAGGCGTTTAGAGTCGGCCTGCTGCCCGGTTGGGGGGGCAGCCTGTTTTTAAACCGTGAGGCAAAGGGATGAAGGCGCAGGAGACTTAATCTCTCTGCGCCTTCTCTTCGTTGTCAACTCAACCCTGGAATTACATTTAGAAAGTAAACTTCACCGCCAACTGTAACTGTCTGGGGTCGCCTACTCCCTGGCGCAGGAAACCGTCAAAGTTAAATAGCCCCGGCGTGCTGAGCGGGTTGATGTTGTTTTTGTTGTTGAAGGAATTGAACATCTCGACGATCGGTATCAGCGCATAGCGCTCGCCGAACTTAAACGGCCGCTGGATGCGCCAATCGAACGAGAAGTACTGATTGTCTTTGCGGAGCGTGTTGCGATTCGTCGCAGTCCGAGTCGCCGGGGTTATCGGCTGAGCCGAACGGGCCTGTACGCGGAAGTTTCCTTCCAGACCCCATCCCATGTTTACGAACGTGTAGAAGTTGAACTTATGCCGGATGTCGCGGTCCGACAGAGCATAATCGAGGCTCAGATTGTTAATATCAAATGATCGATCCGTAAATGGATCGCGCTCATTCGAGTCGTCGTCCCGATCTTTTGAGAATACGTAGTTCGCCTCAAGCTGATAACGCTTATTCATGCGCTTTCTGACTCCGGCGGTAAAACCATTGTAGAGCGACTTGCCAACCGCGCTGGTGACAAACACGTCGCCCAGAGTAGGAAACAGTCCGGTGCGCGCAAAGTTAAGGAAGCGCGTCAGGTGAACGCCCTTCGAATGGGTAAAATCGAAGTACATGGACCAGTCTTTCGACAGTTCCTGCTCGAAACCCGCGTTCGCGGTATAGATTCGCGGATTAGCGTAGTTCTTACTAAAGACGCGCACGCTGGCGCCAAACGGAATCCCGCCGCTAGGTGCTACCGGCAAGATATTGGGCCATGTTGGTGGTTGGGTCGAAGCTCCAAAACAGGTAAAGGCAAAACTCGACGCGCAGACGACGCCAAACTGCTGGGCGCCATTGTCAGTGATCGATCCCACCTGTGAAAGCATGTTCTGCCGGCCGTAATAGATACCATAACTGGCTCGCAGGACTGACTTGCCCCGCTTGGAAATATCCCAGGCGATTCCCACGCGCGGTTGAAACTCCTTCTTGGGACTGTGCAGCGTGCCGTCGGACGGGAAATTCGGATTGGTCAACAGCGATGCATACGCCGTCTGGCTTGGTGGGATTATCGGCTTGGGAAAAATCTGTGCTTCCCAACGTAGACCGTAACTCAAAATAAAATTCGACTTCATCTGCCACTTGTCCTGCGCAAAAAGCCCTAAGTCCTGATTAGTGATCGTTGACTTTCCGGGCGGAGGAACTCCCGAGATCCCAGTGGAGATTCCGTTCTGCAGATATAAAAGCAGCGGGCCGCCGACTGAGCTCCCTGCCGGGCAAGGTGTCGGGGACGTTACCCAGGTGACGACCCCGGCTGCGCTGATGCACTCCTGGGTTCGGGGTCCGAAGCCCCCGGCGGCCGCAGGTGATGCGTAACGGAGAAAGCCGGTCACGCTGTCAAAGATATACCGCCCCGTAAAGAAACCACGGAAGACCTGATCGTTGAGAGTGTGTAGCCACTCTCCGCCAAACTTAAGCGTATGGCTGCCGTGAACGATCGAAAAGTTGTCTTTGAGGTCGGTGCGCCAGATTAGTTCATCCACCGTCGGCTCGAGAAAGAACGGAGCGCCAAACCGGAACGTCGTCGCGAAGCCCATCGCCGTGTCTGCCGGCACATTTGAAGTGACGGCAGCCCGCGGGCGCAACTCGCGAGTGTACGAGAAGTGCGCTTCGTTCAGTTTTGTAGCTGAGACCGTTGAGAAAAGGTTAATGTTGAAGTTGTTGATCTTTGACGGACCTTCGATCCCGTTTGCCGAATTGCCATAAGTGGCGACGTCAAAGGTCTGGTTCGTGTTCTTCGAGTAGTCGAAGTTGTAAGAGACTCCGAGTTGATTGGACTTCGTAAGATTAAAGTCCGTCTTCAGCAGGAACGCATAGTTCTTGATTGGGTGCTTGACCGGCAACCCTTCTTCCTGGTTACGGGTGGCCCTGATGAAGTTGATCAATGCCAGCCGCTGGCAGTCCGCGCTGGAATTAATCAGAGCTTCGTTGGCCGTAATGGTTGGCGCTGCTACCGTGCAGGGGGTGCCAATCGGATCGCTCAGATTCGCGCGCGTCAGGTTCTCTCTAATGCCTTCGAACGACAGGAAGAAAAAGGCTTTGTCCTTGCGAATGGGACCGCCGACCGTGCCGCCAAACTGTTCGCGGCGGAAATCCTTGAGTGGCTTGCCGTCGGATGTGTGGGCGGTCAGTGCTTCGAGCCTTTGGAAATAAAAGACACTGCCGTGGACCGCGTTCGTGCCTGACTTGGGGATGACATTGATAATGCCTCCGGCCGTGCGGCCGAATTCCGCGGTGGCTCCCGTCGCTACCACCTGGAATTCCTTGACGGCGTCCAATGGAATATCAATAGCCGCGCGCTGGCCGCCCAACTGCTCGCCGAAAAAACCGTTGTTGTAGTCACCGCCATCCAGGCTGACGTTGTTAAAGACGCCGCGCTGACCGGAAAAAGTGATTTCGTCTCCGTCCGGACCCTGAACGACACTCACGCCTGGGGTCAAGGTCAGCAGGTCTTCGAATTTTCTTCCCAGGATGGGCGTCGTGCTGACTGTGGTTTCGTTCAGGGTTGAACTCGATTCAGTCTTCACGGTGTCGACGGTTGGGGATGCGGTAATGGTGACCCGCTCCTCAACGCCGGAAATCTTCATACTCACCGGAAGGTTGAGTGCCTGGCCGATGGTCAGATCTAATCTTTCCGCCACGGAAGTCGCAAAGCCCTGTTTGGTAACCGTGATCGAATAAGGCCCGGGCGGCAGCCCCAGAGCAACGAAGCGCCCGCCATCGTCTGTCGTCAGCGTCCGCGACAGGTTAGTGTCGAGGTTCTTGATCTCGACGTTTGCGCCAGGCACGATTGCGCCGTTCGTATCCGTTACTGTGCCCTGGATCGTTCCAGTCGTAATTTGGGTCTGCGCAATAGCCAGGGGGGCGATGGCCAGGATCACAAGCAAACTAATACCAAGACCTTTTACCCATCGGGTAAAGCAAGGGAACGTTAATCTATACATGGTTTCTCCTCTTCGCTAACGGCTGCAGGTTGAATCGAGTTGTTTACTTTGACCCATGGAAGTTCTTCAGGGCGCACGCAAGGGAAGACTCTTTTCGCGCGCTCGAATCTTAGTCAAGGCTTTGTAGGCTGTCAATTGTTTCGTTTAATTCGGTTTCAGAAAGAGCGCTCGTAGTCAGCTCAGTATTCAAGCAGTGCCTCGCGTGAGCAGGTGAATCAGCAATTCAACTCTAATAAGCAAAGAGACTCCCTCTGAGATTATTTGTGTCACACCCACTCACCGGGTGGTACTGACCTCATAACGAAGTCCGGCCCTTCCGCTTCAGCCTCATGGTCGTAGTCCTTCAGCAGTAAGCCTCAGGATCCGAAAGCATCTCTTCCAATCGACTCAAGTAGTTACCTACCGTGAATCCGTCCATCAACGCATGATGCACTTCGACGGATACAGGTAGCAGAGTCCGCTGATTCTCTCGAGCAAACTTTCCGAAGGCAATCTTTGGTATTGAGTCTTCCGTGCTCCAATTGCGCGCGTGAGAAAAACTGGTGAACGAGATCCAGGGCAACACAGTGAAATGGATTCTACCGTCGTCGTCGTTGCGCGGGCGGAAAGCCCCGTCGCTGTTTCGCGCATCTTCGATTGCGCATCCCGCGTCGCTGACAAATTTTTCAAAGTCTTCGACGTAATCAAAGTAAGCCAATGTAAAAGCCTCGTTCGGTAGAAATACCGTGGTGCCGCCGTGGATTATGTCGTGCACAAAAACCTTGCCTGCTCTCAAGCGATAACGAAATGGCTCGATCTCGTTTGCCACCCGCAGCGCAAAGTAGTGATAGGCCATTGAGACGCTGATGCCGCGCCGTTCCCGCAGCAACTCGACCAGTCTGGAAACGTCGATCTGGGTGCAGATATTGAAGTAAGGCTTGTCAAAACCGCGGAAGAATTCAAAGACCTCGCGCCGAGCCCAGCTTGCGATATCCAGGTAATGTGACATGGCAGAAAGCGTGTCTGAGCAGGTTAGCACAGGAAGGGAAGAGTCAATCAATGCGAGGCGGCGAGTACTGTCTTAATTTGAGGATGAGGTCAGTACCGAGAGCGCTAGCGACCGGGTCTCGTGATGGCGATCATAGATCATGAGCAAGTTGCGACCTTGTCGCTACCGCTGCCGGTTCTGTACCTCTCGAACCGAGGGCGCTCTCAATTCAGCCACGCGGCCGCACTAAATGGTGGTTACTTCGTAATAATATTGGGACACAGCGGCGGTTTGATCTGGAGCGTGATTTGAGCGATCTGATGTAAATTGATTGCTGGCAGATCGAAACAGGAACCCTGAAGGAGCGTCACCAAATGATCTATCGAACTCTGGGCAGCACGGGCGAGAAAGTTTCGGCGATTGGCGTGGGTGGCTGGCATCTTGGATTGAGCCAAGTTGATGAGGAGTTGGCGATTCGCATTGTGCGCTCGGCCATCGATCGCGGCATAAACTTTTTGGATAACTGCTGGGATTATAACGAGGGCGCCAGTGAGAGGCGTATGGGCAAAGCACTGCGCGACGGCTATCGTGCGCAGGCGTTTGTGATGACCAAGATCGACGGGCGGACGAAGCAGGAAGCGGCGAAACAGCTGGACGAATCACTCGAACGTCTTGAGGTCGATTGCATCGATCTGGTCCAGCATCACGAGATTCTTCGCTTTGAAGATCCGCATCGCATCTTTGCTGAAGAGGGCGCCAACGCCGCACTTGTCGAAGCTCGCAAAGCCGGCAAGCTTCGGTATATCGGATTCACCGGACATAAAGATCCACGGGTACATCTATACATGCTGGAAGTCGCCGAGCAGAATGGATTCAAGTTCGACACGGTGCAGATGCCGCTCAATCTAATGGACGCACACTACCGCAGCTTCTCCAGAGATGTTGTTCCGGAACTGGTCAGACAAAATATTGGAATTCTGGGAATGAAGAGCATCGCCAACGGCATTTTGCTGAAGTCGAACACCGTGACTCCGATTGAATGTCTGCACTATGCGCTCAATCTACCGACGTCCGTAGTCATAACCGGCATCGACAGCATGGAGATTCTCGATCAGGCCTTCGAGGCCGTGCGCACATTTCATCCACTCAATCAAAGAGAGCTCGATGAGCTGCTGGCGAAGACATTCTCGGCTGCCGCTAGCGGCCGCTTCGAACCTTTCAAGACCACGTCGATCTTTGACGGCACGGCGCAGCACCCGGAATGGCTGGGAGAAGAACCGCCGGAAGTCAGGCAGCTCGTGCCGGCGTGAAGAGTCCGGACACTAGCCCTACCAGAAGGGAGGGCCCGTTATCTCCTCGTCTTAGTTATTCCGTTCAATGATCTCAAACGGAATCTTCGTATCGGCAAACACTTGCCACAAAGTCACACGGCCGTCTTTCACGATCGCTTTCCAGGCCGCGGGTAGACGCCAGCTCTGACCTTCCCTGTGTTTGAAAGTGCCGCCGGCAAAACCAAACAGTGCAAGTTTCTCTTTGTCTTCCAACGCTTCGGCTACTTCGATGTAGTAATCAGGAAACCAATCGAAGTAACCACGCCATCCGGCGATCATTTTCTCTCTGCCGGATACCTGGTTGCCGTGCGCATCGATGAAGGTATGGTCGTCGGTCATTTGCACCGCGAGGCCTTCAACGTCGTGCGCGTTGATGCGATCGACGAAAGAGAGAATCGTTTCTTTGTTCGTCATCATTAAAAAAGCGATGCCAGGAATTCCTTTGTGCCCGCCGGACCAGTGAGTTCCAGCCAGACGGGTCCGTTGCCTGCTGCGACGATAAGACTAAATCTGAGAAATGGGCAGCACTGATGTTCAAGGTGAATTAGCGTAAACAAGTCAGTCAGCAACGAATCGTCTGATGGAAAGCGGTAAGCAAATCCATCTTCAAGTTCCTTCAATTCCAGAGCCGCGCCTCGCACCTTTTGTAAGAGCTTGCTCCTTCGTTCCTGAAGTTCAGGAGTTGTCAGCGTGCAGGCTATTTGTAAGTCGTTCATTGGTTCTGTCATGCTAATTCCAGATCAAATTTATTTGCCCCTTTATTCGTTCGTCTGGAGGATGGAAAAGGCCCTCCCTTACCGTCGGGCTTCTGACACGAGCGCAAGCGCAGCCTTGACCCTGGTTTCGATCAAATCGCGCACGACGCGGAACTGTTCCAGCGGCATTTCTTTCGGATCGGGAATGTTCCAATCCGCTCTCTGTTTAGCTTTGACTAACGGGCAGGCATCGCCACAACCCATAGTCGCGACAAAATCGTAATCGACGTCGGGAACTTCAGACAAAGATTTTGATTGGTGCTGAGAAAGATCGTAACCAATCTCTTTCATCGACTCGATCACTCGCGGATTGATCCTTCCTGAAGGACGCGAGCCCGCGCTGTAAGCTTCAATCTCATCGCCACCGTGAATGCGCGCGAATGCCTCAGCCATCTGGCTGCGGTTTGAGTTCTCGACGCAGACAAATAGAAGGCGTTTTGGAGCTGACGACCCGGAGCTCGACGAATCACTCATGTTTCTCTCCGGTATCGTGTGGCGCCATCACTGCTTTAGCATTGTTCGACAACGAAGGCACGAACCAGCGGAATAATAACGTGGCGGCGGCGGCGCCAAAAAGTTGTGCGATTATGAATCCGGGCGCATCAACAGGCCGAATGCCCGCGAAGGTGTCGCTCGCGGAGCGGCCCAGTGTGACCGCAGGATTGGCGAATGAAGTTGACGAGGTAAACCAGTACGCAGCCGTGATGAAAGCAGCAACCGCGAACGGAACCATCGCCGGCCGAAACCGCACACATCCCCAGATGACCGCCACGAGGCCGAACGTCGCGATGAACTCACTAAACATTTGCCGCATGCCCCCACGCGCATGACGCGACGCAAAAAACAACGGGAGTCCAAACATCACGTGGGCAATTGCCACGCCGAGAAACGCGCCAAATACTTGCGCCGCGATATACGCCGGCACTTCGCGCCAGGCCAATCCCCCTTGCGAAGCATCAGCAATTGTAACCGCAGGATTGAAGTGCGCTCCTGAGATGGGACCGAAAGTTAGGATCAATGCCAACAACGCGGCGCCGGTGGCGAGCGTGTTGGCGAGCAAAGCGATACCCGGATTTCCACCAGACAACCGTTCGCCCATAATCCCCGAGCCAACAACAGCTGCCAGCAACATTGCCGTTCCAATGAGTTCAGCAGTGACCCGACGGATTAGAGTCATTTCGCGCGAATCTTAGCATGGAGGAGTTACGAGCAGGTTAATAAAGCCTTGGTCGAGGCCATCGGGACACCTGCCTTAGCGAGGCGATTGATCTCAGAATTGAGCAGACTGACTTTGAACCGAATCACGAGCAGGAATGCCTCGATGATATCAAAAGCGTTAAGGCTCTGCCGATGCACCGGATAAGAAAGAGTCAGAGCATGATTGACTTCGGTTGTAGAATATAGTCAACAGGGTGCGAGGCTGAATGTCTTGCGCCGGCGCAGCCCGACCAGGTAGCGCCAACGGAAGCGGCGATGAGTGAGGCTTCGCCGCTTTCGTTTCTTGAGGTGACACATAACACCGCCGATCAGAGTATTATGGCTGGGTTCGACGTACATTAAGTAGCTGGGCATCGTTCTTGGTTTCCTAAGATGAGGTCGAAAGACTATTTCTCGCTGGCGCTCCGAATCATTGGTTTTCTAACGGTGGCGCACGGCTTACGTGACCTGGTTGATTTCGGTTTGCTGCTCCTCAGCTACACGAGTACGCACAGTTCGTTCGGTTACTATCTCATTCTGGGATTGCTTTATTCTGGGGTGGGTGTTTACCTGCTCAGAGGGGCACCGTTTATAGTGAACTTTGCTTATCCGCAGCGTCTGAGCGAGACGCTTCCAGAAGCCGTCGATGATGACAAGGCAAGTGCCGAACAAATCGTTGGACCTGAGCGCGGCAGGCCTCTCTCTTAACTTGCTTCGTGCCGCGAAGATTGAATGGACGCGCCGCGCCCGATCAGGCCAACCATTAAGCTCACACGTTGAGACACGGATAAGCTATGACGGTTCCATCCAATTGGTTTGAAAACTTCTTTCACGGTGTCGCGCTCGACCTCTGGCGAAAAGCGGTCCCACCCGAACAGACGCAATCCTAAGCAGACTTCCTTGTAAAAACTCTCGAGTGTGCCTCTGGTTCTCGCTTGCTTGATGTCCCCTGCGGGTAATGGGAGGCATTCACTTGAGCTTGCCAAACGTGGTTATCAGATGACCGGACTCGATATTTCAGAACAGTTCATTCTATCCATCTTCGCTGCTGTTTCGTGAAAGGCCGCTTTTCTGCCTTGTTGGATCTTTAACCCCGACACTTTTCAGGTTTGCTTTGAGCCTATCCAGGAATCCTTCTGTTTTCCATTTATGCCAGCGCGCCAGCGCATAGCAATAATGCTTCGTGCGCTCGCTGGCGAAGTGATGAAGCAGCCAGACCGCAACTTCGTTGTCGCGCTCACGCTGACGACTTATCGGGTCCCCTGACTTGGTATTATTCTGGAGGCGAGTCCCAAGATTGTCGATCCATAGATCGCAATCGTGCAGTTCGCCAAGGGAAGTTTGAAAGCGAGCGACCTCTGCCGCGAACTCTTTAAGCTGATCGCCCGAAAAAGGAGCAAAAAGCTCAAGCGCATAGCGTAGTCTCTTCGCCACGATGCGAAGATTATGAAGTTTTTTCGCTTTCAGCGGCCGGTACACGCAATCACCCGCCTTGTTTAGCTGCTTTACCCGGTGCCCAATCACCATGACGCCGACGTTGCTGAAAGTCAGAATCTGAGCAGCGTCTTGCCGATCAGAGTTGTCGCCTGAAATTTTCGTTGCCGCCCGGATTTTCGATCGAAGGTCCCGGCGAAAACCAGCGATCTCCTTCGGCCCGATTGCAGCTGCCAGGTCCGCGCGTGCACGAGTCCGCCGGCGCTGGTGTCTTCGCGAAATCTTTTTGATTCCTTTGCGGATTTCGGGGCCGGCGCTCGCCATAAGATCGGACAGCGCCGCCAACACAACGTCTTCATCGCGCACTGCGCCCAGTTGATTCGCGATTGTCTTTAAGTCACCAATTGGGACGCTGCCCTTGGGAAGGTATGGCTTAAAATCACTGAGAGCGCTGCGCAGGCGTCGCGAGGCCACCCGCATCTCGTGCACACCTTCAGAATCGTTCCAATCGAGCGCGCGTTCGCGCAGCGCACACATCTTTTTCAAGCGGGCAAGCAAGACTTGTTGAATAGCTTTGGCCGCAGGTTCCTGAGAATAAGGCTGCAAGGTTTTTCGTGATTGGGCCACGATACTACGAATAGGCGAATCGCGTCGCGGGTAAGAATCAAGCGCGCTTCAATGCCGCACGGCGGCTGAATGATACTCTGCAACCGAAGACTTGCTCGAACATCTCGCTCTTCTGTTCGGCAGCGAAGATCTCGCGGTCGCAATTGGCGGAGCTGCTCAATTGAATATGGACCAACCGGCCATCGCGCACGCAACGAACGTCGCTGACGCGACTGTCATGGCTGCGATCCAGAGAGTCGGCGATTCTCAGGATGGCGGCCAGCGCGAACACGGTTTCGCGATCGGCTTCATTCAGCGCCGCATAATCCGGGTGCCGTTCCCTGGGCGCGGGTCCGCGATGATAGCGCGCTACGTTGGCAATCACATCGCACTCGGCCTCCGAAAAACCGGTCAACTCCGAATTCTTGATGAGATAGAGAGCGTGCTTATGGTGTGACTCGTGGGCAATGTGATAGCCCACGTCATGCAGCAATGCTGCCGCTGAGAGCAACGTGCGATGGTGGCGTGTAAGGGCGGCCGGGCCATCGTTCGCTGCTAACTGATCGAATATTCGTTCCGCCATGCCCGCCACTTGCCGCGCGTGGGCTTCCTCATAACCAAAGCGCCGGCCAACAGCGTGAACTCCACGCAAGCGATGATCGACGATGTCCGGTACCGGCGGACGCGACTCAGCCTCGATCTCTCGCAAGCGATCGATCAAAACCCCCTCGCGCAGCGCCCACCCGCAGGTACGGAGCAGGTTGATCCCGAGTGCTCGCATTGCGCCCTCGAGGATCTGTCCGCCGGCCACTATGATTTCGGAACGTTGAGCACTAATCCCCTGGATGTTGCGTCTGTCGGCGAGGTTTATTTCGCTTACCCGAGAATTGAATCTGGCAAGTCTACTAAGCACGATTTCATCACCGGCCGGCTGTGCCCCCTGGATTTTTCGCTCGTCCTCATTGGCGCCGAATCTTAACGCTTCGCCGATTGAAATGATTGTTCCTGAAGTGCCGGTCGCTTGCTGCCAGCGAGCACCGCGCAGTTCCCGGCTGGGACGCTCCATCGCCGCTCTAACTTCCTCTATCAGCGGGCGCAACTCCTTCGGCTTAGGGGGATCAGTCTTGAGATAACGCTCGGTCAATCCAACCGCACCTAACTTAACGGAAGATAGTTGAGCCGGCACGCCATCTCGCATGAGCGAGATTTCCGTCGAGCCCCCGCCGATATCTATGTTGATGATTGAGGCGCCGCGTGTGTTGGAGCCGTGACTGGCGGCGATCCCAATAAGACGCGCCTCTTCAATCGCCGAAAGGATCGACAAGCGGACTCCCGTACGTCGATCGATTTCGCTAATGAATTTGCGCGAGTTCCTTGCTTCCCGCACTGATGCAGTTGCCACCGCGAAGATGCGCTCGGCGCCACGCGCCTCGGCGATTGAGCGAAAGCGCTTGATGCACTCGGTGGCGCGTTCAATAGTAGCGGCTGAAAGAAGTCCTCGGCGCAGGGTGTTGTGACCCAGGCGCACCGATTCTTTTTCGCGCGCGAGAACAGCAAACGAATCGCTCGCGGCCGCGTCAAC
>Ga0137363_10001083_pt1 | contig 15421 bp, 18 predicted proteins | sample MadtaG_FD_104800 | JGI IMG/M metagenome (GOLD analysis project Ga0137363, IMG submission 104800) | Vadose zone soil microbial communities from Angelo Coast Range Reserve, California, USA - Mad1_115_16 metaG | ecosystem: Environmental > Terrestrial > Soil > Vadose zone | place: USA: California...
AGAGCACACCATCTCTTTCCTTGGCCTCACCATCATTCGGCTCCATTACAAAATGTCCCCCACACGCTCCCTTGCCAGCGCTTCTGCAAGTAAGGGAGCTCACGATGCCATCGAACAATCTTTGTAAGTGGTCATTGCGCGCGAGATTTTTGACTCGCGTGCTTATTTGTGTCGAATGTCCGCAGGGGCGCGGGTCCGATCCAGCGGAAACACTTGCAGTTGCCATTTGACGGGAACGGAAGTTGGCACGTAGCAGATCGTTTTGTCGCAGGCCTGGTATTCAAGCTTTCCAGTGATGGCGAGGAGTTTCCCCTCCTTCCCGAGCGAACCCCAAAACGCGGAACCGGAGTCGACTTTCACATCCTGGCTGATGCGAAAAGTCCCATCGAACACCGGCACCTTCTCTTTGATCGCTGGCAGATAGAGCGTTTTGGACGCAGGGTAGACTGCGGGTTTGAACTCCAGAGCTTGGACGGGATCGATGACGAGCTTAATGGGTTTGTAGCCTTGCGCACCGGGCGCATACACGTGCACATCGGGAGGCAGCCGCACTTCTGCGACCAGCGTGAGGCGCGTTCCAGGAACGCCAGTGGGATCGGATTGTTCGAGGGCCAGCTGAAGATGCGGAGCTTCAACAGTCTCCGTGACTTCCTGGCCCAATTCCGGGAAGAGTTTGGAAATAATACTATTTCCAGTAACCCGCTCCCGGTATTTCGCCTCGAAGAACTTTTCTCGGATGATTCCGCGGGGATCGATAAAGAAATATCCCGGGCGGGCAAAACCCTTCTGCATCCCGATAGCTTCCCCGTTAAGAACACCATAAGCCTTGATGGTTTTCGAATCGGGGTCCGCCAGCATCGGGTATTCGATCTTGTGCCGGTCGGCGAAATATTTCAGGATTTCTTCCGAGTCGTAACTGATGGCCGCCAGCTGGACTCCTTGCTTCTCGAATCGCGGGATGGCGCTTTGCAGCTGAACCAGCTGCCCCTTGCAGAAAGGTCACCAATCCGCCGAACGGAAAAAAAGAAGAACGGTGCCGTTCGTCCCTTTTAACGTATCGAGGGTTTGTATCTTGCCAGTCTGGTCCCGAAGGGAAAAAGGCGGGGCTTTCTGGCCGACCGCGAGGCCGATCGACATCAGCTCGATAGAAGATAAGCGAATCGCATCGTCATCAAGCGTCCCTCGAACGGTTACCGCATCGCCAAGGTGCGCGGTTACGGCTGACTGCGGCTCGAGACCATAGATGACGCGGTCGGTATCGTCATAAAGCGCCAGTTTCGCGCCCGGAATACTCTTGGTGCAGTCCGGCGACTCCGCAAAAGCTTCGTCCGCGTTACAGGCGCTGGACACAAGAATCCCGGACCATAATCCGGGTTTTGTCGCATTGTTCTGCCCGGCCAGTGCCAAGGGGACCATGGAAAATAGCGCCACCAAAACGAGAAAGGAGGACTTCGAAGGTACATCAGTTCCGACTGATAGCTTCAATAGGAAACCCTCGTTTCGTTCTTATTCGCCCGTACTGTACACCTGGGCTTGTCAGCGGACAACAACTCCTCCTCGGAGCAAACGCAAGAAAGCGATTGACAGGATGTAAATCCTAATGTATTTAACAGGCGTGTTATTTAACAGGAGTGCTTAATACCTTCGATGCCGGACCAGTTGAGCACCACGCTTGCCGCGCTTTCCGACCCCACCCGTCGCGCCATCCTCGCGCGCCTGGCTACCGGTCAGGCCACCGTCACGGAGCTGGCTGCGCCCTTTTCCATGAGCATGCCGGCTGTCTCCCGGCACCTCAAGGTGCTGGAACACGCAGGATTGATTACGCGTGGGCGCGAAGCCCAGTGGCGGCCATGCCGGATCACGGCGGCGCCGCTCAAGGACGTTGCCGATTGGGTGGCGCACTACCAGCGGTTCTGGACCGAGAGTTTGGACCGCTTAAATGACTACTTGCGCGACGTACAGGAAAAGGAGAAAAGGCATGGCCACAAGAAGCATGATGGCAAATGAGGAACAGGAGTTGGTGCTGACCCGTGTGTTTGACGCGCCGCGCGAACTCGTGTTCAAGGTGTGGACCGATCCCAAGCACCTTGCGCTGTGGTGGGGTCCCCACGGATTTACTAACCCAGTTTGCGACTTGGACTTACGGCCCGGCGGCGCCATCCGTATTCACATGCGCGGCCCCGACGGCACCGTTTATCCGACGACTGGAATCTACCAGGAGATCGTCGAGTCCGAGCGGATCGTTTTCACGAACGCGGCGCTGGATGCGAATGGCGACCCCATGTTTGAAGTGCTGACAACTGTGACCTTCGCCGAAGAAGGCGGAAAGACGAAACAAATCTTGCGCGCGCGCGTTATCAATAAGACGGCCCAGGCCGCGCAGTATCTGGCGGGGATGGAAGTTGGCTGGACGCAGAGCCTCGAGCGTCTCGCATCCTACATGGCAATCCACTCAAAGGAGCAAGCATCATGAGCGAACGCCAACCGAAAGATTCGCCATCCCGCGAGGCCATCCTGACCTTCGTGAACGATCTGAAATTCGCTGTCCGGTCGCTGGCGCGCAGCAAGGGGCTGGCGTTCACCGTGGTGCTCACGCTGGCGCTGGGCATTGGAGCGAACGCGGCGATCTTCAGCCTGGTTCGCGGCGTGCTTCTTCGGCCGCTCGTCAATAGCGACGAGGACCGCCTCATTTACATCCAACAAAGCGCGCCTGGTATCAGCCCCGGGGAAGTCCCGTTCTCCGTGCCGGAGATTCACGACTTGCGCGCAGGCGTCAAAACTCTCACCTCCTTCGGCGAGTTCTCCACCGTCGGTTTCACTATGATCGGCCTCGGCGAGCCCCGGGAAGTTCGCGCCGGCGTCGTTGACGGCTCCTATTTTGACGTGGTGGGCCTCCATCCTGTTCTCGGCCGTCTCATCGGCCTGCAAGACGACGGTCCTAAAGCCGCTGGCGTCGTCGTCTTGACCTATCGTTTCTGGTCGACCACTTTCAAGAGCGATCCGTCCGTCATGGGCAAGACCGTTCGCCTCGGCAGCGGCTTCGGTGATCGGTCTGCCACTGTCATCGGCGTCCTCGAACCCTCTATCCCCTATCCCGCTGACACGGAACTCATTGCCAATATTGTTACGAGCCCCCACCATCTCTCCGCGACCATGCAGAACGGGCGCGTCCACCGCATGACGGAACTTTTCGGCCGGCTCGCTCCCGGCGTCACTCTTGATCAAGCCCGCGCTGAACTTCGCGCCGTCTACGCTCCGATGCTCAAGGATCATCCCGACGCCTATTCGCCCCAGGCGCGTTTCCAAATCGACGCCAAACTCCTCCGCGAGCAAATCACTTCCGGCGCTCGAACTGTTCTCCTTGTTCTTCTTGGCGCCTCCGGCCTCGTGTTTATCATCGCTTGTTCCAACGTCGCTAATCTTGTCCTCGCGCGCACCGTCCGCCGTGAGGGCGAGCTCGCCATCCGCGCGGCGCTGGGCGCCGGCGCTGGCGCACTGCGCCGCATTTTACTGGCAGAGAGTCTCATTCTTTGCGTCGCTGGCGCCACTCTCGGCGTAATTAGTGCACGGCCGCTCCTTGCCGTGCTTGCTCGCTACGCCTCTCGCTTCTCCGTCCGCGCGCTGGATCTGACGGTCGATTCCAGCATGTTGTGGGTGGGGGCGGCGCTGGCCATGATCGCGGCTGTGCTCTTGGCGTTTGTCCCGCGCCTGCCGGCGGCCGACGGCTCCCATGGTTTGGGTCTCTCAAGCGGCAGCGTGCGGATCACTGGAAGTACGAATCGCCGGCTGCGCATCTTCGCCGTAACGCAGATTGCCGCCTCCTTCCTGCTATTGGCAGGCGCCAGCGCATTGGTCAAAACGCTGCTCTCGCTGCAATCGGCGCAGACCGGCCTCGACACCCGCCACGTCCTCGCCATCAACGTCCCCGCTATGTCCTACGGTAAAACTCCTCAACAAGTCGTCGATTTCTACAAGGAATCGATACGTCGTATTGAAGCCCTGCCCGGTGTGAACAAGACCGCTTTCGGCCTTGTCGTACCCTGGCGCGATGCCGGCAGCTTTGGTCCTGGTTTCCAATTCTCAGGAGACGGCTACGTCCGCGGTCCGGGCGAAGAAGATCCTCGCGCCCAGTTTCGCACCGTCTCTCCCGGCTTTTTTGCCGCCCTCGGTGTCCCCATCATCGCCGGCCGCGATTTCAATCAGCTCGACGGCCTGGACAACAAAGATCCGGTCGTTATCATTAGTCGAACTCTCGCTCAGCGAATGTTCCCCAATCGGGATCCCCTCAATCGGCATGTCTATTGGACAGATCCCGTGATGAAATTCGTCCCCATTAGCACTGCTCCTCACCGAATCATTGGCATCGCTGCCGATATTGACGACGAACACGTCGTTCCTGGCCCGATCCTCACGGTCTACAATTCCATTGAAGAAGGTCCCATGTTCGGCGGCCGCCTCTTCATCCACGTCGGCACCAATCCTTATTCTCTTGTTACACCGGTTACTCGCATCATTCGCGACATGTCCGTTGAGCAGCCCGTCGAGCGCGCCGCTACCCTCGAAGACGTTCGCGCCGAAGTTCTCACTCCGGATCGTCTCAACACCGTTGTGTTCGGTATCTTTGCGGGCGTCGCTTTGGCCATTGCCTTGGTCGGCGTCGCCGGCGTGCTGGCATTTTCGGTTAGCGCGCGGACTCGCGAGTTCGGCGTCCGGCTGGCGATTGGAGCGCAGCCGCGGCAACTCCTAGCGAGCGTTATCGCGGAAGGCGCGGTGATGGCGACGGCGGGCATCGTCGCGGGCGCGGCATGTGGGTACGTGCTGGTGCGTCTGGCGCGGAGCTCTTTCGAGGGCGTGCAAATGCCGGGCGGCCTGCCGGTGGTTGCATCCGTGGTCGTGCTGCTAACCGCAGCGGTCGTCGCGTCCGTACTGCCGGCGGCGCGCGCCGCGCGCGTCGATGTCACGGAAGCCCTGCGGTCGGAGTGAGGGCCGAAACGCCGGTTGTCGAGCGTCCATCTGGGGCTTAAGTTCTCCCCTGACGTTGCGGCCGGCAGCTCGGGTGGTTTCGGTCCAGCGTTGGCGTACGGTAGATATGAATTGTTCCTTGTCCTTTCGCATTTCCCGGACAAGCGCTTGATTAGCCGTCTCTTCGTGTGCGGCTGCCCAGAGCACCATTTCGGTGAGGACGGGCGCCAGATCGATGCCCTTCGGGGTGAGCGAGTAAATAAACTTGCGGCCATCTGAAGGGTCGCACTTGGTGGTGACGATTCCATGAGTGATCAGCTTTTGCAGCCGGTCCGCCAAAATATTCGTCGCGATCTTCTCGTAGGAACCGAGGAACTCTTTATAGGTGCGGAATCCCCGCAGCATCATGTCGCGAATAATCAGCAACGACCAGCGATCGCCCAGGATCTCCACGGAAGCATTCAGTGGACACCCCGACCGCCACTTGGGATTGGCCTTCTTCTTCGGCATTTTTCCACCCTAACATTTTTCACTTGCATTTTGCAAGTTATCTGTTGCAGACTGGCTTTCCCAAGCCCGCGATTTTCGGTCGCCAGCTAAATTCGGAGGACGAAAATGAACCAAGCCATAGCGAAGAAATCGTCTGCAGCGCAACTGGAGACGCCGCGGTTTGAGTACGGCAAGCCGTTGCGAATTGCCGGATTGCGCCAGCGCTACAGCCCGGAAACCATGAAAAACATCCCGGAGCTTTGGCAGCGCTTTGCGCCCCACATCGGCAAAATCCCCGGACAAGTAGGCCAAGTAGCTTATGGCTTGTGCTTCAATGCGCTCACCCCCGATGGTGTCGACTACCTGGCAGGCGTCGAGGTCTCCGGGTCTTCCATTCTTCCCGGCGAATTCGCTGTCGTGGCCATCCCGGCACAGAAATATGCTGTTTTTTCCCACCGCGAACATGTTTCGAAGATGTACGAAACTCTGGATGCCATCGACAAATGGTTTCCAGGTTCCGGCCTCGAGACTGCCAGCGGAGATGCCGAAGCGCCGAATTTTTTCGAGCGCTACTCAGAAGAATTCGATCCGCGGACCGGAACGGGCGGCATGGAAGTTTGGGTTCCCATCAAATCGTGATGGGAACAAAAGAATCATTTTAGCGTGGCGAATTTACAGGTGCGCCCTGGCGGCGGCCTTACTTCTGGTAAAGGAGTGGCAGATGAGCAAAGTACGAGTGCTGGTGGGAACACGCAAAGGCGCGTTCATCCTGACATCGGACGGCAAGCGCGCCAAGTGGGACGTCAGCGGCCCCCACTTTGCCGGCTGGGAGATGTATCACCTCAAGGGCTCACCAGCCAATCCCAATCGCATTTACGCCTCGCAGACAAGCGGCTGGTTTGGGCAGATTATTCAGCGCTCCGACGATGGCGGCAAGACCTGGATCCAACCAGGAACACCGCCGGGCGAAAAAAACGTTCAGCAAGCGGGGCCGCCCAAAGGCGAAAGCAACAAGTTCGTGTACGACACTTCCGCATCAACCGGAAAACCCCTCACCACTCATATGTGGTACGACGGCACCCAGCACCCTTGGGAGTTCAAACGCGTCTGGCATCTTGAACCGTCACTCACCGACCCGGACACTGTCTACGCGGGAGTGGAAGACGCCGGCTTGTTCCGCTCGACCGACGGCGGGCAGAATTGGCAGGAGCTATCCGGGCTGCGTGGCCACGAGTCTGGAGCTGGGTGGCAGCCGGGCGCAGGCGGAATGTGCCTTCACACCATCATTCTGGATCCGAAAGATCCCAAGCGGATTTACATCGCGATCTCAGCCGCAGGCGCATTTCGCACTGACGACGGCGGCAAGACCTGGCGCCCCATCAACAAGGGGCTCCACTCGCAGTACATCCCCAATCCCACTGCCGAAGTTGGCCATTGCGTTCATCACGTTGCCATGAATCCTTCGCGCCCGGGCCTGCTCTTCATGCAAAAGCATTGGGACGTGATGCGCAGCGACAACGCCGGCGATTCCTGGAAAGAAGTCAGCGGCAACTTGCCGACTGACTTCGGTTTCGTAATCGACGTCCACGCGCACGAACCGGAAACAATCTACGTCGTGCCGATCAAGAGCGACGGAGAGCATTTTCCTCTCGACGGCAAGCTGCGCGTCTACCGCAGCAAGTCAGGCGGAAACGAATGGGAAGCCCTAACCAAAGGCTTGCCGCAAAAAGACTGCTACGTGAACATATTGCGCGATGCCATGGCCGTCGACTCGCTCGATAAGTGCGGCGTCTATTTCGGCACTACCGGCGGGCAGGTGTACGGTTCTGCCGACGCGGGCAACAGTTGGGCTCCTATCGTGGAACACCTCCCCGCCGTGCTTTCCGTCGAAGTCCAAACGCTGCCATGATCCGGGAGCGTGCGCACCATTTGCGAGGGCCAATGCTAGAATCGCTCCTCTCAAGGTGAAAAATGAGCGAACCGGCACGGCATTTCGTCCAGTATCACAACCCTGACAAGATGCGCGAATACAAGGTCGGCAAGCGTGGCTCTGGGATCGTGACAGACAAACCGTTTCGCCGCGTCGATGGAGACAGGGTGTGGCTTATTAGCAGGCAGGGCAAGCCGAGAAACTACGAGTATGTCCTCTGTGAGACGTTCATTGCCTACGAGTCCGGCCCTGACCCCTCCGGTCGCTACCGGTACTTCGTGAGTGGATCAGACGGAAAGTCATTTGACCCTCCAATCCTAATCGACAAAAACAAGGAATGGTTTGGGCGGCTGTTTCGAGTGACCCAGCATTTCCCTCGCGGTCTGATGAACATCCGAGACGACCAAGTTGTGCGAGGCCTATCGAGCCTCGCGAGGCTGGCATGATTCGCGTCGTGCTTCCGGGCCATCTGCGTGCGCTGGCACGCGCAGGTTCCGAAGTGCAGCTAGACATTGTGGGTCCGGTCACGCAACGCTCCGTTCTTGACGCCCTCGAAGCACAGTATCCGATGCTGCGCGGCACGATACGCGATCATGTCACGCAGGAGCGCCGCCCGTTCCTGCGTTTTTTTGCCTGCTCGGAAGACTATTCCCTGGAGCTGCCGGATACTCCGTTACCCGACGAAGTCGCATCCGGAAAAGAGCCACTTCTCATCATCGGCGCCATTGCCGGCGGCTAGAGGCCAGTCCGGGGGACGACTTTCTGCTTCGCAGGAAAGGATTTCAGCCATCGAACCCCGGCTTCGCGCGCTCATTCCTCTGCGCAGTCCAAAGTCGTAGGACGATCTCTAATCGTGCCGCGCGCCATGCAGGACGTTGACTGCGTGGGGCAGAAGATGTGCGACTGCTTCCAATGACTCCACGGCGCCTTTGGGGCTTCCCGGCAAATTAAGAATGAGCGTTTTGGCTCGCACGGCCGCTGTGCCCCGCGAGAGCACTGCCGTCGGTGTATGCTCCAGCCCTTTGCGGCGCATCTCCTCGGAAAGTCCGGGTACAATCCGGTCCGCAACCGCTTGAGTTGCCTCCGGCGTGTTGTCCCGGGGCCCGATCCCTGTTCCGCCCGTCGTCAAGAGAACGTCCACGCGGCTGGAATCCGCCACGGCGCGCAACTGCTCGCGGATATTTGCGGGCTCGTCGGACACGCATAAGGAAGAAGTGACTTCCCAGCCCAGCCCGCGGCAAAACGCCACAACCGCGGGACCGGACAAATCCTCGCGCTCGCCCTTGCTCACGGAATCGCTAATGGTGAGGACCGCTACGCGCATCAGGAAGGTTTCTTCGCAGGACTCACGGCGTCTCTACAGTGTCGCGATTGGCTTCATCCATCAGCCGCATCGCTTCCATCAAGAGGCCCGTCGTGTTGCGCGTGGTGGTGGTCTTCGTCGAGGCGTTCGCGGCATTGAAGTCGATTTCAAATTCGCCTTCCGTCCACAACACCACTTTGTATACCGCGTCGTCGCCTTCGACTTTTCCGATCTTTGCGTCGCGGCACTGCCCGCTTGCAAAATACAGTTCCCCCTGCGCGCCGCCGTGCCGCACGATCAACCGGCACGATTTCTGCCCCATCTCCAGCGACTGCATCAGGTCGATCATGCTCATCTCTTCCAGCCGCCCCTGGATGACGCCCGGCCGCGACGCTTTCTTCTGCAGCTTTTCCAAGTGCAAACGATCGACAACTTTTTTGGTGATGCGCACCAGGTCCTTGATCAAGAATGGCTTGGTGATGAAATCCTCGACGCCGTCCACCAGCGGCCGTAGCCGCTCCTCGATGTCCGCGCGGCTGGCCATGAAGAGGAATGGAATGTGCCCGGTGGACTCGCGCGCCCGGAGTTTTTCAAAAAGTTGCCTGCCGTCCAGCCCGGGCATCTTGTAATCGCACAAAATCACATCGGGAGGCGCGTCCACTACCTTCAGGAGCGCGTCTGCACCGTCCGTAGCAGTCTCCACCTCGCAGAACGGCTCAAGCCCCTTCACGATCAAATCGCGCACCAGCGGATTATCGTCCGCCAGGAGCAATTTTATGGATTTGTGCCCAGTCGTGGTCATCGTGCGCGTCTTTGGGGCGCTACCCGCCTATGGAAGTCTCCGCTCTTGCCGCCAGTCTTCTCCAGTAGCACGATGTCCGTGATCTCCATGCCTTTATCGAGGGCCTTGCACATGTCGTAGACCGTGAGGGCCGCGGCGGTTACGGAAACCAGTGCTTCCATCTCCACGCCCGTCTGGGCGGCCGTGGTCACTGTGGATCGTACTTCCACGCCATTCTGGCACAGCCGCGCGGTCACATCAATGTGCGTCAACGGCAGTGTATGACTAAGAGGTATCACTCCGCGGTCCTCTTTGCCGCGGCGATTCCCGCGAGTCGCGCCGCTTCCAGCGGGTTCCCCTTCGGATTTTTCAGCCGCCGCACCGCGCTCACCACGCGTGGCTTCATTTTCACAAATCCCCTCGCCGCCGCGGTTCGTGTCGTCACCGCTTTCTGCGACACGTCGACCATCCGTACTTCACCCTTCTCCCCATAATGCGATAGCTTGGCCATCTCGTCTCGGTTAGACTACGTCCTTCCTGAGCAATACGGAAACGCTCTCGCCAATTTCCATTTTCTCTCGGTCAGCCGGGACCAGCAGGAAACAATTCGCCTTTGCCAACGCCGCGATGTCACCCGAGCCTTGCCACCTTAATGGCTTCACTTCCGGCACCCTCTCACGCCACTCCACGCGCGCGGGCAAAAAGTGCGCCAACCCAAGTTTTTCTTTCATTGCCTCCGCCAGCCGCGCCTCCAGCAGTGGCAGCGCACGCGCCTCCGCGCCGCTCAACAGATCAATCGCGGGCGCCACAAATAATTCGAATGTCACCATCGTCGAAACTGGATTCCCGGGCAGACCGAACACCGGCTTGCCCTGGCACATTCCAAACACGGCCGGCTTCCCCGGCCGAATCGCCACTGCATCAAAAAAGAATTCTGCCCCCATAGCTTTAAGCGCGCTTTCCACCAGGTCGTACTTCCCCATCGAGACGCCGCCCGACAGCACCAGCGCATCTTCTTTCAGCCCACGCTCGACTTTCTCGCCCAAATCCTCGATGCGGTCGGCTGCGTTCCCCAGCACCACCGGCTCGCCGCCCGCAATCCGAACCTGCGCAGCAAGCGAAACGCTATTGCTGTTTCGAATCTGAAACGGGCCAGGCATTTCGTCGGTCAAAACGACTTCGTCTCCCGTGGAAAGAATCGCAAGGCGCGGCCGCTGCGCACATTGCAGTCGCACCGCGCCGACTTGTGCCGCCAGTGCCAGTTCCGCGTATCCGAGCCGAAGGCCCGGCGTCAAAACGGTCTGCGCGGATGCAGCCTCGCTGCCTCTCGGCACGATGTTCTGCCCGGGCTGCGCCGCTCGATCGAAGCGCACGATGTCGCCCTCGCGGCTCGTGTGTTCGATCATTACTACAGCATCAGCGCCCGCTGGAACGGCCGCGCCGGTCATGATCTGCAAGCACGTTCCTGCAGCCAGCGCTTCCCGAACCGTGTCGCCGGCTTTGATTTCTCCCACGCGCTTCAGTTGCGCGCCCGGCACCGCTTCTTTCGCGCGCACCGCGTAGCCATCGCGCGTCGAGCGGTTAAATGGAGGATATTCCCGATCCGTCTTCACTTCCTGCGCCAACACCAATCCCAGCGCCTCCCATACGCTCACAACCGCGGTCGCGCGTGGTCCTTTTCTTTTCCCAACTTCTTCAATTACTTTGTTCCGGGCTTGCTCGTAGCTGAGCATGGTGACGTTTCGTAGAGGCAGGCTTTGGCCCAGCCGCTTTTCTTTGTTCTTCTTTGTTTCCGCTCTTCTCTGCGAACTCTGTGTTCTGTGCGACCTCTGCGTTAAATGTTTTCTCTTTCTTTACAGCCACCGCGCCAGCAGCGTCCCCGCTGGCACAATCGTCGCGTCGCGTTCGGGTCCTGTCGAAATCATCCCAATCTCTACTTGCAGAAAATCCGAGATAAACCTCAGATAATCGAGCGCTGCTTTCGGCAGTTTCGCGCCGTCTTTCACGCCGTACGTTGTTTCATTCCAGCCGGACAGCGTCTTGTACTCGGGCACAACATGCTCGTATTCTTCCGCGAGCGCTGGCATTTCCTTCAGCGGCGTCCCTTTGTATTTGTACCCCACGCACACCTGAATTTCGCGCTGCGTATCGAAAACATCCAGCTTGGTGATCACCATCGAATCGATCCCGTTGATCATCTTCGCGTAGCGCAGGACCTGCAAATCCAGCCAGCCGCAGCGCCTCGGCCGCCCCGTCACCGCGCCAAATTCTTTTCCGCGCTCGCGCACTTCTTTGGCATCGAGATCGGGCATTTCCGTCGGAAACGGTCCGCTGCCCACTCTAGTTGTGTACGCTTTCGAAATTCCAAGTACGTGCTTGATTTTTGTCGGTGGCACACCCACGCCCGTCGCCGCGCCGCCGGATGTCGCACTCGACGAGGTTACGAACGGATACGTTCCATGGTCGATGTCCAGCATCGTTCCCTGTGCGCCTTCGAACAGCACGGACTTACCTTCGTCAAGAGCGCGATTCAAAAGTTCCGCCGTGTCGCAAATATACCTGCGAATCTGTTCGCCCAGCTTCAGGGTTTCTTCCACTTCATGTGAAAAGTCGATATCCGCGCCGTATGCGCCCTTCGCCAGCCGGTTCTTCTCCGCAACGACGTGCGCCGCTTTCTTGCGGAACAACTCCGGCTCCAGCAGATCGCATATGCGCAGCCCGCGCCGCGCCATCTTATCTTCGTACGCCGGCCCGATGCCGCGCGAAGTCGTGCCAATCTTGTTCGCACCGCGCGCGCCTTCCGCCGCTCGATCCAGCTCCCGGTGATACGGAAAGATCAAGTGCGCGCGATTGCTGACGTGCAAGCGCCCGTTCACCTCGATTCCTGCCTTGTTGAGCGTCGCAATTTCCGCCACCAGCGCAGCAGGATCCACTACCGTTCCGGTCCCGATCACCGCATGCTGTTTCGGTCGAAGGATTCCGCAGGGTATGAGTTGCAACACATAGCGGTCCTTTCCAATAATTACCGTGTGCCCCGCGTTGTGGCCACCCGCAACTCGCGCAATGTAATCAAAGGAACCGGAAAGATAGTCGACGACCTTCCCTTTTCCTTCATCGCCCCATTGCGCCCCCACCACGACCACCGATTTCATTCGCAGCCTTTCCCCTCACATCTTCAGCCCGTCGGAGGCCCACCCCAATAGATCGAGGCCGCACCCTTCCCTCTCCATCACTTCCTGAGAGGAAAACTATTGGCGGGAATTCGCGGGAAACAGCAGATTAGAATCGTACGCTGGCCTTGCGCTCAACGCAAGCGCTCGCTCCTATTTCGACAAATCTTGATACCGGAAGCAACTCACCAGGTGATCGTTCACCAGGCCAGTCCCTTGCATCAAGGCGTAGCAAATTGTCGAGCCAACAAAGCGGAAGCCGCGCTTCTGAAGATCTTTGCTGAGAGCGTCGGATTCGGCCGTTTTTGCGGGGACTTGCTTGAGGGTTTTCCGCGCGTTTTGTTTCGGCTCTCCGCCGACAAAGCGCCAGATGTAGGCGTCAAACGTGCCAAATTCCTTCTGCACCTCTAGAAACGCCCGCGCATTGGTAATCGCCGCGTCGATCTTCAGCCGGTTGCGAATGATTCCGGCGTCGCGCAGCAGTTCGCGGACTTTCTTCTTGTCATACCGCGCCACCTTCTTCGGATCAAATCCGTCAAACACTTCGCGATACCGCGCGCGCTTTTTCAAAATCGTATCCCAGCTCAATCCCGCCTGCGCACCCTCCAAAATCAAAAACTCAAACCATTTGTGCTCGTCGTGGACTGGCACGCCCCACTCCTCGTCGTGATACGGAATGTTCAGCTCATTCGCCGCCCATGTACAACGCACTGAGGCTATCTGTTGACTTGTCGTCATCTTTTTGCGGTCTTGCCCCTCCAAATTTTTCACTTCTTATCTGGCGCCGCGATCAGCCACGGCTGCTGCGATATGAAATGATTTGTTCCTGGGATTTGCCGCCAGCCCTCCGCGGGAGTGGCCGCATCAGCGTTCTTTGTGATTACTGCTCGGGCCCCAACGGACGTGAAGAGCGCAAGAACTTGCTGCCTTCGTGCCGTATCCGCGGCGACGAATCGCGTCTGTTCGAGTCTCGGGACCTCCGCGATAATCCGCACGCCCGCGAGATGAGGCCAGTAGGCTTCGATTCCGTGCCCGATGTAACCAACATCCATTCCCGGCGTAATCCCCATGGCGTGAAGCTGTTGAGCGACGACCCATGGTTCATAGGGTTTGTTGCGCAGGGTGTCGTACAGATCCCGAGTCAGCGGCCATGCCACTGCAAGCGCCGGAGCTATTATCAAGACGGCATGCAGACGCCTCAGCCACTTCGTCTCTGCCCCGTTGATGATCCTGATTCTCGCAAGCATCCACAAAAGCAACATCAGCGCGAACGGCGCGACATAGCGAAACTCGACCAAAACGAGCGCGTACATTCCTAGCGCGGCAACGGACGGCAGAATCACCAGCCACATTTCCCGACCAAGGCGTCCCCATGCGATCACCTTTCTGGTCGCAATCCCCAGCGCTAGGAACACTATCCACAACGCGCCGCTCTTCGAAAATATCTTGAGATATAAATTTGCCGCTCGGAACAACACCCACAATTGCCCTTTCAAAAGGAAATGCGGCCGCACTCCTTCATACCAATAGGATGGGTCATACCACGGCGGATAGGAACCTTGTATGGGAAACGCAAACTCATACACTGCGGGATTGGAGAAGATTTTCCGGGTCGGATGAGCCGGCTTTCCAGTCCCTAATTGCTCTCCCTGCCAATGAATTGTTTTTGTCGCCCCATCAATGTATTCCGTGTACGCGATGCTTCCGGAATCTCCAAATGTAGGCCGTCCCTTCGCCGCTGAAAGCGCCAGAATGAGAGGCAGAGCGAAGCAGGCAAACACTCCGCCCGCGAGCAGCGTTCGAAGAATCGCAGAACGAAGGGATGTTCCGGCCGCCCGGCCGAGGCAGAAAGCACTGAACAGAAAAACAAAGGAAAGAGGAAACATCGCCGCTTTCGCTAGATAGCCGATACCGAGCACAGCGCCAAGTCCTACAAACACGGCCCAATTGCCACCGCCGCGCCCGATTCGAAACAGCAACACGGTTGCAAGATACACAAGCGCGGCAACACACAGGTCTGGCGTTACCCAAGCCGGGCCAAGCCAGAAGTAACTGGCCCAAAGGAAAAAGACGTATCCCCAAATCCACACGCTTGGCGGCGATACCGGTACGGATCTTTCGGCCCTCTCCTCAGCCGTTTCCCTTTGCAGGATTAATTCCCTCAAAAAGAGCTCAAATGAAGCGAGGCCTGTCGCATACACCGCAAAATTCAGCAAATGTGCCGCAGTAAATTCCCACTGCACCGCCGGATGGAACCAACGAAAGACAAGGCTCAATAGCAGAGGATAGAGCGGACTCCAGTATGCGTTGACAATCTGGTGCAAGCCCTCGCGCGTTGTGGCCCAGGCAATTTCAATATACGAAATGCCGTCGGCGCACATCTCGTTGCGGTGCGCCCACACTTGCAACAATCCCAAAACCAGGATCAAACGCCAGAAAAACAGTCGATAATTAAACTTGGACCGCGAAGCCTCAGGAGAGAGTGTGTTCAACTCCAGTCGTGAGCCTCGCAGTTGATGCACTCTTCCTCCATCGCAAATATTCAACCCAAGCTCACGCGAAGATTATGGCAGGACCATTGCCGGAAAAAGTAGGCGAAACGACAGAAGTCAACAAAACAAGGGCGTCGCGAACCGATCGGATCGCGACGCCCCTCGAGTACCCCTAAATTACCCGATGTGCCGCTCCAGCGCCTTGGTGATCTGCTCCTTCGGCACTGCTCCGACAATCTGCTCCACAACCTGCCCGTTCTTGAACAGCAGCAGCGTGGGGATTCCCTGAACGCG
>Ga0137363_10001088_pt1 | contig 15382 bp, 11 predicted proteins | sample MadtaG_FD_104800 | JGI IMG/M metagenome (GOLD analysis project Ga0137363, IMG submission 104800) | Vadose zone soil microbial communities from Angelo Coast Range Reserve, California, USA - Mad1_115_16 metaG | ecosystem: Environmental > Terrestrial > Soil > Vadose zone | place: USA: California...
AAGCTCGGCTGGCGGGGCTCGGTCTTCGTGGTCGATGACAACTTCATCGGCAACCGCAAGGAGGCCGCCAAGCTGCTGCCGGAAGTAGCCCGCTGGCAAGCAGAGCATCGGCGTCCGTTCGAGTTGTACACCGAGGCCAGCGTCGATCTCGCTTCGCTGCCCGTCCTGGTCGACTCGATGGTGGAGGCCGGCTTCACCACCGTCTTCCTGGGAATCGAGACCCCCTCCGCCGAATCCCTGAAGGAGACGCGCAAGCTGCAGAACCTCCGCCTTCCCCTGCAGGAGTCGGTGATGCGGCTGACGCACGCGGGGCTGGAGGTGTACGCGGGATTCATCGTCGGTTTCGACAGCGACGGCGAGCACATCTTCGAGGCGCAGCGCGCCTTCATCTCGGGGCTCCCGATCGCGGCGGCGATGATCGGCGTGCTCACCGCGCTCCCGAACACGGCGCTTTGGCGGCGTCTGGAGAAGGAAGGCCGATTGAGGGCCGACTCCAGCGGCGATCAATTCGCCCGTCCGAACTTCGAGCCGGCGCTGGACGAGCGCTTGCTGCTCGAGGGCTATCGCAAGCTATTGGCGGAGATCTACGACCCGGCTGCCTTCTACGATCGTTGCGAGTCGATCGTCCGCGAGCTGGGCCGCGGACACCAGCGGGCGGTCTCGGCCGGCGCGCTGGTGATGTTCCTGCGCATCCTGATCGGGGTCGGCCTGCTGTCCCCGCGGCGGAAGCTGTTCTGGCGCCTGTTCTTCAAGTCGGTGCGGCGCCCCTACGCGTTCGCCAAGGCGATGTCCATCGCCGTCCAGGGGGAGCACCTGATCCGCTATACCCGCGAGGACGTGCTGCCGCGGATCGATCAGGCGCTGGCCGAGCTCGCCGCCGAGGCCGCGCGTCCGGCGTCGTCTTACGAAGTGCGCGCCTGAGCGGGCTACTCCTTCGGGCAGAACTGCTCGACCGTCCGGAGCAGATCTCCGAGGTCGACCGGCTTCCTCAAGAAACCCGCCGCGCCCAGCTGGGTGGCCGAGACGACCGCGTCGGCATGCGCGCTCAGCACCACGACGGGGATCTTCTTCAGCGCGGGGTCCTTCTCCTGCTCGATGCGGAATTGCCTTCCGTCCATCACCGGCATCATCACGTCGAGGAGGATGACGCAAGGCGGAGACCGCGCCGCCCGGAGCTCGTCCAGCGCCACCTTCCCATTCTCGGCGGTGAGCAGCCGATAGTTGCCGTCCTCGAGGACCTCGACCAGCGCGCTGCGCGTGTCGACATCGTCCTCGACGACGAGGACCGTCCTGGAGCAACCCGGATTCGTCATGCGCGCGCCTTCAAATGCTCCTGCTCCCCGGCCGCGACCGTCGGCCGGGAGGGAAGCTCCACCACGAAAGTGGCGCCCTCGCCGGGGTTGCTGACGGCACCTGCCAATTCTTCATCGAGGCGGGTCGTATTCACCACTCGGCCGCTCCCGTCCAGTTGGTTTTCTTACAGCGATTCTGGACTACGGCCGCCGGACCGCACGGATGCCCGGAGCACGGGGAGGCCGTGTCGAAACGCAGGGTTCACAGACCGGCAACGACATCGATACGGTTCCCGAGCCCTGAGGTACGATCGCCGCGTCGATGAGCAAACCCCGCGGCGAGGAGCTCCCGTTCCCGGAAAGCCTGTGCCACCGCTGCGCCGCGCCTCCGCGCTACATCCGGACGCAGACGAGCGTGTTCATCCTCTGTCCGCTGGTCCCGGAGAAGTACCCGCGGCAGCCCGTGCGCGAGTGCGCCTGGTTCCGTCCCAAGTCGGATCCTTCCTAGAGCCAGGTCTCGATCAGGGCGGGATCGTCCTGATCTCCGCGGGGCACACGGATCAGGCCGCGGCGGGCGAGGACGCTGCGCGCTTCCTGCAGGCTGGGGAAGAGCTCCCATTCCGCGGGACGAAGGCCATCGTCCTCCACCAGGATCTTGCGGACGGCATAGTGGCCCGGGTGATCGGCGGCGCCATCGTAGACGGTCCAGAGCTGCACGCGCCGACTCTAGGAGCGTTCCGCGAGAACGCCAGAAAAGCCCCTAAATCTTCCGGTACACCCCAACCACCACGCCGATGATCTGCGTCTCGCGGAACTCGTCGCGGCTGACGTAGATCGGCTTGAGCCGCGGGTTCGAGGGCTGGAACCGGATCCGGTCTCCCTCGGGATAGAAGCGCTTCACCGTCGCTTCCGCTCCGGCCGCGCTCTCGATCATCGCCACCACGATCTCGCCCGGAGCCGCCTGCAGCTGCTTGCGGACGAAGATGTAGTCGCCGTCGAAGATGCCGTCCCCGATCATCGAGTCCCCGGAGACGCGCAGCGCGAACACCTTGCGCCCCCCCTCGCCGAGCAGGACGCTGTCGATGCGCACGTGATCGGTGATGTTCTCCTCGGCCAGGATCGGCTCGCCTGTGGCTGCCTCGCCGACCACCGAGACCTCCACCGCCTCGCCTCCGCTCACCGCCGACAGCTCCCGGCGGCTGATCATGCGCGCCACGCGCGGCGGACCCGCGCGCCCGCCGTCGATCACGCTCAAGGCGCGGCTCTTCAACTCGCCGCGCAAGAGGTATCCCTTGCGCTCGAGCGCCTTCAGATGGTCGTTCACTCCGTTGGTGGAGCGGATCCCGAAGTGCTCGCCGATTTCGCGGATGGTGGGCGGGTAGCCCTGGTCGTGGATGCTCTTCTTGATGAACGCGAGGATCTTTTCCTGCCGGTCGGTGAGAGGCTCGGTCATGGCCGGGCCACCCTACTGAACGCGTGGACCACTGGTCAAGTTTTCAGCCCTGCAGGACTTCAGGGCGCCAGCCGGTAGACGCGGACCGGCCCGGTGTCGGGCCTTGCGGCAACGTAGAGAAACTCCTTGGCGGCAAGTGTGAGCGCGCGGCCGTCGACGATGCGGGTCAGGCTCGCGCCCAGCCCGGGGACTCCCGTGGACGAGAAGTCGGAGACCGCCGCGGGCACGGAAGCGACGGAGCGGAAGAGCGCGAGCCCTCCCGGCGAGTCGTAACCCACGTACAGGTGCTGCGAGCTCGCGGCGAGGAGCGACACGGTGCCGAGCGTCGAGTCGTTCATCTGCGAGAGCTGGACGTCCCCGCCGAGGTTCGGCGCGACCAGCGACCAGTCGCCCGGACTGCAGACGCCGCCGGTCGGAGCGCAGCCCCAGAGCTGCGGACCCGTGGTGGTGTTTCGCGCCAGGTACAGGTGGCCAGCGAAGATCGCCATCTGCGGCACCGCCTTGTCGGAGGGCACGAAGTCTGACGATTTGGTGGTGCTGATGGATTGCTTCGCGACCCACTGGGGTTGCGACGGGGTGCAGGTCACCCAGGCGGCTCCGTCGTACCTTGCGCATCCGCCGGCGGTGAAGGTGTTGCCGTCGTTCGCGGCATAGAGCCATCCGCCATACGCCAGCATCGAGTCGATCAGACCCGTCCGCGATGAGCGCAACGTATTCGGCAGCAGCACGTTCGAGAGCGTGGGGTTGAGCGGCTGCGAGGAGTCCGGGGGAAGGCCCGACATTCGGATGAGGTCCGCGGTGCCGGAGCCGCCCGAGTTCGCAAAAGCCAGGTAGAGGTCGGTGCCGAGCCCGGCCACTCCGGTGGCGGTGCGAGTGCCGCCGCTGAGGCCGAGGGCGACGAAAGGAAACGACGGCGTGGTCCTCGTGTCCGTGCTCAGGTACGCGTGCTTGAGCATGCTCGACCCCCGTCCGCCGGCGGCGAAGAGCCATTCCTGGCCGCCGACGGTCAAAGAGGTGAAGAGCCCGCGGCCGTCTTCGTTGTCCGGACCGCATTGAAGGGTGTCCGGCACGCACCCGATGAATCCCAGGGTGGGGAACGCCGTCGGCGTTGGCGAGACGCGGTTGGTGATCTTGGCGAAATCCGTCTCGAAGCCGAAGCGGACCGTCTCCACGCCGGTGCCGTCGAAGCTCATCCGGACCGCTTCGGCCCCGTCGGCGCTGGGGCCGAGATACACGCGGCCGGCATAGGTGAAAACGGAAGCGAACTGCGCGCCGTCCGAGAAGGGGTTGGCGGCGACTGGCACCACGTCGCCGATCTCGATCGTTCCGCTCGCGTTCGCGGTCACCGGATTGCCGGATTGTGCGTCGGTACCGGACGAGGCAGCGTCGAACCGGACCGTCCCGGGCGCCGCGACCGCGTACGTCCAGGTGAACGTCGCGCTCTGACCCGCCGGAATGTCGGCCGCGACCGGCGCCGTTTGCACCGTCACCGCGCCGGACCCGGACACGGAGATCGAAGGCTGCACGGCGAGCGCGTCCACGAGTCCCGGGTTCCGCACGGTCAGCGTGACCGTGATGATCTCGTTGGGCAAGGCGCCCGGCGGCAAGGAAAGGACGGCGTCGAGGACCACAGCCTTGAAAAGGATGACCGTCCATCGCAGCGGGCCGAGCGAGATCGGGCCTCCTCCGGTCGAATCCGTCGCCGACGAGGACGACGCCAGCGTCGCCGTTCCCGCGTCCGTGCCCTGGACGGTCCAGCGGAACGTCCGGGTCGCGCCTGCGGGGATGTCCTGGGGATCCGGCGCGCTGAGCACCGACACGATCGCCGGGGCGGAGAGAGCATCGAACTGCACGCCCACCGCATCAGATCCGCCGTCGTTGAGCACGTCGGCGGAGATCTCGAACGCCGGGCCGGCTGGCTGGCTCTGGGGCGCCCGCAGCGCGGTGGCCGTGAGATGGGCCGGCGTGACGACGACGATCGACACCTGTCCTTGCGTCGTGACGGCGCTGCCGTCGATCGAGTCGGTTCCGGCGACCGGCAGCGTGAGCGTGAGCAGACCAGCGGCGCTGGCGGTGAAATGCCAGGTGAAGCTCTGCGAGGCGCCGGCGGCGATGTCCATCGTTTCCGGTGGAGCTTGGACCGAGACGGCGGGTCCGGATGCGCTGACCGGTCCGGCAGCGACTCCCAACGCCGGAACGGCGCCGGAATTCGACACCGTCACCGTCACCGCCATGTCGGCGCCGACCAGCGCTCGGGATGGCGCGGCCACCGTCGCCACGAACGCCGCCGGGGTCGAGTCGACGGCCTGGTACACGCCCTGCGCGGCTCCGCTTCCGAACGGGCCTCGCACCGTCAGCCCGTACATTCCCGCCGTGACGCCGGCGGGAACGACCGCGGCGAGCGTGTGGGAATCGATCCAACGCACCTCCCGCAGCTCCACCTGGCCGAGCGAGGCGCTGAAATCGGCGTCCAGCGCGAGGTGCGATCCGGCGCTCAGGTGCTGCACGACCGAGGGGTCGAAGCCGTCGCCGTGCAGCAGGACCGGCGTGTCGCGGCTGACGTACCCCGCGGCGGGCTCCACCGAGGCCGGCGAAGGCGGGGAGGGCGGCGCCGAGGTGCGGCTGCACCCGAGCGCGTAGAGGAGGAGCGCGCTAGCGCGTCTCAAGGCGCACTCCGGCGAGAAGAGAGAACGTCCGCAGCGGACCGGTCAGGATGGGCGATCCCGGGCTGGCCACCCATCCTGCGCGCGCTTCCAAGAAGGGGGTCGCGAGCCCGAGCTTGTGCTCGGCGCCGAAGGCCGCCTGGAAGCCCGGCGCCATCGCGAATGCCCGGCGCTCGGTTCCCCCGACCACGCCCACCGTCGTCCAGTAAGCCGCCGCCGAGGGTCCGGCCGCCACCCAGAACAGATCGCGGTCACTGAAATCGCGGCGCCAGGCGGCCGAGACATGCACGAGCATCAAGTCGGTCCGCGACTGCCCGACGACGCCGGTCGCCACCGCTTCCGACTGATCGTGGCGCCCGTAGTCCACCTCGATGGACAAGGCGAGCTTGGGCCCGAAGTGATCGCTCCTGACCGCCGCCTCGAGACCGGCGAGGGGAGCGGAGAATCCGGAGAAGTTGGAGAGGAACCCGGCCTTCGCGCTCACCGCGATCGACGGCCAATTCCGGCTTGCGCTAGAAGCGGCGGCGTCCACGGGGTCCGGCGGCCGCCGCTCGGACAGGACCGCGACAGGCTCGGGCGCGGGCGACGGTTCAATGGGCTCCGGCGGCTTTTCCTCCAGGGTCAGCGCGGCCTCCGCCGGGAGCCGCGGCGCGTCCTCGAGCGCGGCCGTGATCCGGACCACACCAGCCGCCGCGGGCGTGAGCGCAAGCGACGCTTCGGACAACCCGGGTCCCCGCTCTTGCACTGCGGACAACCTGCCCCTGGTGCTGCGCAAGCGGATAGCGGCGCCGCTCCGTGGCGCGCCCTGCGCCGTCACGGCGATGACGTAGAGGGCGACCGTCTGCGCCACGTCGGCGCGCCGGGCCGCTTCTCCGAGCACCAGGTGGACCGTTCGCGCCGGCGGCACGTGGATCGGGATGGTGCGCTTGCCGTGGCGGGCCTCCTGCACTCCGGGGGGCACGACCACGGGAACGACGGCTTGTCCATGCTCGTCGGCCACCACCGGACCGAACGTCTGGCCGCTGATGTCGACGCTGATGCTCCCGCCGGGGCGCGTCTTCACCACCGCGTCGCCTTCGCCCCAGATGGGAATCGCGATCCAGGCGATCTCGCCGCCCGCCACCGCCGCGACGATCGCCACGCACGGCTGCCCGTCGTCGGGAGGGAAGTAGTCCGCCGCGTACTTTCCCTCGGCGGTGAGCCGGGGCGCGCCCACGCGTCCGGCGCTCGACGACAGCGCCGGAACGCTCCGCGACTCGATGGTCAACGCCGCTTGTGCATCGCGACCGATGCGGATGAGAGACGGCTCCGCGGAGATGGCCAGGGCGATGAGGGCGGCCGCGGTCACGGCCCCTTCTTTCTCCAGCGGATGGCGAAGTCCTTGATGTGCGGCATCCGGGCGCCGCAGGGCACGGTGCGGCTCGTCTCCCGGCCGCTCGCGTCGCGGATGGAGATCTGCACGCCCGTCTTCCCGCGGGCCGCGGGAACCCGGACGCGGAAGCGTCCGTCGTCCGCGATGGCCGCGGGCGTCCCGTCGACCAGCACTTCCGCTCCCACCGGCGCGGTGCCCGCGACCTCGGCGCAGAGCTGCTCCTCCCTTTCTTGTGGTGGAGCGGCGTCCGCGACCTTGAGCAAGAGCTTCGCCGGGATGGGTTCAGGCGCGGAGGGCGCCTTTCCCTCCTCGGCCACGGCCTGCTTGCCCGCGGAGACTTCGACGGTCGTTTGCTTCGCGGTCAGGTGCACGGCGCCGGTCTCCGTGGCGATCGCCACCGCGCTCCCGGTCGACAGCACCCCGAACCGTGCGCCCTGCGTCTCGGCCACCGCCTCGCCGTCCGCGCTCTCGATGCGGAGCAGCCGCGCGCCGTCCCGCTGGTAGTCGACCGCGATCCGACCGCGCGTCAGCTTGAAGCGATGGACCTTCTCGGTGATCTCGCGGACGGTGAGCTGGCTCGCCTCCGCGATGGTGAGGCGGCTGCGCGCTCCGATCTGGAGATCGGTGTGCGCGCCGCGACCCGTCCGCACCGAGTCCTCTGCGCGAAGCCGCTGACCGACCGCCAGCGCGGAGACTCCGCCGCTCGGCGAGAGCCGGACCACGTCGCCGGCCACCGCCACCACGATCGCCTCGTCCACCCGCGGCTCCTCGCGCGCCTGCGCCGCCGCAACCGGCGGAGCGCGGTACACCGTCCCGCGGAAGAGGAACCAGGCACCCCCGAGCAGCACGGCGACCGCTGCCGCGATCTCGGCGACTCCGCGGATCCGCCGGCTGCGGCGGACGTCTGGCAGTTGCGGCCCGGTCATGGCAGGTGCGCGGCGGCCGCCGCGGCGGGCAGCACGATGGTGAAGGTGGCCCCGGATCCCTCGGCGCTGTCGACCAGCAGCTTGCCGTGGTGCGCCTCGACGATCCGGTGCGAGATGGAGAGACCCAGCCCGACGCGGGAAGGCTGTTCCTTGGTGGTGAAGAAGGGGTCGAAGATCCGGTCGCGCATCGACGAGGGGATGCCCTTGCCGGTGTCGCTGACCGAGAGCTTGAGGGCGTCGCCGTCCACGTCGCTGAGGCTGACCCGCAGCTTTCCTCCTTGCGGCATGGCGGCGATCGCGTTCTGCAACAGGTGCCCGACCGCCTCCTGCATCTGGGCCGCGTCGCCCTGCGCCTCGCAGCTCTGGATCTGGGTGGTGAGCTGGATGCCGTTGGCCCGCATCTGCTCCTCGTAGAGATCGAGCGCGGCGAGCACCGAAGAGTGGAGCGGAAACCGGCGGCCGGACCTCGTCCGCTCCTGGTCGGCGAAGGACCGCAAGTTGGCGACGATGCTCGACACCCGCCGCGCCTGCTCCTGCAGGCTGCGCAAGCGCTCCTCGTGCACCGTTCCCTTCAGCTCCTTCCGGAGGAGGGTCGCCATTCCCGCGATGGCCGTGATGGGATTGTTGAGCTCGTGCGCCATCCCCGCGCCGAGCGACCCGAGGGCGGCCAGCCGGCGGGCGCGGAGCATCTGGTCCTGCGCGGCCTTCAGCTCGGCGGTCCGCGCCTGGACGCGCTGTTGCAGCTCGTCGTTCCAGCGGAGGATCTCCTCGTCGCGCCGCACGATCTCCGCGGCCATCTGGTTGAAGGATCGGGCCAGCTCGCCGAACTCGTCCTCGCTGTCCACCTGCGCGGCCTCGGCGCGTCCTTCCGCCAGCGCCTTCACGCCTTCCTGCAAGCGCTTCATCGGCTCGGTGACCCGGCGCGAGAGCAGGGCTCCCAGCACGGCGACGAGCACCAGCGACACTCCCACCCAGAAGAGCGTATAGAGGCGGACGAGCGCGGCCGGGCGGAACGCTGCCTCCTCGCGCTGCGCCACCACCACCATCCAGCCCAGGCTGCCGACGGGCGCCGCGGCGGTGAGCCAGGAGTGGCCGTCGGCGCGGCGGATGATGCCGCCGCGGCTGCCGGCTCGGAGCATCTCCCGCTCCTCGTCTGACAGCTCCATCGATCCCGGTTGGGCGAGCAGCGTCCCGGCCCGGGTCGCGACGTAACCGACGCTGCCGCCCTGGGAGCTCTGCCGCATCTGGCGGCTGAGCTGGGCGAGCGAGATCTCAGCGGCCAGCAGTCGATCGCCGTCGAGCCGCAGCGCCACCGGCAGCCGCATCGAGCCGTCCCTCGCGGCGTACGGGGCTCCGATGGCGATGCCCGCTTGGCGGGCGAGATCGAGCGGGGCGGCGCGCTGGAGCAGCTCCAGCTCCGGCGCCGGCCTGCCGCTGGAGGCCTCGACCACCAGGGGACCGCCCGGCACCCAGAGGGCATCGATGAATTCGAGCTGCCGATAGGGGATCCGCAGCACGGTTCCCAGCTCGCTCGAGGACAGCTGCGGCAGGGGAAGCACGGTCAGGGAGAGCCGCAAGCTCTCGGTGGCCTGGGCGACGAATCGCTCGCAGGCCCGCGCGGCTTCCTCCGCCACCAGGGCCTGGGCCGACCCGACCGTGCGCTCCAGCTCGGCCCGGTTCACCGAGAACGACATCACGCCGAGCACGGCTGTGGGGACGACGCCGACCAGCGCCAGGACGGCGAAGATCTTGCTGCGAAATCGCATGCGCTGACCGCCCCCGGTTGACATCGACCATAGAGGGGGCGCTCGCGTAGCAGCAAGAAACCAGAGGTGCGCAACCCCGCGTATCGCCCCCACATCGGAGCACTTGGGGTATACGGAGCCCGTGTTGCGGGCCAATCAGGCCGTCCGGCTGGGTCTGCGCGCCGCCTCGCGCAATCCGGAGCTGCCGTTCGCGAAGGCGCTCCTCGATCAGGCGGGCAACTTCCTCGCCGTGCTCCCCATCGCGCTCGCGGTGCTGCTGCTCGCCGCCGCCGCGAGCGACGATCTGCTGCTCGCGGCCGAGCAGGGGTTGCGAGCCCTGGGCGCCCTGAGCTGGTCGATGCTCGGCGCCATCGCCACCGCGCTCGTCATCGGCTTCACCGCTGCCATGTTCTTCTGGGCGGGGTCGCTGCCGCTCCTCGCCGCCGACGCGGAGCTGGGCCGCCGGCCGCCGCCGGGCAATTTCGTCGTGCTGGTCTCGCGGGGAGCTGCACGGGCGCTCCTGGCGGGAGCGCTGGGATGGGGGCTGTCCTCGCTCTTCACTCTCGCCTGCGCCGCCGCGTTCTTCGCCTGCGCGGGCGCCGCGGTGTTCCGCTCCTCCGCGAGCTTGCTGGCGGGAGCAGCCCTGGCCGGCGCGGCGGGCGTGCTCGGGAGCATCCTGCTCGACCTGCTGGCCCGGCTGACGTTGGTGCGCGCCGCCGTCTTCGGCGATTCGGCCACGTCCGCCTTCGCCAAGGCGGCTTCGCTCTTCTCCCGCAGATCCGGCGCGCTCCTGGTCGTCACCGCCGCCTTCGTCTTTCTCGAGCTGATCGTCGCCAGCGTCGCCACCACCATGACTGCCATGCTCTCCGGCGCGGCGTGGGTCGACCCGGCCCCGCAGATCATCGCGCTCGCGCCGCGCGCGGCCGTGGCCCTGGGCACTGGCGCCGTGTTCGCCTGGTTGGAAGTCGGCCGGATGGGGGCGCTCGCGGCCCTGGCGGCGGACGCGGAGGGATTGATCGAGCCCCAGGCGCCGCCCGAGCCTCCTTCCGCCGAGCTGGTGGTCGACGCGATTCCGGCCGACGAGACTTGAGCGCGGGCGCCTACTTCAAGAGGCGGCGCAAGCTGATCTTCTTCAGACGTCCGCTCAGCAGCGTCCAGGTCAAGGCGGCCCCGAAGAGCATCGCCGAGAGCGCGAGCCCGATCAGCGCCGCCAGCGGCCAGACGGTGGTCCCCGCTCCCTCCGAGGCGCGGCCGGCCAGCGAGAACGACCCGACGATCAGCGCGGAGGAGATCATCCCCGCGAACAGCAGCAGACCCAGGGCCTTCAGATTCGTGTTCACCCGCGACAGGTCGTCGTTGCGGATGGTGACGTTGAACTTGCCGCCCTCCAGGTCCATCAGGATCTGCGAGAGCTGCTGCGGAGTGTCCTGCAGGAATCCCTGGAGCTGGAGCAGCAGGCGCAAGAAGCCGCCGCTCATCGACCCGGGGCTGTACCGCTCCAGCAAGAGCTGCTTGGCGTAGGGCAGGGCGGCCTGCGCGACGTCGAGCTCCGGGTCCAGCTGGCGCACCAGGCCCTCTGTCGTCGCGGCCGCCTTCGAGAGCACCGCGTACTCTTTCGGGATCTTGATCTTGTACTTCATCGCCAGGTCCACCAGCTCGCTCATCAGCACGCCGGAATCGACCTGTGACAGCTTGAGTCCCATGTAGCGGTCGAGCAGGTCGTGGATCTGGTGCCGGAACGCCTGGAGGTTGATGCGCTGATCGGGGACGCCCACCTTGTAGAGCAGCCGCGCGACGGTATCCGGATCGCGCAGCGAGATGGCGAGGACGAGGAGGACGATGCTCTCCTGCATCTGCCGGCTCATCCGCCCCACCAGCCCGAAGTCCAGCAGTCCAATGCGGTTGCCCTCCAGCACGATCACGTTTCCGGGGTGGGGGTCCCCGTGGAACAACCCGTCGGCGAACAGCTGCCGGAAGCTCGCCTCCAGCACGTTGCGGGCGAGCTGCTTGCGGTCGACGCCCGGGTACGCGACCGATTCCAGCACCGTCTTCAGCTTCACGCCCTTCAGCTCTTCCAGCGTGATCACGGTCCGGCTGGACAGCTGGCCGTACAGCTTGGGAATGCGGACGTAGGGCCGGTCGGCGTGGTTCTTGGCGAACTCCTCGATGTTGCGGGCCTCGTTCTCGAAATCCAGCTCCAGCAGCATGGCGCTGCGGAACTCGGTCACGATCCCGGTCGGGGTGTAGATGCCGGTCTCCTCGATCACGCCCTCGAGGAAGCGGGCGAGGTAGGAGAGCAGATCGGTGTCGCTGCGGATCTGCTCCTCGATGCCGGGCCGCTGCACCTTCACCACCACTTCCTCCCCGCCCAGGAGCCGGGCGCGGTGGACCTGGGCGATGGAGGCGCTGGCCAGCGGCTCCGGATCGATGGAGGCGAAGAGCTGCTTCGCGGGCCTGCCCAGTCCCTTCTCGATCAGCTGGAGCACCGTCGCCACCGGCATTGGGGCGGCGCTGTCCTGGAGTTGCGAGAGCTCGGCGATGAAATCCGGCGGCAGGATGTCGGGGCGCGAAGAGAGGATCTGGCCGAGCTTGATGAAGGTGGGCCCGAGGTCCGCGAGGGTCTCCCGGAACCTGCGCGCGGAAGTCGCGCGGATCTCCTCCCGGGAGGGGCGCTCGCCCTCCACCCGGCGGCCGAGCACGTCCCAGATCTTCGCCCGGTCCCAGAGCTCGCCGAATCCGTGGCGGACCACGACCGTGCTGATCTCGCGCAGGCGCTTGAGGTCCTGGACGGCCTGGATCACGCGAAAGTTCTTCTCACAGCGCGTGCAGCAGATCCACCTTCACGAGGATGGTGTCGCCGTGCGCCACGCCTGGGGCGGAGAGCAGGCCCAGCTCCGCCCCCAGGTCGAGCCCGTGCCTGGGCGGCACCACGTCGTTCGAGCTCTGGTGCGCGTAGACCAGGTACAGGGTGGAGCCGGTGCGCCATTCCCAGCGCAGGATGACGTTGAGGTTCACGCCCACCTGGCGATCGTCGGCGTCGAGGACGACGTCGTCGCCGACCAGGACCAACTCGTCCAGCTTCACCGTCCTCCTCCCCGGGCCGACGTCGGCGCGCAGCTGGCGCCCGTAGGTCACGCCGGCGGTGAAGAGCTGACCGTACGCCTGCAAGGTGAGATAGGGCGTGAACGAGTACGTCGCGCGCAAGGTCGTGCTCACGCTCCGCGCCTGCTGCGGAGCGAGGATGTAGGAACGGGCCCGCCGCGTCGGCTCCAGCTCTCCCGGCAACAGCGCCGGCGTCGAGATCTGCCGGATGGTCCCGGCGTTCTCGGTGTAGGCGAGGTCCAGGCTGCCGTCGAGCTGCGGGAGCGGCCGGAGAACGAGCGTCCCGCCCAGTTGGTTGAGGCGCTCGAAGCGCGGGAAGGAGCGGCCCTCGGTCCAGTAGAACTGGAGCTGGACGGGCTTCCGGGAATCGGTGGAGATGTTCCCGTAGAACTGCAGCTGCCGCTGCCGCTCGAGCGGAGTCCCATCCTCGAGCTCCCGGTCGTCGACGTAGGGAGCGAAGTAATCGAATCCGGCGTCGAGGAACCAGAACGACTTGGTGTTGATCCATCCCTCGAGGAACACATCGCGGTTGAGCCGGTTGCTGAACCGGTAGTCGTGCACTTCGCGACCGCCCACCAGCAGCTGCGCCGATTGCCAGTACGCGCTCGGATGCGGATCGCGCACGGCGAAGTAGCCCAGGCTCCGGAACATGTTGGCGCGCGGCATGAACCCCAGATCGTTGACCGTGAACTCCGGCGAGAGGAGGTCCCAGTTGATCGCCGACGCCCAGTACTCCTCGGAGTGGTGCACCCGCCCCGAGGTGGCGAAGCCGCTGGAGGTCGTTCCCCGGTACGTTCCGTCCCGCAGCACCTCCGGCTCGTTGTTGGTGAGGATCGATCCGAGCGCCTGCACGGTGGCGTCCCAGGACCGATCGGAATTGTAGAGGGTGAGGTCCGGGCCACCGGCGTGCGCGTGGCGGTGATCGAGGCCGAGCGACGGGCTGGCCAGGATCGGGTTCACCGAGGTGGCGGTGAAGCCGAGCAGCCCGCGATCGCCCAGCGGCTGGCGCAACCGCCCGACCGACGTGTTCCGCGCCTCGACCGATCGCAGATCGGCGACGCGGCCGTCCGGCTCGAGCACCTGCGCGGTCACCTGCGGCTCCACGGCGGTGAGGAGCCCCACGCTGGCGCTTCCCACCGTCCCGCTCAGCTTCACGGCCGCGAGCACCGGCACGCTGGGCTGCTGGTAGACGATCTTCTGCTCGTCGGAGAAATTGAGATCGTCGCGGGTCGGGGTGCCGCGCCCGATGCGGCGCGAATAAAAGATCTGGTACGCGTCGCCCCCGTAGGTTCCGTTGATGTCCACCCGCAGCGGAGTCTTGAACAGATCGAGCCCTTCCAGGAAGAAGGGCCGCTTCTCCGGAAAGAAGGTCTCGAAGGTGGAGAGGTTGAGGACGCGCTGGTCGGCCTCCACCTGACCGAAGTCCGGATTGATGCTGCCCACCAGGGCGAGGTCGCTGGCGACGTTGTAGCGGAAGTCCAGACCGGCGCAGACCCCTCCCTGCCGCTGCGGGTCGAACGCCAGGGTGGCGCAGCTTCCGAGCTCGGCGCGCGGCTTGGCATAGGCAGGGACGTTGCGCAAGAACTTGAGCCCCACGTAGGGTCGCAGCTCCAGCTCGCGCACCGGATGGATGCCCTCGATCCCGTCCAGGAGGCCCAGGCGGCTCACGTCCCCGGCCCTCCCGTTGGGGCGGAACCGCCACTGGTCCTCTTCCTTGCGGCGGGAGAGGATCCGGTAGACGTTGAACCCCATCAGCTTCGCGCCTTCGGGAATGCGCAGGACCCGCAGCGGGATCTTCATCTCCACCGACCAGCCCTTCGGCCCCTGCGCTACGGCCGATTCCCAGGCGCCGTCCCAGTCGGTGGTGAAGTCGACGTCGTTGAAGTGCAGCGCGTCCAGCTGCTGGCCGGCGGCGTAGACCTGGAAGTGATAGGCGGTGCGGCGGTCGAGGGTGGTGTCCAGGTCGAACTGGACCGAGTCGCCTTCGATGAAGCGATCGCGCCGGCTCAGCGTCGCGGTAAGTCCGACGGGGTCGTCGCAGTTCGCCCCGAAGTACAGGTACTCGTCGTCCCAGAGGACGCGGAACTCCGTGTGCACGCTGGCGGGCGCGCCCTCGTCGGGGCTGGCCTGCCGGAAGCCGTCCTGGAGCGGCGCCGCTTGCCACGCCGCCTCGTCCATGCGGCCGTCGATCTGGATGGCCCCGCCGGTGCGCCGGGCCGCATGGGCGACGCGCACCAGATCCGCTTCCGGAGGGAAGTCCTGGCGCGGCTGCGCGAGTGCCGGCGTTGCCGCAGCGAGCAGCAGCAAGGTGGCGCGCATCCGTCCGCTGAGAACGGCGGACCGCGGAGAACATTTCAGCGGCGGATCCGCCCCGTGCTTTCGCATGCCTCGTGGTATCTGTGGCGCGGTGGCCGAGCCGGTTTCACATCCTCCCGCCGAGGCCGGACCTCCGAGCACGCCGATGCTGCGGCAGTACCACGAGGCCAAGGCGCAGGCGGGGGATGCGCTGCTGTTTTTCCGGCTGGGCGACTTCTACGAGCTCTTCTACGACGACGCCCGGGTCGCGGCCCAGATCCTCGGCATCACCTTGACCTCCCGCGCCAAGGGAGACGAGCGCGTCCCCATGGCCGGGGTCCCGCACCATTCCGCCAAGGGCTACATCGCGCGGCTGGTCTCGGCCGGTCACAAGGTCGCCATCTGCGACCAGATGGAGGTCCCCGGCCCGGGAAAGCAGCTGGTCCGGCGGGAGATCGTCCGCCTGGTGACGCCGGGAACGCTGCTCGACGAGGACGCGCTCGAGGCGCGAGAGCCGCTCTGGCTGGCCGCGGT
>Ga0137363_10001105_pt1 | contig 15266 bp, 19 predicted proteins | sample MadtaG_FD_104800 | JGI IMG/M metagenome (GOLD analysis project Ga0137363, IMG submission 104800) | Vadose zone soil microbial communities from Angelo Coast Range Reserve, California, USA - Mad1_115_16 metaG | ecosystem: Environmental > Terrestrial > Soil > Vadose zone | place: USA: California...
AGAAGGGCAAGCCGCTTCCCTTCCATATCCAGTCGAGCCACGGAGACAGCGGGCACGGTCATCATTTTGAGACCGAGCAAAACCGCCATCCGTTGCACGAATCGAGTTATGTTCTCGAAGCCGAAACTGCGGAACTTCTGCGGCGCATCAGTGCCGGGGATATTTCGAAAGACGAGCTCAGGCAATCCGCAAGCGGCACGCTTACGCGTCTGTCTCGTCAGCTTCGGTTGCGCGGAGAACACTGGTACCAGCAACAGCTGGAGGATTTCATCGTCCATTCTCTTGAGGCCCGCACGCGCTTCTTCCTTGAGCTTCTCAAGACCGGTACGACCGCGAAACTTAAAGTTCGCGGGATTACCGAGGTTTTGACCGGCAAAAAGAACGCGTTCGACAGTCGCAATGTTGGACTCGTGAATATCGTTGATGGCAACCATGGCGTGAACACGACCGAGGGCACTATGACCGAGGGGTGGTTCATGGTCCGCATTCTGTTGCTTTCGATCCTGGCGGAGAAAGATTGTCCGTTTACCAAGGATGAGCTCAAAAACCTGGTTCGTGCGCCCATCTGGAGCAAGATCGCATCCGGCTACGGCCTGGTTTCTGCAAACGGCGGATACGAGTGGGGACTGCATCTCCGCCACGATCCAACGCGCAAATCCGGACAGGACGGCGATCCGCTCGCCCAGGCGACCTCAAACCTCGCCGAACGCGGCGATTATGGATCCATCTTCAACAAGCATTATTTCATCACGATTGTTGGAGACCAACATCGCTATGCCGCTGCATACGGTCCGAACAAGGCCGTGTTCAACAATGCCTGCGGCACTCATGGCGACGCATACGGTGACGATTGGGGATTCTCCAAGGCCAACCTCGGAGGCATGATTCTGTGCTATCCGGTCGAAGGTCCTGGTGCGGGTCCGATCCGCATGATTCCTCTTTCGCACGTGTTTATTCGCCGGTATATGGCGAAGCCCTGGCCCATTAACTGGGCACGGCTCTTCCCGAACCCGGCGTAAACAAACAACCCCTCTGACTTCGGTCGGAGGGGATTTTTATTAGTTTTTGTTCGAATGAAGTGAGATTACAAAATCTTGTACCCCGCTATAAGCGGGGTCATACCGAAGTTATCCACAGATTTTTTTGCTCCGTACTCGCTTAGGCTGTTAGGCTGAAAGCAGTTCACTGGAATTCATTTTGAGGAGGAAATTGTGATAGAAAAGAAAAGTTCCGGAAGTCCCTGGATAGTTTTGATTGGTTTGGCGGTGCTTGGTATGGCTTCGATAGCTTATGCACCGAGCCGGTGGTTCGAGATATCCGTTTTGATGGCACTCGCGTACTTTAACAACGCTGCTTACTCTATGGTCAGTCGTTCTGCCGTGCGCGACAGTGCCACGTATCACGCCTTCACGATGCTTTTGAGCAATGTGCTCTGGTATACGGTCTTGCGGTGTCTCATTCTCGACAATATGTCGCTCTTCCTTTTTGTGCCGTACACGGTAGCAACTGTGTGGGGGAGCTACACCGGCGCGAAAGCATCGATGCGCATAGAAAAAGCGTTGGGAATCACGACCGACCCCACCAAAAAGAAGGAGTCTCCAAAAGCGCTTCGCGCCAAGAGAGTTCTGCTCATTGTTTTGGGTCTCGTCGGAGTTGCGACTTCGGTGTACTCGAAGAATTTTCTTGCCGCTACTGTTATCGCTGGAGCCGTCTTTGTTCTTGATGTCGGGTTCTCGCTTTTGCGGCGTTCCCGCAATACCAGCAATACAACCTACCACGTGATCGCCTCGGTTGTGTATAGTGCGATGTGGTACGCGACGTATCACTATCTAGCTTTGAAGCACATGCCGCTTGTTCTCTTTCCGGCCTACTGCTTCGGTTCAGTCCTCGGTGCTTTGATCGGACAGAGTGCTTCGCAATGGTTCGAGAAGAAAATCGGTGCGACAGCCGATGGACATCTCGCTTCCGCTACGGGCAATATGATCCCTTGGAAATGGGTTGTCCCGCTTGCTCTGGTCGTCGCCGGATTTGTGCTCTATTCGCACAATCATGCGACTCTCGCAGCTCTTGCCGGACTTTCTGCGTCTCAACAGGTCGCCTTCTCTCTTGTGAGCCGGTCGCGGAACAGGACGAACATGGCGTTTCATGTGATCGCTTCGATTTTCTCGAACGGCGTATGGTTCCTGACATTCCGGCAGCTCCAGGTTAAAAACTGGACGCTGGATCTCTATGTCCCGTATGCTGCCGCCGGAGCGATTGGTTCCGTCACGGGAGTTTCCATATCTATGGCGATTGAAAAGAAACTCGGCATTACTTCGGAAGCCGAGAGTAAACCGAGCAAGCCTGCCCTCGTTTTAGGGTAATCTACTCCCGCCATCAAACTGGCGGGATTTTTATTTTTGTACTATTGTTCTAATCAGTAATATGTTTGATATGTGAGGTGAATAATGAATACTAAAGCAGGGTTTGATACTATGGATGAGATGATTCGTCGCACGCGCGAAACCTACAATCGCCTCGCGGAGCATTATGTAACAACGACGCGAGTTTTCAATGAAACGATTATGCATCCGCGTATCGTTGCGCTTGCGGAGCGTTTTGGTGATCCTCTGAAGGGGAAGATTGTACTTGATCTTGGATGCGGTGCTGGCGCGCTCATGCGCCGTGTCGAAGCGCTTGGTGCCGAAGAAGTGCACGGTGTGGATATTTCTGCCAAACTTTTGGCGATTGCCCGAAGCGAGGGAACATTGAATGTCCGGGAGTCTTCTATGCACAATTTGCCATTTTTAGATGGAACATTCAACGTTGTTCTTTCAAATTTTGCGGTCCACTATCTTGACTGCGAAGGTCAAGCGCAGATGTTTCGTGAGGTCCGGAGAGTTTTGCGGCCGGAGGGGCTATTTGTCTATTCCACCGCGCATCCGATTTTTTTACGGTTTTCGTTTCGGACTGATGAGCATCTGCGCGGTCATCCAGTGGCTGACAGTTATTTTAGTACGCAGGAGGAATGTTCATGGCCCTGTCGTGGAGAAAGTATCAGTATGATTCGCCGTGATTGGCCGGATATCGCGAACGCTGTGATTGAAAGCGGCCTAACACTCCTACGGCTTGTTGATGCCGATGTTCCGGAAAATCTGGAAGATGCGGCGCGTGCAAGTGGCAGCCCTGAAGTAGCTGATCATATCCGTTCGTTCGCGCGAAATCCGTTCGGCATGTTTGTCGTTGCTCGAAAGTAAATGTAATTTTGCATCCCGCCATCAAACTGGCGGGATTTTTATTTTTGTATTAGAGAACCCACCTCAATAATATTCTTCAGCCGCGATACTGGCAGATTTCAATTTATGCACGAAGCGATGGCGAAGGCGTACCTGAAAGGTACGTCGAGTCTGAGGCGACACAGCAGAAATTGAAATCGGTCGTATCCCGAAGGGTTTTTGCAATTTCACCGCCCTGCTTCGTTTGACTGCGGTCGCAGTGCATCAAGCACAGCTTCCTCGTCAAGCCTTGCAGGATCAGCGAAATTGCATAAAACGCGACTTGAAGATATTATTGAGGTGGGTTCTGGCAATAGCGGGTATGGTTCAGTGGTAGAACCTGCCTACCGGCAGGCAGGCGCGACAGTAAAAATTAGCGGGTGTAGTACAGTGGCAGTACGGTTGCTTCCCAAGCAACAGACACGGGTTCGATTCCCGTTACCCGCTCTGAAAATAAAAAAGCGTTCCAATATTTAGAACGCTTGTGGCTTGCGCTGCTCATCGGCAAGTTACGCTGTGCTTTTGCGGCGAGGGGGATATACAAAATCCGGGCCGTTGATCAAGTCAGCCATCGATTGCGACTCTTCGGGTCTCACTCTTTTCCATTCGGCACCCATTAATCTGTGCAGTTCTTCGCTCGGTGCCGTTGGGTTCTCGGCCGGGATCCTGTCCACGATTTCCTTCGGATAATACTCCCAAAATTGGTTGCCGTACATATTCACCTCCAAAGTGATCTGATGTAAATGTAATCTCAGTATAGTTTTTTCGAGGAGGCATCGATGAATTGGTACAGCATACTGATATTTGTTCTCGGAGTTTTTGCCGGATGTGTGTTGGTGAAACTGGAAGATCACGTCCGCACGTTTCGCATTTCGCGGAAGATCAAGGCGATCATTCTGGTCGTACCCGAGGTCCGCGCGATTTTTATGAAACGTGCGGGCACCGAGATCACTGTGCATATTATTTTGCCCACCGATTACAATAATGTTCAGGTGCGCAATGCGATCTATCGGCGGGAAATAGGTGTGCACGATGCATTCCCAAAATTTACCTTCGATTTTCATGTTTCCGTCCGCCGGGATTTGGAAAATTCGGGTTATACGGCAATCTATCGAAAACCCGATTCGTCCAAGACCTTCGCCGCTCAATGAGAGCGGCGTTTTTATTTGGAGGGATTTTTTGTGTCGTTATATCTTCTGTTTAAAAAGACTGATTACAAAGAACGCCGAGGCGACCACGACGACCGTAGGGCCGGGGTCGAGCGCGTATCTTGCCGCAATCCAAAATCCGATTATGACAGAAGCCATGGCGATGAGGGCCGAGGCTGCGAGGAACGCGCCAAGTGTGTGGGTGAGCTGGCGTGCGGCAGACGCCGGAATAATGATGAGTGATCCGACAAGGAGCGCGCCGAGGAACCGCAGGCTTGCGAGGATTGCGAGGCCGAAGAGGAGGAGGAAGTAGAGGTTCACGCGGTTTACTTTAATGCCTGCGGATGCGGCGAGCTCGGGCGAGAAGAGGCTGATGATAAGTTTTTGCCTGAGGAGCCAGAGCGTAATGATGATTATGCCGCTCGCCGCGATGCCGAAGAAAAACTCGGCAGGGGAGACTGCTTTGAAGCCGCCGAACAAAGCGTCGATCAGGCCTTCGTCAGAATGGATGAGGAGCGCGCCGAGAGCGACTGAGCTTGCGAAGAGCACGCCAATCGCGGCTTCGGAGGAAAGTTCTGTTTTTTTCTGCAGCACCCAGATCATAAGGATGCCGGCAAAAAGGGTCAAAGCGCCACCGACGAGGGGATTCAGTTTCCAAATGATGGCAAGTCCAAGGCCGGGGATAGCAATGTGACTCATCACATCGCCTGCGAGTATCGTGCGTTTCATGAGTGCAAAAGCTCCCACGAGCCCTGCGGCGGCCGCGCCAAGAATCGGAATTACAATATCTATATTAATGCCCGGCATGGTTATGGATATGGTGGTAGAATTTCGGCTCGCCACCGTACAGTTTTTTGAGTACTTCGGGAGTGAGGGCTTCTTCCGGCGTGCCGAAGCAGACGTTCTGCACGTTGAGGCAAAGCACTTTGCTCGCGTAACGGTAGACAAAGCTCAGGTCGTGTGAGACTACGATTGACGTCATGCCGTATTCGTCTTGCAAGCGGTGGAGGAGTTCGTATATCTGCTCCTCGCGCGGCAAGTCAACCGATGCGGTTGGTTCATCGAAGATGATCACGTCGGGTTTTCCAAGAAGCGCGAAGGCGATCAGTGCGCGTTGGAACTGGCCGCCCGAGAGATGCCCCACGGGCGTTTTTAAATTTTCTTCGGTGAGTCCCACGGCGGCGACGGTTTTTGCAATTTCCGTGCGCGGGATGCGCTGTAAATCCGCCTTTGCCTCAAGGAGATTTCTCGCGGTCAGCGGCAGGTGTCGGTCCGCATCAATTTTTTGCGGCACATAGCCGAGGCGCAGGTTCGGCGTCCACGTTATTTTTCCCGTGTGTGGTGCGAGACCGAGTAGCACGCGAACGAGTACTGTTTTCCCCGAGCCGTTCGGTCCGATAACTGCGAGGTTTTCCCCGCGCCCAAGCTCAAAGGATAGGTTTTTAAGAACGGATGTCCCGTCAAATGCTACAGAAAGGTCTTTTATAGATAAGATTGGCTCCATTCGCATATGTTTATCATAAACTAGGATTCTCCGCTCGGCAATTTTTTAGTAGTATGGTTTCTGTCACGGATGTTCGCAAGTTGCTGACTGATCTAAATGCATGGGATGGCGAAATTCCGAGCGCCATCGTTCACGCTGGCAATTTCAAAGTCAGAAAGAACTGGTTTGAGGCGCTCGTGAATACCCTCTACCTCGCGGTGTTGTTGGGCCTTGTGTCCGATGTGGACGCGCAAGAAAAAATTAGAGTGTTCAATATCCAATGCCCCCAAGCATTAAGGGGCAAGGAGAGGACGACTGAAGAAGACATAGAGCGGGGAGATCAGATCATTGCACTCGCTCTCACGCATCTTCACCTTCCGCAGGCAGCTTGATTCTTGGAAGGATTTGGACCCCGACACGATCGGGGTCCTTTTTTTGTTTGCGTTCTTATTTTTTGCATAAAAAAGCGGCGCAACGTTCGTTGCGCCGTGTGCCGATTAGGCATTGATGCTTTCATTCACTCGGTAGCCCTCGCTTGTCCACCCATGGGCCAGAAGAATCTGAAACCACACTTCGCGGTGTGGGTAATGGTTCGGGAGAAAAACTTTCTCCTTTTCGCTTGAAACTCCTTCCCAAATAACGGTCGTAGCTTCTTCCTCGTCCACTCTATAGGGAAGGACGATGCGCGCCTTGGGATCGTATCGGTTTGCTCTCTCTTTGATCAGGGCGATACCTTTTTGCAATTCGTCCTCATATCCCCACGACCACGCCTTCGGTCCTTTCGGGGTGGTTGTGGTTTCGAAGTAGACAACTCGGTCGCCGACCCGGGGTTCACGATCAGACACCCAGGATTCGAAGTTAAGATCCACTTTGCTCAGGATCTCACTCTCCGTTGTCGGATTGCAGTTATTCCGGTGGAAGAAAACAGCCTTCCTGTCCTCGCGCGCCTCATCCGGCCTTATGAATCCAAATTGCTTTTCCTTCTGGTTGAAATACTTCGTGATTGTTCCGTGTTTTATTCCGAGTCCTTCGTATCTTTCCATGTGCCACTCCTTATTTAGTTAGTCGCTATCATCGGATGGAAACCCAATGATGTCTGGAGGTAGTTTAGCATATAATCTACTTTTTTGTCAAATTTTGTTGCGGACGACTTCGCTTTCATACTAAAATTCAGTCATACTATATTTATGGCAGGAGGAACCGCAGAAATCATCAAAGAGAAGCTCGACATCGTCGAGTTTCTTAAGGGCTACATAACGCTCGTCCCGGCCGGGAAAAACTTCAAGGCGGTCTGTCCGTTTCATCGGGAAAAGTCACCATCGTTTATGGTCTCGCCTGATAGACAGTCGTGGCATTGCTTCGGTTGCGCATCGCACGGTGATATTTTTACCTTCATCATGCGGTACGAGAACATCGAGTTTGGCGAGGCCCTCAGAATCTTGGCTGAGAAAGCGGGAGTGGAATTGAAACAGTTGAACCCGGCTGAATATAAATTTGCAGGGCTTTTGTACGATTTGAATTTCGCCGCCAAGGATTTTTTTAAGAATGCGTTAAAGCAGAGCCCCGTTGCGCGGAAATATATTGAAGACCGAAAACTGAATGACAACACGGTAGAGGAGTTCGAGCTCGGCTTTGCGCCGCAGGAGCGCGAGGCGTTATGTCTGCATTTCTTGAAACTCGGTTTCCGGCCCGAGGATATTATTCAGGCAGGGCTTGCCATCCGCACCGACCGCGGACTTTTGCTCGACCGGTTCCGCGGGCGCATCATGTTTCCGATTCATAATCACTCGGGCAAAGTGGTGGGATTCACCGGCCGGATATTGCCGCAGTTCGACACAGGCGAAATGGGTAAATATGTGAACAGTCCCGAGAGTCCCATTTTTAATAAATCAAAATTGCTCTATGGATTCTTTTTGAGCAAGAATTTTATCCGCGAAGAAAAGAGCGTGTTCCTCGTCGAAGGCCAGATGGATTTTTTGATGAGCTGGCAGGCGGGAATTCGAACTGTTGTGGCAAGTTCCGGCACGGCGCTCACCGAAGATCATTTGCGGACGCTTCGCAGGCTCGCAGAGACGCTCGTCGTGAGCTTTGATTCGGATGATGCCGGCAGGGAAGCAGGGGAGCGGGCAATTGATCTTGCCGAAGCGAATGATTTTGAAGTTAAAGTCGTGACGTTCAAAGACGTGAAAGACCCGGCGGATGCGGTTGCTGCCGGCCCCGGGATTTTGGAAGGAGCGATTAAAAATGCAAAGTCCGCGCAGGAATTTTACTTTGAAAAATATCTGCCGAAGGGCCAGGCAGATCCTGGTAACCGCGAAGACATCCGAGCAGTCCGCGCAATTTTAAAAAAAATAAAGACGATCGCAAGCCCGATCTCGGAGGAACACTGGATGCACAAGCTTTCCGAGTATTCCGGGCTTTCGGAAAAAGCACTCCGCGAAGAGGCGGAGAAAATAGAGGTGGTGGAAGCCAAGATAAAAAAAGAAGAGGCGATAGAAAAACTCCCTGAGATCGCGCTTTCCCGCAAAGAGCGTATTGAGATGCGCCTTCTCGGCGCCGCTTATGCCGTCGGGACTTTCGATATGCTCGTTGATATGTTAGACCATATCGGCAGAGAGCATGCGGCGATTTATGAGCTTTTGCGGAGGGGTGAAAAATCGCATGCCGATCCGAGGATTGATGCACTTTTAAACATCGTGATTTTGAAATCCGAGCCTGCGGGTGAAGGAGAAATAGAGGCTCTGAAGAGCGAACTCTCGGACGAATATATAAAAGAGCGGCGTCAAGCGCTTACGGACACGATCCGCCGCGCGGAGCAGAAGGGCGACGATGCAGCGCTTGCTCATGCGCTCAGCGAGTTGAACGCGCTCAGCGCAACGCTCAGAGAAAAATAAAAGCCCCGAGTATTAGTCGGGGCGTTGAAACTTCAGGGCGCGTTCACATAAGTGTATGTGAACCACATAGGGACGAGAAGGAATATCATGATCGTCGCAAACCCAGCGATGATGACGCGTAATGCACTCGACCGTTCTTTTGAGTGCGCGCCCGCGGCCAAGAGAAGTCCGGTAAGCGTCCAGACAAACGTCACCGTGAGTGCTTGTAGTATCATCGAACTACATGCCCACCCGATACAAGCTCCGACTGTGACAAGTGTAATGAGTAGGAGTATCAACCAGATTACGATTTGCTTCATTTCATCCCCCGATAATAAGTTCTGTTCATTATTGTACGCTGGGATGTGATCTCTGTCAATCGAAAGGGGAATGAAACACATTGATCCCTCACATAACGAAGATTATGATGATATTTGTCCGCGCATGATCATGATGTTGTGTGCGGGATTGATTTCTCACAATAGATGAGGTATTATGATGTTCTATGGCTAAAACAGGCTCCAAACAACCCAAAAAAAATAAGCCAAAGCAGAAGAAACCCGCTGCAAAGCAAGTGAAAAAGGCAGAAAAGAATAAGCCTGAAAAAAAAGGAGGTGAAAAGGTAAAGCTTCATCAGGAGGCTCTGCAGGAGCTCATTGCGCGGGGCAAGCCTCGGGGGTTCGTGACTGACAACGAAATTTTGTATCACTTCCCGAAAATCGAGGAAGATATTGATTTTCTTGAGGAAGTGTACGACCAGCTCGAAAAGTCCGGCGTGAAAGTAGTGGAAACAGGTGGCCTTATCGATACCAAAGAAGAAGCGACGCAGGGCGATCTTGAAAATTCCTTGGCTTTTGAAGGCGACGTGCCGGACGCCGTGCAGCAATATTTGAAGGAGATCGGCAAAACCCCGCTTTTGACGAAAGACGAAGAAAAAGATTTGGCGAAGCGCGCCGAGAAAGGCGAGGAGGCCGCGCGGCAAAAATTGATGCAGGCCAACTTGCGTTTGGTGGTTTCAATTGCGAAGCGCTACGTGAACCGCACGCCGCATCTCTCGATTTTGGATTTGATTCAGGAAGGCAACATTGGCCTCTCCCGCGCCGTAGAGAAATTCGACTACCGCAAGGGATTTAAATTTTCGACCTATGCCACGTGGTGGATCAGACAGGCGATCACGCGCGCCCTGGCCGACCAGTCGCGTACGGTGCGCATTCCGGTGCACATGGTGGAAACAATTTCAAAATATACACAGGTTCGTCGCCAATTGATACAGGAACTCGGTCGCGATCCGCTCGCCGAAGAAATTGCCGCAGAAATGAGCATGGATGTCGAGAAGGTCAGGCATATTCAGAAGATTTCGCAGGAAGTGCTCTCCATTGAGACGCCGATCGGCGATGAAGAAGACTCGACACTTTCCGATTTCATTCCGGATGAAAAGAACTCGACGCCGTCGCAGCTTGCGGCCCGCGCATTGCTTCGCGATCTCATTAAAGAAATTTTGATTGATCTTACCGACCGAGAGCAAAAGATTTTGAAGATGCGGTTCGGACTTGAAGATGGCGTACAGCACACACTCGAAGAAGTAGGCAAGGCATTCAACGTAACGCGCGAACGTATCCGCCAGATCGAAGCAAAGGCACTCGAAAAGATGCGCGATCACTCCCGCGCGCAAGCGCTCGAAGGATTTGAGAATATTGTTTGACGGTTCTTATATAAAAGAATATGCTTTTCGATAGCATAAAGGAGAATTGTTATGGAGAAGATCGCGAAAGAAATAAAACCTGTTGTTGTGGATGTGGTATGCAATAGATGCGCGAAATCCTGCACTACTGTCCATGATATACGAGAGTTCGCAGAGTTAAAGGCTAACTGGGGTTATGGCAGTTCTCAAGACGGAGAGAGCCAGGAATCGCATTTGTGTGAAACTTGCCATAAAGAAATCGTTTCCACGTTCAAAATCCCGCCCACGACTACCCGGTCGGTGATGGGTGTCGCTTAATCATCAAGCTCTGCGAAGAAATTCGTCGGAGCTTTTTATTTGACTATTCCACGCAGACGGTGCGGTTGGTTGTGGCGGTGCTTGACGCGGTGGTGAATGAGAATGTGATGATATACATGCCGCCTGTCGTGTAAGCGTGTGAAACTAAAACATTTGTGTTGACGGCTGCGGCCTTGCCGCTTGATTTCGTGCCATCGCCCCAGGCGGCGGAATAATTAAAGCCGCTCTTTGGTGAGAAAGGGTTTTCAATGCGGAAGGTGAGCGATTCGCCGCGATGCTCGGCAGGGCAGACGTTGAAGGCCGCGCCCGCAGAAGTATTTGGCAGTCCCAGTGCGTTCTGCGCTTTTTGTACCGCTGCTTGTTTTACCGAGTCGGCGATTTTTGTCGCCTGGTCTTCGATTGTATTTGCGGCAGTTTCTTTTGCCTGATTTGCGAGGTCAGTCGCTTTCTGCTGTCCGGCCGAGGTCAGTTTTGAAAATTCATTTTTTACTCTGTTCCAGTACGAGGCGAGCGGCCCGCTGTTTTTTAACGGTGCAGTAAAGTTGGTGATGTTAAATGTCGAGCTATGCGTAAAAATAAAATACCCGCCGCCTGCAATCACCGCGCCAATGAGGATAACAGGGATAAGTTTCATTACCTTTATTTTGAGAGAGGTTTTTTTATGCCCGTTTCTATTTCATCAAGTAATTTGCGCATCGCGTTCATCTGGTCGAGGTTATAGATTGAAATCGCAATCGCTTCTGTTTTCTTGCGTTTAAACACGGCAATGATTTTTGCGAGAGCCTTTTCGCCCACGGTGTCAGACTTGGATATGACGATGTATTCTTTTTTCTTGAGGAGGAGGGGATTGTAGGCGCCGAGTTCTCCCCGGATTGTTTCGTAGTTCGCGACTGGGTCGGGAGAAGCCGCGTCAATAAAATGGAAGATGATATTCGTGCGCTCGATGTGCCGAAGGAATTTTATGCCGAGGCCTTTGCCCTCGGACGCACCCTCAATAAGTCCCGGGATGTCAGCCAGGACGAGCGAGTGATAGACGCCGAGATTCGGTTCAAGCGTGGTGAATTCGTAGTTTGCTACCCGGCTTTGCGCATTCGTCACTTCGTTTAAAAAGCTTGATTTGCCGATATTGGGGAATCCGACAAGGCCGATGTCGGCGATGAGCTTAAGCTCAAGCTCAAGCTGGGCACTTTCTCCCGCGCGGCCCGGTTCGGCCTGTTTCGGGGAAGTGTTGGTGGACGAGCGAAATTGGAAGTTTCCTCTGCCGCCTCTGCCGCCCTTGGCTACCAAAAATTGCTCGCCGATCTGTGTGAGTTCATATTCTTTTTTTGTTTCGAGATTCCGCACGATGGTTCCGCGCGGTACCTTGAGGATCAAGTCTTTGCCGCGGTTCCCATCCCGGAATGCCTGTCTGCCGTAGAGGCCGTCTTCGGCTTCGAATTCCTTAGTGCTCCTGAAATGGCGCAGGGCGCCGAGGTCGGCTACGGCTTCAAGAAAGACGTTGCCGCCCGTGCCGCCGCTGCCGCCCGTAGGCCCCAGGCTCATCATGATTTTACTGAACGAGACCGAGCCGTTGCCGCCCTTGCCAGCTGCTACTTTGATTATGACGTGATCGATGAGCATCCGGGGATTATATGCTTAATGCGTTATTTTGTACATTGCCCAGACGCCGGCAATCGCTCCAACGCCGGAGAAGAAAATGGAAGAGAGAGAAAGCAAACTCCCGCCCCACAGCGCCGGTATGAAGCTGCCCGCCGTGGAACCAACAACCATACCAAGCCAAATTAATTTGTTTGAATCCATGTGCCGGAAAGTTATTAATATAATCATACCACCGATTTGCTATACTATAGTCATGGAAACAGCATTGATCTTGGCCCAAACTATTTATTACTTTGTCGTTTCCGCGGCAATCCTTGCGCTCGGCATATTATTTACGATGCTCGTATACAGGCTTGTGCAGATTGCGAAAGAGCTGCAGCAGATTTCGGAGCACTTTCACGAAGCGTCCGCCGATGCGGTTGAGCGCGTGAATGACATTCTTGATAATTTATCCGAATTGCCGTTCCTCTCATTTTTTTTGAAGAAGCGAAAGCGGGCAGATATGCATGACAAAGGTCGGAGAACAAAGAGATAATTTTATTTACAAACACTATGGCAAAAGCAAAATCAGGGAATGGCAAAATGTTTGAAGGTGCGTTGATCGGTGCGGCGCTCGGCATCGCAGCCGGGATTCTCGCAGCGCCCGAATCGGGCAAAAAGCTGCGCAAGGATGCAAAAAATAAAGCGGCGGAATTTTACGCGCATCTTTCGCCAAAGCTTAAAAAGATAAAACGGATCGGCGAGAAGGAATACCACGCGGCGGTGCATGAAGCGGCAAAAAACTACGGCAAGGCGAAGCGACTTACGGCTTCGGAACAGCAAGAACTCGCTGCGCATGCGGTGAAGTCCTGGAAGCATTTGAAGAAGCATCTTGCTTAATTGATTTCTGCGCAAAAAATAAAAAGCCCTTTCGACATACGTCGAAAGGGCTTTGAGTTTTGCCATGTCATCAGATGGGGTGGGCAGTTGGTTCCGGCCGTTCCTGTTTCGTAGGGGTAGTAAGCGGCTGATCTCGCGGAGTGCTCATTGTGGCCGTTCCGGGGTCGCAGAATTTTGCATGGAGATCGTACATCTTCCAGAATGCGTTCATGGCGAAGGCAACTGTAATCCCTGGTATGCTTATACAGATAAGCATGAAGATGACAATCGTGGTTACATCGAAATCGTTGATGTTTCTCAGGTTGATTCTGGGCGCTGAGAGTATCAAGATCGGTACTGCAATGAGGAACATCGCCAAGAATCCAAAGCCCAGTGTTCTGTCGTACCGTCCTTCTCCTATGAGGCTGGCGATGGCTCCAGCAAGAGCGCTTGCAAGAGCGAGCAGTAAAAACGTATCGGTCAAAGTGAATGTCATCAGATTCTCCTTGTGAATGGGAAGTTTCTGTCTGAATAGTACCAGTGAATTGCCCCTCTGTCAACCTATTGTGCGTCTACCGGCCACGGCGTCTATTGTGTATAATGATCTTATGGAAGAAAAGCCGATCATTCTCCTTGCCGAGGATGAAGAAGAGATTCGAACTATGTATGGCGACAAGCTCGAACGTGAGGGCTTTGGCGTGTTCAAGGCGCAGAACGGCCGCGAGCTTTTAGAAATGGCAAAAGCGCACAAGCCCGACCTGATTCTCCTTGATCTTAAGATGCCGATCATGGACGGCCTTGAGGCGTTTCAGAAATTAAAAGCCGATCCTGCTATGCAGGGAATTCCCACGGTGTTCCTTACGGCTTTCAGTGATCCGACGACCGTATCGAATGAGATTGAGCTCGTGGAAAAATTGGGTCATGTGGATTTTATCAAGAAGGGCATTTCACTTACTGATTTCGTTGCTGAGGTTAAAAAGCACCTGCCTCAAGCAAATTGACGGCGGGCTTTTCGCATGGTATATTCCCCTCAGAACATTTTGGAGGAGAATAGTATGCGAAATTCGTTTTTATGGAGTGGAGTTACGCTTGTCATCGTTGCGCTTGCTCTGAAGAACAGTCCGTTTACTTGGTACACGTGTGTGCTGGAATCCCTCTTTCTGTGGGGACTCTGGTGCTACGGCGCAAACCGCACTAACAGTTTGTTTCAAGAGTTCGGTCTGATGAGCGACGTCGCCTTTGCGCTCTTCGTCCTTACGCTGTGCTTCTACGGCTTTTCCCTGTATCGAGTTACGGAGTTCTCGCACGCATCCGTGTCGCTCGTCGGGCTCGCCATCCTTGGCTCCATCGCGCTGCTTTGGGTAACGGGCAAGATCGGCAAAGAAATTGCCAAAGATAAAAACGACACCGAAGAGCGCCAGGCAGTCAAAAACGTCGCAGAACGTTATTCCTCTACAGGATAACCTCAGTCCCGATTCGTTCGGGGCTTTTTATTTTTCCGGGTTAGGCCAATCTAATCAAATATCGAAACGAGGTACTGGTCTATATCGCGTTGTGCGAAATTATAAAAATATTGGTTTGTGTCATGGAGCTTGGTGGCGAGCGCAGTGCCCACAAACCGCCAGTGCCAGGGCTCGTAGATATAGTAAGCGTTTCCTTTGGGGTAGGAGAGCGCGAAGCCGTATTTGTAGGCGTTTGCCGCGAGCCATTTTAATCCGTCCGAGCCGTCAAATTTGGAATACGCGGCGCCGAGAGCAACTGTCGTGAAGTCGACTGCGGTGCCGAGCTGATGTTCGGAGTACCCTTGGTCGGCCGAGAACTTGTTTGCTCCCGAGCCGTAGGTGATCGCATAGCCGAATTTCAGCGATGTCTGTTCTCCGAAGGAGCGGTATGCGGAAATGATCTCAAGTTTTACGTTGTCACGATTTGCGGCTTCGATCATTCCCGTAAGGAACGGCCGCACGCCCGTATGGATTTGTTCCGTGCGGGTTTTATCATAGAGATACTTGGCATCAATCGCGCTCAGCGAAGAGGGGACATAATTGTCGCTTA
>Ga0137363_10001114_pt1 | contig 15226 bp, 15 predicted proteins | sample MadtaG_FD_104800 | JGI IMG/M metagenome (GOLD analysis project Ga0137363, IMG submission 104800) | Vadose zone soil microbial communities from Angelo Coast Range Reserve, California, USA - Mad1_115_16 metaG | ecosystem: Environmental > Terrestrial > Soil > Vadose zone | place: USA: California...
ATCTTCGGCGCTGAGATCGAGTCCATTTGCCGCATTGATCTGCTTCGCCGCGTTGATTCGGGCATGGTGAAAGGCGAAAGCAGACTCCATCCCATGCACGCCCTGGCCATCGGGTCGGCCATCCATCTCGTATTCTTCGATTCCCATCGGCTGACGAACCAGAATGATTTCGCGGCCGTCTGCCCCGCGCGCGACGCGGATATTGTTCTCTGCATCATAAGGCCAGGCCTCAAGGAAATCTAGCAGAGCCGCGATTTTCACGATTAAATCCCCGTATCGGGATATTGTCCGCTTCGCCGCAGACAACCATGCTGCTCCGGAGGCTCGCGGACGAACATCCGCTTTGGCTTTCTATTATCAGCATCTGTGCCAAGCCTCCCCCAAATGTTATTATTCACAATGATTCGCTGCATTTGTCATTAAACGAGAGGCTCTTACGAAAGTGCGTGCTTGTACCAAATAAACGATTCACCGTCACGAAGGATTGGTTCATTCTGAGGCCGGGTTGGCTCATTTTTAGACCGACTTTTCCCCTGCACGAGGCCAGCGAAGAATCGTTCGGCGCAATCTGTGGAGGAGAAGTAGTCGAATGGATTTTGCTCGACGATGATTCATCGGTGAAGAAAGTTTTGGCCACAGATTGACGCAGATTTCACCGATTCCATTTAATCAGGAAGCCGGGAAAATAGAAAAAGAATGAGAAATCCCGCGTTTCTTTTTCATGGTCTAGTGTTTCTTGGAGTTCCTCGTTTCCAGATTGGCGTTAAAAGAAAGAGGATTCCGCGATGGAGGCTCTTGTGCCAAGCGGCCGCCATAGCTGGCCGCGCCAACATTCCGGCGAACGCATCCGCGCCGTTTCCGCATCCGCTCCCGAATTGCGGCGGCGTGCTTCAGACAATGAAATTTCGTGACCGTCGGCTCCGCGCAATAAATGCAGATTCCATCGCGCTGATGCCGTAACTGATACCGCCGGGCACGTGATATGTCCGTGCGACAACTAAACTCGTCGTGGACCATAGTTCCTTTTTTTGCGTAAAATTCCTCGCCTTGTAAATCCGCCTAACTTGTAAAGCCTTCACCATCTTCTCCGGGATTTGTTGGCGCGAGTTCTCTAAAATCTTCCGAAAATCGGAAAATCTCAGTTCGGTCCGTTATCAGATCCGGAATAGTAAGTCCGCGCGGGCCTGCGACCTATCGATGAAAAGCCCTGATTTTTGCTGGCTAGTCCCCAATTGACGTATCAGGGCGGCTGGCGAGCCCTGGTAGGCACTTTCTCTTTGACACTCGGTGATTGCCAGGTCCACGTTCGCAATACGCAGAAACCGGCTTGGTCAATTCCATGATGACCTGATCAAAAACGGCAGTCTGCCAATTTCAGCAGTCGAATGGATTTTACTCGACGATCCGACAGCGATGCAGCAAGCCACAAAACAAACATCCCCGTAGCCGCCTCGCTGCGTGCGGCGCCGAAGCTGTGCGGCAGGCGAACGTATCGCAACTACTGATATAATCGCAGGACAATCCGTTATCCGCGATATGCGCGGTGCCGTAACAATGAGTCATCATGCGGACAGTGCATGGCGTAGCCCTATCTTTTCTGAAATTGGCCGTTGCCTTCGTCGAGATAAATTGTCGAGCCGACGCGCGAGATTTGAAGTGATTGTCGCCACGCGCCCGATGAAAAATCTTTTATAGCTTCAATTGTTTCGGTTTCCGGTTCCAATGCTGCAGTTGGCTGATCGCTATCGACCATGGCTTCGGAAAGAATTCTTCCATCTACTCGCTGTGGCGCTTTGATCCCAAGAATCTGCAGGATCGTCGGCGCAAGATCGATATTGCCGGTTGGTAAATCGTCGGTTTGACCGCGGCGCAAATCCGGGCCGGCCGCAATTAAAGTATTGTGCATATCGAATCGGCTAAGCGTTGCGTGTGTCCCCTTCCCTGCCGCTCGTTGCCAATCGGCATCGATCATTCCCGGAACACCGAACTGATTTTTCGAATCGTTCCATCGAAAGGCCATCTCGACGTCCGGCCCATGGGGACTTTGAATTGTCGCTTGGTTGAGACCGAAGGCCCCATCCATCGGTTGTTTGGTGAAAATCACTCCGGCAAAATCCGATTGCTGCAAGAATTCAACGAGACGACGGATGAGTTTCTCGTCGTGTCCGATGACGTAGAAAAGAACGCTGCCACCGTTGCCGGCCAGCATGATCTCTCCGGGTTTCGGTTCGTTTTCGAATTCGGTCTTCGCGGCGAAACCGGCATCGTTCAGAATTTTTCGCAAATCCATCGAGCGCTCGATCGTGGAGAAGCCGTGATCGGAAACGACAAAAATGTCTGTTGTTCCGCGCGCATCTCGGTGATCTAACGCCGCGAGAACAGCGGCAAGATTTTCATCGGCGGACTTGATCGCGGCGAGCGCGTCTGGGGCTCCGGGCGCGGATTCATGTTGCGTAAGATCCGGTTCACCCAGCCAGAGAATCGAGAGAGCCGGCACACCGTCTTTCCAGAGAACATCGGTCAATGCTTTGGTTGTCCAGGGGTCCTGTTGAAGATGAGCGGAGGGAAACGGACCAAGCTTTTCTGTGATCGAATCGAAAATCCCCGCAGGAAGCGACTTGCCGGCGAACAGCGTCACGCTGCGAGATCCCCTCACCTTCATCCTCTCGCCTTCAGCAAGGGGAGAGGCGGACCTATTCGCGTTATCAACCTGGTCCTCAAGACCAGCATGTCGATCCAGCAAGAGGCCGACAGTTTTAGCGGCCGCAATTACCGTGCGCCCACCTGCACGCTGCACAAGCTCGGCAATGGTTAGAACCGAAATGTATTTCCCACCCGAGAGTTCATCTCCCTTTTTGACTACTGGTTGCAGCTCGACGTCAATCGTGTGGTGAGGATCGATGTCGGGGCGATAGACATGGTTTGCGACGATCCCGTTTTTGCCGGGATAAATGCCAGTAACAAGCGCCGTTCCGTTTACCATGGTTGCGCTGGGATACACGGCATGGTGATTGCGAAAAGTGATTCCCTCGCGCGCGAGCTTCCAAAGCGCCGGGGTATTTTGTTCGCTAACGAAATCCGGCCGCATCCCGTCCCAGACGACCACAACGACGTGGCGCGATTGATTCGATAGCTGCGCCGCGGGCACAGGCACGCAAAATCCGCAGACAATTGCAAATATTGTTACAGAGAATTGCAGTAGCGGATTGATGCAACTGGGCGAAGCCCTAGCTCCTGAGCACGAAGCACACCCGACTCTCGAATCGATAGCGACTTCATCGGGCGGTTGAACGAAAGTTGCCATCTCGTGTCAGAATGCGTGTCAGGTGCAGATTACGTCAACGCTGCGCGAAGTTTCGCATTTCCCAAGTGTAAATGAAAATCGCGATCCTAATACTCACCGCAGCGCCGCTCGCCGTGGTGTTTGGCGGCGAACTGATTCCGACTGTAGATGGAACCAGTTGGCGATACAACATGACACAAGAAATCGGTAAGGGTCTCGATATTCGCAATGTGAAGGCAGATGCCGATCGCAAGATTCGCCTGCCTGTTTTGTACCGCATCGACGGAACGGAGAACATTGACGGGAAAGATCTTCTCAAGTTCGAAATGCATCGCGCCGACGCAATCACCAACACGGACCTTGTTGCTATCAATGAACAAGGAATTGGTTGCTGGGCACGGATCAATCTGGATGGCGAACTGGTTAAGTTTAATCCGCCGCAGACGATGATCGCCGCCCCGCTCAAGAAGGGCGCTGGTTGGGATTTCAATGGAAACGCCGGCGAAATGAAAGTGCATCAGCACTACGACGTCACTGGGGAGGAAGACATTGAGGTGCCGGCCGGCACGTTCCATGCGTTCCATATTCATGGAGAGCAAACATCACCAAGCCGGATGACAATCGACCGTTGGTTCGCAAGCGGCATTGGAATCATCAAAGACGTCACGGCGATGCGCGCTGCGAATGGCGACTTGCTCCAGCGCATTTCACTGGAGCTGCTCGAACGGCCCAAAATCATAGCGCGGCCCGAAGTGAAATCCGACGCGATCCCGAAGCAGCTTTCAATAAGCCTTGCAAAGGAGCGGTTCGGTAAACAGATGACGACTTTTTCATCGAACACATCTGAGATTTACGCGCGTTGGCAGGGACATCGTTTACGAGAAGGCGCAAAAGTGAAGGCTGTGTGGATCGCAGAGAACATCGGCGAAGATTTTCCTCAAGACTATAAGGTGGACGAAGCCTCCGCTATTGCTGAAACCCCGAAGGCACACGGTGCGTTCACGCTGACGCGACCCGAAGACGGTTGGGCAGTCGGCAATTATCGCGTGGAATTCTACGTCGACGACGTTTTAGTCGACACGGTAAAATTGAAGATTGCGGAATGAACAAGGAGCGGCGGCTTTCGAGCTGCCGCAGGGCGCTCCCGAGAGACGCCCTTCCTTGAATTTTCCTGAATCCAAAACAACCCTCTACCGCATCGTAATTAGAGGAATCATATGTGCATGAAAAAGATTGCGATTGTTTTTCTCGCGGCGTGTATCGTTCTCGTAGCTGGCTGCCGATGGGTAGGAATTCGAGGCAACGGCCATATCAAGACGGATGAACGCCCAGTCAGCGCGTTCGCCAATATCGATGGGAGAGGCGCTTTCGTAATCGAATGGCAAAGCGGAACGCCCAGTCTCAGTATCACGACCGACGAAAATCTGCTTCCTTACATCGATACCAACGTTTCAGGCGACACACTTCATTTGCGCACGCGCGAGCAGATCCGGCCAACTCATGGAATTCGCGTGATCATCTCGAGCCCGACGCGGGCGGGAGCCAGAATCAGCGGCGCAGTAAAGCTTGATGCAAAACAACTGAGCGGAACGCGATTCGCCCTGGAGGCGAGGGGCGCATCACGCGTCTCACTTGACGGAAACATTGACGAACTGCTGGCGGATATGACTGGCGCAAGCGAGTTAACAGCCAGTACGTTGCAAACCAAAACTGCTGAAATATCCACTACCGGCGCGGGGGATGCGGAGATCGCAGTCGCTGAGACGCTGAAAGTGGCCATCACGGGCGCGGGGAAGGTCAAGTACTCCGGCAACCCTGCGACGATTGAGAAACACATCACCGGCGCCGGATCAATTCGTCATAAGGACTAACGAAACGCCCAACTCCGAAAGCATTCGTTGTAGAAATGCAGGCGACACGCCTGCCACCACAGACTCGCATTTATTGTTGCCGTAGTAATTTCGAGTGCGAGATGCTGAAAAAGCGGTAAAGAAATAGCCGGTCATGCGGACGACTGCTTTCATATTTGCGTTTCTGCTTGTAATTCACGCGGCGACCGCTGGAGACGAGCGATCAATCAAGGACCTGACCAAGGCGCTGTCGGCGCTTGCGTCCGACGTCGATCCGGGTGAAGCCGAGCAGTTGTCTGTGACGGCGCACACTACCGCGCGCCGTCTGAAACGTGAGTACCGTGTCGCGTTAAACCCAGAGTTTACGGTCTTTCTGTACAACATCGGCCTGCGAAAGCGCGGTTGGTGCGGTCATTGGGCGCAGGATATCGGCGCGCAGCTGAAAGAATTGAAGCTTAAAACACTCGTGCTTCACTGGGGTGAAGCTTATCCTGGAACAACGAGCGAGAATAATGCCCTCGTAGTGACTGCGCGTAACCAGCTTTTCCCGGACGGAATCATCATCGATGGCTGGCGCAGGGCCGGCCGATTATTCTGGTGCCCCGTCATAAAAGACGACGAGTATGAAGTGGAACAGCACTACGGCCATTCCGGGATCACGGTATGGAAAGAAAATATGAAATGGAGCGCCTGGTTGCAGGAGTACCAGGCAAGCGATGCTGCCAAGCCGAAAACAAGCACGGCATCGCGCTGACGCTTGTAACGACAGTGATGTGCGGCGCCCGAAAATTTCCTACGCGTTAATCGGCGGGACTACCGACGGGAGCTAGGGGTTCCCGCGTTCGAGCGCGACTGCGAATGGGTGCAACTCTGCGGTCATTAATCCGGCCGAGACAGTGGGATCGGCTTCCATGAACGCGCGCGCCGCCACTTCGTCGGACGCCTTAAAGATTGCAATGCCAAAGGTCTTATCACCTGGCTCTTTCGTTCGCCCGGCGAGGATTAACTGACCGGATTTTATCGCTTCCTGGAATCGCGCGGAGTGCCGCTCCAGCACTGCATTGTCCGCTTTCGTCCAGTTCTTGTCGTCGTACAAACGTGGCACAAGGCGGAGTACATAGATAAACTCCTTCGGCTTCGCAGGTTCTTGAGTCTGCGCATTCAACCGATGATGGCTGATCGTGCAAATCCAAACAAGTAACATGAATAGTTGGCAGGATCGAATCTTCATATCGTGAGTTACGTTGCGTCCTTGGCGGATTTTATGCGAGCTTTCCTTCCTTGAATTCTAAATTTGTTTTGGTCGGCAGCGGACTTGCGGGCGGATTGCTTGCAGCCTACCTGGGCCGGCGAGGATATGAAGTCGATCTCTACGAGCGACGCGCTGACCCGCGCGAAGGCAATATCGTCGGCGGTCGATCAATCAATCTGGCAATTTCGACCCGAGGCATTCACGCGCTCGAACAGATCGGCATCGCGGATGAAGCATTGCAACACGCAATCCCGATGCGCGGCCGGATGATTCACGAGAAATCCGGTGCGCTGCATTTCACCCCCTACGATGTCGATCCCAAAAAGTGCATCAACTCGATTGGGCGCGCAGCGCTCAACGCAACTGTCATCGAAGCAGCCCAGCGTTATCCGAATGTGCGCGTCCACTTCAATCACAAATGCACCGATGTTAATCTCGACACGCCAACGGTTCAGTTGGAAACAGAAGACGGCCAATTGACTGCACAAGGCGACGCGGTGATCGGCGTCGACGGTGCGTTCTCCGCCGTACGCCAGTCGATGCAGCTCAAGATCGACAACTTCCAATACGACGAGAGTTATCTTGCTCATGGCTACAAGGAACTCACGATCCCGCCGGGGCCACACGGCTCATGGCGCATGGAGAAGAACGCGCTCCACATCTGGCCGCGGAAAAGTTTCATGATGATCGCGCTGCCGAATCCGGATGGGTCGTTCACCTGCACGCTCTTTTGGGAATTTGAAGGGCCACGCAGTTTTAGCACAACGAAAACCGATGAAGATGTCCGCCGATTCTTCGAAGAAGAATTTCCCGATGCGGTACCACTCATGCCGACGTTGCTCGAAGATTTCCGCCAAAATCCGACCGGTTCACTCGTCACTATCCGTTGCGCGCCTTGGTTCTACAAAGACAAGGTCGCGCTCGTCGGCGACGCCGCCCACGCTGTCGTGCCGTTTTATGGTCAGGGAATGAACGCCGCATTTGAAGATTGCGTCGTGCTCGACGAATGCTTGGAAAAATTTCCGGACAACCTCGAGCGCGCGTTCGCTGAATATTTTTACCGGCGAAAAGAAAACGCCGATGCACTTGCTGATCTTGCGATTGGCAATTTTATCGAGATGCGCGACAAAACTGCGTCGAAAACGTTTCGGGCAAAAAGGAAACTCGACCACTTCCTTGAAGCTGCACTGCCCGGAATCTACCTGCCGCTCTACACGATGGTCACCTTCACCCGTATCCCGTATGCGCAGGCAGCACAACGGGCCCGCCTCCAGGATCGCGTCGTCTATGCGGGCCTCATTGCCGCTGTGATCATCATCGTTTCCTTGCTAATTTATTTCATCGCACGCTGAATAATTCCAGCAGGCGCGGTGTTGATCGCATCGCAAGCAGCTTACGATGCATGACTTATCGAGTGCGCGGCAAAACGGTGTTGATAATGCACACCGATGCTTCGACTTTGCATGTCCTTGGTGTGATCTCAATGATGAATCGACTTTCACAATTTTGTGCTCTCGCCGCAACGATCGCGGCCTTGAGCGGCTGCGGCACCATGAGCGATCTGGTCACGTCGAACCTGCCGGAGAGGCATTCCGGCCGGCCATCGATCATCGTAAGCTTGCGGGAACAGGAAGCCTATCTCTACCGCGAAGGATATAGAACCGCGTCGTCCCGCATATCCAGTGGCCGAGAAGGGTACCGCACTCCGATTGGTCGCTTTCAGGTCATCCGTAAGGACGAAGATCATCGCTCTAGTCTCTATGGTGACTACGTTGATGACTCGGGCCGGATCGTGAAGGCCAACGTCGATAGCCGGCGTGACAGCAGACCGCCGCATTCGCACTTTGTGGGCACCCCGATGCCCTACTTTCTCGAATTCTCGCCGGGCTACGGATTGCACCAGGGTTACCTGCCCGGCGTGCCCGCATCACACGGATGTATCAGGATGCCGTATTGGAAAGCGCGCCAGTTTTATAACGTCGCCCACATCGGGACACCGGTGGTGGTAAAACCGTAGCGAAGTCGAATTGAATTGTCTTCACGTCGCTGGCTCTCGAAGAGGTTGAGAGTTGAGGGTTGGTTGTTGAGAGTTACAATCACCTCATTATGAGCGACACCTATGTTCCACTGATCAGTTCCGGCGTTGCCGGGCCGCTTGGCGTTGTCCATCTCCCGCGCCTGTGGCAGAAGGTGTCTCTAGAGGAGAATGGTAAACTTGCTCGTGGCTATCCTGGCGTTGGCAAGGGTTTCGATGCGATGACGCTCGCCGCGCTCGGGCTCGACGAGCAAGCGGTGAGAGATTACATCAGAAAAAATAATCCGACGTATCCGCAGTTCGAAGCGTGGGTGCAGAAGAATGCCAAGTCTCTAAATCGGGACGCGATCGAAAAACACAACGCTGCGGTGCGCGGTTACAATCATGATGACGAAACGCGGCGCGGCATCCTGAGCGCATGCGGCATGACCGACGATGCTTCTGCGCCGAAAGACGCGGTGAACCTCAATAATCTGGATGATTGGTACGAATTTCACCAGGCAGTGTTGAAAGGTTGATGAGTTGGTAGAGGTGCTTGTCTCAAGCACCAGAATCTGAATTAGGCGCTTGGCACAAGCGCCTCTACACACGGAGTGGCCGATCCAACCTTTGACGGACGCCCATGCTGCGTGCGAGCATTCGAGCATGCGGCTGAGTCAAACAATCGCAACACCCGTATTCCAGAAGACGGCTGAAACTTTTGCGGCCGGAGCGAAAACTTTGGCGCAACAATACTTCGTTTCGCCCGAAGTGTTCGCAGAAGAACAAGACAGAATTTTCTCGAAGCAATGGGTATTGGTGGGACATCAGAGTGCGCTTGCTGAAGCGGGCGATTATTTCGTCGCGGAGGTCGCGAGTGAATCATTGATCATCGTTCGCGATAAAGGCGGAGAACTGCATGGCTTTTACAACGTGTGCCGTCACCGTGGCACCCGGCTTCGCGAAGACAAAAACGGACATTTGTCCGCGATTCAGTGTCCGTATCACGCGTGGACGTACGGGTTGGATGGGCGATTGATCGGCGCGCCGCACATGGATCAGGTACCGGGTTTTGACAAGACGGATTATTCGCTGCACGCGCTGAACCTTGCACTTTGGGAAGGATTCATCTTTGTGAATCTAGCGGACGCCTCGACACAGCGAGGCGGCTACATGTCACTGGAGAAATGGTTTGCGCCGTTGGCGGGAAAATTTTCTCACTGGAACCTGCCGAAACTGCGCGCGGCGAAACGGATTGAGTACGACGTGAAGGCCAATTGGAAGCTGATGTTCGAGAACTATTCAGAGTGTTATCACTGCCCGGGCGTGCATCCGATGTTGTCTAAAGTTTCACCCTACGATTCGGCGGAGAACGATCTGACCGAAGGGCCGTTTCTCGGCGGCTTCATGAAAATCAATAAAGGCGCCGGCCTGACGATGAGCGGCAAAGCGTGCGCGTTGCCGGTCGGGAAGATCGAGAATCTCCAAGAGGTTTTCTATTACTCGGTTTTTCCGAACATGCTCCTCTCTTTACATCCGGAATACGTGATGGTGCATCAGCTCTGGCCGCAGTCACCGGAGCGGACACTACTCTTGTGCGATTGGCTTTTTCACGCGGAGGCGTTTGAGCGCAATGATTTCGATCCAGATGACGCCATTCAGTTTTGGGACATGGTGAACAAACAGGATTGGCACGTTTGCGAATTGAGCCAGCAAGGCATTTCCTCGCGCGCGTATGAGCCGGGTCCGTACTCGGCGCGGGAATCAATTCCGGCGGCGTGGGATGAGTACTACTTGCGGCAGATGAGCTGAGTTCTATCCACAGATTTCCGGAAACCAAATTGACTCGTCTCTCCCGATCGCTCGGTCTCCCGGCCTGCCCGTCTATCCGTCTCGCCTCCCGGCGGTCGTATTCCCTCACAGATCTTCAGTGACTGGCTCCAACTAATCTCTGGAATCTGCGCAATCTATGGACTTCTTCCGCGACTGAGATAGCCGCGCTACAGGTTCGCCAGTATTTTTGTGGCCATCGATTTCTCCGGGTCGAGACCCGCGTTGGCGAGAAGGCCATGGATTCCAATCGTGACCAGGATGTTCCCCTTCAGGACGTGCAACATTTGCATGCCGGCCTCGTTAGGGCAGAAGATCGCTTTATCGCCAAGACCGTTGACCGGCGTCGATTTGCCGCCGTCAGCGGGGAGAATGGAAAACATCGTCGCGGCGAGCCCGGGTTTCCCGGCGTAGAGCACGTCGAACATGAGTGCCTTATCGCCTTTGATCGCGTGATAGGTCCATTCCGAATCATAGTAGCCGTCCGTACCGTTCTGGTTACGGCCCTTGGCGTCTTTGAGCGTCACGCCCAAAATTTTCTCAGCATCGGACTTGGTGACGACTTTTGGAACGTCGATCTTGTCGCCGGCCGTAGCGGAAGCAAGATTGACTATGGCGATTGTCAAAACAGCGAGGTTAATCAGTGTGGTTTTCATGAAGTCGCCCTCCGACGAATTGAATCACCAAGACTAACCGGTTGCCAGAGGCATGATCAATCCTTCATTTGCACGAGGCGCATGGCAGCAACACTTACGTTTCAACGCTCAAGACTCAGCTGACGCGAAAGCGGCGTTGTCGTCCAGCATCCAGTACGGCATCGCCGCGTTGAAGCGTTAAATCGTTGAAACGTTAAAGCGTTGCAGCGAGCATGACCTTATGGCCTCGCTTACGTACGCCAGTTATCTCGATCTGGAGAAACTGCTTTCGCTTCAGAAACCGCGCTCCAGCCCGCCGGAACACGATGAGACGCTATTCATCATCATCCATCAAACGTATGAACTCTGGTTCAAGCAGTTGCTGCACGAGTTTGAGAAGATCAAGCGTGACTTTTCCGCAGGCGATCTTTTTGGAGCGATCCACACGTTTAAGCGCGTGCGCACAATCATGAAGGTGCTGGTAGCGCAGGTGGACATTCTGGAAACAATGACGCCCTCATCGTTCTCAAGCTTTCGTGATCGGCTGGAGACTGCATCGGGATTTCAATCTGTGCAGTTTCGGGAAATTGAATTCGCGCTTGGATACAAACGGGCATCGACAGTCGCGTACCTCAAGCCGGATTTTCCTGGCTACGATCGGCTACAGAAATTGCTCCACGAGCGCAGCGTGGTCGATCATTTCTACGATTTTCTTGCCACCCGCGGGGCACAGATTCCCGCGGAGTTGAGAAATCGCGACGTCACGCAACCGAATGGACCAGACGAGCGTGTGCAGAAGGAAATCCTTCAACTCTACAAGCGTTCGCCTGAATGCTCGATTCTGTTCGAATTGATGACGGATTTTGACGAAGGATTACAAGAGTGGCGTTATCGGCACATCAAGCTGGTTGAGCGAACGATTGGCGCGAAGAAAGGCACCGGCGGATCACCGGGCGTGCCGTTTCTGAAAGAATCGCTATTCAAACCAGTCTTCCATGACCTCTGGGCGATCCGACACGAACTGTAACTCGAACGATCGAATCGCTGAAGAAAGCAAGAAAGCAGGAACAAAATTAGATTCCTGCGTTCCTGAATTCCTCAGAGATTTTCTAACCCAAGAAATTCTCGGGCGGTTTCGGAAAGCAGCTGCGCTTTTTGTTCGGCGGAAAGTTTCATCGATTCAATGAGCTGGCCCGGTTTCGTTTCGCCCAGCGGAAAAGGATAATCGGAACCGAGTGCCACGCGTTGCGCGCCGAAGAGCTTGAGCAACAGTCGCAGGGCGTCGGCGTCGTGAACGAGTGAGTCGACATAGAACCGCGCCGGACGTCCATCGTTCGCCAAATATTTTCGCGGATTCGTTTTGTTATCGATCGCGACCAAGTCCGGGCGAACATGGAACCCGTGCTCGATGCGACCGATTGTTCCTGGAAATCCGCCGCCGCCATGCGAAAAGGCGACGCGCAAATTCGGAAAACGCTCGAAGACGCCACCGAATATCATTGAGCAAATCGCGAGCGAAGTTTCGGCCGGCATCCCTACGAGCCACGGCAGCCAATATTTCGGCATTCGATCCGTGCCCATCATGTCCCAGGGATGAACAAAGATCGCGGCGTTGAGTTTTTCGGCCGTTTTCCAAACAAGGTCGAGAGATGGATCGTCGAGATTGCGACATCGAGGACCGTGACAATGGTCATTCGGATCGACGTGCGTGCCGATCTCGATACCGCGCAAGCCAAGCTCGCCAACGCAACGCTCCAATTCGCGCGCAGCAAGATCGACATCTTGCAGGGGAATTGTCCCGAGCCCCGAGAAGTTTTCCGGATGAGCGCGAACAACGTCGGCAATGTGATCATTCAACATCCGCGACAGATCGAGCGCGTCTTGCGGTTTGGCCCAGTAGCTGAACATCACCGGCACCGTCGAGAGGATTTGCATCGAAACCCGGGCGCGATCCATATCTTCAAGGCGGCGTTCAGGATTCCAAACGTTGTCGGAGATTTCGCGAAAGACGCGGTCACCGATCATCATGCGCGCGCTGCATTCGTCACGGTGTTCCAGTCGGATAAATCCCGGGTAACCGTACTTTTTGTCCAGGTCGGGCCAGTTGCGCGGCAAAATGTGAGAGTGCAGGTCGATCTTCATATGAGTGTAGCGTCCGCCGTCTCAGCGGAATTGTAGGGCGTTTCTGTGAGACGCCAATCGCACGGCGTCTGACACAGACGCCCTACAATGATTTCATCGGCTGCGGCTTCTCAACTTTCGTTCCACATTTTTTGCAAGTGCGGCGCGCATCGTCATTCCAGAAATCGAGCATCGCCTGACTGAAATGTTCGACGATGTCCGCGCAATCAAAATAGATGTCTTCCACGAGCGCCCCGCAATTTTCACAGTAGAAAATGACGTCTTCTTTTTCTCCGGGCGGGCGCCGCCGCTCGACCACCACACCGATCGTGTCCGGCGGCCGCTGCGGGGAATGCGGAACATTTGGCGGGATGAAGAAGGTTTCGCCTTCTCTCACGACGTGGTCCACAATGCGGTCGCCTTCGCGGATGCGCACCTTAATGTCGCCCTTGAGCTGGTAGAAGTACTCCTCTGAATCGACGAGATGAAAATCGTTCCGCGCGTTCGGTCCCTTGATGACCATTACAAAAAAATCCCGCCCGTCGTAGAGGTAGCGGTTGCTTACTGGCGGTTGAAATTTGTCGGCGTTTTCTTCGATCCATTTTTTAAGATCAATCGGCGGTTGCACAGTGGTCATGCGCAAAGCGTATTTACCCATGCGCCCAGCGTCAAACCGAGCCGTTGAGTTGCAATCCTCGCCGTTAGCAGATTGCTACTGGCTTTATCAGAATTCTCTGCCGATAGCAGTCAGTACCCGACAAAACTCGGCACTCGACTTAACTATCTGGTCGCCCCGGAAGCAGCGCCGGTCGCTCCCGTCGACTTCAACGTTGGGATTCCGTCATGGAAAAGCTCTGGCTTTCGGCCAATAGGAGTTTCCGCAGCCGGGAAAAATAGGAATTGGTCTTTGACCCACGACAAGGTGCTGCGACGCTCGATTCCAATACGAAACGGCCGGGACACCGGTTAGAACCGACATTTAGAGTTGAAGTGCCCTAATGAAACCACATAAATATCCGCTTCCATGACTCCGCGCCGTTTATTGCAGACTTTAGGGGCAAGCCTCGTGGCACTGGTTGTATGCAGTTGCGAGGAGTATCCACCCTACGCGCCCGGCATGTATCCCAGGGCCGCTCCGGCAGGCTGGTGGAATGATGAGGGTACCTCCGGTTCGCCCAAGATCGTCGTCCACATCGGCGAACAGAAAGCTTACTTCTACAAAAGCAAACACTTGGTTGGCGAAACGACCGTCTCCACCGGGAAACCTGGTTTTTCCACCCCGCCCGGTCACTACACGGTTATATCAAAGGATATAGACCACGTCTCAACCATATTCGGCGATTACGTGGATGATTACGGCAACGTAGTGAGATCAAATATTGACGCGCGAAAAGATGCCCGCCCCAAGGGCAGCCATTTTGATGGCGCGCAAATGCCGTATGCGATGTTCTTCAGGGGCGGTTACGCGATGCACCAAGGGTATGTTCCGCCCTTTGCCGCATCCCATGGCTGCATTCGCCTGCCGAGGGACATGGCAAGACCGTTTTTCGAACACGCTCCCGTAGGAACCCCGGTAACCGTCACAGAGTAAAGCCTATGGTCCCCGCGGCGCACGCCTTGCGCACGTGCATCACTCGCAACGGGTTTTGTGCTAGAATAATCCAACGGCATGAAGGGAAGCATTATCGACGATCAACGCACCACGGCGGTGCAATTGAGCACTGAGGAACTGCAACGTTATTCGCGGCATCTTATCATGCCCGAAGTAACCGCTGATGGGCAGCGCCGGCTAAAGGCCGCGCGAGTTTTGTGCATCGGCGCCGGCGGACTCGGATCGCCCGCTGCCCTGTATCTTTCGGCAGCAGGCGTCGGAACAATTGGGATTGTCGATTTCGACGACGTCGATCTTTCCAATCTGCAGCGGCAAATTCTTCACGGGACAAAGGACGTCGGCCGCGGCAAACTGGAATCGGCGCGAGACCGGCTATGCGACATCAATCCGAAGATCGAGATCGAATTGCATCAATGCCGTTTCTCCAGCGAAAACGCTTCGGAAATTGTGTCCAAGTACGACGTCGTCGTCGATGGGTCGGATAATTTCGCCACGCGTTATCTGTCCAACGACGTCTGTGTTTTCGAGCAAAAGCCAAATGTGTACGGCTCGGTATTTCGGTTCGAGGGGCAAACGACCGTGTTCGCGCCGCACCTGGGCGGACCCTGCTATCGGTGCCTTTTTCCGGA
>Ga0137363_10001119_pt1 | contig 15185 bp, 17 predicted proteins | sample MadtaG_FD_104800 | JGI IMG/M metagenome (GOLD analysis project Ga0137363, IMG submission 104800) | Vadose zone soil microbial communities from Angelo Coast Range Reserve, California, USA - Mad1_115_16 metaG | ecosystem: Environmental > Terrestrial > Soil > Vadose zone | place: USA: California...
ATAATTGCGAAACGTCCAATTACCAATCCTTCTTCCCAAGTGCAACCCATCGTGAACCGCTGAACGGAGATGGAAACCTACCAGTATGCGCGCCATTCCACACTCGGCGGCTGCCTGCGCAAAACTGGAATACGAGCGTACGGCAGAGTTAGGTGAGGTGCTCGTGCTGATGCTGAAGTGGAAGTCGTCGTCCTCAAAAAATAACGTAAGCACGGTGGCGGCTGCAGCGCTATAGATCGAATGGTTCGAGGGATAATCGGGAAACGCCGGTGTCGGTTGTAGCGGTAGCCAGCTTGGGTCTGGTGTGGTGAGCGGATTGGTAGCGGTATCGGCATTCTGAATCGCGGTGACCGGTCGCCCAGAACTGGAAGGTGTACTTGGCTTTGAAGCCCGCGATTATGCCATCCGCTCCCGCCATGTTGAGCAGGGCGAAAAGTCTAGCGTTCTCGATCAAGTTATTGTGGTGCGCAGCGCCGGCAATCCGCGCAATTCGGTTCCAAGTGTCGGTAGAGTTTTCCACCCAGAACAATGCCGTCTCGGTCTGATCCGCAGTGCGGGTGCTACCAGTCAACGCGCCGACAGACTTCACCTGATTGAAGTCCGCGGCATACTCTTCGCTAGTTAAGTTAGGAACCAGCGCACCGTTCCTTCTCTCCCTCAGTTGTACCGAAGTTGTACCGAGAATCTGCGTGTTGACGTCGACCTGGGCGTTTCTGGCAGTGAGTTATTCGCCGTGAAAGACCAAGGTCTCGTCGGAACTAATAGTAATTACTAACACTTACGAGGCACCAGTCGAGCTGTTAGTCTTCGTAAGGAGTTATTGGAACGAAAACTTCGTGGATCGTCTGTGTATCTCGAAACCGGAACCTCCTTTGACGTTTCGCGCCAAGGGCGTATCCAAAACCCCTGTCCTGCTGGACAGACTACAGGATAAAGTCGCAAAAGAATATGTGCTGCGCTGAAATGTGCTGCGCTGAAAGAGCGCAGTCGCAGTGCGAACGGATACGGGAAGCGCCTGATCTGACAAGGAAGGCGGATATACTGAGAATCTCACCGAAGACTTGCGGAAATTGCCCCTTTTACGATTTCGAGAGCGCACGGCCAAGGAATTCGTTCCTGCTCCAAACGGATGTTTCTTCCCCAAGCGTGGCTGCGAAGTCCCTCGTATACAATACGTTCATGGTCCTTCAAAAGTGATAACTCCGCGTTCTCATTCTGCATAGGTTCATCGACCCACAGTTTCCGATAGTTGAAAAGTGTCTCTTTATCCATCAAGATTGATGCCAGACTTGGTAGAGCGCGACGCGCATGGGCCAAAATGGCATATCCGTGCGTGTCGATGTCGCCCCAGTACAACGCAGCGATTCCTTGCAGCCATGGAACAACACCGAGAACACCAACTGCAAGGCCGAGCTTCATCAAAGCCACGACACCGGGAAGGTCTGGCAAGGCTAGACCGGTCTCAAGGTTCTCCACAATAATGGCGGCGGCAGGAGCCAGCGGCAGGGCCACAATCTCTTCAAGAGGGGCTTCGAGATCTTCCAGTCCTCCAACGGACTTACGTAAACTGGGGCATAGGAGCCTCACCCTAATTCGGTGTCGAGGACCCCGAAGGCCACACGCTGCAAAGAAGTCGCGCTCCTGGAATTCGCCTCGGATTGCGCAGACTAGTTCAGTTACGAGGCCTTTACGTCGCTCTATCCATTTGGTGTCTAACCCTTCGACTGGCAGCTGCCGAAGGTACATGCCCGATCTGGGGTTGCGTTCGAGCCATAACATCAACGACCAGAGCCTTTCGAATTCGGTGCCGCTGTAGTCAGCGAGGACATCAAAGTGCCGTGGAAGCACGGAATTCCCGGCTAGTATCGGCCACTGAGTAATCAATCGTCCATGGCGCTCGCGGGCAAGAGCCCATCGCAGCTGCTGGCCAACTACTGTGGCTACTTGCTCGGATGATGCCAGCCTGAAACTCACGGGAATACGCTGGCGCCCGAGCCGGGGCCACTGGCGGTCCTTCCAAGAAATTTCACCTACACCACGCCAATCAGACCAGGCATTTGCCCAGGCTCGAATACTTCCAACATCTTCCTCAACGTCGTTTTCAGTTGGTGAGCCTAGCGCCATCACGAGAGGCCACCCGCCATTCTGGTTCAGCCAATTCCGATGTTGGTTATTGAACCGACGCGTCAGGGATTCTCGGATGTCTTCAGGAAATCGTAGTCTTTTGCGGCTCATGGACGTGGACCGGTAATTTCAATCGCTGCTGCTCGGTATCGTACTCGATCATCATGGACACCGAGTTCTTGCGGTCTCGGATATGCACAAAACACGCTCCACCGATGAAGGGCTCCAAGGTCATCACCGACTTCAGAGGTGTTGCTACAATCATCTGGAAACCAAAGGTCTTGAAGATGTTCATGGCCATCGTGGTGAATTCCGCATCGGTTTTGTCGAATGCCTCATCGAGAACCACGGTGGAAAAGCTTGGTAGCGCCCTATCCTGGCCGCCAAGCTGATAACGTAGGGCAGCTGCCAAGCAAGTAGCCGCCAATTTTTGCCGTTGACCTCCTGACTTTCCTGCACCGCTACGGTAAATCTCAACTTCAATGTTATAAGAGTCAAGTTCTCTGGCTACGAACTCCACATGCTGACGAACATCCAGAACCAATGACCGCCAGTTCTTATCTGAGGTTTCCTGGCTGGCAATCTTTTTGACCAAAGCACTCAATACTCCAAACCGCTGCTCCGCCATGGCGGGTTCATTGCTGAAGGAATGGCTGAGAGCTTCCTTGAGGCTCGCCTTGAACAGTTTCACGTCCTCAAGCGTTCTATCCAGAGGCTCGATCACAAGGTGGGTTCCCTGGTTGAACTCAGCGGTCAGTAGGCTCTCATTGACCAACTCCAGCCGATCGCGAATTGCCTTGCGCTCCTGGTCGAGCCGGGCCGAGAGCAACGTGAGATTTTGGTCGCTCTGCTCGCGCAAGAGTGTGAGAAAGCGTTCTTCAAATCGAGGAAGTCCATCCGTTTCCAGCCGGCAAAGCTTAGCAAAGAAGTCTTCTGCACTTTCCAGCCTCGCATCAAGGCCGCCGCCTTCTGCCGGCCAGTTCCTGTTAAAATCCGCGAAACGTCTCTCAATGGAGTTCTTAAAATTTTCCGCCTCTATCCCAAGCTTGTTCTTGTCTTCATTTAAAGCTCTTTCGACCTGCGCGGTTACCTGGTCGATAGATTCCAAAGTGATGGGCCGGCCAACTAGAGAAAATCTTTCGCCGAGCTTGCTCGTTTGCAAATCGGAGAGTACGACAGAAAGAAGGTCGCCCGAAAGGTCTGCGAGACGTTTTTTATTGCTTTCGATTTCTTTGGTCTTTATGGACACCACTCCTGCAGCATCGTTTTTTTTCTTAACTGCGGCTTTATACAAAATATTCTGGGCTTCAATATCTTTGTCCAGCCGGGCCAGATCCGGCCTAGATGCCTTCTCAGCCCTGATCCGCTCATCGAGGCTGCTTATCTTCCCCAGAATAGAAGCAACATCGATATCGGACCAGGTAAGATTCGCCAGAGTTTGGCTGTAAAGCATTTGGTCGCGTTGCCTGCTCTCCTCCCTCTTGGCCGCCTCGAGTTTCTTGCGCAGCAACTCTATCTCTGTTGCCAATGCAAATGCCTGTTGCATGTACAGCTCAAGCTTGCTCTTATTGTCGAATCCCAGAACCCAGCGGACACGATCATCAACTCGAAAGCGATCATCTTTTTCGTGCCGAGTGGAACCATGTTTCGCCTGTCCCTGCACAGTGATCGCTCGCGGCGCATTGCGGAATGCATGCACAGTTTCCGCGCATTCGTAATCAAATCGTGACCGTAGCTCTTCACGAATCCACCCAGCATAGTTGCCTGGCGCCACATTTACTTTGCGAAACAGCGAATTTGGCGAGAGGCCCTTCTGCCCGGATGGTGGCTGTGCAAGCACTCGCAGATAGACCAGACGCTCGCCGATGTACTTGTCGTTCAGGTAAGCGGAGACGGACGAGTAATGCCTGTCATCCACGAGCAGCGATAGTGCGAAGCCATGGAGAACGCGCTCGATTGCGCCCTGCCATTTGCGCTCGTCTTCCCGGACTTCGAGCAACTCCCCTGCGAAAGGCAATTTTTCTGCGGCTATCCCAATAGCCGTAGCGAGCGCCTGCCGAAGATCAAGCATCCGGGAAGGGATGTTGGACGGTTGCCGTTCCATCGCCTCGATCTCTTTTCTGGCCTTCTGAAAGGCTTCGGTCTTTTCTCGTTGTTGATTTTTAAGCTCATCCTTTCGGCCTTCCAGGTCTTCGCTGAATTCCTCTGCTTGAAGAATTCTTTGCCGGGCGTCATCCGCGAGTTGCGCAAACGCCTGCGGGCTATCCGATAGAGGCCACTCCATTCCCTTGCAGGCATCGGCTGCCCGGTCGCGCTTTAGGAGACGATCGCCTTTGTCGCGTTCAGCATCTTCAAGTTGCTTTTGCAATTGCTCGATGAGACCACCACCCATGCCGTGGAGACGATCTTGAAGCTCCCCGAGCTTTGCAAACTCCTGGTCCAGGATAGCTGCTAGGCGCTGCATCTCTTGGCCGGCGCCTTCGAGTTCGACTTCAAGTTCACTCAATCGCGCTTTCAACAGGACCTCGCGGTGCTGTTCACGATAAGGGTCGACTCCGTTTAAGATACAGTCAAGCTCCGACAATGTGTTCTTCTTCTGCTTTAACTCCTTGAACTCAGCGCGTGCGGGTGCAAGCGTCTCGATCTGCTGCCGGGCGGCGACTACGGCCTGATGGGCCGCGTTCAGTTCGCCGAATTCTGCAACTAGCCTCTCGGCGATCTCGAATGTTTGTGGTACATCGAGCATGAAGTCTCGGAGGAAGATATTGAGGTCTCCAAGGTTCTTTGCTGACTGGGTCTTATGCAACAACCGCAGAGCCATCTCGTTGTCAATACCGAGCAGCCGCCGGAACCGTTCCTGATAAGTACTGAATTCATCCCGCACGAAGGCATCAGGCAGAGAGGGACGAATTTTCCGTACTTCGAAATCGCTCTTCGGAAAGAAATCGAACTCGCGAATGTCAAATCTACGCTCCAGAATCAAATAGGCCTTTTTCACATCAGTGGTTGCAGTCGATTTACCACGAACCCACAACAGCTGTCCAAGGACGACATATTTCCCCCGCCGGTTGCGATATGTCTCTGCGATCGCTGACCAGGTTGTATCCGGTCGCAGGTATTGTGATACATATTCTCCGCTGTCTCCCGTTTGTTGAGCCCAGGCTCCTCGCACGTAGGTCACCACACTGCGATCTTTTCCATGGCGGTCTGCCTCGCGAGCGGCAACGTTGAAATCCACCCATCGAGGTGGGGTCAAGAGTGCTGTATGTGCATCAAGAATGGTGGACTTTCCTGACCCAGATGGCCCGACGAAAAGAAATCCCGCCTCTGAGATGGGGAAGTCGGAGATGCCCGAGAAGGTACCCCAATTGTATGTCTGGATTCGGACCAGACGAAATTGGTCTAACGCGCCTCCCGGCTCAGCGAGGAAATCCCCATTGGAATTCGCTTCCATCACGAGTCTTCCTCATCATCGGTGCCGCCAAGCTCTTCGTCATTGGAGTTCGCTTGGGACGCAGTACCTGCCAGGTTCGCGTAGATACCAGTTAGTGCTTGGACCTCTTCTGCGGGAAATAGAAGCTTTAGCGTGGGTGATACTTCGTAGCGGTCCTCGCTGCCGCGGATTTTCTGAAGGAGGCTATGTCTTTTCGCCTTCTCAATTGCATTGTCAACTTGTCGCTCAAACTTGGCGCGATCGACATTGCCCTGACACTCAAAGATAGTTAAATGCTCGACCATTTCGTCAATGGCAAGCACCGCACGTTCTCCTTGAGCATCGGATTGTGTCAGGCGCTGCCGTAGGAAGAGCAGCAGTACTGAATCCAGAAAGGTCAATGGGGCCCTGCGGAGCAAGACAGGAACATCAAGTTCGTCCGACAGTATCTGGCGCGTGAATGCAACCTCCTGGTCCCGATCAATTACCAATTCTAGGAACAGCTCATGAAGGCGAGACCGAATGATCGACTCATATCGCAACAAGATAGGCCACAACTTGGTTTGTCGGCGCGCATCGATGGCGGGGCCGAGGAGCACCTGCACAAGGACTCTTCGTGTTTCCAGTGGAAGGTTTCCCTGGTCATTTGTAAACAGGGCCTCATGACCTTCGCCGCCGGTAGCAAGGTTGGCTACATCTACAGTCGTGCTTTTAATCGGTGAGTTCAACATAGCGTTCCCTCAGAAAATAGATCGTAGGGACACGAGCGCGACGAATGACCTCATCATCTCCCTCCCAACATACCATTTCCGTATCTCCTGTTATCTCGCCATGCTTAGCACCGAGTGCCACGTAACCGACCACGCTACCCAGGCCCTGTTCCGCCGGAAAGCTCTCGAGCAACTGTCGAATGGATGCTTGTGTTTGGTTTGCAAGGAGCGCGCGAATGTGTTGCTTCAGTGTCCGGAAGTCGATTTCCGATTGACGAACTAGCTCACTCACGATGTCCAATCCTATCTCTGACGAGGTCCCTTCCTGCATGTCGGGATTGGCGATTCGCTGCGACGGGTCGTACATGACCAACTGCGACGCTGATCGAACTTGGCTGCTCGTGAGCATTAGCGAATATTCGAGAGTATGATTGGGCCGCACGTGTTCCTTCGTTTCCAGGGCAGCCCTCTGCGCCTCTTTCAGGAGTGAATGCAACCGCCGCTGCTCAAGATACTCACGGCTTTGCACGAAGGTCTTCAGACTACACGCAAAATTCTGTAAAACATCGTGAACACTGCTACCCTCATCTAAAAGAAGCCCAGTCAAACGCAACAAGAAACGCCGCTCTCGCCCCTCGAGAGATCGGGCGAAGGGACGGCCGACAATCTCGCTTAAGGAGGTTTCCAGTGCGGCAGATTGCTCAGGGTCGATTAGCAGACGCCAGAAAGCCGCGAAGGTCTTTCCGGCATCGCTCTCTCCAATCAGGTCGACACCGGCAAAGAGGGCAGCGAGCACATCACCTCGGTTTCCTTCGTTTTCCATTAAGCTTTCACGGAGGTGACGATTCAGCTTGTCAAATTCGTCCCGAACCCGGCGGAAGTCGCCCGTCAACTCATCAGCAAGAGCAATGATTTCCCGTATCCGCTCCAGTGCTCGGTCGTCTGGCAAGGCCTTCACCCCGCCGCGTTGCACTGACTGAATCTCGCGGTCGATTCGCTGCCGTTCGGCCATCAGTGCCGCCAAACGGGTCTTAGGGTTTGAGTCAGTTTCCTCCGCTAATCGTGTCAACTGTTGCATGACCACTGCCAAGCGACTCTCTGTCGCTGCCAATCGCGGTCTGAGTACCGTGGTGATGAAGCGGATGGCGTTGACCGCATCAGTGGTAAGTTCGTACTCTTCCTCACTCGCGCCAACAGGAAAGTGTCTAGTTATCCACCCCTGGGCCAGCCAGTCGGCTATATACTCCTGAGCCGTCCGGGGCAGTTCCTCTCCGCTGGCCCGCAATTGCTCAATCTCCCGGATGAGCCGTTCCTTTAGAACGGAGCTTGAGAGAGTCTTCTCGTTGTCGAGCAACAGCGTCTGCAAGATCGCAAGTATTAGCGGCGACTTGTCTGCAGCCAATAGTCGCCAGAGCGCCCGGGACCGTAGATTTCGGAGAGCGGCGACTGTGCGAAGGCTCTTCAATTCATCTCCTTGCGATCCGTCGCGAACCTGATTTTACAGGCAAGTCCTCCCGCATTCCGATACAGAAACCCGATCGGATTCGGTTCATCTTGCGCGTTCGTGCCGAACGACACGGTGCAACGTTATCGCCCTGAAAAATTCGATAGCATCACCATTTCTCTCGCAGCCGACAGCGAGAAAATCAACTTCAAGAGCCATGCTCAACTCCCAACGCAAAACATGTAGAAGCAGGATATTATAAGCGAATAAAAGACGAACATAACGTCAAATCTATGAAATCGATTCAGGCCTGAAATGTCGCGATGGCGCGGCACACCTACCTCAAGACCGCCGCGCTTCTATCGCGAACCCTCGAGGATTGGCCGTGAGGGCTGTGTCAATATAGTTCCATTATGGAACTATATTGACACGCGGTCACGAGCGGCGCATTACTGGAGACGTGCGCTCCCGCCTAGACGAACTGCTCCGCCTCGCCGAGCAGAATGAAGGATTGGTGACAGCAAGCCAAGCCCGTGCCATCGGCATCTTGGACTCTGTCCTAGCTCGCCTAACCCAGCGCGGAAAGTTGGAACGGGTCGCGCGCGGTGTCTATCGAATCCCTTACTATCCCGCAGATCGGCTTTCGCAATACCGGGAAGCGGTCTTATGGGTGCGCTCGAGCCATGGACCCGAAGATATCGCGCTCTCTCACGACACCGCATTGGCCGTTTATGGGATCTCCGACGTGAATCCGTCGCAGGTCCATATTACAGTCCCCAAAGGCGCAAGACTCCGGCGCCGGAGGCCGAAGTGGATCGTGATTCATCGCGGCGACTTGGCACGGACCAATGTGACCACGCACGAAGGCCTACCGGTCACGACCGTGGCAAAAAGTGTGTCGCATGTAGTGAACGAAACCGGCAGGTTAGGACTCGCTCGGCAAGCAATCAAAGATGCGCGCAGGGAAGGATACATCAGCGCGGCGGAAGCGAAGCGGCTTACGCGCCAACTCAACGACCATCATCGTGGCGATGGAAAGATGCAAGCAGCTAAGGAACATCCAACGGCGTGAGCGCAAGACGCGTAGAACGTCTCGAGAAGACCCTTGCCCGCGTCGCACGCGAGCAAGGTCTCGACCAGGAACGTCTGCGCAGATGGGTCTCCTTCCTCGCGCTCTGCGGAGTGCTGGAGCATGCAATGGAGAAAGGCGTGATTGACACCTATTACCTCAAGGGGGGAGTTGCCATGGAACTCCGTTTCGCGCGCGCCGCTCGCACCACTAAAGATTTCGATCTGGGCTCAGAGGGGAACCGCGCAGAGCGCCTATGGAGATTGGAGGAGGTGCTAAAGTTAGGATTTGATGAATTCGCATTCCGGCTGAAGCCCGAAACCGAACTTGCCGACACAGTGCGGGTAGAAGTTGCGTGCAATACAGAACGCGGGCCTGGCAAACGGTAGATATAGATCTCGGCCCGGGAGAAGCGCGGGAAGTGGACTTGGTCGAACCAGCCGTTACGGGGCTGGCCGAGATGGGCTTACCGCTTGCGCCGCATGTGCGGTGCCTGGGCATCAACGAGCAGGTGGCTCGAAAACTACACGCTTGCACGGGACCGCTTCGACAGGATCGCGCGCGGGATGTTTTGGACATTCTGCTGGTGGACATGCTGGGCAAGCTTGACTATCCGCGGACGCGCGTCGCTGCGGAGCGGATTTTCGTGGAGCGGCACACTCATGGATTTCCTCCCGGTGCCAATCTCCCGGTAGGCTGGCGACAGGAATTGGAAAACCTGGCTCGGGAGCTTGGATAGCCTGTTACGAATGCAGAGGGGATTGAAGCGAAATTCGTGGCCGTGGTCCAAGCGATTGCAACGGCTTCCGTGGACTTGTGAGCGGATCCCTGCCGCGAGGCCATCGCGGCGATGGACTTCTTTACGGTGCCGACGCTCACGTTCGGTGTGTTGTATTGTTTCTTTGTCATCGGCCATGACCGCCACAAAATTCTGCGCTTCAACCTGATACGGAATCCGAGCTGCCCTATGGATCGTGCGGCAGATGCGAGAAGCTTGGCCATACGCATCAGCGCCACGGTTCCTGTTGTTCGACCGCGACTCGAAATTCGGCCATGATGTGCTTTCAGCCGTACGGGAGATGGGCAGCGAACCGGTGGGCACGGCATATCGCAGCCCGTGCGAACATATCAACTGCCAGTTCAATGACATGAGGTATGGCCAGGCAAATAAAAAGCAGAATACCGGCGGTCCCGTACGCCAGTGCGAGCAGACGCCGGGTGGGAAGGAAGTAGATCAAACTTGCCGACTGACCCAATATCCACGCTGTCAGTAACAATGCCAACCCAAAGAGGCCCCACTTGCAGCCTGAAGGCCAGCAAATCGCTTGCGCCATGGAGATACTGAGGTGAGAGGCGCCGAGCGCGCGCAGGATGCCAACATTCTCCGCGCAATCAAAGCCAGCGGTGAGGACCGCTACACCGGCCAATATCCATAGATGAGGCATACGGCTTCCATCTGCACGTACCGCGAACAATGTAATTGGCCCCTTAATTTCGTGTCTCATTTTTGGGGTGCACTCCAGAATGTCGCCTTCGCCAACCGCATTCTGCAGCTTGCTATTGACCTCTCCCTGTTTCACCCCGTCGCCCGCAGCTATCGTCGTAGTTGTGTGGGAAAGTGGAAAACGCCGGCCGCGAAATCCCCAGATCGAATGGTCGAATAGCGGCTTGCGAACTACCTAAAAGATAAGGCCGGGCTCGGAGTTGGCCGTCAACTCGTCAACTACCCATTCCCCAAAATCCGAGAACATCAAGACGCGGTTGGCCGAAGACGCTCCCAAGCCCTCCGGCTTACCCTGTCGAGGGTCGAGGTAGTATTCTCCGAACTAGCCAGATTTGATCCGTTTTTCTATCTTCAGCGGGCGGGACTCTATCGTGATCCCCTGGTGCCTGCCCAGCGGATCGCTAACTCTTTTCATGTCGTGCAAGTCACTGATGCAAAAGGAATTTGGTGGAGACAGGACCTGGAACTCCGATCCCCTGGGGTGACTCATCCCATTTGGGGACGAAAGGTCGTTCCCAAGCCGTCATAGCATACGCCGGCTAAAAGCTGCATCAATTGAACGTCACGACAACAGCGCGATTGCTAGTCAAGGTCACGATACATCCTTGACCGGATACGGAATCGCAGCCCGACCAACCTCCGAACGTGAAGCCGCTGTTAGCCGTAGCTGTCAATGTGACCGTAGTTCCATTGGCGAAGGCGGTGCTCGTGCAGGCCGATGCACAGCTAAGGCCCAGCGGCGAACTAGTCACGGTTCCCGCCCCGCCACCCAGGAAGTTCACGGTAAGGCTAAATCCTCCACCCCCGCCCCCACCAGGAGGGGTAGGACAAACCACATTTGCGGTCATGAAACCTGTGACTATCGCTCCCGACGAGGATACATTGTTGGTGCTCTTGTTCGTTTTAAAGGTCGCCGAAACCAGGGAGCCTCCACAAGCTCTGCCAGTAGCGGTGAGCAGACCTGTAGAGCTGACTGTTGCAAGTTGTGGCGTATTCGATGCCCAGATAACTTGGTTTGTAATGTCCTTGGTTACGGGCGGATGGATATAGGTGCCGAGTGCTCTGAGCTGAACACTCGATCCCGCGTTAGCGCTCACCGGAGCGGTTGTGGACCCGAACGTTTCAGTCCCGGGTTGAATGGTGATGTCCGTCAGTTGTTGCTCATATCCACAACTGGGCATGAGAAAAATCACAGCGCAAACCAGCGTTAGGCTAAACCACTTCCGAATCATGCCTTCTCCCGGAACCGGACGCGTCTGTCCCTTTTCTGATTAAACGCCGCCCAGTTGTTGAGGTATTCGCGCCAATTGTACCGTAATTTGTATACCCTCTTTGACGAATCCGTGTCGTCCAGGCTGAACATGGTTGCGGACCTCGGCATGTTCTTCATCGGAATAATCAGAAATCTCCCCTTTCCCAGCTCCAGGACGCAGATTTCTGTCCTTTGCCCGGGCTTGCGAATTGCAGTGTACCAGCCCTTACGCCCTACATTTTTGTATGCTTGCCTCAGCAAACAGAACTTCCCATTAACGTAGAGTTCCCTTTTATACCAATGGAGCGGGGTACGCTTCGAAGGTTCGACATTGAAACCCCGTCGTTTTGCGGCCTTAACAAATTCGTTCCTCTCAAAACTTTCTTGGAGTTTCTGTTTACGCCTTTCCCGCTGTGCTTGGTGTCCAGTCCTACCTAAGAGTTTTAGCGCCAACTGGCGAACACGTTCCGCTGAACACCCTACCTGTTTCGCAATCTCACGTAGAGTCAATTCGTTCTCGGTGAGTAAATGCAAAAGTAAAGTTTTATCGACGCTCTGACCGCTCATTCTTTATTGTCCGTCACTGAACCGCACATCTGCTCGACTCAGTGCTTTGCGTGGTACTCAAGACTGGTTGGTCACCGATAAGGCAATCGGCAAGAGGTACACTGTTTGTATTTGTTTACCGCGTCAGATCTCCGTATCTCTGGTAAGCCCGTGCGGGAATGGCTACGGCTGAAGGCGTGACGTTTTATGGCGGTGCCTACGCAGGGGCGGGAGCATTCGATTGACTTTGTCAACCGAAAAGGCTTGGGGGTCAAAATCGTCGCCGATCCAGTCGAGGATTTCTTCGCGCCGTTCGTGGTTGGGGTCGTTGAGGGCCTCTACCAGATCATAGAATGCGGGAATGCCTCCACAATCTTCCGCTGGACACGCGAGCTGACCATCCGTGCAGACCGGATAGGTCATATTCGGATCATCTGGAAGCCGCTTCTCAAGGACGATGCTGTGCTCCCAGCTATCGCCAAAATCGTACGTGTAAATAGCCTTGGAGCCGACCCTCGCCAGTATGCCGGAGAGATGCACCGTACGTTCGTTTTCCACAGAGTGAATCCCCATGAGCCGGTCTTCGGGATCGGGTCGCCCAAAGCGCCGCTGGCCAATGGAAAATTCGTGCATGTGGCCGTCCTCCCACCCCATCGCGGCTTGCAGCACGTCGTGCAACTGCGCCAGAGTCACGTCCGCAGGCACCAGCAGACGGCGCCAGATCGGTGGGCTTGTGCCGAGCAGTGTGACCTTGAGCTGGTATATTTTCGGTGGAACCGCGCTCTTTTTCGTCGGCATAATGAGCTCTCTCGATGTTAATCCCCGCATAACCTTTGCCGCGCGTCATGCGCCAGCGGATAGACGTAAATATCCTTGCCTGTTTGACCGTGAGCGGTGTGCTTTACACGGCAATTACATCGACGATCAAACGCAATCGATGCTGGTCGAAAACCTTGGGCCAGACGGGAGGTCTATTGGAATTGATATGAATTCGTTTTGGCTGCCGGATGAGGCTGAAACTCCGCTCGATATCCATACCAAGCTGAATGCTTGGCATACGCGTGATTCCCATTGGGGATCTCACGAAAATTGCAAGGGTAGGGGGCCTGCCCCGCCTGGGTGGATCGAACGGGAGTACGTTTCGGTACTCGGGAACAAGGCCTCTGATAGCTGGTGGCCGTTCGATCCAGATGACCCTGAACCGATCGGCTCCCCTTTGAAACCCGGCGATTACCTAGAAATCACGGGAACACTATGGCAGGACAGCCCACACTACGGCAATATTCCCGCTTCCTCCAGAAATTGCTGGGGTCAGCTTTATCGAAATTACGACGGATGGCTAGAGATTCACCCTGTGGACTCGCTCAGACGCCTCACCGCACCTGGTCCTTCACCATATGTCGATTCCCTGGGTGGTGCCAAAAAGGGAATAAAGAGAGTGATTGTCAAGGCCATGTGCTCCGAATGCCGTTCCGCAATATTCCAATCAGGACGACTCACTGCATACTTCCCCAGTTACGGGCTGTCCAGAGTCGCTTTACGCCGGATTGACCCCGCCAGCTTCAAGAACGAAAACGAGCCTCGTGGCACATTTCCTGGAAATAGCAGACGGAAGATTTTCAGTTTTGGGTCCTGGAGTCGATCATAGTCCACCTGCCCCCGTGGGAGACTGTGTAGTAATCGACGCAAAACTGACACCTGGAGTAGCATGGTCGCACTACAAAGCTACGTATCCGGTCTGGTGGACCCCGGGGGCTCAGGTGACCGTAAATGAGGTTGTGCAGCCACCCTCGGCGGATGGTACCTTCAATTTGCAGATCGACGGAATAACCGAAGCAGCCAAAGTTGGCAGTGGCGGCAGCAGTGGACCGCAGAGCCTGACCGCAGGCGCACACCGGGTGGGTGAGACGGCGGGCTTTCATACGAAGCTCTCTGGCTACAACGTTAAGATCGGGGGTGACTGTGATGCCGATGGCAACATCACTCTCGCTCTTGACGATTTCAAGACTTGTACCATCACCAACGTAGCCGTGCAGTCGTGCACGGGTGGATTAACATTCTGTTCGGGTACCTGCGTCGATACTCAGACCGACTCTCACAACTGCCACACTTGCGGGAACGCGTGTAGGTCCGATGAATTCTGCCAAAATGGCGCATGCACAACTAAGCCATCAGACTGTTCGACCGTGACTTGCTCGGGGGACAAAGTCTGCTGTGATTGCACGATTACGCATTGCACCACCCAGACACAATGCCAGAAAGAGTGCCTAAAGTGACGTACTTAACGTGGCCCATCTCTCGCACGCCGTTTACTCGGATGATGTTTCTACTCCGAGCTCGATCCGGAAAATGCTGTGATAAAAACGTGATAGTTCCATGTTCAGAACGGTTCAGTGCTCGATCTCCATGCGCAACGTACCCCGCAGGCTGCGGTTGATCCGCGCCGGCTCCCAAAGGTTGCCGACCTTAAAGTAGTCGAGGTTTTCAATCGTCTCGTCGCCCACCTGCCAGCGCAGCAGAGCGCCCCTTTCCGCGTCCATGCAGAGCTGATTGTGTTGCAAGGTGCTGCCGAAGTGGGTATCGAACAGAACGCATTCGGCAGGGCGGCCCAGCACACTCGTAACGTCAAATCGAGCCGATGACGTCTCGTGGTCAAAGCGCCCGAGATGAACCGGTAACTGCGGCACTCATGAAAGTCCTGTGCACAAAGTAACGTGGACTGGATGAGGTCAGCTCGGGCCTCTCACTCGGAGACAAGTCCCTTCGCGCGAGAGGCATAAGGAAGCCTCTGAAACTCTCTGCTTTCCACTCCGGCTAAGGCTTTGTCGCCTCTTATGTCCGTGCTGACTGCGCCGGTCGGGGTTACAACGTTGAGTCGATAGACCGTTGCTCCAATATCTTTCTCATGCACTCCGTTGACATGGAAATGAAGCCATTCTTCCACTGGCACGCCGGCGCGATCCAGTTTCCGCACAATCGGAGGTAGCTTGCTCACGATATAGCGAAATGTCGTGCCGATCCCAATCGGCTTACGCTCCGTGACCAGTCCCCAGTTCGGAACATCGTCCAAAAAATCCGCATGTAGGGAATTGCCGTGCAAAAC
>Ga0137363_10001143_pt1 | contig 15063 bp, 8 predicted proteins | sample MadtaG_FD_104800 | JGI IMG/M metagenome (GOLD analysis project Ga0137363, IMG submission 104800) | Vadose zone soil microbial communities from Angelo Coast Range Reserve, California, USA - Mad1_115_16 metaG | ecosystem: Environmental > Terrestrial > Soil > Vadose zone | place: USA: California...
GGCCGATCTCGCTCTTCATGGCCGTGGCCAATTCTTGCTGTGTCATCGAACGACCCAGGCCGCGAAGCGCGCCTTCGACGGCGCGGAGGGAGCGGAGTTTGTCGCCAAGTTTCATAGAGGACTCACTTATTGCAATCTGCAAATATGATATTACAATACGCTATTTTGTCAAGGGGAAAATTATACCTGTTTTCAACAAGTTACAGACATTTTTTCGGATGGTGCCTATTCTGGCTTCCGGAGGGATTGCAGATCGATTCCCAGTTGCTGGCACTTCTTGTACAGGTGGCTGCGCTCGAGACCCAAGGCCCGCGCTACGTTGGTCATATGGAAGTTGCAGCGCCGGATTTCGGCCAGCATCACTTCCCTTTCGAACGCTTCCGCGCGCTCGGCCAGCGTGCCCCCCGAACTTCCCGCCGCAAAAGCTGATGGGCCGCCGAGCGGAGAGTCTGGAGGAAGTACGAGGCGGACATCCGCAGCCGCCACGTTTTCGCCCAAGGCCAGCAAACTGAGACGTTCGACCACGTTGCGGAGTTCACGGACATTTCCGGGCCAGCCGTATTTACGCAATTCCCCGATGGCTTCTTCGGTGAAGATTTTTTCTTTCCAGCCGTTTTGCGCCGCCACCTGGCGCGTGAAATGGCTGACCAGCTCGGGAAAATCCTCCAGGCGCTCGCCTAAGGGCGGCAGCGTCAACGGAAAAACATAAATACGGTGAAAAAGATCGCGTCGAAAGGCGTTCTGCTTCACCAGATCTTCGAGGTTGCGATGCGTGGCAACCACCACGCGCACATTCACTTTGATGGGTTTGTCGCCGCCGACGCGCTCGACCTCTCCTTCTTCCAGCACGCGCAGTAGCTTGGCCTGCATGCCCACCGGCATGTCGCCGATTTCATCCAGAAAAAGGGTTCCCCCGTCGGCTTGTTCGAATTTGCCCAAATGCTTGGCCGCGGCGCCGGTGAAAGCACCCTTTTCGTGGCCAAAGAGCTCTGATTCAATCAATTCCGCGGGCACGGCCGCGCAATTCAGGGTGATGAACGGGTGCTCCTTCCGCGGCGATTTTTCATGGATCGCGCGCGCGACCAGCTCCTTGCCCGTGCCCGTCGCGCCGAGAATGCACACACGCGTTTCGCTCGCCGCGACACGATCGATCTGCGCAATCAACTTCTTCATTGCTGGACCAGAACCTACCAGCTCGTGTTTTCCCAGGCGATGGCGGAGTTCGCGGTTCTCATCTTCGAGCCGCGACAAGCGCAGCGCATTCTCTACGGTTACAAGCAGTTTCTCGGTGGAAAGCGGTTTCTCCAGGAAATCAAGCGCGCCCAGCTTCGTGGCTTTCACCGCCATCTCGATATTTGCTTGCCCGGAAATGAGCACGATGGGCGTCTTCACGCCTGCTTTCTTCAGATCCTCGAGCAACTCGAGGCCGCTCCTGCCGGGCATCACCACATCGGAAAGAATCACGTCGAACGATTCCGTGCCGAGCAGTTCGACCGCGCGAGCCGCACTGTCGCAAACGGTCGCTTCATGTCCCGCCAGCCGGAAGGCGCGCGAGAGCGAGGCCAGCGTATTGGGGTCGTCGTCAACGAGGAGGAGATGCGCTTTGCGGGGCAAGCTTCGGTCCTTTGTGAGGCGTTAGCCGGAAGCCGCGGCCAGAGTCGACGGCGTGCTTTTGGACTCTGCCGCCGCTTCGCGCTGTGTCTTGCTATGCCCTGCTTGACGTTCGGGCAGATCGATTCGAAAAGCCGTGCCGCGGCCCTCGTCACTGGTCACCGAAATGGTGCCGTGATGATCGCTGACCACCGATTGCACGATGGCGAGCCCCAGCCCCGTTCCTTGCAACTTGGTTGTGTAATACGGCGTGAACAGCCGGGAGCACTCTTCCGGAGTCAGGCCTTTGCCCGTGTCGGCCACTTCGATGCGCACATTGCCATCTTGTTCCAAAGTTCTCAGAGTCAGGGTCCCCCCGGCAGGCATGGCGTCCAGCGCATTCAGCACCAGATTCTGAAACGCGCGGTGGAGCAAGTCGGGGTCCGCGTCGATATCCGGCAGGGGTTCGGTCAGGAACAGCTCCGGTGTAATGGTGGGCTTGCCGACTTCGTTGAATTGCGGCTCGAAGAGACGCACCGCGTTGCGCAGCGCCTCATTCACATTCACCTGCACAAACTGTGGCGCGGGCATTTTTGAAAAATCGCTGAACCGCCCAACGATGTTATTGAGATTGGCAAGTTCCGCTTTCAAAGTGGCTGTCGATTCGTGGAAGACTTCCAGGAATTGCTTGGCGTCGAGCTGGCGGGCTCTCTGCAGGTTTTCAATGGTAATCTGCATGGGAAAAAGCGGATTGCGCAACTCGTGCGCGAGACGCCGCGCCAGTTCGCGCCACGCGGCAACGCGCTCGGTTTGCACCAGGCGCTCTTTCTGCGCGGCAAGCGTTTGCGTCATGTGATTGAACGCTTCGGCGAGCTGGCCGATCTCGTCGCGGCCATGAACGTCGATGCGTGTTTCCCATCTTCCACTGGCAACCTCGCGGGCTCCTTCCGCAAGTTCTTCGACCGGTTTGGTGATCCGCGCGGAAACCCACAAGCTGACGAGCAAACCGATCAACAGCGCGGCAGCCGCAACCGCGGCGGCAATTTTCAAGATTTGGCGAGTCAGCATCACCAGTTCTTTTCGCGAGCTGCCCACGAAGAATATGCCCAGAAGTTCATTATTGCGGCCGGTCAAGGGGATGGCATGAAACGTTTCCGCATCGGCGGGATCCCCGGTCCAGTCAATTCTTCGCACCACCGGCTGCGGCTGCTTCTGCAATTGCTCGACGAGCGGCGCGAACCGTTCTGCCTGCTCCGCATCTATCTTCTCGGCCATCAGGGAGGTAGGAACAAAGGTGGGCTCGAGGTTGGTATAGATGAGCGCCCGCATCCCCGTGGGCAAAACCAGTGAGGCCAGGAAATTCTTATCCAGCCGGTGCCCCCCGATGATGTACAAACTCTTGCCCGCGACGGTGTTGTTGGTACGAACGACGCTGAGGGACAGCGACACCCCGTCGGGCAGCTCTTCTTTCCTCAAGAACGCCGGAATGTCATTCCAATCTTTCACCGAGGTCACCCAGTCGTTCTTATAGCCGACACGAGCTGGAAACTGCGCCGACGAAATGAGTACACCGTCGTAATTCACAAACTCCACATAGTCCAGCCCGTGCTCTTGTGCAGAACCGACCGCGTCTCGCACATAGAGAGACTGGTCGGCATTGGGACGGGACAGGTCGATCGCCATGTGCTCGGTGAAGTTGGCTTCCGCTATGTTTTTTGCTTGATGGGCGATCTCCTCCCCACGCTGGACGTATTCCTTGTTGAATTGTGCAACCAGGGCTTCGGTGTGCTCCGTGTCCATCGCTTCGAACGCGGCCTGCGTGTAATGCGTCACGGCGTAAGCAACCACCGATACCGACGCGAAGATGGTGAGCAGCACGACTAATAACAATTTCGTTCGGAAGTTCATGGTTTGACTCCGGGGGACGCCGCAGGCGGCTGAGCGACAGGAGTTGCCGGGGCGTTTGAATTGCCGCGCAGCGCAGGGCTGGGTTCGGGAACATCGAGCCACACGTCGTCGAGATGCCATTCGCCCCAACGCGCTGGCATCCAGTCGCGAACATTCTGGCTGAGACCGATATATTCCGGCAGCGCTACCAGAGGCAGAACGTGTCGATCCTCGAGCAATTTCTTCTCGCGCGTGTAGAGCAGTTCCGGATCGGTCGAAGACACTACGGCCTCTGACGAATCGCCAAGGTTGAGCGCGGATATCATCGATTCCAGCTCGACCCTGGGCGAAAGCGATGAATAGTGCCAAGAAAAAAGATGCAAACCGCTGGCGGAATCGCTCGATGTGCTCGTCGCGGAGCTCGCTGCGTGTGAGAGAGTGTGATTCACAACCTGCACCAGAATGGCTGCCTGACGCGCGTTCACCGCCACGCGTTCGCCCAGCAGTTTTGCGAGGTCGCCCGGCACGTCCACGTGAAGCCGCAATGGCTCGGTGCTGGCTGCCATATTCGCGGGAAGCGTGGCGCGAATCTGCTTCGCGCGGTCGATGTTGGGCTCCATGGTGAAGAGGAAAGCATATCCTGAGAGCCACTGTGGCAGAAGGGCTGATGCGGGTTCGGCTTGCTTTTGCAGCAACACGTTTGCCATGGTCTGCCGGTCGAGCGAGAAGGACATGGCCTCGCGCAGCTTGGCAGCCGCGCCCGCAGGTTGCGCATCGTCAAAACGCAAACCATAAAAGGTAACCGGCGCCGAAGACCACACGCGTTGATTATCCTCGATCGCCCTGCGCACCAGTTCGGGAGACAGCTCCACGAGGTCGGCTTTGCCCAATTGCAGATCGACAAGCTGCCGCAGCGGCGGCACACCCAGGGTCACCTCAATAGCATCAAGGAATGGCCGCCCCGACCAGGTTTCCTCATTCGCGCGGAATCGCAAAGGAGTCCCCCGATTGGCTCCAGGCGTGGATACCGCCAAATTCGAATCACCTGGCGCAGTCTCTCGGCCAGACGGACCGCGGTTATCAGTGGCCGTCTCGGAAACAAGAAATGGTCCCGTCCCCATCGGCGTTCCACGCGGTTGCAGGCGATAAACAAACAAGCGGCCGGAGGCTAGTTCTTCCAACAGGTCTGGCATGGCCGTTGCCGATTGAATCGCGACGCCGTTTCCAGAGGCGACAACTTGCTGACCGCTGAGGAGCATCGGCTGAAGCGCAGCCACCACATCTGCATTGTTCAACGCCGTGCCATCCGAGAATCTAACGTTGGCGCGCAGCGTAAACTGCCAGCGCTGGAACGCCGCGTCGTGCGACCACTCCGTCGCCAATTGCGGCTGAAATCTCCCGTAATTGTCCAAGCCCACCAACCGCTCGAAGACCAGCGCTCCCAGCTTTTCATTTATGGCAAACTCCGCACTCCCGACTTTCCATTCGCGGGGGTCCAGCGCCACCGTCGCCGCGTGCAATTCCACCCGCAGTGTTCCCCCATACCGCTGGCGTTCGGCACACTCCCAAGCACCGGCGATTGTTGCGCAAAGCAACACCGTCAGAGCCAGCCGTTTAGTCGCCACATGCCATGGTGACACGATAGGCCTCGTAATTTCCCGTGGTCATATTGAATGCGATGGCCATCGCTTCAGATTCACTCGAATTCCTGAGAGAGAGGATTGGACCAGGAAACTCTGTAGCCGCGGTCATCGGAGCGACCGTCCGGGCATCCACTTCAAATCCCTGGAGCGTATCCCGTGAGGTGTGATCCCGAGCGCCGCTGGCGACGACTACCAGCAGTCCTTGGCGACAATTGGTGGAGAGTGAGACCAGATCACTCCCCCATTCCACGGCAAGGCGTTCGACCGATTCTGGGATATGTTCTTTTTCATTCTCGTTTAAGTAGACGTAGGTATGTCCGTCAATACCTGCAACGGCCGTAGGATACTGAAAGTCCTCTTGCGAGTATGGCGAGCGTGCCGCACTAAAAAAGCCTGTCAGCGAAAACCTCTTGGGACCGATGTAGTGCGGATCGACGGCGAAAAAGCTGCGCCCCGGATCCAAGCTGAACGGCAACCTGGGATCAAAATCCGCGCGCCAAATCCCAGTTCGTTCCTCGCATTCGAAGGAGAGCCTTTGCCAGGCATCACCGTCGCACTCCATGCCTGGCAAGTGAAACTGAAAAAAATGATCTTCCAAATGGATTTCGCCGCGAAGGTCCCTCTGGGGCAGTTTGCTGGGGGGCAGCGGCGCAGAGTCCTTCAGAAGCCACTTCTCCTGGTTCCACCGGTATAGAGAAAGACTTTCCCTCCCAAGCACCAGCATAATGTCCGGCTTGGCGGACGGATCATTCGACCGGGCAAGGTCGAACATCATCTCTGGCTGCTGCCAGAGGAGTTGACGGTCCAGCCGGAGAACCGTCCCGGCGCGTTCGGCAGCCGTGAACTGACCTTTGGGAAACGCTACCGCACCAATCAGTTCGCGGTCCTGACTTAAGACCTGGGCAATCAGGTTTATGTGCGAGGGCCCCTCCGTCATCAGAATCCATAGATGTCCTTCCGCGGCAAGCACCAGATGTGTGTGCAGGCGCTCCAACTCTTCCTCAAAGGCCGCGCGCATCCGTTCCGACGTGGACGACGAGACGCTCGAGCGGTTCTCCCAAGTGTAGGAAAGGCCAAAATCCTTTTTGCCATCTGCGGCCACTTTGCGTGCCAGCGCGCGGGCGCCATCTTCGAGGGCATCCGCGTGCGCCGCGATCGGACTCCCAGCGAAAAGAAATGCGGCGAGAAGACGTGGGAAGATCCAGCGGCGCGAGCGCAGCGGGGACAGTTTTTGCTTGGCGGACACGGGGTTACGGGTTGATGATATCACGGCTGCGCTCGATGGCTGGTGCGTCCCGGGTACGCGCTCGGAAGCGCAGAATTCCCGCAGCAGCCTAACGACGGAATAAGTTTCTGCTACCGGGGGTCCGTTGTCCCGGGCAAGAATCCGTCTTCAGGAGCGTTGGTGATGAAGCCCATGGCTTTTCGTCTGAATGTATGGCTATGGCTGAGCGGAATAATATTGGCTTGCCTAGTGACAGTTCCCGCCAAGGCTCCGGCGCAAGCGGCCGCGGCGGACCAGCTGCCGGAAGGACCCACGAAGCTACTCCGTTTCGCTGACATTTCGAAAGACAAAGTGGTCTTTGCTTATGCGGGCGATCTGTGGATTGCCTCTCGCGACGGCGGCGCGGCACGACGGCTGACCTCCCACGTGGGTGACGAGCTCTATCCGAAATTTTCGCCCGATGGGAAATGGATCGCTTTCACCGGCGAGTACGACGGGAATCCGGACGTATACGTCATCTCCACGGATGGCGGCGAGCCCAAGCGCCTGACATTTCATCCTTCGAACGACATCGTCCTCGGCTGGACTCCCGACGGCAAGAACATCCTCTTCCGCTCCGACCGCTTCAGCGCGCCTCCGGGCCGTTACACGAAGCTCTTCCTGGTCTCCCCGCAAGGGGGCCCAGCGAAGCCGCTTCAAGTTCCTCGCGCGAGCCTGACCACTTTTTCCCCTGACGGCACCAAGATCGCCTATCTTGAGACTTCCCAGGAATTTCGGACCTGGAAGCGCTATCGCGGCGGATGGAGCCTGCCGATCGCCGTCTTCGACCTGAAAAAGAATTCCTACGAAGAGTTGCCAAAGACCGCGGGCATGGACCTTTTCCCCATGTGGCACGGGAACACCATCTATTTCATCAGCGACCGCGACGGCGTGATGAACCTGTTCAGCTACGACCTCGGCTCAAAGCAAACGAAAAAGCTCACCGACTACAAGGAATACGACATCAAGTGGCCGAGCCTCGGGCCCGACGCCATCGTCTATGAAAACGGCGGCCTGCTCTACGAATTCAATCTGACCAGCGGCGAGATGCGCAATCTCCCCGTGGTAGTGCGCGCTGAAGACATCGAAACCCGCCCGGAATTCAAGAACGTCGCGCAATCCATCGGCGGCTACTCGCTCTCTCCTTCCGCAGCTCGCGCTCTCGTCGAAGCCCGCGGCAACATTTTCACCATTCCGGCCGAACACGGCAGCATTCGCACGCTCACCAAGGAGCATTCCGGCATTCACGAACTGAATCCCGCCTGGTCACCCGATGGCAAGTGGATCGCCTACCTTTCGGACCAGACCGGCGAGTACGAGCTCTACACCCGTCCGCAAATGGGTGGCCAGGAATCGCGCATCACTTCTGATGGCGGAGTTTATCGCTACGGCCCGGTATGGTCGCCGGACAGCAAGAAGCTTCTCTACTGGGACAAAGTGCACCAACTCTGGTTCATCAGCCTGGATGACAAGAAGCCCATCCCGGTCGACAAGTCCGACTACGGCGACATCGCCGACGGCAGTTGGTCCCCCGACAGCCTCTGGATCACCTATTCGAAGCCCCATCGCCGCGGCTCCAACGACGTCTTCCTCTATTCCTTAGGCACCAAACAGGTCACCAAAGTTTCCGTCGGCTTCTATAGCGACAACAATCCTGTATTCGACGACAGCGGGAAGTATCTTTATTTCATTTCCACCCGCTACTTCTATCCGAGCGTCGGCCAACTCGACCAGCGATTCAACTATTATTCGACCGACGGCATTTTCGCAGCCACACTGAAAGCCGATGAAGCTTCCCCATTTAAGCCTCAGAGCGACGAGGAAAAAGCAGCCGACGAAAAGAAAGACGAAAAAAAGGACGAGAAGAAAGACGACAAGAAGTCTGCCGACGCGAAACCCGGAGACAAGAGACCGGACGAACAGAAAGATGAAAAGAAAGCAGAGCCGGTCAAACCCATCCAAATCGATCTGGACGGAATCAGCACGCGCATAGCGACTGTGCCGATCAGCGCCGGCATCTTGAATGGCCTTGCCGCGCGCAAGGACAAATTTTTCTATGTCTCCACGCCGCAGGAAGCGCGGCAGTTCGGCACCAATGACCGCACTCCCAAGAGCGTCCTTCACGTCTACGAAGTGTCCAAACGCGAAGACAAAGTGCTGCTGGAAGGCATCGACGGCTACGACCTCGACAAGGAAGGCAAGAAAGTGATCTACAAAGCCGGCCCGGTCTACGGCATCGTCGAAGCCGCCCCCGGCAAGGCCAAGGTTGGCGAAGGCAAGCTCAATCTCAGCGAACTACAGGTCAAGATCGATCCTCGCGAAGAGTGGCGCCAGGTCTTCCGCGAAGCCTGGCGCATCGAGCGCGACTTCTATTGGGATCCGAACATGACCGGCCACAATTGGAAGAAAATTGGCGAGCGCTATGAAGCGCTTCTCCCCTGGGTGGCGCATCGAAGCGATCTCAATTACCTGATAGGTGAAATGATCGCCGAACTGAGCACTTCGCACACTTACGTGAGCGGCGGTGACCAGCCCGCGAAACCTCACGTCAGCGTCGGCATGCTCGGCGCCGATTTAGAGCCCGACGGCGGCTATTTCCGCATCACGAAAATCTATCCCGGTGAAAACTGGAACGACGCCACGCGCTCGCCGCTAACCGAACCGGGACTGAAGGTGAAAGCGGGCGACTACCTCATCGCCGTTGACGGCCAAGAAACGCATTCGAATCAGGACGTCTATTCTTATTTCCAGGACCTCGCCGGAAAACTCATCACCCTGAAAATCAATTCCAAAGCCACACCCGAAGGAGCCTGGGAAATCACTGTGAAGCCCACCAGCGGAGAAAACGGCGTCCGTTATCTCGATTGGACCGATGCCAACCGCCACAAAGTCGAGGAAGCCACCGGCGGCCGCATCGGCTACATGCACGTGCCGGACACCTCCTTCCCCGGTATCATCGCTTTTGACAAACAGTTCACCGCGCAGCTCGACAAGGACGGCATCATCGTCGACGAACGCTACAACTCCGGCGGCCAGATTCCGGATTTTTACACCGAGAAACTCAAGCGCGAGCTGCTCTCCGCGCTCGCCCCTCGCGAAGGAAAAGATGTCCCGTGGCCGCCCGTGGCCATTTACGGCCCAAGAGTCATGATCGTCAACGAGCTCGCGGGTTCGGGCGGCGACGCCTTCCCCTGGTTCTTCCATCGACAGAAAATCGGCCCCATCGTTGGGACGCGCACTTGGGGCGGGCTTGTCGGCATCTCTCGTGGGATTCCCTTGCACGACGGCGGCAACGTCACCGCGCCGGAATTTGCATTCTGGTCGACGGACAACGGCGGCGAATGGATCGTGGAAAACCACGGCGTGGATCCCGACTACGTTGTTCCGCAGCGACCGGATCTCGTCATCAGCGGCCATGACCCGCAACTCGAAAAGGCCATCGAACTCGCCGAGGAGGCCTTGAGAAACTACAAAGGCCTCCCCCCAAGGCCAAAGTATCCCCTGGCCAAAGAATAGCGGCCGCCCGCTGCAGATGCTCGATCGCCTTCCTGTCGATTGGGGGTATCCGCACTTTATCGAGCGGCGCACGCGTCACCGAGCGAATCGACAAACACCGCAGCAGCCAGCAAAGCGGTCGCGAGGATCCGTCTCGAAAGGCTTCTTGCCGTCCTTCCGATGAGTGCGTCGCCGGGAACTATGCATCGTTTTTCGCTGCCTTCTTGAATCCCCGCTCGGCGTCGATTCCTTTCGGGCCATTTCTGGCCGCTAGCCGGGTGGCGCGAAACGCATGGCTGGAGGAGGAGTAATCTCTGGCTAAAAGGGCTAAGCGCGGCGGTGCTTGCCTTCATGCTTGCTGACCGCTTTGCGGTCACCAAGGTCAGAGTTTCTCCTCCTGCCAGCTTTGCGTCCCGGACCACCCACAGGGGTATTGGCTAGCGGAGTCCGTTGGCATCGCCATGGCTAGCGATGCACATCTCGTTTTTCTGCATTACGGCCGGCGCAGCTGCTTGCGCTGAGCGGCAGCGTTAGCCGCCGGTGTCGGCGCCGGATCATCCGGATTCTCATCCGATGAGCCGCTGTCCTTGCCGCCGGTCAGTCCCGAAAACGCCGACCGCATTACGTCATTGGCGAAGAAATTCTTTCCGTCGATCGGCACCATCATGATTTGCAGCTTGTCCGATAGCCGCTCCGCGATGATTTTCTGTATCAGCATGGGATTGGACTTCAGCACCGACGCTTCGAACTTCATCCGTTCGGCGTCGGCGGCAGCCGTCACGCGGATGCGGTTGGCTTCGGCGTCGGCAAGATTTTTCTGCCGCTCGACCTCAGCCTTGCTATCGATGACCTTTGCCTGCGCCGCGGCTTCCGCGTTTTGCAGCGTCGATTCCTTGCGCGCTTGCGCTTCCAGCTTTGTCTGTTCGATCTGCTTCTGCTTCAGCGGCAGGGTGTACTGCATCGCATCGGCGTCTGCCTTCGCCTGCAAAACGTGCACCTGCGCCTGTGCTTCTGCCGCTTTCACGTCACGCGCCTTCTGCGCCTCCGCTTCCAGCTCGGCGATTTTCACCTGTTTTTGCTTGATCTCCTGTTCCGTGCCAAGTCGCTCGTTCTCCTGTTCCTTCAGCAGGAGCCCTTCAAGTCCCTTCGCATACTCCGCGGGAAGCTGCAGGTCCCGCAGCAGTACTTCCCGCACGATGACTCCGTCACTCGCCAGCCGCGCCGTGACGGCATCGGCGGCCTTGGTCCGCAATTCTTCTCGCTTGGTGGCAAAAATCTCTCGGGTCACGTAATTCGGTGCGAGCTGCCGGTAGATCGTGGACACTACCGGCGCCACCACCTGCTCACCCACCGGTTGCGGCAGATTCGCATGAATCGACTCCAGCCGCTTGGGGTCCAGCCGGTATCGGACGGACACCGCCAAACCAATGTTCAGCCCTTCGCGCGCCTGCACCGTCAGCAGGTCACCTTTTTGTTTGGGATTTTCGGCCGCCACTGTCGAATACACCTGCTCGCGCGTGTCGTAAATCGCGATGGAATCCACCAGCGGCGTAATCAGGTGCATGCCCGGATACAACGTGCCGGGACGCGCGCCCCAAAATTCGCTGACGCGTACTCCCGCCGCCCCGTCCGGGATCACCACAAAGCTTTCCGCGAGCAGCATCACCAGGCCGGCCGCCGCTATCAGTTGCAGCGCCAGCCGCCAGCGCACCGGTCGGAAAGGGCGGCGAGCCAGCGCCCCCACCTCCGCACCTGATTCGTCCCTCTTGCCGCGCGTAAGCAAGCGGCGCAATTGCTCCGAGAGAAAAATGTCATAAGCCACCAGAGCCGCCGCACTTCCGAAGAGTCCGGCGCCAACCAACATCAACAGCCATTTCAAAGCCAGCATCGCACTACCCCCTTCTTGCAGTCCCCGCTGCGGCAGCGAGGTGACCGCCAACTCCGCCGCTCCCGGCCATCCCACAGGTTTCCCTTCCCGCTGAGTGCAGCGAAGGGCCCTCGAGCCACTCAGCGCGTTGCCGAATAAACCCGTGCCAGTTGCGCTGTTCCGCGCACCAGTTCTGTATGCCCAGGCATCCTTCGAGCCGTCGCCGGCCGCATGATCAGAAACGCCACCTGCAGGAACAACCAAACGAGCCCAGCTGCGGCGGCGACGGCAAACATTGTGGTGATGACAAGCGTTAGGAATAGCATGGCGATCATGACTGGCCTCCGGACCTGCGCTGGGTAGAATTGCACACCCCAGGCCAACAACTATCTAGCTGAAAATAATGCAGTTAGGTCATCGGGCAGGGCGGGATTACTGTGTGGTGTCAAACACAATGTGGGCTGCTTTACGCGGAAGATTTACTGTGGGCGCCTTTTCCGGTATTACGAGAGAACCCAGGGCATCGCAGCAAGGATGGCGATCCTCGCGCCTATCTGGGGCTGTCGCTTGCCAGTTCGCAGCACAGTTCTCCTTCCCCTCTTGCGTCCATCTCTTGTGCTAGGCTAACCCTGGAACCACCATGAACCGCGGATCAGGCTTACGTATCGGCAAAATTCTCGGCATCCCTATCTACCTCCACTCGACTTGGGTTTTCATTTTTGCGGCCATCACCTACATGATCGCCGCGCAGTTCAAACAACAACACCCGCTTTGGACGGACACACAGCATTGGACCGTGGGAGTTCTGACCAGCCTTCTCTTCTTCGCCTCGGTTCTCTTCCACGAGCTCTCCCACAGCGCGGTGGCCCAGCACTACAACATTCGCGTCGTTTCCATCACCCTCTTTCTGTTCGGGGGCCTGGCGCGCATCGAGCGCGAACCTTCCAGGGCCATTCAGGAATTCAACATCGCGATTGCTGGGCCGCTGGCCAGTGGCTTCCTGTCCGGTGGTTTTTTTGGCTTAACGCTTCTCTTCCCGTACAGCCAGACGGTCGGAGCGCTGGCCACCTGGCTCTGTGGGACCAATGCCGCTCTAGCATTGTTCAATCTCCTGCCCGGATTTCCTCTCGACGGAGGAAGAGTTTTCCGCGCCATCGTTTGGGGAGCGACCAAAAGTTTTGAGAAGGCCACTCGCGTCGCGGGCGCCAGCGGAAAAATGATCGCCTACGCGATGATTCTTTTTGGCGCGTGGGGCGTCGTTCACGGCAATGTGCAGATGCTCTGGACGGTCTTGATCGGGTGGTTCATTTTGAACGCCGCGCAGGAGAGCGTCGCTCAAATGGCCATCCGGGAAACCCTCGCTGGCCTCCGCGCTGCCGACGTTATGAGCAAGGAAGTGCCCACAGTTCCGGGACACATCACTCTGGAAGAATACGGCGCCGAAGTGCTCCGCACCGGCCGACGCTGCCATCTTGTGGTCAGCGACGATCGCCTGGTCGGCATGATGAACGTGCATACCCTCAACGCCATCCCCCGCGAGGAGTGGGCCCACAGCTCCGTCCAAGCTGCCATGATTCCCCGGCAAAAGATTCTATGGACATCGCCGGACGAGCCGCTCCTGGGTTTGCTTGAGCGGCTCCTGAGCGCGGATGTCAATCAGATGCCCGTGGTGAGCGGCGCCAGCGACGATGCGCCCCAAATCGTTGGAATGGTCACCCGCGACTCCATTCTTCGGGTCATGCAGACGCGTTCCGAACTCGGTCCGGTTGCCACCAGCAGGTAGCTGGCTCCCGTCGGATTCACGTTTTGTTGTGATTTGTTCTTCGGAAAAGGAATCAATCCGCGACCACCGATTGTTCCCCGAACGAGTTCGCCCTTTCGTTTGGCTGCCGCGACTCCAGTGTGACGCGCACTCCATGTCGCGGCCTCAGCGTGATGGAGGCCAGCGGCACTACCGGATGATTCGCCACCAGCGGCAATCGAAACTTCCGCGCGATCGTGGCCAGAATCAGCGCCGCTTCCATCAGCGCAAACGCATTCCCGATGCACTGGCGCGGCCCGCCACCGAACGGAAAATAAGCGAACCGCGGCAATCGTTTCAATAAATCATCTTCCCAGCGCTCCGGCCGGAATTCTTCCGGCGCGTCGTACCATCGCGGATCTCGATGCACCACCCACTGCGCCATGGCCACACCCATTCCTTTTGTCACCGCGTAGCCCGCAATTTCATGATCCTCGACGGCCAACCGCGCCATGCCCCACGCTGCCGGATACAGCCGCAGAGATTCCGTGATGACGTGTCCGGTATAGCGAAGTTTTGGCAGATCATCGAGAGTCGGAGCGCGATCGCCGAGCACGGAATCGAGTTCGGCATGCAACTTTGCTTCCACCGCGGGATGCCGGGCCAGCAGCCACCACGTCCACGAAAGGGTGCTGGCCGTAGTCTCGTGGCCCGCCAGGAACAACGTGATGGTCTCATCACGAAGTTGCCGGTCGGTCATTCGCGAACCGTCTTCGTCTTGCGCCGAAAGAAGCATCGAGAGAAGATCGCCGGCGTCGCGCCCGGAAGCGCGCCGCTCAGCGATAATTCGGTACAGAATTTTCTCGATCTGCTTCACTTCCCGCCTTACGCGTAGATTCGTGGCAGTGGGCAGCCAATGCGGCACAAAAATGGTGCGCCTGAAATTGGCGCCGATTTCCAGCAACAGTTCCAGCGATTTCCCAACCTCTTGCGCGTCGCGTTCGACATCGGCATCGAACAGCGTTTTTGCCACGATCTCGAGCGTCAGCCTCATCATTTCTTGATGCGCGTCGCGCTCTTCCCCACCCCGCCAGCCTTGCAACATTCGCTCGGTGTAGTCCACCATCGTCGCCGCATACGAAGCGATCCGCGCGCGGTGAAACGCCGGTTGCGCCAGCCGCCGCTGCCGCAGCCAAAAATCCCCTTCGCTGGTCAGCAAGCCCTCGCCAAAGACGTGCCGGTTGGCCCGCAGCACTCTGCCTTTCGAATATTTGCGGGCGTTGGTGACCAGCACTTCTTCGATCAAGCTGGGATGGTTGATGAACACCGTCTTGAAATTCAGTACGCGCAGCCCCGCGACGTCGCCATACTCGCGCGCGACCTTGGTGAAATATTCCAGCGGATTGTTATTGAGCGGCCCGAGCGACCATCGTTTGAGCCCTTGGGAGGGCCCCGCGGGAAATTTGTTGCGAATCGCTCGCCACATCGAATGATGCTATGCCGGCCGTCGCGCTGCGTCAACGCGCCGCGCGGGAAGCACTCAGATTTCTCTGGCGCGGAGCGCCCGGATTCGAAA
>Ga0137363_10001145_pt1 | contig 15060 bp, 18 predicted proteins | sample MadtaG_FD_104800 | JGI IMG/M metagenome (GOLD analysis project Ga0137363, IMG submission 104800) | Vadose zone soil microbial communities from Angelo Coast Range Reserve, California, USA - Mad1_115_16 metaG | ecosystem: Environmental > Terrestrial > Soil > Vadose zone | place: USA: California...
CCCCTGCGGATTGGGTTGGTGCGATAAACATCAAAGAGGCGGGACTCGCCTCGTTAGCCTGTTCGTCATCTTCGCATGCTGCCAATGCGTCGTGTCAGGAACCCACCGAGGGCATCGTATGCGCGAGCGTACAGCCGGTAGGAATCCCCTCCGTTCATGAAGGGGAGGATGTCAACCCGTGACGCTTCGCCTCGCGCTCTAGTTCTTTCATCACCGGCAATCTCCGTATGCACCAGTACCGATGACGAGCTGGCGGCATTTCCAGGGTATGTCCTCCGCGATGGACAGTGGCGTGTGTCCAAAGTCATCGCGGAATTTCTTGGACGGCCTTTTCTTGCGGTCGCGGATCTCCCCACGATCGATGACCACATCATGCTTGTAGGTGCTGTCGTCGACGCGGAGCGAGCCAAAGGAGAAATAATCGAAACGCATCTCCTGCCTCCTCGCCGTGGAGGATGTTGTAACGAATTCTAGTCCTCATGTTAGAGGGGCTCAATCGAGTCGGCAGCGGACTCCACATTTGAGCATTCGGTCATGCAACCACGCTGTCGAGTTAACAGGATCGCAGCCGCGGTCAGAATGCTTATAAGGATCGGAAACCACACTTGCGAGGTCCACGGCACCGGGATGAGAAACAGCACGTCAGGGCTTGTGGGTGAGTTTGGCCATTGGACCGTGGCCCGCAGCGCTACGTAGTACCCGATGTCCCAGAGGGCAAATATCCAGAGAAAGGTAGCAAGCCGTTCTCCTCGCTTCTGCTCAGCAAGCATGGCGACAGAGAGCAGCATTAGCATCGTAGCTGCTTCACGAAACACCTCGACTGTTAGCAAGCTGGGCGGCAGATTGCTGAGGTGCAGGATCTCCTGCCCATGGAGATCTGCGGATAGTCGCGCGACATCGCGGAGCGTGCCAGCATATCCGGGTAAAAGGCCAACCGCAGCCCCGAGATAGATCGCTACTGCACCTTCAACAAAGCCAAACGAGAGAGCAAAGATTGCGGAAGTGAGAAGCTGATGGCCTGTGAGTCGGGGTTTCTCGCGTCGAAACAGGAAATAGGCAACGAACGGCACAAGGAGCAGAAGGTTTACCCACCACGGATGTGCGAGGAGTCTAAAGTTTCCCAAACCGTCCTCCCTTGCCGCCCTTGTCGCCCGCCACCTGACCCACTAGAACGGACGACGCTGCCATTGTTTTCTCAACCTCCTCCTCTTGCCTATTTGCCCGAGAACAGCCCACAATCAAACAGTGACCGATAGGGGAAACGTTGTGAAAAACCTCTTTGTTGGAAACTTGGGTTCTGAGGTGACGCCCGAGGAGCTTCGGCGGCTGTTCGAAGCCTACGGACGAGTAGAGCAGGTCCATATCGTCCTGGATCGCGACACCGAGCTGCCGCGCGGGTTTGCATTCGTGGAGATGACCAACGAGCCGGAGGCCGAGAAGGCAATCAAAGCTCTGAATGGCAGCATTCTAAGAGATCGCACCCTGAACGTGAATTACGCTCGCCCTAGACCGAAACGCCCAGCAGCTTAGGCGGGCACGAGCCACGACTCCGCGGGCTTCGTGGCCGTGCTGGCGAATGTTTCTAGCCCTGCACCGGGATCCAGGGTCTTCTGAGCCAAATGTGGACGATCACTTTCTTTCTCCATAGATCGGTAGCGAGGCTTGTGTTGTGCCGTAGTCCAGGTCGAAGCCAAGCTGGAGCTTGGCCGCGTCCGACATGAGGCCGGGGTGCCATGCCGGATCGAACACGACTTCAACATGAACTTCCTTGACACCGGGCAACCGCGAGAGCTTGCTCTCCACGTCGGCCTTGAGCACGTTGCCCATACCGCAACCGGGAGCGGTCATGGACATCTTGATATGAACCCTGTTCCCGCCTTCTTGCAGGGGCGCAATCACGCACGAGTACACCAGACCCAGATCCACGATATCGACCGGAATCTCCGGATCGTACACGGTCTTCAACTGATCCCAGACCATTTGATCGCTGAAAGTCCCTTCTTGAAGTGCAGGTGCTTGCGCCGTCGCTGCGTTGGAAAGCCCCAGAGCATCTGTATCTTTGGCGTCGACACGGTACATGTGGCCGCGATCGGTAGTCACCGTGTAGCTGCTGCCCAAGGACTGCATGATCCTTACGAGGGTGCCGGCCGGGAGGATGCCATGAATCCCGTTGGGGATTTCGATGACTTCACAAGCCCGACTCAGCGTGATCGGTCCACTCGCACCCATATAGAACTCTCCTGGTAGCTATTTTTTTTCCTTCTCCGTGTTGAGGGCTACTCCGTGGATACACTGCCTTGTTTCCCTTCCAGCGAAGCGTGCAACGCGTGCCAGGCAAGCGTGGCGCACTTGACCCGCACAGGAAACTGGGAGACACCGGAAAAAACGGCCAGCTTTCCGAGTTCAGCCCGATTCCCGTTCGCCGGAGACTCGCCCGTCACCAGCTTGTGGAACTGGTCGAAGAGTCTTTCCGCTTCCGCCCTGGTCTTACCCTTCACGCTCTGTGTCATCAGGGACGCCGACGCCTTGGAAATCGCGCATCCTGAGCCTTGGAAACTAATGTCGCGAATCGAGTCGCCCTCCAAGTCCAGGTAGACGGTGAGGTGGTCACCACAGAGCGGGTTATATCCTTCCGCCCTGTGGTTTGCCGTCGCGAGCTCGCGATAGTTGCGAGGCGCCTTGCTGTGCTCCAGGATGACTTCCTGGTAGAGCTCCCGTAGATCGGACATCAGGCGAACACCTCCCGCACTCGCTGGAGGCCCTCAACCAGAGCATCCACTTCTTCTCTGGTGTTGTAGAGAGCGAACGAAGCGCGCGCCGTGGCCGCGACGCCGAAGCGCTGCATTACAGGCTGGGCGCAGTGATGCCCTGTTCGGACAGCAATTCCCTCCTGGTCGAGGATGGTCCCGATATCGTGCGGGTGGATGCTGTCCAGCAGGAACGAGAGCACGCCAGCTTTTTCTTTCGCGGTACCGATCAGACGGATACCGGGGATCGCGGAAACAGCTTCAGTGGCATAAGCCAGCAACTCGTTCTCATAGGCGGCTATATTGTCCATCCCGAGGCCATTCACATACTCGATGCCTGCGCCCAGGCCGATAGCACCCGCCACATGGGGCGTGCCTGCTTCAAATTTGTAGGGCAGCTTGTTGTAGATCGTCTTCTCGAAGGTCACGGAACTGATCATGTCGCCACCGCCCTGGTACGGAGGCATGGCATCCAGCAAAGCGTGCTTGCCATACAAAACGCCGATGCCGGTGGGACCATACACCTTGTGACCGGAGAAAACGTAGAAGTCACAATCCAGGGCTTGGACATCCACTTTGAGATGAGGCACGGCCTGGGCCCCATCGACCAGCACCGCTATGTTCCCGCGGTGTGCCATTTCGATGATCTGCTGGATAGGATTGATCGTACCGAGCGCGTTTGAGACGTGGGCTACGGCGACGATTTTCGTTCGCGGTCCCAACAGCTTCTCAAAGTCCTCGAGCAGCAGATCGCCGCTATCGCTGATTGGCGCAACCCGCAGCTTTGCTCCCTTCTCTTCGCACAGGATCTGCCAGGGCACGATGTTGGAGTGATGCTCCATGGCGGTGATAAGCACTTCGTCCCCGGCGTGAACGTTCGTGCGGCCGTAAGTCTGCGCCACGAGGTTGATGGCTTCCGTGGCGCCGCGAACAAAGATGATCTCGCTCTCATCCGCGGCGTTGAGGAACGATTGGACCGTCCTCCGCGCCCCTTCGTACTCTTCCGTCGCATGTTCGGAAAGGAAATGCACGCCACGATGGATGTTGGCGTTGTCCCGCTCGTAGTAGTGACGGATCGCATCAATGACCACCTGCGGCTTTTGGGACGTGGCTGCGTTGTCCAGGTAAACCAGCGCCCTGCCGCGAACTCTCTGCCGGAGGATAGGAAAGTCACGGCGGACCTTCTGCACATCGACCTCCGCACGGGCGTCGCGCACTTGAGGTGGGTGGGACTCCCCGGGCAATCTGGTCGCGGTGGTCATCCGATTTCCTCCCAGCTTCTCCCGCTGTCCTCGCGGCGGTTCTCTGTCGACACACCAGGCGCAGAGTCGGCCATCTGGAACAGACAGCGGTTGATCAGCCCTTCCACGTGCTTCCGGACGGGTCCCTGCTTCATGCGGTCGAGGCACTCGCTGGCGAAGGCGAACAGTAAGAGCTTGCGCGCGGACACCTCGTCGATACCGCGAGAGCGCAGGTAGAACAGGGCGTCCCCCTCAATCTGGCCGATGGTGGCCCCATGGGTGCACTTCACGTCGTCGGCGTAGATCTCCAGTTGCGGCTTGGTATCGATTTGGGCGTCATCGGACAGCAGCAGGTTGCGATTGGTCTGCTTGGCGTCGGTTTTCTGCGCATCCTTGTGCACGATGATCCGGCCATGAAAGACACCGTGGGCGTGGCCATCGAGGATCCCGTTGTAGAACTGCCGGCTGCTGCAGTGCGGGCTGGCATGTTCCACCAGCATGTAGTTGTCCAGGTATTGGTGGCCATTGCCGATGAAGAGGCCGTTAATCAGGCACTCTCCCCCATCGCCTGCCAGCACCGGGTGCACGTTGTTGCGCACGAGTGCCCCGCCCAGCAGCACTGAGTGCGACACAACGTTGGTGCTTCTCCCCTGCTGGATACGCAGCGTTGAGATGTTGAAAGCCTCCGTGTGCTCACGCTCGATCATGTAGTGCGAAAGCACAGTGTGGTCGCCGGCGACCAGTTCCGTGACCGTGTTGCAGAACACCGCGCCGCCGTCGAGCGACACATAGTCCTCGACGAACGTGGCCTGGCTGTCCTCCTCGGCCACAATGAGGTTGCGCGGATGGCTCACGGATGGGGCGTCGTCCCCGGTCGAGACAAACAGCAGGCAGATGGGCTCCCCCACTAGTGTGCCTCTGGGGATATGTACAAACGCTCCATCTTCCGTGAAAGCCGTGTTCAGTGCAGAGAAGGCATCGCGGCGGATATCAAGATAGCGTCCGAAGTGCGCTTCAAACGCTCCGGGATTGCTGGAAATCTCCCCGGCAAGATTGCTGACCTTCACCCCATCGGGCAGTTTGCCCAGCAACGATAGCTCGCGCGCCAGGCGCCCGTTCACAAACACGAGTTGACAGGCAACGCCCGCGACCCGGTACGGTTCCAGTTCCTTTTGTGACAACCGGAAGCGGCCCTTCCGGGCGAGTCGGAAAGGCGTCTGCGCGATCGCCGAGACATTGGTGAACCGCCAGTCTTCGTCGTGAGTGGTTGGGAACCCGACTTCGCAAAAGCGGGCAAACGCATCCTGGCGCAACCGCCGCAGCCATGGCAGGTCATGCCCGGTAGCAAGCTTCTCGAATTCGCTGAAGCTTTCCAGGTAACTTTCTAACTGCTGAGTTGCCGTGATCACGTTGTTCTTCCCTCGTTCTCACTAGGCGGGTGTTGCATGCCGCGCCTCGGCTTCCATCGCGCCATAGCCCTTCTCTTCCAGTTCCAGCGCCAGTTCCGGGCCGCCCGAACGCACGATGCGTCCATCCACTAGCACGTGGACAAAGTCCGGAACGATATAGTTCAGCAGGCGCTGGTAGTGAGTTACCACGAGGATGGCACGCTCCGGGTTACGCATGGCATCGACGCCCTGGGCCACGATCCTCAGCGCGTCAATGTCCAGGCCGGAATCGGTCTCGTCCAGGATGGCGAGCTTTGGCTCTAGCACTGCCATCTGCAGAATCTCGTTGCGCTTCTTCTCGCCACCGGAGAAGCCTTCGTTCACGGAGCGATTCATCAGCTTCTCGTCCATGTCCAGCAGCTTCAGCTTCTCCCGGAACATGGGCAGGAAGTCCATGGCATCTACTTCATCCAGCCCGCGGTGCTTGCGGATGGCATTGAGTGCAGACCGGAGGAAGTAAGCGTTGCTGATGCCGGGAATCTCTACCGGGTATTGGAAGGCCATGAAGATGCCTTCACACGCGGCCGCCTCCGGCTTCATGGCTAACAGATCCTTGCCGTTGTAAGACACCTCGCCCGAGGTGACGTTGTAGGCCTCTCGGCGGGCCAACACCTGCGCCAGCGTGCTCTTGCCCGATCCGTTCGGTCCCATGATGGAGTGCACCTCACCGGCATTCACCCTCAGGTCAATGCCCTTGAGGATTTCGTGCTTGTCCACGCTAACGTGCAGATTCTTGATTTCCAGCAAGCTCATTCCCGTTCCTCTCATTGGCTGAGTAGTTGCTACTTCCTGCAGGAGCTCAGCCTTACCCGACGCTGCCTTCCAGACTGACGTTTAGCAGCTTCTGGGCCTCCACCGCGAATTCCATGGGCAGCTCGCGAAAGACGCGCTTGCAGAAACCGTTTACGATCATGGAAACGGCATCTTCCGCCTTTAGCCCGCGCTGACGCAGGTAGAAGAGCTGATCCTCGCCGATCTTCGAGGTGGAAGCTTCATGCTCCATGCGGGCGGTTGAGTTCCTCACCTCGATGTAGGGGAAAGTGTGGGCACCGCACTTGTCTCCGATCAGGAGCGAGTCGCACTGCGTGTAGTTCCGTGCTCCCGTGGCACCCTTCATGATTTTCACCTGGCCGCGATAGGTGTTCTGGCCGTGGCCGGCAGAAATGCCCTTGGCGACGATGGTGCTGCGCGTGTTCTTGCCGATGTGGATCATCTTCGTGCCAGTGTCGGCCTGCTGGTAGTTGTTGGTGAGGGCAACCGAGTAGAACTCACCCACCGAGTTCTCACCCTGCAGGATGCAGCTCGGATATTTCCAGGTAATGGCTGAACCGGTCTCCACTTGTGTCCAGGAAATCTTCGAGTTTGCGCCCAAGCACTTGCCCCGCTTGGTCACGAAGTTGTAGATCCCGCCTTTGCCTTCTTTGTCGCCCGGGTACCAGTTCTGCACCGTCGAGTACTTGATCTGCGCGTTGTCGACCGCGATCAACTCGACCACAGCGGCGTGCAACTGGTTTTCGTCGCGGATGGGTGCCGTGCAGCCTTCGAGGTAACTGACGTAGGAGCCCTCGTCGGCGACGATCAACGTGCGTTCGAACTGGCCGGTGTTCGCCGCGTTAATCCGGAAGTAGGTGGAAAGTTCCATCGGGCAGCGGACCCCCTTTGGCACATAGACGAAAGACCCGTCAGTGAACACGGCGGCGTTCAGGGTGGCGAAAAAGTTGTCGGTATAAGGCACCACTGAGCCCAGGTATTTCTGCACCAGGTCGGGATGCTTCTGCACCGCTTCCGAGAAGGAGCAGAAGACAATTCCCAGATCACCCAGCTTCTCCTTGAACGTAGTAGCCACGGAGACGCTATCGAACACCGCATCCACCGCCACGCCCGCGAGGTGCTTCTGCTCTTCGAGCGGAATGCCCAGTTTCTCGTAGGTGCGCAGGATCTCGGGATCCAGTTCCTCCAGGCTCGTGAGGCCGGGCTTCTGTTTGGGCGCGGAGTAATAAACGATGTCCTGGTAGTCGATTGGCTCGTACTTGACGTTCGCCCACTTCGGTTCCGCTTGTGCCTTCTCAAGCGATGCCCAGTGGTGATAGGCCTTCAGCCTCCACTGCAGCATGAACTCCGGTTCATTCTTCTTGCCTGAGATCAAGCGAATCGTGTCCTCGTTGAGTCCCTTTGGGATTCTCTCTTCCTCGACAGAAGTGACGAAGCCCCACTTGTATTCCCGCTCCGCCAAGTCTCGGATCGTGTTAAGGTTCGTGCTCATTGCATTCTCCCGGATACAAAACCAATAGTGGGCACCAGGTTTCCGCGCGCGTTCCTGATAGCGGTGAAGTGCAAGGGTTGACTGAGATCCGAAAGCATCACCCCCTCCAGTGCGCCGCGCACCACCTGGCTGATGATCCGCTGGTTGTTCTTGATGGGACAGCAGGGCTCCAAGTCGCACAGCCCGGAGATGTCAGTGCTGCATTCAGTGAGCGCGATAGGACCCTCGAGTACAGCAATAATTTCAGCCACCGAGATCTCTCGCGGCTTCCTGGCCAGACTGTACCCACCCTTGATGCCGCGGTGCGAGACCAGTAACCCACCCTGCAGAAGCTCCTTCAACAGCTTGCTCACTGTTGGCAGGGGCAGCCGTGACTCGACGGCCAAGTCATGCGCTGTGTGCAGCAACCGATCATGGTTCTGCGCAATGTGAGTCATCAGAACCAATCCGTAATCCGTCAGTTTGCCTAGTCGGATCATCAGTTAATGCCCTCTTTTCAGAGTCTCAGAACCGCGCCACACGAGCAGATTAAAATAGTACTGATACAGTACGATTTAATTGTACTGCGCCGATAGTGGCCTGACAAGACCCGGCAGCCGTTCCCCGAGAGAGTGGCTCTGGACCAATTGCACGTCGACTTGGCTGGGCGGCCCCGACGGTGTGTCCGTCCGAATCGGCCGAACCAGCGGGATTCGTATGCTGCTAACTCGGAGAGCTTGTTACGGTCTGATTGCTGCGAAGCACTTGGCGGAGCACACTGGCGAGGGTTCGGTCAGCGCCAATGACCTGGCAGAATTCTATGGGTTGCCCCACGAAGCCTTGGCCAAGATCCTTCAGCGACTTGCAACAGCGGGCGTGTTGTCGTCGCACTACGGGATTAACGGCGGGTATACATTCGCCCGCGACCCGCGGCACATTTCCGTGCTTGATGTGATCAAGGCAAGCGAGGAAGCGCGGCGAAGTGGTTTTCACGGCGAACACTGGCGGCACCCCGAGTCCGTCCTGGTTACCTTGCCCCTCGCAAGGTGAGCCAGGTCGTCGAAGATATTCTGCGCGAGCTTACGATCGAGGACATCGAAGAAAAGGCCTCCAGTCCTGCGGGCCTCTCGCGAGATGTTTCAACGGTGCCAGGGTCGCAGCCTGACGAGCAAACTAAGAGTCACTGAAGCTTGAGCCGGCAGGAAAGCTTTTGTACCCGAGTCGCCAAGGAAACACTTCATCCAGAGTGCGGATCAGTCGGTGTTTGCCCGCAGGCTCGGAAGATTCAGGGACAGCAGTCTGCGCTAGACTAGGGGGAGTGCATGTGTATCTCAATGCTGAGCCGATCGCGCTGCGATTGGCTGATCAGGCGCCCTGAACGACCAGACTCGCGGGCGAATCGGGCGTGTCTCGGATTTTGTTTAGGTTTCCGCAACGAATCGGGCAGCGATGTGCCCAACACAAGAGCGCGCTCCCGGGCTTCTCCCCGAGTTGAGGGTGGGCTGGACCGCCGCATCTGGCCGTCCTCTTGGTCTGCCGAAGGGTGTATACTTTTGCTGTCTGCGGGACGAGTTGTGGGGGCCCTGCTCGTGTTGTTGTGCTTCCAGACTGTAGACACCATCCTCGACCTAATCCCCCTCGCCGCGTAGTGCAATGAAACCGATATCCAGGTGCTACTACGCCCCTGCTATCTGTTCGATTTGTCTGTTCGATTGACCTGGGCAGGAGGTGGGCTATGATCGGCGCTCTTCGGAGGCTCTTGGTTGAGGACGGCGGGCAAGACATCGCTGAATACGCGGTGATACTTGCCGTCATCCTGGTGATCGTTGTGGGTACCATCCGGCTCATTGGTTCTAACGCCAAGAACGCGTTCTCAGCGGCGGCGAGTTCAATCCAGTAGAACTTCCCGCACGAGTGTTGACGAAATGGAACCGAGCATAAAGTAGTAAGCGTGCGCGAGCACGTCGTTGCTCCAATTCCGCAGAGTGTGCCAGCAGGGAACGACGGCTGGCTGGATCTAGACAGACTGGCTTCGGTCGAGGTCACATCATGAAGGTAGGGACTACCCGATCGAATCCGCGCTCTTATAATAGCGGCGGAAACGCGGGGCTGGCGTGCGGCTAAGCCCGGAAGTCAGACGATACCGCTGATTTTCGACAAGCCCCAGAGGCTCAGACGTATTTAGGTTGGTCTTTGAGGATACCGAAGCCACGCGACCAGGAATTGGCTCTAAGATCGTCCCGGGATGCTGGGCACTCTTTCCTACGTGAAGCACGTTCTACGGCCAAAGTGACACTGACTCGCTCGATGTGATCGGGACGGCGAGCGCGATTTCGAACGATGCAAAAAGATTTCCTGCTGTTTGCAACAACCCTGATTGAAGCTCGCGTGCCAGCTGTGGCACCCACTACGTCGGCATTTCCCCCGGTTCTTTTGATCGGGGCGATACGTCGAGTTGTGCACTGACGACCGCAAAGAGGACGTGAAGGCTGGTGCCGATCGCTGGTCCATCATGCTCTCAACACGGCATCGCAGCGCGTGCTCGAGGACCTGAGCCCTGCGGCGGTAGCCTCACTATCATTCTCTCTTCCAGTTCTATCTTGATCATCACAAGGCAGGGCGGTGCTACGCGAAGCCGCTTAAAGATTGGCTAAACACCCTGCGAAAACTTCACTTCGCCCTAAGCAGGAGAACGGGCACGCTGATACTATGCTGGACTCGACTGGCTGTGGCGCCGAGAACTATGTCGGCTACTAGGCGATGACCGTGTGTACTCATGGCAACTAGGTCACAGCCCTTCTGCTGAACCCACTTGATGATTTCCGTGACCGGTTCGCCGTACGCCAGTTCGGCCTCTGTGGGAATGCCCATTGATTGAAACTCCGCTCGGACTTGTGCCAAATACGCAGTGTCTTCGGCAATTTCCGGACTGATCGCGTCCGGGCCATAGGTTCTAGCGGCCCATCCATCGGCCACGTGAAGCAACACCAAATGGCTCTGCGCCAGCTCCGCGAGCTGTTTGACGTGTTCGATAATCGCCCGGTCGGTCGGCGTGCCGTCCAACGTCACCAGAATGGTGTCGTACATGGTTCTTCCGCTTCTGTCGTCCCGGCGTCACCCGCCGACGATGACCTGCCACGCAGCTTTAAGCGAGTCCGGCAAGCCGGAAACGTCCATCGCGGTGATCAGGATAGCACTGGCCCAACCGGCAATCATTAGAAACCAACCGTTCTTCCAAGGCCCCATTCGTTTGCGGGAACTCGTGAAGTGCAGGAGCGGGAACATGGCAAACGGAAGTTGCAGTGCTAGCACCACTTGGCTGAGGGTCAGCAGATCGGTAACGCTGCTGTCGCCTCGCAGGCCGATAATGAAGACCGCCGGCAAGATGGCAAGCGTGCGGGTGATGAGCCGCCGCACCCAGGGCTTGATTCGCCAATGCATGAAGCCTTCCATCACGACTTGCCCAGCGAGCGTGCCCGTGATGGTACTGCTCTGGCCGCTCGCCAGGAGCGCCACCGCAAACAGCGTGCTCGCAACCGCCGTCCCCAACAATGGTGCCAGTGTCAAGTAAGCGACCCGAATCCAATCACTATCGCCGCTGAATTTGACCACCTGACCGCCGGAGAGGGTCACGCTTTCCTTCCCAAAGAACACCATCGCAGCCAGCACCAGAATCGCCGCGTTGACGAAGAAGGCGATGGTCAGGGCCACAACGGAGTCGATGGTATTGAAGCGGATCGCGCGCCGCATGGACGGTGCATCCTTCTGCAGCTTGCGGCTCTGTACGAGGGCTGAATGCAAGTACAGGTTGTGGGGCATCACGGTCGCGCCGATGATACCGATGGCGACGTATAACATCCCTGCTTGACGAAAGGAAGGCGCAACTAGTGCCCGTCCCATTTCCAGAAAGCTAGGTTGGGTCTGCGGAAGAATGAAAAGCTCGATGAAGTAGCACACTCCGATTGTCGCTACCAGCAGCAGGACCACGGCCTCGATGGTGCGCATCCCAAACCGTTGCAGAGCCAACAGTAGTAGCACGTCCAAGCCCGTGATGATGACCGCCCATAGCAGCGGGATATGGAACATCAAGTTGAGGGCTACGGCACTCCCGAGCACTTCCGCCAAGTCACAGGCACAAATTGCCACTTCGCTCATCAGCCAGTTGGGCCAGCGGCTCCACCTGGGATACCAGTCGCGGCAGCATTGGGCGAGATCCTTCCCGGTTACCACGCCCAATCGGGCGGACATTACCTGCATGAAGATGGCCATCAGGCTGGCTAGGCCGACCACCCACAAGAGCCCGTACTTGAACTGGGCGCCGCCTTGCAGGTCCGTCCCCCAGTTGCCGGGGTCCATGTAGCCGACGCTAACGAGAATCGCCGGCCCGACGAATGCCCGCCACTGCTCCCAGAAGCCGGCCTGATGATGCGGCACCTCGACGGAACTGTGCACCCCCTCCAAGGACGGGTGGCTGGGGAGGGCGCCAGCCCCGCTACCATCGGGTGGCATGCGACCATGCTTGGCCGCCCCCTTCCGATCTAGTGCTGAGTCATCCATATCGAACGCCCCCAAATCCATCCAAAACGGTATTCATCGGCGGAAAGACAATCCGGCGAACACGGTGAAGTCGTCCGCCAGACGAGATACCCCGACGTTGATTCCCGCGTGCAACCGCACGTTCTTACTGAGGGCGTGGGTCACGCCGGTGTCGAAGTACGCCAGATGGGTGCGGCTCGTACGCATTGGGGCGATCCCGACGTACTCCACGTACGCGTTCAGCTTCTCCGTGGAAAGTCTGTGCCCGATCGTCACAGAATCAACGAAGTCCACGCCGTACCCGTCGTTCCCTTCGTTGCGGTCCAGGTCGGACTCGGCCATGGTGCCGAGGTCAAACCCGCCCCGCAGTCCCTGCGCGGCCAGTGTGAGGATCAGTCCTTCTTCGACACGGTGGTCGCTCAGGCCGCCTGAGCCGGTCGGGAACCGGACCAAGGGCAGCACGCTAAATGCCGTCCTCCCGCCGTCGTTGCCCCAGAGGTTCAGCTTCGCACGGAGCTCGGCATCCCCGAAGCCTGAATCGCGACGCGAGAGAGAAAGGCCGTACGTCAGGATGTTCTGGTAGGGGTTCAGCACCAACTGGATGCCGAGGTTGTTCAGCAGTCCGACCTTGAGGTTGGCTTGAAGAACAGAGAAGCCGCTTGTCCGCTCCCCATAGTCGTGGTCGCGCGTGTACTCGACGAGACTGAATTCCGCCTGAAAGTGGCCGGCGTCCACGGTGTAGGCGCTTTCGGTCACATCCGGCCGGTCAGTGCTGAGATTCCGCATCAGCGACCGCGGCGTCGGATTGAGCAGCGTGAAGCCCGCTTTGTCGGCTCTCGACGCCGGCTCGGGCTCGGTGACGAGAGGGTTGGAGTGAGCAGAATTGTCTAGCAACAGCGCTAGGGGGCTCGCGGGAGGCGCGTCGTGGCACACATCATCGGGAGCGTTCGAGTCGAGAGACTGACGGCTGTGATCAGTTGCCGCTGCGATGCCGCCACAGTCAGACAGGCCGCAGGCCATGCAGTGCAAGAATAAACAAGGAACAATGATGCTCGGCAAATTTAATTACCTCAGCAGGTTGAGGAGGCAGCGCATTCCTCGCCCTAGATTCAGGCAGAGACAGACCTCACTCCATGTATTTAACGTGAATATACCATAGGAAGTTAACTGAGGTTAATAGAAATATGGCTATCGTGATTTTGCGAGCCAGACTTTGTCTGCCGCAGAACCGCCGAGCTCAACGTTCTTCTTTTCAAACCGCTAAGGAGAGGGTGCCGTCGTAATTCCGGGATCGGACTTTGAGGCGGGTGCCCGGACGGATTCCCTTCTGGTCAAAGAACTCCAATAGCTTGCGATCTCTGTCGTAAACGAACACCTGGTAAACTGGATCCAGCTCTGCTTCGCTCAACAGACACAAGCGCTTTTTTCGCCGTTCCTCGACACTCCTCAACGCGAGGCCGTTTCCGTGGGGGCAGACATCCTCAATTACCCAGCTTCTCGACCAGTCTTGTCTCGAATGACGGAGAAACAGCATGCTCCAAGCGCTCGGCCTCCTCGTGAACCTCATACCATGCCATACCAAAGATCTCGGACAGCATGCGCTCAATCAGATGATGTCGACGGATAGTTCGTTCTGCAACCCGCCTACCTTCAGAAGTGAGCTGAATGCGGCCGTCCTTTTTGAAAGAACCAGGTCATCTTTCTTTAAGCGCTTCAATGCAATAGTTACTGCAGGTGGTGTGACTGAAAGCCAATGAGCGAGCGTGGCGGAGATTACGGTCTGGCCTTCCGCTTGGGCCTCTGAGACAGCCTTCAGATAATCCTCTTTGGAAACAGTAATCATCGTGCAACCTAACTTGGGTGCAGTCTACCACCACGTTCCTTTGGCGCGTCGAAGGATTGAATCCTTTGAGCGTATTGAAAAGTGTTGCCAGAGTGTGGAATCCAACCGAGATACACCAGGTTGAAGTCTTGCGGAGAGTGCTCGAACAATGCAGGCGGCGGAAGCCGAGTTGCGCAGACTAGATGCCGCCTTGAGCCGGGTCGAGCCAGGGACCTGCTCCCCATTCTCCGGGCATTGCGACTGAATTCACTTGAGCAGATCAACGGTCTCGACAGTCTCCAAAGAGTCGTGCTCGGGCCGCCCCTTGAAACAGCTTGCAAAATATACGGTCCTATTGGATATTTAGCACATGTGGATTCTTCGTGACATTGAATGCCTTCACGCATTTCTTTCCGCACGCAGCGGCCTGCCCCTGCTGTGACCGGCGGATCGCAGATTCAAGGACGCTGAATTCCAACTGGTTGATATTGGCAACAGCTTCATTGTTGCGTCCTGGTCGCGTACTGCCTGTCACAATCGCGACTCTAAGCATGTGTATTCTCCTTCTTTCTTTCTTTCTTTAAGGATTCCCCGATGAACGCCTCACTGCTAGCGCCGAGCATCAAGACTCAACGGTCCAGCGCCGAACTGTGAAATGTGCAATGCGCCACCGAGAATCGCAATGTTTTTCATGAACAGTACCATCTGGATTTGCTGCATCATCGGATCTGCAATCGCCCGGAACGCTTTGGGCCCTCGACTGAGCACCCGGCTTGTCTCCTCTCGGCAGCGAGTGCGTCTTGCGATACCTCGATTCGGAACAACTCTATTGCGGATGAGACGTCTGGCTGACTGTTAAGCCTTCACGAATTGTGCATCCAGGGTGATGGTAATGTCGTCCCCCACCAGAATTCCGCCGGTCTCGAGGGCAGCGTTCCACGTCAAACCGAAGTCCTTGCGATTGATCTTGGTGCTCGCCGAGACCCCAATCCGAGTGTTCCCCCAGGGATCCTTGGCAGGCGGC
>Ga0137363_10001148_pt1 | contig 15056 bp, 16 predicted proteins | sample MadtaG_FD_104800 | JGI IMG/M metagenome (GOLD analysis project Ga0137363, IMG submission 104800) | Vadose zone soil microbial communities from Angelo Coast Range Reserve, California, USA - Mad1_115_16 metaG | ecosystem: Environmental > Terrestrial > Soil > Vadose zone | place: USA: California...
CACGCCGCCGAGAAGGGGCTGGAACTGGTCCACCGCATTGCCGGCGACGTGCCGCGCACGCTCGTGGGAGACCCCGGGCGGCTGCGGCAAGTGGTCATCAACCTGGTCGGCAACGCCGTCAAGTTCACGGATGCGGGCGAGGTGCGGGTCGAGGCCAAGGCTTCCGACGGCACCTTCCTGGTCTCGGTGTCGGACACGGGCCCGGGCATCGCTGCCGAGGACCAGGCGCGGATCTTCGAGGAATTCCAGCAGGTCGACACCTCGAACACCAGGAAGAAAGGCGGCACGGGGCTTGGTCTTGCCATCGCGAAGCGCATCCTCGCCCTTCACGGGGGGCGCATCTGGGTCGAGTCCGCGCCAGGCAAGGGCTCGACGTTCCTCTTCACTCTGCCCGTGCGCGTCGAGCGCATGGCGGAGGTGACATGAGCCGGCGCATCCTGCTGATCGAGGACCACGAGGACAACCGACGGATCGTCCACGATCTCCTCACGCCCGCAGGCTACGAGGTGGTCGAGGCGTTGACAGGAGAGGACGGCGTCACGATGGCCGGCACCCACCACCCGGACTTGATCCTCATGGACATACAGCTGCCGGGGCTCGATGGTTACGAGGCCACGCGCCGGATCAAGGCCAACCCCGCGCTCAGCCGGATCCCCATCATCGCCGTCACCTCCTACGCGCTGAGCGGCGACGACGTCAAGGCGCGCGAGGCCGGCTGCGATGCCTACGTCACCAAGCCTTTCAGCCCCCGGGCGCTCCTCGCCAAGATCCGCGAGTTCGTGCCGTGAGGACGCCGCCCCGCATCCTCATCGCGGACGACAACGCGATGAATCTCGACATCCTCCAGACGCGCTTGGCCGTACACGGCTACGACATCCTCACCGCGACTGACGGCGAGGCGGCGCTCGCCCTGGCGCGAGAGCAGCAGCCGGACCTGATCCTGCTGGATGTCATGATGCCCAAGCTGGACGGCTTCGAGGTCTGTCGCCGTCTCCGCGGAGACCCGGCGCTTCCCTTCATGCCGATCATCCTCGTCACGGCGCGCACGGACCCAAAGGACGTCGTTGCCGGGCTCGAGGCGGGCGGCGACGAGTACCTGACCAAGCCCGTGGACCAGGCGGCCCTCGTGGCGCGGGTCAAGTCCATGCTGAGGCTCAAGGCGCTCCACGACACGGTGCAGGAGCAGGCGGTGCTTCTCGAGGGACGCGTTCGCGACCAGGTCGGACAGCTCGAGCGGCTCAAGCGCTTCTTCTCGCCGCAGCTGGCCGAGGCCATCGTCGCCGGCGGCGCCGACGATCCGCTCCAGAGCCACCGGAGGCAGGTCACGGTCGTCTTCCTCGACCTCCGCGGCTTCACGGCGTTTGCCGAGACGGCCGAGCCCGAGGAGCTCATGGGCGTTCTGCGCGAGTATCACGCCGAGATGGGCAAGCTCATCCTCGAGCACGAAGGCACGCTCGAGCGCTTCACCGGCGACGGGATGATGATCTTCTTCAACGATCCCGTGCTGGTGCCGAATCCGGCCGAGCGCGCGATCCGGATGGCAGTGGCCATGCGCGAGCGGGTCAACGATCTGAGCGCCGGGTGGCGCAAACTGGGCTACGACCTGGCGCTAGGCGTGGGGATCGCCGAAGGCTACGCGACCCTCGGGGCCATCGGCTTCGAGGGGCGATGGGACTACGGCGCCATCGGCACCGTCACCAACCTGGCCGCGCGGCTCTGCAACGAGGCCAAGGGCGGCCAGGTCCTCGTCACCTCGCGCGTGGCAGGGGCCGTCGAAGACCTCGTCGACTGCGAGGAGGTCGGCGCGCTCGCGCTCAAGGGTCTGCTCAGGCCCGTCCCGACCTTCAGCGTGGTCGGTCTGAAGCCCTCCGCCTGACCGATTCGCAAGGCTCAAAGACGGCAGCGGCTAGAATATGGCGCGCAGGCGGTGGTTCGAGCGCTTCTTCGACGCCGATTACGTCGCCCTGCTCCGCGACACGAGCCCCCATAGCAGGACCCGCCGCGAAGTCGATTTTGTCGTGCGGACCCTCCGACTCCCCGCTGGAGCGCGAATCCTGGATGTGCCCTGTGGCTACGGCCGTCACTCGGTAGCGCTCGCGCGTCGGGGCTTCCGCGTCGTCGGTGTCGATCTCTCGCGCGCCATGATCGCCGAGGCGCGGCGCCTGTGGACAGAGGGTCCCCGCCTGCGCTTCATCCAGAAAGACATGCGGCGTCTGAGAGCCGCTGGTGAGTTCGATGCCGTGATCAACATGTACACGAGCTTCGGCTACTTCTCGGCTCGGGAAAATGCGGCCGTCCTGAGGCGGCTCACGCGCGCGCTTCGCCCGGGCGGCCTGATCGTCATCGATCACCGCGATCCCGGCCACGACGCGCGGCTGCCCCAGCGGCTATGGTACCCGGCCGGGCCGCACCGGTACGTCCTCGAGGATCGCCGCTTCGACCGGCGCACGAACGTGACCCGCAGCAACTGGCTCATCGTCCCGGCAGGACGACGAGGCGCCATACGGAAGACGACCCGATTCCAGGAGTACTCGCTTCCGCAGTGGCGGCGAATGTTCCGCCAGGTCGGCTTGAAGTTCGTGAAAGCCTACTCAGGCTATGACGGCCGGACCTACCGCGCGATCTCGAAGCGGCGCCTCATCGTGGTGGGCGCGCGCCGGCAATGAGGTTGCGGTACCACCCGCCCGACAGCACGAAGCGCGGAAACGTCACCCATTGCTCGACGAAGAAGCGGCTGACGAAATCCGCCGGGCCGTCGAAGGGCACTGGCGTCTCGGGCTCGAGCCGGTGACCGCGCCCCTGCGCCGCGAGAGCCCCGACCATGCAGATGGCGCCAACGACAGCCGCGGCGACTGACACCGTGATCGCCGCGCACAGCAGGATGAGCGTGCCGACGAGGAAGAACGGCACTGTGACGATGTGGAGCAGGAGGTTGAGGCGGTTCTGGTGCTTGGCTGCGTAGTCGCTCCACTGCCACCCGAGCAGATGCTGTCGCATCATGCCGTGCCTCCCGCCGCCGGGTCGTCCGGCTTGAAGATCTCGCGTCCCTTGGCGAGAATCTGGTAGATCACGGCGACGCGGAAGAGGACGAGGAGGATCCCGCGGCCGCCTCCCTGCAGGTCGACCGGACACTTCCACCCAAGCGCGGTCGTGATGCCGAGCCCCGGGATCAGATCGAAGAAGTGCCACATGTACGAATCCGTGAGGGCATAGAGAAGGTCCTCCGGCTTCCCGGGCGCCAGATACCGGACAGCGCCCAGGCCCATCAGCACGTCCGACGCGCCGGCGAAGATGTAGACCCACACCACCGCGCCCCCCAGCAGGAAGCCCGCTGCCGGCAGCGGCAGGACCTTGCCATCGGGGTTCCGGAGGTCCTCCTTGCCGACCAGGCCGAAGAGCCATGCCCACGCGCCTCCCGCCACGAGGGCAAAGGCCAGGGCCGGCCAGCGAAGCCCCCAGCCCAGGAGCTTCTCGAGCCCCGTCCGGACCATGACCGCCAGCAGCGAGACGATCAGGAAAATCGCGCAGAATCCGGCGACGTTGAGGAACACGTCGCGGACCGCAGCCTTCCACGGCGTCCAGCCCGAGAGGAAGTTGCCGACCTCACGCGCGAACCTCTCCGGCTGCTCGATGGGCGGGCAGTGCGCGCATCCGGGGATCTCGACGAGACGGGCCTGCGGAATGCCCGCTGCGAGCTCGCGAGCGAGGGCGGGCGGCGTCGTGATGTCGAGCTTTCCCACGACGACCAGCGTCTCGTTCTTGATCGAGCCCAGCACCGGGCGGAGATCGAGACCGACCAGGGCGCGGCACGCCGTGGCGAAATACTCCGGGCGCACGCGCACCAGCGTGTCGCTCCGGGCGGCGACGAGATCCGGTCGCTCGGCGATGAAGCGAGCAGTGAACATCCGGCCAAGGGCGGTGTCCACGACCGCGCCCATCCCGTTTTCCGAGGCCCGCTCCGCCATGGCCCGGAGCGGCGCCTTCGCCCGCTCCGGGAATGCGGCCGCGGTGTCGACCAGGACCAGCCGCGAGAAGAGCTGCCCGTGGCGCGCGGCGAGAGCGATAGCGACAGAGCCACCGAAGGACATGCCCAGGACGTCGGTAGTCTCGGGCTTGAGGCCGAGCGCGGGAAAGAGAAGCGCGACGCGGTCGGCGTAGTCCTCGATGGCGGGGCCCGCGGGGTCGGACTCGCCGAAGCCCGGGAGGTTGACCAGGGTCAGCCGCCGGTCAAGTCCCAGCTTGCGAGCCACGGAACCGAATACCGTGCGGTCGGTGAGGAGCGAGTGAAAGAGCACCAGGTCGCGCCCCTTCCCCACCTGGACGACATCGAGCCCGGCGCCGCCGACGGTCAGAATGGACATGCGGCCCTCAGCAGTAGCGGCAGGGCGGGAACTCGCGAGAGTAGACCGGCTGCTTCAGGAACTCCTCGGGGTTGTACTTCCAGAACTGGCTGACGGCCGGGTACGTGAAGATGACGGTGTTCTGAAGCTTGCCCCCCACGCGCTCGACCTTCCGGATGTAAATGTTCTGCGTGGGGTTGCCGTAGGGATCCATCTTGATCGGCCCGCGGGGCGCGTCGGTGATGGCGACGGCGCGGAGCGCGGCCATGAAGGCGGCTCTGTCCTCGACGCGCCCGCCGACGGCCTTGGCCGCTTCGGACACGACGCGGGCGCCCGTGTAGCAGTTCTCCGAGTAGAAGGACGGCAGGCGGTTGTACTTCTTCTCGAAGGCCTCGCGGAATTTTCGGTTGGCCGGCGTGTCGAGGGCCGCCGAGTAGTGGTGGGCGCTGATCACGCCGATGGACTCGTCGCCCAGCTGGGGCAGCACGTGCTCGTCGCTGTAGGTGCCGCCGGCGATCAGCGGGACCTTGAGCCCGCTGGCGGCCCACTGCTTGGCGAACAGCAGCGTCCACCGCCCCAGCGCCAGCACGAACACGGCGTCGGCGTCCTTGCGGATCTGGCCGATGTAGGGCGCGTAGTCCTGCACGTTGAGCGGCACCCAGATCTTCTGGATGATCTGTCCGCCGTTGTCCTCGAAGGTCTTCTGGAAACCGCCGGCGATCTCCCAGCCGAAGGCGTAGTCGAGCGAGACGATGGCGATCTTCTTGTAGCTGAGGGTCTTCGCGGCGTATTCCCCGAACGGATGCATGTTGCCGCCGGCCGAGAAGCCCGTGCGGATGAGCCACTTGGGGCGCTTGCGCTGGGTGAGATCGTCCGCGGAGTTGATCGGGTAGATGGTGGGGATGCCCTGCGCCTCGATGTACGGCACCAGCGCGTAGGCCACGTTCGACAGGATCACCCCCGCCAGCATGTTGACGTGATCGGACTCGACGAGCTTGCGCGCCTTGGCGAGCGTGGTGGCCGGGAGGCCCTCGTTGTCCTCGAGGATGACCTCGAGCTTGCGCCCGGCGATCTGCCAGCCGGCCTCCTCCCAGAAGAGCTCGCAGCCGCTGTACATATCCTTGCCGGCCTGGGCGATGGCGCCGGAGAGTGGCGCGAGGAAGCCGATCTTCACGGGGCCCTGGACGGCCGCCTGCGCGGAGGCCTCGCCGGCCAGCCCGAGCGAGAGCAGGAACGAGAAGATCGCGAGCAGCAGACGCATGCGCTTCCTCCGTACTGGGGTCAGGTCTCACAAAACGACATCTGAGTGGATATCACAACTCTGCGCGCTGGCGAATGTCGTTTTGTGAGACCTGACCCCTTCAGCGGAGGATCAGCAGGGCCGCGATGGCCGCGAGGCCGCCGACCATGGAGAGCATGAAGCCGATCCCGCCCAGGCGGTACCACAGGCGAATGCGGCGCTCCTCTGGGTCGGTCAAGTGGACGTGGAGCGCGGAGGGCGAGAGCCACCACCTGCGCGGCACCGGGATCTTCGCCGACACGATCCGGTACAGGACCACGTGGTACCAGAAGCCCGTCGGCACGCCCACGATCAGCCCGAGAAACAGCACTCCGATGGCGCCCACGATCAGCACGGGAGCGGTCAAGAGCGCGGCGAGGAGAATGACGAGCCCGACCGCCCCGATGGCCGCCAGCACCAGCGTGGCTTCGAGCATCGCTCACTTCACGCATTCGAGGAAGGTGATCGGCGAATGGTCGAGGAATGCGCGCCAGAAACCGCGTTCGAATTGAGACTCGCCCTCCGGCGAGAGTCGGGGCGCATGCCAGCGGACCTCCCGGAACCCGGCCGCCCGGAGCGCCTCCTCGTGCGTCGACGGCTCGAGATGATAGTTCTCGATCGAGAAAGGCCCGTCGTCGAGGTAGAACGTCCACGTGATCGGCGTGCCCTCCCGCCACTCGCCGGCGGCGGTGGTCTCGAACCCGTAGGGCCGGTACGACGGCGCGGACCGAAAGTCGAGGGCGGCGCTCTGGTTCACCGTGACGAAGCGCCCGCCGGTCTCGAGGCAGCGCGCGAGGCCCCGGCACATGGCGCCGAGCTCCGCGGCATCCCGGGCGTAGTTGAGCAGATAGGCGGCGACGGCCGTGTCGCACGGCGCCGGCAGGCGGAGATCCCTCGCGTCGCCCACCTCGTACTCGATGCCGAGCGCGTGCTCCGCCTCCTGCCCGCGGGCCAGGTCGATCATCCGTTGCGAAAGATCGATGCCGCGAACCGCGGCCGCCCCCAGCGCGCGAAGGCGCCGCGTGTAGTAGCCGTCGCCGCAGGCCACGTCCACCAGGCTCTTGCCCGACAGGTCTCCCAGGAGACCCAGCAGCGTGTAGGCCTCGATGTGGGCGCGCCACGGCTGAAGCTTGGCGCGCTTGTACTGCTCCGCGATGGGATCGTAGTCGGTAGTCATGAGCCGGACGGCAGCCCGCCGCGGCGGGCGTTACCGGCGGCGGGCGACGAGGCTCAGCACCGCCACGAAGAGAGCCGCGCCGATGATCGACCAGACAACGGGAAAGTGCTCGCCGCCGATGGTGATGACGAAGAGCTCAGGCAGCCGCAGCGCACGAGACAGCCACATCCCGACGAGCGCGCCGATGAAACCGAGCGCGATCGACACGAGGCAGCCGCCGGCGCTGTAGCCCGCGATCGCCTGGCCGATCGAGCCGCAGATGCCCGCGACCAGCAGGAGGACCAGGAAGCCCATCAGCGTCATGGCGCATAAGGTACCAGCCCTCGTGAGCCCTTGACAACCGGGTCGGCCGGCGGTCTGTTAAGGGTGACGGCAGCCGTGGCGCCAGCTCGCTGTCGTGGCAGAAACCGTCGAGGAGGTCGAGATGGAAGACACGCCACCCGGCTCACAGGGCGTGCCACCGGGACTGTTGCTCTCCTGATGGCGCGCAAGGCGGCAGCAGTCGCCATACCCTAAGATTCCGGCTTTTGCCGGAACATGCCCGGGACCATATTGCCCGGCGCCTCAACAGAGAAGCCCGGAGGCGGGTTACCGGTCCCGCTTCCGGGCTTCACCTTTTCCGCGATCGAGTCAGATCAGGAGGCGGTATCGGTGCGCGGCACCGTCATCACGGCCGGGGCGGGCGCGGCGCGACCGGCGCCCGTGACCAGGCGGAGGAAGCCGGGCGACAGCCGCGGATCGAGCGTGTCGCGGATGCCATCGCCGAGAAGATTGAACGCGAGCACCGTAACCGTGATGGCCAGCCCCGGAAAAAAGACGAGCCACCACGACGGGACGAGGCCCGTGATCGAATCCGCGAGCATATTGCCCCAGGTGGCGGTCGGCGGGGGCACACCCACGCCGAGGAAGCCCAGCGCCGCCTCGATGACGATGGCCACGCCCAGGTGCGTCGTCGCGAGCACGAGGTACGGTGCCACGCACTGGGGCAGGACGTGCAGCCGCATGATCCGGAACGCCGAGGCCCCGGTGGCGCGCCCTGCTTCGACGTAGGCCATCTCGCGCACGCTGATCGCGACAGAGCGGATGACCCGCCCGCCGAACGGGAGGCGCGTGATCGCGATGGCGACGATCACGGCGGGCAACCCTGTGCCCATGGCCATGGAGATGGCGAGGGCGAGGATTAGGTCGGGAAAGGCCTGGAGAATCTCCATGATGCGCTGGCTTGCCAAATCGAAGCGGCCGCCGAGGTAGCCGCAGGCCACGCCCCACAGCGAGCCGACCGTGGTCCCAAGCAGGACGGCCGCGAAGGCGACGAAGAGCGACGTGCGGGCCCCGTAGATGACGCGCGAGAGCGTGTCCCGTCCCACCTGGTCCGTCCCGAAAAACGCCTGCGCGTCAGGAGGCTTGTTCATCCGGCGGAAATTCGTCTTGAGCGGGTCCGCCGGCGCGATCCACGGCGCCGCGATCGCCATCGCGATGATGAGCACGCCGACGAGACCGCCTGCGGCGGAGAGCGGATTGCGCCAGGCGAAGCGCGCAAGCTCGCCCAGTACGGACCGCTGGTCCGGATCAGGCATAGCGGATACGGGGATCGAGCCAGGCATAGCTCAGGTCGACCAGGAGATTCACCATCACGAAGATTACGGCGTAGAGGAGCACGAGGTTCTGCACCACGATGATGTCGCGCTCGACCAGCGCCGTCACGAGAGCGCGACCCAGCCCCGGGACACCAAAGGCCTGCTCGACCGCGACCGAGCCCCCGAGCACGAAGCCCAGGAGCACGCCCGAGATCGTGATGACGGGCAGGAGCGCGTTCGGCAAGGCGTGGTTCAGGATCACGTTCCGCTCCAGCGCGCCCTTGGCGCGGGCCGTCCGCACGTAGTCCTCGTGGATGACCTCGAGGAGGCACGAGCGGGACATTCGCGCGATATAGGCGCCCTGGGCCAGGCCCAGGACGATCGCGGGCCCGATGACGATCTGGAGGTTCTGCCAGGGCGAATCCCAGAGCTGGACGATGATGATGGGCGCCTTGTACCCGAACCAGAAGAGCAGCGCGAGCACGATGAGCATCCCGAGCCAAAAGCCGGGAATGGCGATGAAGAGGATGGCCCCCGAGCGGGCCACGTTGTCGACAAGGCTGTTGGGCTTGACCGCGCTGAGGATACCCACGGGGAGGCCGACGAGCCAGGACACGACGAGCGCCAGCAGGCCGATCTCGGCGCTGATCGGCCCGCGGCGGAGAATGAGCTCGGCCACTGTGTCGCCGCGGAAGAACGACTTGCCGAGCTGGCCCGAGGCGATGTCCCGGAGCCAGTGCACGTACTGGACGGGAAGCGGGTCGGACAGGCCGAGGTCGTGCATGATCCGGACGCGGTCAGCCGGCATCATCTTCGCGATGCCTTCCACCCCGAGAATGGCCACCAGCGGATCCCCGGGGAGGACGCGCAGCACGACGAAGATGATCAGCGACACCCCGACAAGCGTCGTCAGGGCGAACAGCGCCCGCCGGGCGAGATACTTGCTCATGCGCGGGGACCGTTACCTCCGCACGGTGGCCGAGCGCGCGGCGATGACGGCTAGCTCGCCAGCCAGACGTTGTCCCAGCGGCACACGTCGTAGATCCCGAAGTAGGTGGACGGGTTCTGCCCCTTCACCTTGTTGTAGTAGGCGTCGTAGATCTGCTCGTACGCGATCGGGATGAGCGGCGGGTCCTGCTCCAGGATGTCCTCTGCCTTGCGCACCATGGCCTTGCGCTTCGTGTCGTCGAGCTCGCGCTCGATCTGCTTGGCGAGCGAGTGGAACTGCTCGTTGGACCAGCCGGCGTAGTTCTGCGGACCGTTCTGCCCGTACCAGGCGGTGAAGTAGTCGGACGGGTCCATGAGGCTCGACACGATGGCGCTGATCGCGAGGTCGAAGTTGCCGGCCGCCGCCTCGTCGAACCACACGGAGGTCTGCACCGTACGCAGGTTGCACTCGACGTTGATGTGCTCCTTGAGCATGGCCTGGATGGCTACGGCCCAGAGCTTGAACGTCTGGATGTCGCGCACGACGAAGTCGAGTCCCTTGATGCCCTGTCCGTAGCCCGCCTCCTTCATGAGCCGGCGCGCCTCCTGCACCGCGGGCTTGACGTCCGTCTGGTAGCCCAGGCGCTTTACGAGCTCTGCTTTCGGCGTCGACATCTCGTGGAAGGGGTAGACGAAGCCGCCGATCTGCATGGGCGCGGTGTCCTTCACGACCTCGACCAGCGTGGGACGGTCCATGGCGAGGTGAATGGCTCGGCGTACCCGGACGTCGCCGAACGGCTTTTTCTTCTGGTTCATCCAAAACGCCTGGATGACGCTCTGGTTGAAGGCGGCGGCGGTGACGTTCGGCATCTCCTTGGCCTTGCGCCAGGAGACCGGATCCATGAGCCGGGCGTAGTCGATCTTGCCTGCGAGAAAGGACGAACCCAGCTCCGGCGAGAACGGGAACATGTGGTAGATCTCGAGCTTGTCGAGCAGCGGGAGCCCCTTGTTCCAGTAGTTGGGGTTCTTGTCCATGATCCAGATCTCTTTGTCCCTCCGCGACACGTGCTTGTACGGTCCCGTGCCCGGGAAGTTCATGACCTGGCGCAGATTGCCCTGGTTGTCCTCGAGGGTCTTTTTCCTGACGATAATGTTCCACCCGCTGGCGAAGGAGCCCAGCATGAAAGCCTTCGGCCGCGCCTCGGTCAGCCTGAACTCGATCTTGTGAGGATCGACGACCACGATCTCGCCCACCGTTGTGAAGAGCGACGAGCGCGGGATGACCACGCCCTTCGGCGGTCGGACGATGCGCTCGTAGGTCGCCCTGACGTCCTCGGCGGTGAAGTCGGCGCCGTCGTGGAACTTCACGCCCTTGCGGAGGTGGAACGTGTACTTCTTCCCGTCGGGAGAAATGTCCCACTTCCAGGCGAGGTCCGGGATGATAGTCTGCCCATCCTTCGGATCGCGCCTGATGAGGCAGTCGTACATCGGCGACTGCGGTCCGATATTGGCGACGGTGCCGGACTGGTGCACGTCGAAATGGGCGGGAGCGTTGTGCACCGCGTAGCGGAGTGTCCCGCCGCGCTTGGCCGCGGGGTCAGGGCGGACGGGCGACGGCGTCTCCTGAGCCAGGGCCCGCCGGCGGAGGACTGCGGGGCCGAGGGCGGCTCCTCCAACCACACCGGCGGCGCGGAGAAAGGTCCGGCGGCTGACGGTGCCGCGACGAGGACGGGACTCGGGCTGCTCTGCCATGGTGATGCCTCCTGTGGGTTCGGCCCGAGCACCGATGCGCGGGGTGACGGAACCATACACGAGGCCTCGCGGAGAGACAAGGCGCAACCCGCCATGGGGCAGGCCCACTCCGCGCTGCGGGACGTCAGGCCGTCTGGAGCCCCACGAGCGCGCGAACGCGCGGCTTTACGGCCTGCCAGGCCCGGCCCATGTAGACACACAGGACGATCAACGCGACGTTCGCGACCCAGTACAGGAGCCAGTTGTTGAGCCGGAGGCCGAGCGCCCGGTGAATGATCGTCTCCTCGATGATCTGGTGGGCGAAGTACAGCACGAGCGCGGTCTGGCCCAGCGTGACCAGCCACGGCAGGCGCCACTGCCGCACCTCCATGAGCCAGTAGCAGAGGGCGAGGAGCCACGCGACGCCCGTGATGATCAGGAAGGTCGTGACGCCCCGCGGCGTCCAGTAGTGGTTCAGCCCGAAGTCTCGCGGGAAGCCGAAGCGCGGCACGGTCGGTAACCAGAACTCCCAGATATCGTAGGCAACCATGAACACCAGGCCGATGACGGCGGCCGTCGCGAAGTAGCGAGCCTCCGCGGCCGGGCCGCGCGCGCGCGCGTCGAGCCACACCCAGGACAGCACGAGGCCGATGAGCGCGGGGGCGATCCACGGCCAGAGCGGGAAATCTCCGAACGTCATGGTGCAGACGACGGGATGCGCGGCGCACCAGCGGGCGAGGGCCGGGCGCGACCACCCGAAGGACAGGTAGATGAGCACGGCGGCGGCCAACATGGCCCAGCGCGCAGAGCGCCGGCGCAGCATCGGCACGAGCGGGCCCAGCAGGATGATGCAGATGCCTATCGTTTGAAGCACGCCGCCGTGCCAGAGCTTCTCCTCGGGCGGCACGGGCGGCCGGGGCAGCATGATCAGGTTGAGGAGGTATCCGGACGCAACGATGCCGATTCCGCGACGGAAGTAACGGCGGAAATCGCCGACGAGTCCTTCGGAGCGGCCGCTGCGGTGGTACGAGATCGGCAGGCAGAAGCCCACGAGGAAGAGAAAGATCGCGGCCGGCAGGATGAGGCTGCCGTAGACCAGGTGGTAGCGCGGCCAGCCCATGATGACGTCCAGCCAGTCGCGCGAGGTGTGGTTGACCACCATCAGGATGAGCGCGACGCCACGGAGGCCGTCGAGGAACTGGAGCCGGCTTGAAGACGCCGCCGCGCCGCCCATCTCTTACTGGATCGGGCCGCGCCCCTCGATGAAGGTGTAGTCCCAGACGCTGACACGGTACGACGCGGCCGCCACCATCTTGTCGATCTCGAAGTACACGTCGGTGAATCCGGGGACGCCTCCCGGAACGAAACCGATGCGCTGGCCTATCACCTTGCCCGATGAGTCCATCGCCATGCCGAGGACGCGGAAGCGCGAGGCGAACTGTCCATACTGGCTGGTGACCTTGCCGTACACAATCGAGGATCCGTCCCGCGCGGGCTCCACCTTCCACTCGAGCGCGAACTTGCTCTGCCAGCCGGGTACGAGCGAGTCGAACTCCGTGGCGCTCGTCAGCGGATTGCTGGTGGTCGCGCACGCCGAGACCAGCAGGCAGATGGCTCCGAGGCGCAGCCAGGCTATCATCGGTTTCCGGTTGGATGTCCGCGCGATTTTCATGGATGCCCCCCTCTTCCTCTTCGTCGCCATCATCGTGCCAGACCGGCTCTCAAGCGTCAAACTCGGTCCGGAGCCTTCAGGTTCCCTGGCTCACTGCGACCGGCCGCGGCCCGCGACGTCCCAGACGGCCTCGACCTGCCGGCCGCGCATGGCGTAGATCCGATCGTAGAGGTTGATGGTCGGGTCGCAGTGGGGCGGGAAGAACTCGATGAGCTGGCCCAAGACCGGGAGCCGCCCCTCTTCCGAGACCATCAGACGGCCGTGCTCGTCCCCTGCCCACGAATACGTCACGCCCGGGCACTCGACGGCCTCGGGCACGAAGGGCTTGTCGGTGGAGAACGCCTTGAGCCCGCCGTCCACCATGGCCATCTCCCGGGTCGGCACGCTGACCACCGTCGTTAGCACCGTCAGCGCCATCTCGAAGTCGTCGTAGTCGCCGCCGCCCTTGCCGCCGATCCGCCGGTAGTCGAGGTCCATGACGCAATACGAGCCCGACTGCAGCTCGGTCAGCCCCTTGAGGTCGCAGTCGATGTTGAAGGTGCCCGAGGATCCGCCACTGACGATCTCGACCGGCAGCCCGTTCTTCTCGAAAAGGTCACGCGTCTTCATCAGGCGGTTCATCCACCGGTGCGAGGTCTTGCGCCGGTTGGCGTAGCCCGGCACGTGCGCGCAGTGCCCGGCATAGCCCTGGAGCCCCCGCAGGTTGAGCGCGGTTTCGAGCGTGACCATGCGCGCGACGTGGACGGCGGGCTCTCCGGGCTGCGCGCCCGTCCGCCGGCCGCCGACGTCCACGTCGACGAGGACGTTGAGCACCTTGCCCGCGCGCTCCATCGCCTGCCCCAGCTCGCGCACGTTCGCCGGGTTGTCCACGACGACGAGCGTCTCGGGCGCCTGCTCCAGCACGCCGAGGAGCCGCCCGATCTTCTCAGGCCCGACGACCTCCGTCGTGATCAGCATGTTGCGGATGCCGGAGGCCGCCATCACTTCCGCCTCGCCCACCTTGGCGCAGCAGATCCCGACGGCGCCCGCGGCGATCTGGCGCCGCGCGATCTCCGGGCACTTGTGCGTCTTGGAATGCGGCCGGAGCTTCTTGCCGACGCTCTTGACGTGGGCCGCCATCTTCGCGATGTTGCGCTCGAAGCGGTCGAGGTCCAGGAGGAGCGCGGGCGTCGGGATTTCGTCTCGCGTCATGGCGTGGCGAGCATACCACGGCCATTGTATCATCGCGCGCATGACGACACCCACGCTCACGTATCCCGGTGTGGTGGACTGGTCCGGAGAAAATCCGGGCATGTATCTCAAGGAGAAGGCCGACGGGCCGTTCGTCACGCTCGTCTCCTTCTTCCGCGTCGTTGCCTCGCCGCACGGGCGCGGCCACGCGCTCGTGCTCCTCGAGGCCCCGCTGCTCGACCGCAGCCTGCCCGAGGCGCTCAACGTGTGCGTCACGGACAACGACGCGCTCGCGCGCTACCTCGTCGACGGATTCGTCACCCACTTCGGCGCCTTCAAGGGAGCCGTGGCCCTGCAGCACATGGACTACGTGCCGCTCGAGGGCGTCGCCGTGTCGGGCGACACGCGCTCGTCCGTCGTCGAGTGGGTCAAAGGCGGAGACGTCGAGGCGGCCCTCTCCTGGGAGGATCTCGGCGAGCCTTTCGTCGTCCAGCTGCCCAAGGAGCAGTCGGCCACCGGACAGCACGCGCTCCTGAGCGTCTTCACCGACGCCCGGCGCGTCACGGCCACTGTCAATGGCCGCACCCTCAAGGGCCAACCCGTTGAGCGCACGTTCGCCGGCAGACAGAGCAGCACGGCGTTCCTCGCGTTCTCGGAGACCTGGATCAGGCTGTAGCGGAGCGCGCCCGACCCTGGCTCATGCGCCGCTAGTCGAAGCTGACTTCGTCGGAGAGCTCGTTCTTGTCGCCGGGACGGCGCGGAAAATGGTGGCCGAGCGCCCGGCCCACTTCCGCGAGCGCATGCTCGAGGCCGTCGCGCGGTCCCTGCTGCCTCATGCGCTCGAGAACGCCGGCGACCAGCCCCTGCCAGTACTCTTCGCCCACCCTTTCGTGAATGCCCTTGTCGCCGACGATCGCGAGCTTCCTGTCGGTCACGGAGATGTAGACGAGGACGCCGTTGCGGTGGGCGGTCTTGTGCATGCCCAGCCTCTCGAAAATCTTGATGGCGCGCTGGAGCGCATCGCCCGGGCTCGCGTGGTCGAGATGCACGCGGATCTCCGCCGAGGTGTGCCGCTCCGCCTCCGCGACGGCGCGCATGACGGCCTCGAGGTCGTCGTCGGAGAGAAATGCGCGGACCCATTTCGGATGCCGGGGCATCACCAGTCTCCGCTCGAGCCGCCGCC
>Ga0137363_10001166_pt1 | contig 14964 bp, 9 predicted proteins | sample MadtaG_FD_104800 | JGI IMG/M metagenome (GOLD analysis project Ga0137363, IMG submission 104800) | Vadose zone soil microbial communities from Angelo Coast Range Reserve, California, USA - Mad1_115_16 metaG | ecosystem: Environmental > Terrestrial > Soil > Vadose zone | place: USA: California...
CATTCGGCGCATAAGCTTTGGCAAAACCATTTCGTGTGTTGGTCACGGTGAATGTCCCGTCCGATTGCGCCGCCACCTTGATCCAATAGGCCGGTCCATTGTGGGCCGGCGGCGGCGGCACGTTGGGTCCGGGCTGAGGCGCCGCAATCGGCGCCACCGGCATTGCGGCGGACGGCTCGTCGAGCGGATTGGCGATGAACATCCCCGGCACAGTGTATTCCTGGCCGCTCAGCTGGGAGAAGTGCATCTGCCACAAGTCTTCCAGGCCGGGCGAGGTGTGCAGCACCTGCATCGAGTCGGGCTCACCGCCCTTGCGCGTGCCGTTGTTCATGATGCCAACGCGGGGATGGGTGGCGTGAATCATGACCTCCGCATTCGAGGTGTTCTGCCCATGATGCAGCCCCAGGAACAGGTCGATGGCGCCGATGCGGTTGTTCGGGCACATCAGCTCGAATTCCTTGTTCTTGGTCAGATCGCCCAGATGGATGGTGCGGAATTTTCCAAACGTGACGTAGACACCGACTGACATCGGGTCCTCGGCGTTGTTCGGTCCGGGCTTGAAGCTCGCGCAATAGGGGTTGGGAGCGCCAGCACCGGGCAATGCCGTCTTGATGGTCTCGCCGCCGGACGCGACCACTTGCACATCGAGGCCGGCGACCGCAATCTTGTCGCCTGGTTTGGCGACCGTATGCTTGGCGTTCGCGTAGAGCTGGGGATAGACGTTCGCCAGGAACTCATCGACCGCGGGCGCCGGCTGGACGTTTGGTCCATGGTCGATGAAATGCCGGATCGGGATCCGCTTTGCGAGCTCCGCTAAGCCGCCATAGTGATCGCCGTGCCAGTGGGTGATGATCAAATTGTCGATCTGGGTCAACCGGGCATCCTTCGCGGCCGCCATGATACGCTCGGAGTCTCGAATCGCCGCATCCGGCGCGACATTGCCGGTATCGATCAACAGCGACTCGCCGGAGGGCGCGACCAGGAGCGTGGCGTTGCCGCCTTCAACGTCGATGACATAAATGTCCAAGGTCGCGCGTGTCTGTGCTGTGGCGCTGTCTCGCGCCCCTTGGGTAAGCAGCGCCAACCCTGCGACGGTCGTAAGCCATAAGATCTTGCGCATGGAGCCCCCCTTATGACCGCGCGGTGATGCGATCCGCGCCCCGCCGCTTGCGTCCAACATGTCCCGGATTTGCCCTCGTGGACAAATCAATTGTACCAGTCCGCGCGGGTTCTCGAAAGTCGACGGTCATTGCCATCGTCCAAGATCGTCAAGGTGCACGGCATGTGACTGTCACCGTAAAGGAGAGTCGTCAGCGTCCAATTTAGCGCCTGATTGCCCCCGGCCGCACCTGAGTCTTTGGGCAAGGATGAGCGACGTTTGTGGCGCCCGCTCACGCGAAGGTCACCGCGCGTTCCGCGCCCAGGAGGGAAGTTCTTTCCTCTGGGCCGATCATGAAGTCCAAAGCTCCGGATCTTCCTGGCTCAGAGGCGTGCCACATTATAGGTCAGCGACCGCGTCAGGCCCCGCCACAGGTGCTGCCAGGATCATCAGCGGCACCAGTAGATTAGGAGAACATCGCGTTGTGTACGCTCCCATCGCGGGCCACCTTCCAGGGCTGCATGCAATTGGTATGAATGGAGCGCTGGGGTTTTTTCGAGTCCTCTTCGCTGATGCCCCAGTTTTTAAACAACTCCGCGCACGACGGCGGAACTTCACCTAGCTCGTCGGTGCAACGAGACATGAGCACCGTCTCTTCTCCGTTCCAGGCCCAGTCAAAGTTAAACCTTGTATGCGCCTTCGTATGCACCGGCGTCTGAAGCTTCGCTTCCTTCCAAGTCTTGCCGCCGTCTGTGGTGATATCGACCTTCTTCACCACGCCCCCACCGGACCAGGCCAAGCCGGTAATCTGGACATATCCTCGGCCGGGTATATTCAGTCCGGCTGAAGGCCGCGTAATCACGGATTTCGGCCCGAACTGGTAATGGTACCAGCGCGATTTGCCGCCCAGATCGGCTCTCGCGATGGAGTGATTCATGGCTTCATTCCAAGCGTGGTAGGGCTGGTCCACCACCTTGATATGTCTCAGGTACTTCACGCTGAACGGTGCCTCCCAGCCGGGAACGAGCAGCCGGATCGGGTAACCCTGCTCAACACGCAGCGGCTCGCCATTTTGGCCATAGGCCACGAGAACGTCCTCCATGGCCTTCGCGAGCGGAAGGGTGTGACTAAACTTGCCGGGGTCCGCCCCTTCCGAGACCAGCCAGGTGCCCTCTTTTTGCACGCCGACCTCGTTCAGCAACACGGCAAGCGGCACGCCGGTCCATTCGCTGCAACTGGTCATCCCGTGAATAAACTGGACCGGCAGCCCCATGTTGGGATTGCCTGCATTATGGATCATGGGAGAGCTGTTTCCATGGCACTCCAGGAAATGAATCCGGGATACGGAAGGCAGGCGCTTCAGATCCTCCATGCTGAAACTCAGCGGACGGTCCACCAAGCCGTGGATCGTGAGGCTATGTTGCCGCGCATCGATGGCGGGGAAGTGAGACGCGTGGTATTGCACGAAGTGGAGCTGGGCCGGTGTGATGATTCCCCCGTAATCCTGAAGCGGCGTGTAGTAAGTGATGTGATCAACGCTGAATCTGGCCCCTCGGCGCGAGAGCGCGCGGTGGTCGTTGGCATCCTCGGCTTGCACTTCAGGTTTGGCTGACGCCGCAGACTTGGCTGACTGGCCTCTCGCCCATTCTGCGCCTGCACCCGCGCCTGCGGCCACACCAGCCAGGGCAGCAGCGTGTTTCAGGAACCGCCTGCGGCCAGATTCATTGGAATCCATGATTGCCTCCCGTGATCCCGAATTTCCGATGAGCCCTGTCGGCGCGGCCGCTGCGTCTTGCACCTTGCGAAGGACCGACGCCTTGGCCCGAGTGTCTTCGCCGACAGTGTCTTCGCCAACCAACTTTACAATGTCTTTGCCAACCAAATTTATAGTTTTGAGTGAAATCGACTGCGTGTCAACCGGAGTCGGTATCTGACGGTATCTGACACCTCGCACGGCGCCGTTACCGCCTGCCCGAAGGACGTAATGTCCGCCAAATACCCGAATACCTGACCAAATCGATCTGGACCGCCGTTGGACCATCGGCACATCTAAGCTGCTGCCGATCAGAAGCCGGATATGTAACGCGCCACCGCCTCCCGCTCGGCGGGCGAAAATCGCCTCCATAATTTGTTACTCTATTACGCCGTCATCACGGGTGTTGCGAGTTATTTAAAGGAGCAAAAGCCGGCGCATTCCCGGTTTCGACTATTCGGATGAGGGCTCCGTCTGGGCGGACCTATCAGGTGATCGGCCCGCGCGCGACCCGCCCCGACGGCAGGAAGCCGTTCATTCCCGACTATACTGACAACAAGACGCCGCGGCCCAACCGCTACAGCATGCTCGACTTCGTCGAGCGTGCTGCCGGTGTCAGCGACGAAGATCACCCGTGACGGGCTATTGATATCGGCCGTGTGGAATTGTGCCGTGAAATAGCAAGTCTAATGATTTTGAACCTCGCTCGCTGCCAACGCCACTAACCCTTTTGAATGAAAGCCACGGGCCGGCCCGTCACGGATAAGAAGGGCCGGCGCATCGAGGAGTTTTGTTCATGGTGCGCCCCACCGGCCCTGGAAAGATTCGGGTATTGAAGATCCGTGACGGTGGGGTACCCGCGGTACCGACGACGTTCAACAACGTTGCTTCCGCGACCACTTTCCAGGCGGTCTTGTACAACTTCGACATCGACGGCGACGTGCTCAAACGAGAGCACAAAGAGTTCCTGAAAGAACATGTCGTCCCCCAACTCGGCAACGCCCAGGTCAAGATAGAGTTGCGCGGCGAGGCCAGTCGTACTGGTAGTGACACTCATAACCTCGACTTGTCGAAGCGACGCGTCGCCCAAGTGAAGAACTTCTTCCGCGCGAACGGACCGGTGCTCGCCAACATCGCTGACTCTGCGGTAGGCGAGGCCGACGCCGCGGGGCGTGGCGAAAACGACAATACCGAGGATGCGCTGGTCCGGGCGGTTGTTGTGAAGGTCGAGCAATCGCTGCATCGACTGGTTCCACCTGTGTTCGATAGTGTGGGCTCGCCCTCCGGCTTCGACCCGGGAGCTGATCCACCTTGGGTCATGATACCGACGGGATCGCTTCCGAGGCTCATGCAAGTGGACAACGCGGAAGGCCTGTCGCTGGTAAGCACGAGAGCTGGCGTCGCCTTGCCTCAGCCCGCGCTGTTTCGGCAGGACGGGGCGGTGAAGATCACGAGCCAGAGCAAGAAATTCCGCATCGTTGGCGGCATGTCCTCCGAGCGCATTTTCCCCGACGCTGAGATCAGGGCGGTAGATGTCACGGGCCGCGTTCACGCCCGGTTGGCGGTTTCGGTGCTGCCCCCGTTGAAAGTGAAGTGCGCCTTTCACTATGTGCAAAATCCGCGATACGGCACCCGGACACGCCATCGCGGCGATGAGACTGAGTTTCTAAGGAGGCTCAACGACATATGGGGGCCGCAGGCGAATATCACCTTTGAGCAAGTTGATGCACGGGACCTGAAAATGACCGAGGATCTCGGTGATGCGATCGATACGGACGCAAAGTTTTTCGTCGTCGCAAGCCACCGCAATCCGAGCGCTCAGTTCAACGTCTTCTTTGTGCGCGAAGTGGAGCCGAAGCCCAACGGGGGCGACATCGATGACGCCCGGACCGTACCTGGCCCACCAGGCGACTGCGTATTCGAGGATAGCTCTGCGCTCGACGCGGGCTTGCTGATTAGTCATGAGGCTGGCCACTGTCTAACCCTGAATCACGATGATCCGATTCCGGCTACCAATGACATGCTAATGAACCACACTCCCACGAACAGCTTCCTGCCGCGGGTCCATGTTCTCCAGGCGCGCCGCGCCGTGCGGCGGTGACATCAGCATCCTGATTTTGAACTATCGCGTTGCAATCGCGCCGTGCGTATCCGCGGCGATTTCGTTTTTTGCACGACGCCAGCCTTCCTTGCGCTCTAGCGAGATGCTGCACTGCTGTGCAGCCATGTTTCGCGGCAATCGGCCCCGTAGCGCGATGAGCACTTGACCATTCGGCGCATCAATGGGACATCCGTTCGGCATGCGAACAGCGGGGCGCAAACCGGCTCTCAGCGCTCAGCGGCTCATGGCACGCCGCGGCCAGCGGGATTTTGTCACCGCTCTCGCACGCGGACTCGACGTGATGCGAGCGTTCTCGAGCCGGCAGGAGGAACAGCTCTCTCTTGCGGACATCGCCAAGCTGGTGCAACTGCCGCGCGCCACCGTCCGCCGCAGTCTGATCACATTGTGCGCGCTGGGCTACGTCGAAGAAAGCGGGAAGGTCTTTCGCCTCGCACCGAAGGTCCTGACCCTCGCGCAGGCCTATCTGTCATCGAACCTGCTGCCCCGGGTCGCGCGTCCTTTCGTCGAGCGCGTGAGCTCGGAGTTGGCCGAGTCGTGCTCGGTTTCGATCTTGCATGAAGCGGAGGTCATCTACGTCGCCCGCTCGACCAACAAGCGGCTGTCGGCTCTTCTCGGGGACGTTGGGTCCCGACGGCCAGCCTATTGCACGTCGATGGGGCGCGTGCTGCTGGCGCATCTGTCAGAAGCCTCGCTGGATGAGTATTTCCGCGCCGTCGAGCTCAAGCCGCTGACAGCCTACACGATGACCGACGAATCCGAACTCAGGGCGCTGCTGGTGAAAATCCGCAAGCAGGAGTTCTGCCTCAGCGACCAGCAAACGGAGCTCGATCTGAGGACGATCGCCGTTCCGGTGCGCAACAATTCCGGCCAGGTGGTCGCCGCGATGCATGTGACCACGCAAGCGAGCCGTACGACAAAACGGCAGATGATCCAGAGATTCCTGCCGGTACTGCGCGAAGCAGCCGCGGAAATCCGCGCGCTGCTGGTTTAGCCGGCCTCGTTGACCTGCGATGCGTCTCGGCGCATCATGTTCGCAAAACAGCAAATGTGTTCGCTATGCGAACAGAAATCTCGAGAAAGATGCGGAGCTGCCAGTGACCGAAAGGCAATACCACAACGTATCGGTGGAGCGGGAAGGCGGCGTCACGTTCGTCGCGCTCAACCGTCCCGACCAGCGCAATGCGATGAGCCCCGAGCTGCACTACGAAATGGAGGAGGTCATCGATTGGGCGGCGACCGACCAGGAGACGCAAGTCCTCGTGCTCACCGGCGTCGGTGAATCCTGGTGCGCAGGTCAGGACATCCGGCTCTATTTTCGCGCCACGCAGGACAATCCGCAGGAGCGCACGCGGTCCAATGCCGCAAGTCATCGCTGGCGGTGGGAGAAGCTCAAGGCGTTCCCCAAGCCGACAATCGCGATGGTGAATGGCTACTGTTATGGGGCCGCGTTCACGCAGCTGTGCGCCGTCGATTTCGTCATCACGGCGGAGGACGCGTTATATGGCCTGTCCGAGGTCAATTGGGGGATCATTCCGGGGGGCATCGTAAGCTGGAATCTGATGGACATGATACTGCCACGCCACGCCCTCTACTACGCGGTGACAGGCGAGCCGTTCGACGGCAAACGCGCCGTCGAGATCGGCCTCGCCAATTTCGCAGTGCCAAAGGACCGGCTGCGCAACGAGACAATCAAGTTCGCCCAGAAGCTCATGAAGCTCAATCCGGGCGTCGTGCGCTACACCAAGGAAGCCATGAGGGCGGTGCGCGGCATGTCGGACGACCAGGCTCGCGACTACCTGCGCGCCAAGCAGGACTCGCTGATGCGCAACGACAAGGAGAGCCTCGACCAGGTTGGCATGAAGCAATTCCTGGACGAAAAGTCATATCGACCAGGTCTGGAGCCCTATCAGCGAGAACCGAATTGACCCGCGCGACGGCCGTTCTTGCGCACAGAATTCGCCTGAACAAATCCAATGCGAACCGACTCGGGCAAGAGAGACATTGAGGGGTTGCTGAATCCCCGGAATGTGGCGCTTGTCGGCGCGTCCGACCGCGACGGACATTGGTCGAGGCGGGTATGGGACAACCTGCGCCGCTTCCGATTCAATGGCGGCGTGTTTCCGATCAACCCCAACCGCGCCGACGTCTGGGGCAGGCCATGCTTCGCCTCCGTCGAGACGCTGCCGGAGCCGCCTGACCACCTCGCCATTTTCACGCCGGCTGACACGGCGCTCGATCTCTTGCGCAGAGGCGCGGCGGCCGGCGCGCGCAGCGCGACAATCTATGCGGCCGGCTTCGGCGAAGGCGGCAGTCGCGACAGGGCTGGTCTTGCCCGTGAATTGCGCGCCTTCTTGAACGACAGCGGCCTGACCGCCGTCGGCCCCAACTGTATGGGCGTCGGTTCGGGAAAATCGGGGTTCACCACGATACCCGACGAGACGCTGCAGGAGTTCGCGCCGAGCCCGATCGCAGTCGTCTCGCAGAGCGGGGCGATGTCCACGTCGATCAACCGCGCCATCAATGCGCTTGGCCACAAGGTGGCGCTCCTCGTGTCATGCGGCAATCAGATCGGCTGCAAGGCGAGCGACGTTATCGACTATTGCGCCGATCAATCCGACCTGCGGGTGATTCTCTGCTATATCGAATCCGTTCCGGACCCTGATCGATTCCTCGATGCCGCGCGGCACGCGCGGCAGAACGGCAAGGCAGTCGTGGCCGTCAAGATCGGCGGCTCGGAAGCGGCCCGCGCATCCGCGCTCGCACACACCGGCGCCTTGGCCGGGAGCTCCGCGGTCTTTGAGGTCTTCGCATCCGCTGCCGGGATCATTCGACTGAACTCCTTGGAGGACGCCGTCGAGGCCGTAGAGTTCCTGGCGCGCAGCCCGCTGCCACGCGGGGACGGGATGGCGTTGATGAGCATCTCGGGGGCACTGCGCAGCCTGATGACCGAGGCCGCGGATCGGGCCGGCGCGCGGCTCGCGCGATTCTCGGCTGGAACCCGCAAAGCCCTGGCCGATGCGCTCGGCGTCGCCGACGTGGACAATCCGGTCGACACCAAACGGACCCTGCCAAGCGAGCAATATGCGTCGTGCCTGAAGATCCTGACGAACGCGCCCGAGGTCGACTTGCTGCTGGTCGCTGAAGAGTTTCCCCTTGTGGAAGGCGTCGAACGGCGCGTCGCGAACCTGGGCGTGCTCCGGGACGTGACCCTCGACCTCAGCGACTGCGGACGTCGTGTGCGAGACGGCATGCCGCATGTCCCGGTGCTGAGGGAGACCGAGAAGGCGCTGCGCGTCGCCCAGGCGATCGGCAAGGCGGCGGCCCGGCCGCTTCATGCGGGGGACTTCTTCGCATCGCGGGCGCACTCCGAACTCGCCCAACGGTGGCGCAAGCGAGCGGCCGGGCTGGCGCGCCCGACCGCGCTCAACGAGGTCGAGTCGAAGCAACTGCTGCACGCCTACGGGATCGCGCTGCCGGCGGAACGCTGCGTCGAGGCGGTAGCCGATGCCGCGCGCGCTGCCCGGGACATCGGATTTCCGGTCGTTCTCAAGGCCGTGTGCGATACGATTCCTCACAAGAGCGATGTCGGACTGGTCATCCTCAACATCCGCGACGTCGATGCGGTCCGGGACGGCGCTGCGAAACTCGCCGCGCGCTGTCACGCACTCGGCGTACGCCTCGACGGAATCCTCGTCGCACAGCAGATGTCCGACGGTATCGAAACCGCGCTGGGCATCGCCCGCGATCCCGAAATGGGTCCGGTCGTCATGTTCGGGATGGGCGGAACTTGGATTGAACTGTTCAAGGACGTGAGCTTCGCGCCGCCCTTTCTCGATCACGCGCAGGCGGCCGCGATGATCAAGGCAACCCGCGTCGGCCGTCTGCTTGACGGGTACCGGGGCGGCGGCCCCGGCGATTGCGCCGCGCTCGGCGACGCCCTGGTCAAGATCGGCCGTCTCGCCAGCGATCTGGGCGACATCATCGAAGCGGTCGACATCAACCCCTTCCTGGTGCGCAGACGGAGTGAGGGAGCGTTCGCGTTGGACGCGCTGGTCGTGCTGCGGCCACCCGAAGAATCAGCGCCGTCCGGTCCTCGGAGCAACGTGCCATGATCTCACAGCGGCAATTGATAACGGCTGCTCTGTTCGTGGCCGCCTTGGCGTGTAGCGGCGCGCGGTTGGCCTCGGCATATCCCGACCGACCGGTCCGGATCGTCGTTCCCTATGCGCCCGGCGGGGGCAACGACACGCTCGCACGCATGCTCGGGCGCAAGCTCGAAGAGCTATGGAGAAAGCCCGTCATCATCGAGAACAAGGCCGGGGGGAATACGATCATCGCCACCGAATCCGTCTCGCGCCTCGAGCCGGACGGCTACACCGTTCTGATGGTGACGACGATCTTCTCGGTCAATCCGTCGCTGGTGAGCAAGCTTCCTTATGACACGGTCGCCGATTTCACGCCCGTTGTAGCGGCCGGAGTTGCGCCGAGCGTGCTCGTGACCAGGCCGACGCTCCCGGTCAATTCCGTCCAGGAATTGCTGGCCTATGGACGCGCAAATCCCGGCAAGCTGACCTATGGCACGCCGGAGACCGGGACCGCACCCTCACTTGCCGCCGAACTTCTCAAGATCGACGGCCATTTCGACGCGGTCAGCGTGTCGTACCGGGGAACGCAGCAGCAGCTCTTGGCCTTGCTGGCGGGAGATATCGACTATGCCTTCGACGTCGTCAGCTCGCTGGAATACGTCAAGGTCGGAAAGCTGAAGGCCTTAGCGGTGACGATTTCCAAGCGGCTCGACAATTTTCCCGAGGTCCCGACGATGATCGAAGCCGGTGTGCCCGGATACGAGGCAGCGACATGGTACGGCTTCGTGGTGCGCAGCGGAACGCCGCCCGCCATCGTCGATCAGATCAACCACGCGTTCAATCGGGCGATCGAAGATCCGGCGGTGCGCGACCGCATGGACGCGCTCGGCATCAAGCTCGTCGGTGGCACGCCCGAGCAATTCGCCAACCGCATCCGCTCTGACATGGACAAGTGGGGTGGGGTCCTTCGCAGGGCGGGAATCAAGGCGGAGATGCGGCGCTAGCGCATGTCCGGGCGGCTACCAGAGTGAGGTTCAGTCGGGTCGAACGCAACAGAACATGACGCCACCGAGAGGAGGTTAGCCGATGACGACATCACCCTTGAGGACGTATCGCGCGTCAGCGGCGCCCCGTTTGCTCGCGGCGGCCTGCCTGCTTGCAGCCGCGGCGATCGCGCTTGCGGCTAGCGCCAGTACGGCGCGGGCGCAAGGTGTGACGCCGATTCCCGGAGACCCCGTGGCAACCCAGAGCGGCAAGGTTGCGGGCAAGCTTTTGCCCTCGGGCGTCAAGGCCTATCTCGGGATTCCCTATGCGGCTGCGCCCGTTCGTGAATTGCGGTGGCGCGCGACGCAGCCGCTGCCGCCCTGGGCGGGCGTCTATAATGCCGACCGTCTTGCGCCGGAATGCATCCAGGTTCTGCGCCGCCATAACCTCAATCATTATTTCGGCGAGGAGCCGACCAGCGAAGACTGTCTGTATCTCAACATCTGGGTCCCGGCCGACGCCGGACCTGACAGCAAGCTATCGGTGCTGGTCTACATCTACGGCGGCGGTTTCACCATCGGGTCCGGCGGCATGGCGCTCTACGGCGGCGAGAACGTCGCCAAGCAGGGCGCGATCTTCGTCAACTTCAACTATCGCCTCGGCGCCCTCGGCTTCATGGCGCATCCCGAGCTCGCGAAGGAATCGCCGCAGCGTGCCTCCGGCAATTACGGCCTGCTTGATCAGGTGGCCGCTCTCCAGCGGATCAGGTCGACTATCGGGCGCTTCGGCGGCGATCCCGACAACGTCACGATTTCCGGTCAATCGGCCGGATCATCTTCGGTCGCCTTTCTGCAGGCGAGCCCGCTCGCCAAGGGCCTTTTCCGGCGCGCCGTCGGCTTTAGTGGCAGTCCGTTCGGCAATGCCGATCCGCTGCCGACGCGCGCCGAGGCCGAAAAGGCTGGCCTTGCCATCCAGGAGACGCTTCAGGCCAAGTCGTTTGGCGAATTGCGCGAACTTCCGGCGGACAAGATCGTCGCAGTTCAGCGCGACTGCCAACTTGGTTGCGCCGGTACCGTCCGGATCGGGCCCTCGATCGACGGGTACTTTCTGCCCGACTCTCCGGCAGCCATCTTTGCGGCAGGCCGACAGAACGACGTGCCGCTCCTTGTCGGCTTTACCCGTGACGAGAGTTCGAACGACCTGAGCAAGGTAAAGAGCCTTGTGGAGTATCAAGCCGCGGCTAAGCGCCTCTATGGCGATCGGGGCGATGCATTGCTGCGCCTCTATCCGGCTGCGAGCGATGCCGAGGCGCCGGAGATGGGTCGCGCCGCCGCCCGGGAGGGCATGATGGAGGCGCGCATGCGCGGCTGGGCGAAGGCGCAGGGCAAACGGGGCAAGTCGCTGATCTACATGTACATGTTCTCGCGCGTGCATCCGTTTTCCGCAGGAGCGAAGCTCTATGACGATCCGGCGCGTATCGGCGCCTATCACACATCTGACGTCCCGTACTGGCTGAAGACCCAGGACGCGTTCAACCTGTTCCGCACCACGCGGGACTGGACCGCCTACGACCGCGAACTTGCGGACAGGATGCTCGGAGCGCTCGTCGCCTTTGCAAAATCCGGCGATCCATCGACGGCCGCCACCGCGTGGCCCAAATGGAGCGTCGATGCCGAGAGGCTGGTGGATTTCGGCGACGCCGTGTCGATCTTGCCAATGAACAGTGAGCGGCTGGATTTCCACTTGGCCGGCACTCCGTGAGCTACCGGAAGAAGGACGGCAATGTCTTGAAGCCTTCGGCGATGGAGACCGTCCAACGCCCTTCGCGCCGGTGAAGCGCTTCGAAAAACGTCCGGTGGGTCTTGCCGATGCGTGGCGGATTGGACCGAAGTAGCGAATGAAGGCGTGGCAGGGACACCGGATCGAGTCATGTACGGATCGGGCTTCTTGGCTATCTGGAGCGATCTTCCGCCGGAAGATGAGACCGATTGGGCACATTGGATGACACGCGAGCACTCCATTGAGCGGTCAGGATCGAAGGCTTCTTGTTGTGTCGCATCTTTCGCGAGCTGGACACCACTGTGAACCGCTACTTCATCCTTTATGATCTGGAGAAGCCCGATATCGTCGGCGGTGCCGAGTACTTGCGTCGGCTGGATGCACCGACACCATGGTCACAGCGCGTAATGCCGCGTTTGCGAAACTTCGCGCGTGGTGGCGGCCGAGTGATCGCTTCAGCGGGCATCGGGCAAGGGGGTCTGATGGCGATCGTGCGATTGGACACCAGGCCGGAATGGGAAGCGGATAGGCAACGCGCACGCGATCACGATCTTCCCAGCCGCCAGCATCGGCCTCAGTGCCTCCATCGGCGTCACTGCGAGCGCCTGGGCGGGCCGCATCTTCTGAGAAACAGGTGTGACTGGCCGTGCGCCGCTGTGCTCGGCTATGCGCACAGCATGACCCTGGAGTTGAAGGCTCATCCCCACATGCTTCGCCACGCTTACGGCTATGCGCTTGCCAACAAGGGCTTCCGCTTTACCTGCTGTAATTCGCGGCGCCAGCGTTCATTTCTTGCGTTGTAAGGGGAACCACTGCAGTTCAAGCCCATCAAGAAACCTCAAGGCTGCGGTTGCAATGAGAAACATCACTGCCGATCCTGTCCGATCCGTTCAAAGCGCGCGATGCGTGGCACAACGCGCCCGCCGCATTCTGCTGACGCTTGCGTCGTTTTCCCTGGTTGCGGCCGCGAGCACATCAAGTTCGATCATCGCTGGTCCTTCGCCGGGGAACGATCGGCCGGCAATTCTCTTGTTCGTCGGCAGAGGGACTTCGCCAGGCGATGTAGCGGCGCTCAAGCAAATCCTCAATCGCAATCACCTCGATTTTGCAGCCGCAGATTCGAATCAATTCAATGACCTGACCGAATCTCAGTTCGCAGCCTATCGGCTGCTGATCATCCCCGGGGGGAATTTCGAAGAAATCGGCAAGGGGCTGAGCGCGACGACGACGGCGAATATTCGCAAGGCCGTAAGGGGCGGCTTAAACTATCTCGGCATATGCGCGGGCGCGTTCTTTGCGGGAAACTCCCCCTATAACGGGCTTAATCTCACCGAAGGCGTGCGCTTCCCGTTCTATGCCCTGGAAAATCGCAACATTCGGAAGGCGGCGGTCGCGATCCAGGTCGCCGGATCGGCGACGTTCGATCACTACTGGGAGGACGGTCCTGAGCTTACGGGCTGGGGTCACCCTATCGCCAAATACCCAGACGGAACTCCGGCCATCGCGCAAGGAACCGTCGGACGCGGATGGGTGGTGCTGTCGGGGGTTCATCCTGAGGCGCCCGATAGCTGGCGCAAAGGTCTGACTTTCAGCACGCCGGCACAAATAGACAATGCCTATGCTGCGACCCTTATTGGCGCTGCGCTGAACCGGAGACCGCTCGCGCATTATTGAAACCCCGACATTGGCTGAATGGAGCGATGACGGAGCAGCAAGCGGCTAAACGTCCGCAGTACGCCCGGTTAGTTAGCCGACCACTTTGTGGACGGCGCAAGTCGGCAGGCTCGGGCGAAGAGCTGCCGTCGGGGTTGTTTGCGCACGAAGTAGATCGCAGACGAGTAAAGCATAGCATGCTAGGCTGCCGATCTGGCCGCTTCCGGAAGCAATACACCGAGGACGCGAAGCTTCGCCGCGCTCCAAAATGACATTCCCGCTCGCGCTGCATTGAGAGGAGATACCCATGTTGAGATTTAAGACGGCGCTCGTATGTAGCCAGGGGGCAATCCTGATGGCAGCTGCATGGTCTCCTGCCAGTGCCGCCGTGAATTGCGCCGATTTGGCGAACCTGAAGATTCTGGCGAGCGAAATCCGGCTACCTAGCGGCGGTGCAACGATAACCTCCGCGCAGATGGCGACCGTGCCCGCTGATCCGCTCAATTCCGGCGCGACGCGCGATTATTGCAAGGTGCTGGGGGCGGTTGAGCCGATGGATCCGAACGCGCCTCCGGTCAATTTCGAGGTCAACCTGCCGGCCGACTGGAACGGCAAGGCCGTGCAATATGGCGGCGGCGGCTCGAACGGCGTGCTCATTACCGGCCTTGCGCCGCTGCGCGACGCGCGCCGCGACACGCCGGTGCCGGTGGCGCGCGGCTTCGCCACCTGGGGCACCGATTCCGGCCACGATAACAAAAAGCTTCCTCACCCGCGGGCCTTTGCGCTGAATGATGAGGCGCTCGTCAATATGGCCTACGCCGCGTACAAGAAGACGCATGACGTGGGCGTGCGCATCGCGCGAGCGTTTTACGATCGAGCGCCAGCAAAAATTTATTTCTACGGCGGTTCGGAAGGCGGGCGCGAAGCCCTGATGATGGCGCAGCGTTTCCCAACCGATTTCGACGGCATCGTGAGCGTGGTGCCCGTGGCCAATTACACTGGCGGCAATCTGATGCGGGCAAAGCTCGCCCAGCTTCAACGGGAAGGGGGCTGGATCGACCCAGCCAAAGTGAAGCTGATCCAGAATGCCGTCAATGCCGCCTGTGACAACCTCGACGGTCTCGAGGACGGCGTCATCAGCGCCTATGAAAAATGCCTGAGCACGTTCGATGTGGGCACGCTGCGCTGCCCAAACGGGGCGGACACCGGCGACACTTGCCTTTCTGACAAGCAGATTGCAGCCGACAGGCTTGTGCACCGTCCGTACCAATATCCGTTCGCGATGAAGAACGGCGTCACGGCTTTTCCGGGATGGACCTATGGCAGCGAGGCGCAGCCGGGCGGGATGGTCGACACCATAACCGGCAAGGAGTCGCCGCAATTCCCGATCGCGAACGAGAAGACGCAATCGATCGCCTGGGTCAATGCGGATGGTTTCGTGCGCTATTTCTTCGCGCGCGATCCCAAGCTCGACCCGATGCAGTTCTCA
>Ga0137363_10001172_pt1 | contig 14941 bp, 8 predicted proteins | sample MadtaG_FD_104800 | JGI IMG/M metagenome (GOLD analysis project Ga0137363, IMG submission 104800) | Vadose zone soil microbial communities from Angelo Coast Range Reserve, California, USA - Mad1_115_16 metaG | ecosystem: Environmental > Terrestrial > Soil > Vadose zone | place: USA: California...
AAGGCTCGTCGGTATTCAGCCTCGGAATAATTCCAACCATGCATGCCGTTGTTGAAGTGCACTACTCGGAATTGGACCGCCTCCATGGCGTCAAATTCGGCTAACTGCTTCGAGAGCCTTGGATCTCCGACAGATGCGGAGGTGGCCAGTAAATAGACGTTGGCCACTCCATTCAACTGTCGCTGGACTTCGGGAAAGTAATTTCGTGAAATCGAGTCGCCCACCAAGAGAACATTTGGCAACTTCGCATCTGGATCAGCAGGACGAACTTCCCAAGTCCACTCGATCTCTTCAGGACGTGAAGAACTTGTCGATGCCGCTTGGGCATGTCCTTCAACGGGCGACCACAATACCGGCGCAGCCAGGATCAACAAAGAAAGTGCCGCAACGTAAAGATTGACGTTTCTTGCACTCACTGCACACCTTCTTCTTCGAACGTGATGGCCGCCGCCTGGAAATCGCCCCGCAAATCCACATCAAAACCGTTCTGCATCCAAAAGGCCCCGCTCGCCGAGGCAGAAGTCTGGCTGGCAAGCTGGCCATCCATTGCCTGGACGCGATAGGTCGCCTGCTCGTTCAGGCCCCGCGGATAAATCCGCGGAAAGACATGGCCCATATGGCTCGAATGCAGGAACGCGAACACGATTGCCTGGCGGCGGTCAGTCGAAACGGATTCAGTGACAGAGGATTCGCTTCCGCCGAGCGGCGAGATCAAGCGGTAGAGCGCCCCATCTTGCACGGTCTCGCGGATCTGTTTGTATTGCGCGACCATCTTTTCTGCGATCCGGAAATCTTCCGGCGTCCACTTATTCAGATTCGCTCCAATCCCCAGGTCGCCTTGCATTGCAGAAAGAAACCGATATTCGAGCGAAGTCGAACGATTATTCACCCAGTTAGGAGAGTCGGTCACCCAAGCCATCATTAGACCCGGCGGATATGCATAACTGAAGCCGCTTTGGATGCTCAACCGATCGAAGGGATCTGTGTTATCCGAGGGCCACACTTCATCGGTGTAATGGATGATGCCAAGATCGACACGAGCGCCTCCACCGGAGCAGGATTCGATCTCCACTTTTGGATGTTTTGCGCGCAATTCCTGCAATATTCCATACAGGCTCTGCACGTAAGCGACGTATAGCTTCTTTTGGTCTTCAGGTGCAACCGCGGGCCACCCAGGCTCAGACCAGTTACGGTTGTAATCCCACTTAAGAAAGCTGATGTTATAGGTTGATAGAAGCTTATCCAACAGGCCGTAGACATAGGTACGCACATCTGGACGCGCCAGATTCAGAACGCGCTGATGTCTCTCCTCCGTTTGTGGCCTGCCAGGAAAAGTCAGCACCCAATCGGGGTGAGCGCGATAAAGATCGCTGTCCCGATTGACCATCTCGGGTTCCACCCACAATCCAAAGTCCATCTGGAGAGAGTGCACTTTGTCGATCAACGGCTTTAGACCTTGCGGAAACTTGACAGGATTCACATACCAATCTCCCAACCCAGCTTGGTCGTTCTTTCGTTGACCAAACCAGCCATCGTCCATAACGAAGCGCTCCACTCCGATGCTGGCTGCTTTCTGGGCCAAGACCTCCTGGCCTGACTCATCCAAATCGAACCCTATCGCTTCCCACGAGTTGTAAAGTACAGGTCTCACCCGAGGTCGTGGCGCTTGCGGAACGATCGTCGTCAGTTCGAAGCGATGCAACAGACGAGATGCGCCGCCAATGCCATGTTGAGAGTAACCACCGTAGAACGTCGGCGTCTGCAACGATTCGCCAGATGCAAGACGATAGGAGAAATCAAAGGGATCGAAACCGCCGGTAATACGGACTTGGTGCTCCTCATTCTGCTCGATAGCAATCTGCCAGGAACCGCTCCAGCCGAGCGCTCCGAACCAGACATTACCGCTATCCTCATCCTGCGGGTTTCCGCGTTCGATTGCGAACCATGGATTGATTTCATCGCCTGTCGACCCGCGTCGACTCTCCAGCACAGTTTTTCCCGGATGAATTGTTTGTCGCTGCAGGTTCCATTCGCCAGCCCACCGGCCAGTCAGACAGAAAAGCTGATACTCGCGATCGCCCGGCAGGTTCCACGTAGCTGACGAAGCATCCTCGATCGTCAACGCTGCATTTGTCTTGTTTTCAATAAGAGCGGATCGTGCGAGAACTCCGGTAGCGGCATCTATTTCATAGCGGGCTGTGACGAATACATTTCGTTGGATATCCTTAAGTAGGATCGTCAATACATTGCCACTGATCGTATGAGAAAGATAGCGTAACACTAAGTCGCGATTCCCATCGGGAAAAGTAATCTTGAGGTCGGGAACCACATAGAGTCCTCCACCCCAAGCCACAAATTCCTGAGGCGTAGCATCTACCGAAGGGTCAAAGGACGAACTACCCTTCACCGCGCGCGCTGAGGGAAACGTGTCGTTCGCGGCTAAACGGCTTCCCCAATAGAGGGTTTGCAGCTCCTCATGTTCATTGACGCCGAACAGATACGAAACGTCGGCTGCCGCAATACGAAAGACACGTGTAGAGGGATTGTAGTCAATCTTCGCAGTTGCGCTCTGGGCCTCGGCATAGGGTGCCAAACCAAACAGCCAGAGCGGAATCAGCAAGGCGCACAAAAGCATGCGCGGCGGTTTGTCATCTCCGTCCAATCTGCTCAAACATCTCCGCCAGGAAGCCACCCCGCAAACTGGAAACGAACCCCTAATAGACAGCACCGATTCCCTCCACAAGCGCTAGTATTTGTTTTCACAAGTGACCACCGCGGCCCATCTTCTGTGGTCTTGATCGCCCTATTGCCGACTGGGTTCAACCCCTATCGTGCGAGCCCCCAGCCTTTTTGGCTCATTTGCAGGCGCACCCGATACTGGGGCGAATGGAAGATCTGTCGATGTGTTATCAGATGGCTCAATCAAATACGTCTTTCCTGACTGCATCGGAACAGTAAAGACCGCGTCCGCACTCTGCTCGACCATCGCTTTGCTGCTGGCATCAATTACCTTGGCGTTGTGACCTGGCCATGGATTGCGCATCTTTAGATCTTGCGCATCTCCAGCCTTAATGCCAACAGTATTGATCTGACCATTGCTGATCTGGACGTATACCCTGCCCCGATGCGCGATAGAGACAGATCCGTCCACATTCCAATCCTTCGGCCACGCCGGAGCAATTCGAAGCAGGTCGTCGTAGTCTTGCACAAGCGCATTTTGCAGCGCATCGGCAACGATGCCGACTTGTTCCACGTAGAATTCCGAAGGTACGGTGAATTGCGCCAGACCCGAAGGCGCCGCCTGGTATGTTTTTGTAATTTCTACCAGCGCCTTCTTTACTTCCGACGCTAAGCCAAGACGAGCAGCCTGGACCGGGTCTGCGCTCCAGTCCGCAAGGTTCTTGTTGGGACGGTTGAGATAAGTCCTCACACCTACGTCATGCAAAGGCCCATCGTCGCCTATCAACGAGTAAGGCCATACGGGCTCGAGACCGATGTTCTCTTCGTTATGTTTCAGGGCATCAGGAGTGTAGGAATTTGCGATGATCGAGTGATCGTGAGAATCTCCTTCTCTCAGAAGTGCGCTCTGATCGGGATTCCGCTCGGGGAGAAGTGGCAGCGACGGAATGGCGGCCTGCAACTCTTTGACGAGGTCCTGGTCAATCTTGAGCGTCGACGCGGCCTTGATTACGACGGGAAACAAGGCGCGCATCGCTGACACGTCTGTGGTTGGATTCACTACATCCCAATTCGACTCGTGCGCGTTCGAAGGATATGTGAAAAGTTTCCCGGCAGCATCATGCCTGGCATAAGCAAGCATGAAACGTGCTGCATCTCGCATCAACTTATAATGGGTCTCAAGGAACTCACGGCTATCAGTAAATTGATACTGCTGCCACGCCCAGAGTGCGACCTCTGCACCTGTTGAGACAGTGCGCGCATTAAAGTACGGCTGGGAGTCTTCGCTGCAACTGATGCCTTGGGTCTTGAGCCAAAACTCATTCTCATAGCCTTGACCGCTGAAACGCATTGTCTCGGGAATGCAGACTCCCGGACGACCTCCCATATGGTCCTTCGTCCACTTGGCTATATTGTCCAGGTTGTCGTTATAAAGATTGAAGTACGGCTCATTGAATTTAGACAGACCCGCCCCAAGGTTGGCCGACACTTGCATGCGGAGATTCCAGTGCCAGTACGCCGACGGGCTCCAGTAGTGAGAATCCTTGTAAGACGAAAACAGATCTCCGATGCCCGCCTGTGAACCTGGAAATCGATCGCGACTTTCTGCAACTGTCGTGAAGAGGTCAATCACCCGAAGATTCTCAAAGTATTCGGCGACATGGTCCGAAGACGTCAACCGCATCAGATCCACATCTTCCCACAACTTATTCCACCATTCGCGATGAGCCTGAATTCCACTCTTTTTTGCTCGTTCCAGCATGCTGTATGCAGTTCCAACTACATCTCCTCCTCGCCAGGCCGGCGAAGCTACGAAGACCCTGAAAGATCCATCAGGATGCGGGCGAAAGGTGATTTTTACTACCAGCGGGCTGATCGCTTCCACATGTACATTTTCTCCATCTGAAGTAATCGCCGTTAAAGACCCAAACGTAAGGCCAGTCGAACCCAACTCATTCGTGTCTTGCCACGTTTCAGCCAGTGCTCCCAAATCGCTCTCAACAGTGATCTCAGGCTTGCGCGGAGACCACAGCCTCAATTCTGCCGATTGCAAAACTTTTGGGTCTGCACCCTTTACGTCCACCACCATTACGTCAAGTTGGTCATCTACATAGGTAACAGCAGTCATTCCGCCGCCGCGTTCTACAAAGTCGCCGTTATAAAGATCCAGGCGCCCGGTAAAATCGGCAGCGTTGGTAAGCTTGCACAAACTTGGAATGACAATCTGTCCTGGGGACAGCCTCTTGGGAAGAGTATCTTGTCTGTTTAATTGGGCCGTGAAGCATTCCTGCGACCACACGCCAAGACCGAGGCGGCCGTTTCCAAGCGGCATCGATTCCTCACGTTGGAGATTTGGCCGCTGCAGAATGATGTTAGAACGGGCGACGACACCTTTCACATCGATGTTGAACTTGCCGTCTCTCCACGCAGTTGTGGGCCTGAGCACGGATCCCTGAGCGCATGCGCGAAACGCTGCGTCGGTTGAGCCCGCCACACCGAAGATCAACAACAATACCGCAAATATCGGGATCAAACGCATTCGATTAGTTGTCCTTTGGTTATTCACCTTGCGAACTCATGGGAGTCCGACACCAGAAACTACTGAATTGACTTACTTTCGCCGGAGTGAATCTTTGAGACGGCGTCTAACTCCCGCTTGGCATCCTCTTTCCTTCCCATCTGTCTGTACGCTCGTCCCAAGAGGTAATGCGTGATGAAGTTGCTCGAATCCATCTGCTCCGCATGTTGCAGATAACTGACCGCGGTCTGAGGATCGTTGTCCTCCAGAAACAGCCTGCCCATCAGAATGAAAGGGCCTGTGCTGCTCTGGTCAAGCGAGAGAGCTTGGGTAAGCGAATGCTGGGCTTCTCTGAGTTGCCCCGCTTTGAGGTATAGGTCGCCCAGGAATTGATACAGCGGGGAATAGGTCGGATTGATATTGCGCTCCTGCTCAAACTGCTCTAGAGCGTGTCTCATATCCCTTCTGGCAAGATAGACCTTCCCAAGCACGAAATGGGCCAGCGCAATATTGGGTGAGATTTGAAGCGCTTTTTTTGCGTTTTCCGCAGCGATCTCAGGCAATTCTAAGCTAAGAAGAATCTGTGCGAGCATCAAATAGGCCGCGCCCGCTTCGGGATCGACACTGTACTGGACTGCAAAGGCTGCGCGGGCCTCGTCGTATCTTTGGGAAACTATGTAGCACCGGCCAATTACATAATTTACGTCCACATCGGAGTCAGAGTTCCACTGCCGCGCGCGCTCAAGATACGGAAGTGCGGCGCTCGGGCGCCCAAGCCGATACAGGGTCAGGCCGCGCATCTGGACTGACTTTCCATCATTAGGATCCTCAACCATCGCAGCGGCGAAGCTCTGTTCCGCATCGACCAGCTTTGCTGTTCGGTAATAGGCAATGCCCAACTCTCGATTCGCACCCTTCACTGGCGGCTTTGCTGCTGCAAGTTGCTGCAACGCGTCAATAGCCTCCCGTTCTCGCCCATGCTCGAGCTTGTTGTGTGCAACCTCCAAAGTCATTGTCGTTGCTGGCTCAGAGGACGCTAGAGATGGCGTCGCGGGCTGCCCAAAGACTGGGGCAGCGAGGATTAGAACAATCATTGTCATCACGAGCTTTCGCCTGGCGGTACTCATGATAACTCTCCCCGGACGGACGTTCCATGCCTGGCAAAGAAAGACAGCGGACTTCTCCATCCTGCCTTCAACTACATCTCGATCTGGGAGGTTTCCAACGTTGCGAACGGGAACGACATGCAGCTATGTATATACCTGCATCGGCGGCCTGGATGGCATCGACCGTGGTCTGGACGGAACACTTCCATCTGGATATACCAACGGGCATCCTTCGATGCCCGCAAGTGTTCACACGAGACTACTCATCTAGAACGTGAGTTTAAGGCCGAGCCTGAAGAAGCGCTCAGCGATAAGGCGGCTCCCAGCGTTGGTGCCACTGATCAGGCCGAAATTCCCATCTGTTACACCGTTGTCGGGATTACCAAAATTCGGATGGTTAAAGAGGTTAAGGGCTTCAGCCCGGATCTGCATCTTCAGTTGTTCCTTAATTGGGAAGGTGCGAAAGAGGCTAAAATCGAGATTTGCGTATCCAGGTCCGCGAACGGAGTTGAACCCCGCCGTGCCAAAGCGCGCCTGACTTACTGGAGCATAGGCAGTCGTATCGAAGTACGGTGAAACGAGCCCATGTGCTCCGTAGATCGCAACCTTCGACTTGATCTTATCGGCTATCTGCGAATTCCCCGGTGCATTCAGGGAATCGCCGGGAGCGTAGATTGTGAACGGCGTTCCAGAGTAACGTGAGAATACCCAGTTGGTTTGCCACCCTCCGGCAATGGCAGAACCGAGGCCATTGGTGGCATATTTCTTGCCCTTTCCGAAAGGCAATTCATACATTGCGCTGAACTCGAAGTTGTGAGTGCGATCGTCAGGCATTAGCGACCAAGTCAGAGGTATGTACGCGGGAATGAGAATCTGCGGCGCACCATCTCCTTGCTCGTCACAGCAAAGCCCCATCCACTTGGAGAAAGTGTAGCTCGCCATGAAGTGAAGGCCGCTTCCAAACCGCTTCTGAATTTGTGCCTGCAGGGACTTATAGTTCATGTGTTCGAAAGCCAGCACCTCTGTCATCGGAGCAGTCACTCCGAACTTCTGATTCAATATCTGGCTTGCCTGACCGCCCCCGACAAGGCCGTAGTTGATGTTAGCCCGCGTATGCTGGTGAACGGTGAGAGTACCTACATATCCCACCTGCGCCAGAAGATTCCACCCCAACTCTTGCTGCAGAGTCGCGTTATAAGATTCCGTATAGCCGCGGACAAAGTGCTTAGCTGGCCAAGCAACACCAATGTCTGAGGGTAAGGTGATTATGCCCGCACTTATGTCCGGAGGTGACAACGTCGGAAATCCTTTAGTCAGACTAGTCGCTGCGACATAGCTGTTCGTTCCCGAAAGGCTCTGCGTCACAGTCGAGGGATAGTTGTACAACGCATCGCGAGCCATGCTGATCTGCTCCGGCGCAAGGGAATAACCAGCCCGGAACACTGTGTTCGGCTTGACCCGGTACGCGAAGCCCGCTCGCGGAGCAAATAGATCTTTCTGGACCGAGATTCCGCAATCACCTGAGACTTTTCCCAAACCGCAGAACTGAAATGCATTCGTATCCGTGTTGTAGAACTCGATACCGCGATTCTCACGGCGAGGAACTGGCAGATAGTCCCAGCTTGTACCGATATAAAGGGTCAACTTCTTGCGAACTTGCCATGTGTCTGAGACATATGGAGCAAATTGCCAGCTCCGCAGAGTAACCCAGGTTTCGGTCAACTCGCTGTTTGAAGCAGACTGCGGAAGGCCCAAAAGAAAATCCGCGAAAGAGTTGAACTCGCCGGTAGCCGGGCTTCCATTTTGGCAGCCGGGACTCGTAGAACTTGGACAGTAGAGCCCCGTGAGGCCTCCAGAGAATTTGAAGTAAGTCTGGGTCACTTCCTGGTGATTGATGTGTTGCTGGCTAACGTCAATGCCGAAACGAATACTGTGGTTCCTCTTCACCCAGGTCACATTGCCGGAGTACTGGAAGATAGGATCCTTATAGGTGAGGGCAGGATAGCCGTAACCAAAGTCATTGAGGCCCCCGCTGAATCTGAATTCAGGCACTCCACCCCCGGAGGGTAGCGGCCCAACGTTAGAGTTGGGAATCTTGAGAGTGTCCTCACCGTAGCGAGTGTTGTACATAGGAGGAAACAGGTATTGGTCGGTTTTGGTGAACCCGAAGAGAGCGTCCACCACCAGGTTCGGACTGGCTACGTAAGTGGCCATCACTGAGGTCGAATTGATAATGCCGTGTTGGTCCGTGTTGGATCCATCGCCCGGCCCCAGGATTTCTCCAAGTGCTGCCACCTTCTTTTGCTTATATGGATACGCGCTATATCGGCCGGTGAGTCTGAGCTTGGAAGTCGCGTTCCAGTCCACCTTCGAATCGATCTTCTGCAGATCATAGAGATATGGAGTGTTGATGTAGATGTTGTTTGTGAACTTCCCGTCTGGCACACCAGAAGGAACGCTAGCCAGTAGAGTTGATGACGCGGAAGCAAATCTTGAAGTGGGAATGATGTAGTCTCCGTTTGCATCCCGTGGGAAGGTTGTTCGTCCACTGCCGTCTGGATTTCCTGTGGACGGATCATAGATCGGAGTCGGCGATGCCAGGATGCCCTTGGTCATCTGTGGGGTGGGCAACGAATAGAAACCGCCTGAAGCCTGCCTCAGGAAATCACCTTCATAACTGGCGAAGAAGAACAGCTTGTTTTTTATGATTGGGCCGCCAATCGTACCGCCGGCATCGTTGTCGATGTACTTGGCTTTTCTGGTTCCAGATGGGGTGAAATAGGGTTGAGCCTTGAGCGCGTTGTTGACATTGGACCAGTAAGCGGAACCATGAAAATTGTTGGTCCCACTTTTGATTTGGAGGCGAATCCCACCACCGTTCATGATTCCCTGGTCGGCACCAGAGCTGGCCGTCACCGTATTTACGGTCTCGATGGCGTCCGTGGAGGGAACGGCTGTGGAATAGAACTGGACCCAGGGGTTATATGCGCTCACACCATCCACGCTCACAGCTGTACCACTTGCACTGGTGCCATTCACGTTGATGATCATCGACCGGGCCGGATTGTTTGTGCCGCCTCCACCTGCCCACTGGGGATTCGGCGGAGCAACACCCGGCAACAGCCCTAACAATCCCTCATATGTGCGGGTAGGCTGCGGCAACTCCTCCAGCTCTTCAGAACTAACGTTGCCATGCACGTCTGTCCGATCCGTTTGCAATTCGGCTGCCTCCGCTGACACGGTGACGGTCTGCGTCTGCGCACCGATGTTAAGTGATGCGTCGACGCGAGCGGTTGCGTTGATCGTTAGAGCAATGTTCGTAGCTTTGTACTCCCCGAAACCCGGCTTAGAGATGCTGATGGTATAGGTTCCGGCTGGAACCGTTGAAAGCGTATAAACACCACTGCCGTTGGTGGTTGCACTTCGCACTTCATTCGTCTGGGTTTGTGTCGCCCTGACGATCGCATCTGGAACTACAGAACCGGATGAGTCCGTCACCGTGCCAACAATGGAACCGTAAAGGACCTGGGCAGGAGCGTCGTGGCAGATAAGCACTAGAGACAGGCATACGAAGAACCACATAGAGTGGATTGCGTGTCTCCGAATCCATTTTCGTGGAGAGGGCATACATTGCCTCCAAAGTGGTGTCTTGAGCGTGACGGTACATGGGCACGCCCAATCGCGGCGTCGGTCTTAATCAGAAGATTCAGGCCCAGATGCTCGGAATGACCACGTATTCATTTGTTGTGCCAGTCATCTGCTTTTTCCATCGAATTGGCTGGTTTTCGCGAATGTCTACGTATACATTTATTACGAGAGCACGTTAGATCATCTTCTGAAATCTTGTCAAGGAAAATTATTGCAACCGACGCCGGCCTGGGTAGGTTCATTTCCGCAAGTCCTGAAGGACGCGGCGGCCAAGCATATTCGTAGGAGTCGTTTTAGCCGGGTCAGGGACGGTCCTGCAACTTTACCGGTGATGGCAGGTGAAATTGACTCGCCCTCGGTGATTGGGTAGCACCTTCCCTTACAATCATCCTTCTCGGCTGGTTTAACCCCAAGGTGAGACTGCGGGCTGCGAGCATAGTCTCGGAAACCTCGGCTGAGGTGAGGCGTTAGCGGACCATGGTTTGGAATCGATTTCACTTCGCTTTGGCGGCCATTTATCTTGCCGGGTTGATCCTCGTAGGAATCCTGGCCGGTCGTAAGACTCGAGACTCCAATCAGTTTTTGAACGCTACGGGCGCGCTGCCGCTGTGGGTTTGCATGGTGGCCTGCATCGCAGCCAATTGTGGTTCGCTGGATGTAACCGCAATGATGGCGCTGGGCGCACAGTATGGGATTTTGGCTGCCCATTTTTATTGGATCGGCGCGATTCCTGCACTGGTGGTGCTGGTTTTCTGGCTTTTGCCGGCGTACGCTCAAGGACGTTACCCCTCGGTTTTAGACTTTATTGCCCACTATTACGGCCCGGACACGCGAGCGTTGGTTGCGCTGTGTATGGCGATCATGATGCTCCTGCTTTCCGGAGTCTGTCTCTGCGCGGCCGCGCAAGTGTTCGTTACTTTCCTGGGTTGGAGCTTTCTTGAGGGTGTGTTGCTGACGGCGCCCCTTGTCCTGTTCTACATCTGGTCTGGGGGCTTCAGGGCGACCATCTACACGGAGCTTCTTCACTTCGCCATTGTGCTGGTCGCGATTGTGCCGCTCAGCTTCCTTGTGATCCGCGATTTTGGCGGGATCGGGAACCTGCTGAGGAGCATTCCGCCCGATCGGCTCCGTGCCTGGACGGCTCTACCTGTTTTTGCGCCCCAAGCGACGATGGATCGCTTCGGCCTGATCTTTGGTCTAGGCCTGGTACTCAGCTTTGGTTACTGGAGTACAGACTTCGTGCTGATGCAGCGGGCACTCGCAGTCAGGAGAGGGGCGGATGTGCGCCTTGTACCTCTGGGACTGGCGGCAGCTAAGCTAGTCTTTGCGTTCCTGATCGTACTTCCAGGTGTGGCCGCGCCGCTGGTTCTGCAATCGACACCTACAAGAAGTTGGAACGCGACACTGCCATCCATGATTCTCCACTACTACAACCCTTCCTGGGCCGTAATTGGAATCATGGGACTCGCGACGAGTCTGGTGGCTACGTTTGCCAATAACGTTTCAGGATTCAGCGCCGCTTGGGTGCTGGGGATTTATCGGCCAGCGATTCGTCCCGGCGGAGAAGAGAAACACTACGTTTCGATGGGCCGGATGGCCACCGCGGCAGTCATATTACTGTCAATTGGCGGCGCGTATGCCGCCTTGGAAAATCAGAGCATGATGGAATACATGCAGATGATCTTCTCTACGTTCAATGCTCCGCTCTTCGCACTTGTGATGCTCTCGGCTGTTGTGCCGGGAAGGGCGGCAGGAGGCGGGTTGGGAGGCTTTGTTGCCGGCCTGGTTTGCACGGTTCTGCACCAGGGGCTAGCGCACGCGCGCGTGCTCCGTTATGGGAGCCAAATGAATGCAAACTTCTATGGCGCCGTTCTCGGCTTTGGCGTCGCTGTCGTCATTACGCTGATTATCAGCCGCGCTCGAAAACATGCACTTCCGCAGCCATCGCCAGCTCGGGAACCTGGTTGTTCTTCTTCCAAGTTCCCATCACTGCTGGCACTGCTATCTGGGGGAATTGTCTGTCTGTGCGTTGCTCTGAACGTCTTCTTCTGGTAAGTGTGCTTGCTGCCGCAAGTGGTCAACGGGAAAGCACCGGCGCAAGAGGTGATACATCAGCTCAGTGGTCACGCTGATGCGGGAGCCAATTGCATTCACTTTCTGCGAACCTGATGTTGCGCATATAGCTTCTGGATTCACAGAAGCTGACTCTAGCGGGCCCGCGCCCGGTATATCTTCCGGGCTTTCGATGTCTCCGATGGTGCCGGACCGGTTGAGTTCCGGATGACGAGGCTCGTACTGACAGGGTATTTCACTCCAACGGCGTTGGGTTCTTTCCTCGCGTTCTCTAAAGCCCGAAAGAAGGTTTCAGCAAATTCGTAGCGTGCCAGACGTAGCGTCGTCAATGGGGGAAAGATGATATCGCTTAACTCGATATCGTCAAAGCCGATGACGGAAAAGTCCTGAGGAACCGAGTAGCCATCTTGCCGCAGAACGCGAAGTGCGCCAATCGCAGTAAGATCGTTAGCTGTAAGAATTGCGGTCGGCCGATGACCCATGCGGAGGAGTTCGGTCATGGCCGCTTCTCCACCCGAGACGCGGTAGTTCCCCATTTGCATGAAATCGGGATTCACCGCTAGACCGAATTTCTTCATGACTCTCATGAACGCATTTGCGCGGTGGTCAGAGATGGTTATCATGGATGACCCGCCAATGTATCCGATCTTTGTGTGTCGCAGCTCCTTCAGATATTCAATTGCCTGTTCCATCCCGCTGGTGTTGTTGATGACAACATCGCTCAATCCGGGACCGACCATGCGGCGATCCATCGTCACGAGCGGTACGCGATTATGGATCATCGATTCGATCGATTCCGTTTCGATTTCCGACGCGAGAAGCGCAACTCCATCTACTTTACGAACGAGCATTCTGCGCACGGACTGCTGAATCCGTGTGGGATGAAAATCGGTGGTTGCCATCAGCATTTCCTGGTTGTTCTCAACCAGAATCCTCTCAAAGCATTTAATGAATTCTGAAAAGAAGGGGTTGGTAATATCGGGAATGATGAGACCGTAGGTGCTGCTTCTGCCATACTTCAGGGTGGTCGCGTTGGTGTTGGGAAAGAACTTCAGTTCATCGATAACGCGACGCACACGGTCGGCAGTCGCGGGCCTGACACGATCGGATCCGTTGATGACGCGCGATACCGTGGCGCTCGATACGCCCGCAATCTTCGCGATGTCACGCATATCCATTTAAGTCTCCTCCGCCCCCGCCGCACCATCAATAGTCGACTTGACCGTGACGATGACTTTCACGACAAGCAAAGATCATTCCATCCCCAGCAGCGCGCCGGGATGCATCCACACCAGACCAGCTTTGAGCCCTTCTTTGCCCAGGACCGGTCGAACACGTGAGAAGAACAGTCAACTGTATTGTATTCACTTGCCTTCTTCTTCTGCAGACCCGGGGTACTCCAATCGTATATAGAGAGGTCGATACCTAGAACGCTTCGCATACAGCCTGACCACGGGCTGCAAGCTTTGCGGAGCGACGTTGTAGGACGGCCGCAACGTAAGAGTCATCAAAAACGCCCGTGTTCTGTGTCTGCATCCACTCCGCGATGCGTTGCCTGTCCGCCCGTCTCCCGTATCGCCCGCATATAGGTCTACAGCTTAGAACGGTCGCCACACTCGCGAGCCTAGCGCACGATCCTTTCGAGAATCATTCTCGCCAAGCCAATCCGGCGGAGTCCAAGGAACAAACCGAATGCCATCAAAGCGCAGCAAGCCGGCTTGCGTTCCGATCCATAGATAACCATCTGTGGTTTGTGCAATTGCATTTGCCGCGCCGCCAAGGAATCCGTCCTGGATTCTCCATGCCGTATGTCCATACTGGGAAATGTAGCGTCCTGGATCGACAGCCCAGGACGAAACTGCCCCCAGGCGATGAGTCCTTTTGATCAGACGAATGCCACCGGGAGTGCTAGCGTCGAGGTGTGCTTTCAGAATCGCTGACGAGCTGGAAGGTTGACATTTGGCGCGACAAGCATCAACACGGGCGCAGTGCCTAGAACAGAACGGCGCCACGTCATTGCCGAACTGCAGCAGAGCGTTACCGCTGCCCATAACGCGGCCTTGACTCAAAAAGAGTCCCCCCACGTTTTTTGACAAGTCGTTGCGCAAGCAGAACCTGCGTTATCCCCCTTCGACCAGCGACACCTTCGTGGGCCGGGTCACTGACGCCGCTTCGCGCAATTTCATCACGCGTGACGAGTCCGGCAAGGGGAGCCTGAACACTTCGTATTTCCTCGGGCTGCTGACTTCGATCGTGATCCACACGGCTTACCGTCCCTATTGGGCGCGACCCGCTGCGATGACGTTCAACAATCTTGGTTCGACGATTGGCAGCGACGCGGGGCTTAACCTCTTCCACGAGTTTGAGCCTGGCCTTCGAAAAATGGTGAGGGGCCACGGGCCGAAGGTCGTGCCCGGGATCGAGCAGCGCATCAGGAACGGCCAACCCCCTAGGTAAGTCGCCCCACACCGGCAAAGTGATGGCGAGTGCGGCAGTCGAGTTTTCCGGACGCCCAGGCCCCAGGCGTGGCACATGTTTTTGAGACCTGACACTTGAGATCTGGCGTTGGCGTCCAACCCCGGCTCCAACTCGGGAGGGGCGCCATAGCCTAGCCCAGGGCGTTGCGTCGGAAGGGTCAGGCATGAAGACCGAGTCCCGTGAGTGGTCAGTCTCGCGTTTTGGCGAACGGGTGTCCGTGCACCTCGTCGAGATGCGTTTGAGCGAGAAAACCAAAGCATTTTCTGCGAACGCTCAGGATTAGTCCCGACGTCGATTTGCATGGTCGGACATGGTTCTAGAAGAAAAGCGAGAATTAGCAAGCTCGCTGCCTTCCGAGCGACGGGCGTCCCTTCGACCAGAATCATGACGGCTTCGCCACAATGTCGTCCGAACTGTGGCCTCAGCTGAGCGCAACTCG
>Ga0137363_10001187_pt1 | contig 14862 bp, 13 predicted proteins | sample MadtaG_FD_104800 | JGI IMG/M metagenome (GOLD analysis project Ga0137363, IMG submission 104800) | Vadose zone soil microbial communities from Angelo Coast Range Reserve, California, USA - Mad1_115_16 metaG | ecosystem: Environmental > Terrestrial > Soil > Vadose zone | place: USA: California...
CTAGTCACAATTTTGGCGTTTCCAGCGCCACCACCGTATCCCCGCCACGCTTCCGCGCCTCTTCAATCGAAGACTCCGCGCGGTTAATCAAATCCGTCACAATGTCTTCGCTGTCGAATTCATGCTTCGGCACGGCCTCGACAATTCCCGCGCTCAGCGTAATTTGCGTCGAGTCCCACGGCGGCCGCAATCCCGAAGCCGCCCGCCGCAATTTATCCGCCAGATTCTGCGCCCCCGCCAGCGTCGTATCCGGCAAAATGAACGCCAGCGACCAAGACGTGTATTTCACCGCCACGTCGTTCTGCCGCACGATCGATTGCAACGACCGCGCCAGTTGCTCGAGAAATCTTTCCAGCGGCGATTCCCCTTGCTGGCGCAGAATTTCAGCCCCGCGATCAATCTGCAAAATGGTCAGCGCCAGCGGCGTCCCCTGCGTCCGTGCGCGATCCGCTTCCGTAAGCAAACAACTCTGGTATGAGCTGCGGCTCAGCAGGCCGGATCGTTCATCAGAAACGCCCATGCGCCGTACCAGCGAGCGCAGCCGCGTGTGGCTGACACTCATCAGCATCTGATCGCCAATCGCCTGCAGGAAGTAAGCCTCATTCGGCCGCCACTTGTGTTCATCGGCGTGCCCGACGATCAGCATTCCCGCAGGCATTTGCGTCTCTTTGTCCGAAATCATCACGCCCAGCGCCGTCGCCAGTCCCAGATCGCTCAGGATCGATCCTTCCGTCGCATTCACCACGAGTCCGCCCAACTCGTCCGGCTCCGCCTTCTCGATGTGCGCGAGGAGGAGCACAACCTGCGCACCGGGCGCCGGCTTCACGCCAGGCGCGCAAAATTCCGCGGCCATTTCCGGCGGCCTCCCCGGCGCGCCCACAACAGCCAGCGCGCGCGTCCCCCGCAGATACCCACCCACTTCGCTGACCGCTGTGTTGAGCATTGCCCGCGGCGTCTGCTGCCGAAATATCTTTTGGTTGACCTCGGAAATCTTGGAAAGATCGCGCAGCGTCTCCGCAGAATACACTCCCGTCTTAGTGCTTATGGGCGACGGCGCCTCAGCAGCCGGCGTCGCTGGAGCGGCTGCCGTCGGCTGCGCGGCAACAGGCGCCGCCTTCGGCTTAGGCGCTCCCTGCGGCCACCAGTTTGCCATCTGGTAGAGATTGGACAAGCGCGCGTTTCGCTCTTCCTCTCCGGGAAACATCGCCGCAATCCTTTGCAAACGCTCGAGCGCCTTGTTCTGCAGCGAGTACTGCAGAAAAATCTCCGTCTGCACGATCAAATCTTCCAGTGCCTGCAATTGCCGGCCCTCTTCGCTGCCGGGAGGTGGAGCCGCGGGACCTTGCGCGCTATGAGTGTGGGAAGCATGGCCCGGCGTCGGCGTGCCTGATTTCATCAGCCGGCTTGCAATCCGTTTCAACTGGGCCTCGTCCACTTTGCCGCGCAACAGTTCCATCCGCTCCTGATTGCGGTAGTCGTACGCATCGATGTCCACGAGCCGCTCGAGGGACTCCGCCGCCCTCTTAACATTTCCCGATGTGAGATACACATCGAAGAGCTTGATAAGCACTTCGAAATACTGCGATTCGCGATTTAATTCGCTGTGGATGGAGGCCCAAAATTCTAGAACCGCCTGCGAGTGCGGGTGTTTGGCCCCCAAGCCATCCATTAACGCCACGAATTCATTTTGCCGTTTGTCGGCAAACATTCGCCGCTTGAGCGTTGTGAGGATCTCCGTGGCTTTTTGGTCCTGGCCTGCGGCGCCATAACGGTCCGCGAGTTCAAAAAGTTGAGTCACGCCCTCGTTTTTTTCGCGGAGCAGCCGCTCCAGCAACTCCCGCGATTTCTCCAGATTCCCCGACCGCATCAGCGCGTCGCTATATGTGGCGAGAAATGCTGGGTCATTTTCCGAGGCAGCAAAGGGTTCTAGCAACGCCGCAGCGCGGACCGCATTCCCGGCTTGCAGGTTTGCATGGGCATACAGCAGTCCGACGCTGCGCTCCTGCGGCGCGAGTTTGTACGCGCGGCCCAGTACGTGCAGCGCGTCGTCCGAGGCGCCGCTCGCCGAAGCCAGCTGCCCGGCGCGCAGAAACGCCCGTGCGGCAAGGGCGTTCTTGCCGATGCGTTCGGCCGCTTCCGCAAGACGAAGCTGCCGCGAAAGATTTTCCGGGTCGAGCTGGGCGATCCGCTCCCAGCAAAAGAGCGCATCCTCCTCGCGGTTCGCCGTCGTAAATAGCTCTGCCGCCTTCGTATATTGCTCGACGGCTTCGTCGGGATGGTTTTGTTTTTGCTGCAGGAAGGCGTATCGGGCGATGCGCTCCGGCGGTTGCTGTCCACGCCCCACCTTCAGAAACCGGTTATAGATGGCGAGAGCTTTGGTCTCATCCTTGGGCTCCACCAGCAAATCAAACAACAAGCCGTAATATACGGCCGCGCGGTCCGGCTGATCCATCCGCGCGTAGAGATCGCCAAGCGCCTGTGTCGCTTCCTGATGCTGCGGCGCCTCATCGAGCACCGCCAAATATGCCTCGATAGCGTCCTCGACGCGGTTCTTCTCTAGGAAGCGCTTGGCGCGATCCAAATGTTTGCTTACGTCTGCGGCCATCCGTTCAGGTTGCCTTTGCGGTGACTGAAAGCTGTCGATCCGGTATCAAACTGATGCCAAACAATCTTCAAATAGATGACGGGGCCGGTCCGCCTGATGCGATCGGTGCGACCACCCTCATTAACTATATACCTCCGGCAAGGAGCAGCAAAACACGCGCCTCGCGCTGATGCGTTATGCATCACGGCACGCAAAAGCGCTCCCTACCACTCGCCACAATCGTGAACACTCGCGGTGGTACAATCCGCGGCTATCATGACTACCACCAATCCTGGCCTGTCTTACACCCTCGGAAGCACCGCCGCCGAGCACGAGCGTCTCATTCGGCAGGCTGCGCGCCTTGCCCCTTCACCGAGCGATTCTTCCGTGGTGCAGGCGTTGGCCCGGGTCAGCGGGTCTTGGACATCGGCTCCGGCGTCGGAGACGTCGCCATGCTCGCCGCCAAGCTCGTTGGCCCATCCGGAGAAGTGGTCGGCGTAGAGCGTGACGCAAGCACCATCGCCCGGGCCCGGGTTCGCGTGGCTGAGGCTGCTCTGCGCAACGTCAGCTTTACTCAATCCGATGTCTCTCAAATCCCGGGGAACAAGCTTTTCGACGCCGTGGTTGGCCGCTTGATTCTGCAGTTTCTTCCTGATCCAGTTGCCGTTGTGCGCTCCTTGTTTCGGCTGATACGTCCTGGTGGAGTCCTTGCCTTCCAGGAAGTGTCCTGGGCGCCGTTCCTTCTCCTTGGGGCGCAACTCCCTCTTTGGTCGGCTTGCTCTTCACTTTCCCACGAGGCCTTCCGTCGTTCCGGTGCAAACACCGACATGGGCTTTGCTCTTTACCAAACTTTTCGAGACGCGGGGCTCCCTGCGCCGGCCATGAGTCTGGAGATGCCGATTGGGAGGGATCAAGAAATCACTGGTTGGATTCCAGACATTCTTCGGAGCTTGCTTCCGCTAATTCATCAGTTCAATCTTCCACTCGAACCAGTCGGTGACCTCAACACTCTTGCAGAACGAATCCACGCCGAGGTCGCCGCATCAAACTCGGTCGTCACCTGGCTGGCCCTCGTGGGCGCCTGGTCCCACAAACCCGCAGCCTGAACTCTAGGTCGCTCACCCGCTCTCACTCGCATTCCCGCGCAGCCTTTTTGGAAGCAGCAACATCAGCGTCGCCGACGCGAACAAAGAAACGCCCGCAACCGCAAGTCCGCCATACAAGCTGCCGGTCTTCTGGCTGATCCATCCCGTTGCGTACGGTCCGGCAAATCCCCCCAGATTCGCGAGCGAACTCACCAGGGCAATCCCGGACGCCGCCGCAAAGCCCGTCAGGAAATCCCCTGGCAGCGAATAGAAGGGACCATAGACGCTATAGATGCCAAGCGCGGCTATGGAAAGAAGCAGGATCGTTGGAAAAATGGAATGGGTTGCCCCCAGCGACGCCAGCGCGATTCCAGCAGCGATGGCGGGAATCGCCGCATGAAATCGTCGTTCTCGCTTGCGATCGGAACTCCGCGACACCATCACCATGACGGGCAGGCCCACGAGATGCGGAATCATCACCAGTAGTCCGATCAAACTGTTGGAGATTCCGCTCGTCAGCGACTTCACCAGTTGCGGCATCCAAAAGTTCATCGAGTACATGCCGGTGTTCAAAGTGAATCCGATGAATCCCAAATGCCAAACGCGCTTGTTCAACAGCGCCTGCACCGCCGAGATTTTGTGACTCGCCAGTTTCTCCTGTTCCTCCCGCGCCAGGTCCGCAGTGATCCAGTCTTTTTCGTCCTGGCTGAGAAATTTAGCCTCGGCCGGACGGCTTGGCAGCAGAAAGTAGGTGAACACGCCGCCAACTACGGCCGGAATTCCCTCCAGAATCAGGAGCCACCGCCAACTGCTGACGCTCAACCAATGCGCGTGGACCAGGATAAATCCGGAAACCGGAGCACCCAATATGCTGGTAACAGGAATGCCCGCCAGGAACAGCGCAATGGCCTGCGCCTGATCCCGTTGCCGAAACCAGTACGTCAGGTACAAAGCGATTCCGGGAAAATAGCCCGCTTCCGCCAACCCCAGCAAGAAACGCACCGCGTAGAGTTGCTGGACTGAATTAACCAGGCCAGTTAGCGTGGCCAAAATTCCCCAGGTAATCAGGATCCGCGCGATCCAGATCCGCGCTCCTAACTTGTGCAGCAGCAAGTTGCTGGGAATTTCAAACAGGAAATACCCAAAAAAGAAAATCCCCGCCACCAGCCCAAACTGCTTGCTGGAAATGGCCAGCTCCTTGTTCATCGTCAGCGCGGCAAATCCGATGTTGATCCGGTCGAGGAACGAAATAATGTAGAGAACAAAAACGAACGGGATAATCCTCATCCGCAGTTTGTGAATTGTTTTGGCTTCGAAGGGCGCAACAGCGGCGGCTGTCTCGTTGGCCACGATCACCTCAGTATGAGTTTGCCCCGATCGAAGGGTCTCCTCAGCCGCAAGCCGGCCAAGGCGCGTAACGATTGCCGTGACTCTATGGCGGGAAACTCCGCCCGTCAAGCCACGCCGCTGTCTCTGTAGGAGCAAATTTCAGTTGCGCGCGGGAATCGGCGATCGCGAGCACACCCTCGAATCCCTGGAAAAGGATGAGAACAGCGCGGAACCACAACGCTTTTCCTGAGAGACGATGCCAAACTGGATTTCGTGCGCACGGACCCGCGATTTATCGCCCTGCTGAAGAAAACACATCTCTACTAGCCCAAATCGTCCGCTGAGGTTACGGCTCATCGCTGCGCGGAGATACAATTTGTGGCAAACTGGTTGTTTCATACGGCACGGTTTTTGCGCTGCGTGTGTCGCTCGCTCGAAAGCAGCAGGCCCGCCGGAAACCGCGCGGGCCATTCGCATCCTGCCCGCAATTGAGAACATTGGTAAGCGAGAAAAATGGACCCGAAGTTCATTCGAAATTTCTGCATCATCGCGCACATCGACCACGGCAAGTCCACGCTCGCCGACCGCCTGCTTGAAATGACTGGCGCGCTGACCCAGCGCGAAATGCACGAACAAGTCCTCGACTCCATGGACCTCGAGCGCGAGCGCGGCATCACCATCAAAGCAAAAAGCATTCGCCTGCACTACAAAGCGAAAGATGGAAATACCTACCGGTTGAATTTAATTGATACGCCGGGCCACGTGGATTTTTCCTACGAAGTTTCGCGCGCCCTCTCCGCCTGCGAAGGCGCTCTCCTCGTTGTCGACGCATCGCAAGGCGTCGAAGCGCAAACCGTCGCGAATACTTTTCTCGCCTCCAGCCATAATCTCACGATCATTCCGGTGATCAATAAAATTGACTTGCCCGCCGCGCAGCCGGATTTCGCAAAAGAACAAATCGAAACCGTTCTTGCGATTCCCGCGGATGATGCGCTGCTCATCAGCGCAAAAAGCGGCCTCGGCGTCGAAGAAGTTCTCGAGGCCATTGTTGCGCGCGTGCCGCCGCCGAAAGGCAACGCGGACAATCCGCTACAGGCGCTGATTTTCGATTCGTGGTTCGACATTTACCGCGGCGCCGTGGTGCTGGTGCGCGTGATGGAAGGCCGCGTTAAGAATCACGTGAAAATCAAGCTCGTCGCCGGAGATGAAACCTACGAAGTCGAGCAGCTCGGCACGCTCACTCCGAAACCCGTCGCTCTCGAGGAACTCGAAGCTGGCGACGTTGGCTTCATCGTCGCGAATATCAAGCGCGTGGCCGACGCGCGCATGGGCGACACGGTGATCGAAGTGGCGCGTCCGGCTCCGGCGCTCCCGGGATTCGAAGCCATCAAGCCGATGGTTTTCGCCGGATTGTTTCCGGTGCTCGCCGACGACTACGAACCGCTGCGCGACGCGCTTGGAAAATTGCAACTGAACGACGCCGCGTTTTTCTACGAGCCGGAAAATTCAGTGGCGCTCGGCTTCGGTTTTCGCTGCGGCTTCCTCGGCCTGCTGCACATGGAAATCGTGCAGGAGCGGCTGGAGCGCGAGTTCGGCCTCAATCTAATTACGACGGCGCCAAGCGTGCGCTACCGCATCACGCGCGTGACCGGCGAAGTGATTGAAGTCGACAGCCCTTCGAAATTCCCGAATCCCAGCGACATCGAAAAAATCGAAGAGCCGATCATCAAAGCGATGATCATCACCAACGAAGATTCCGTCGGCGGAATCCTGCAGCTCTGCCAGGAAAAACGCGGCACGCAGAAAAATTTCGAATATTTGTCGCCGACGCGCGTCATGCTCACCTACGAATTGCCGCTGAACGAAATCGTGCTTGATTTTTACGACCGTCTAAAATCCACTTCACGCGGCTACGCCTCGCTCGACTACCATCTTGCCGACTACCGGGAATCCGCCCTCATCAAACTGGATGTGCTGGTCGCCGGCGAACCGGTCGATGCGCTGGCGCTGATCATCCATCGTGATTTTGCAACAGAGCGTGGGCGCGATCTCGTGACGCGCTTGCGAAAACTGATTCCGCGGCAAATGTTTGAAGTTCCGATCCAGGCGGCAATTGGCAGCCGTGTGATCGCGCGCGAAACCGTCGCGGCGATTCGCAAGAATGTTCTTGCCAAGTGTTACGGCGGCGACATTTCCCGCAAACGCAAACTCCTCGAAAAACAAAAAGAAGGCAAGCGCCGCATGAAGCGTGTCGGCCAGGTGGACATCCCACAAGAAGCCTTCCTCGCCGTCCTCAAAGTTTCCTCCGCCAGCGACGAAGATTGACCCGGATTTGCTAGCCATTTTTTCAACCCCTAAGTGAATGCTACCCATTTGTCCTTGGCGAGAAATGTCTGCCATGTTTGGGCCACTTCTTGTTGCAATGGCTCCCAACTCTCTAGAGAATCGCCGTCAAACAATTCAGACGGATCACGAACGAAAAGCATCCTGATATTTTGATCCGGACACTGAAGCGCATAGACTTGGGCTGAATTCTTGAGTGGGTCAAAATCCTGAAAATGAGATAGGGCTTCCCAGTCATAATGCTTGGCTTTATGGAAGAAATTGTGTAGTTGTTCTTGGAGCTCTGGGGTAGCTGTGGTCATTGCATACATTTGATAAAGATGTCCTCCCAATGGCCGCCTGCATCTCGGGCACTCGTTGCTCAAGACCTCAGTCAAGGTTTGAGTGACTGCAGCCTCCGGTTCGATTGACCGCGGTGGACCAAAGAGCTTGTTCATCCACTGTGAAAGCATACGTGTCAGGACTCCGTTTTCTTTACTTCCGTGGACAGGCGGCCCCGGTGGAGTTGGATGGCTACGGTGTCGCCGAGGGCAACTTGGGCGGCGTCGCTGAGGAGGTTACCGGCGGCGTCGGTGGCGATGGCGTAGCCGCGTTCTAGGACTTTCAAGGGACCGCGTTCCTGGAGTTGCAGGGCCAGGCGCTGCCAGCGTTCACGCTTGGCGCGGAGCACGCGCTCGATGCGGATGCCAAGTTCGGTGGTGCGTTTTTCGAGGCGCAGGCGGAAGGCGGCGATCTTCACGCGAAAATCGAAGGAAGCGATGCGCAGATGCGCGGCGGTGAAGCGTTTGCGCGATTGCTCGAGGCGCGCCCGGAGGCCGAGGGCAAGGCGCGAAGTCATTTCATCGGCGCGCTGGCGCTGCTGGCGGAGAAGATCGAGCGGGCGGCGGAATCCGCGCCGCGCGGAGAGCTCGTGGATGCGACGGCTGAGCACCAAGATGCGATAGCGCATTTGTTCGGCGAGAGCGCCGCGTAGTTCGGCGATGTGCTTGTCAAATTCGCGGCGCGTTTGAACGACAAGCTCGGCGGCGGCGGAAGGCGTGGAGGCGCGGACATCGGCGACGAAATCGGCGATAGTGAAATCGGTTTCGTGGCCGACGCCGGAGATCACGGGGATTTCGGAGGCGAAAATAGCGCGGGCGACGATTTCTTCATTGAAGGACCACAAGTCTTCCAGAGAGCCGCCGCCGCGCGCGAGAATGACGACGTCGACGAGTTTCCCTTTATTGAAAAATTTCAGCGCTTTGACGATTTCTTCGGCGGAGCCTTTGCCCTGCACGCGCACGGGAAAGAGCATGAGATGGACATTGGGAAAGCGGCGCGTGAGGATGCGCACGACGTCGCGGACGGCAGCGCCCTTTGGCGAACTGATGACGCCGATGCGGCTGGGAAGAAGCGGCAACGGTTTTTTGCGCGCGGCATCAAAGAGGCCTTCGGCTTCGAGACGTTTTTTCAACTGCTCGAAGGCGAGCTGCAACGCGCCTTGCCCCACCAGATCAATTTTCTCGACGTAAATCTGATATTCGCCGCGCTGCTCGTAGACACTGATGCTGCCGCGCACGGTAACTTGCAAGCCGTCCTCGGGGCGGAACTTGATGCCGCGCTGTTGTTGCTTGAAGTAAACGCAGCGGACCTGGGCGCGGTCGTCCTTTAAGGTGAAATAGACGTGGCCGGACTGGGCTTCGCGGCAGTTGGAGATTTCGCCCTGAACACTGATGTCAGTGAAGTTTTTAGCAAGGAGGTCACGGATCTTGCCGGTCAGCTCGCTGACCGTGAAAGTCTTGCGCTCGGGCATGAGGTTGAAGGTGAGTTGCCGAGTCATAAGGCACTCATGGGGGGGTACACCCCTAGGTACACCCCCCACCAATTTGCATGAATATCAAAAGAAAGGGGTTGCTAAATTTGCAATTCGTAAGTGCATGAAAAGAAAGGGGAGGCATGGCGGTTGATGAAGGGGGGAAGGCAGCACTACCCCCCACCGCCGTGTTTTTTGTAAGTGTTGCATCTAAAGGAGTTAGCCATGCCGTAAGTCTTTTATTTGCAACACTTGCGGGGAAATCTATAAGTGTTGCAGTTAAAGGACTTACGCAAGCGAGCTGTTCAGGAGCAGGTGAATTCGCGGGGCGGAATGATTTTGAAGGAGCTTGAAGGACTACCTGGCGGGCGGGGCGAGTTGGCGGCGACAAACTCAATAACCATTATAGCACATCCGGATAGTTTGTCAATAGTTACTTGTAAGTGCTTTGTTTGCTTTGGGATGATGGACTGGCTGGTGAAATGGGCAACGCGCAAATGGACTAGCTGGCCTCTTGGGGTAAGGAGTGAGCGACGCGGAAACCAATCCTGCTCCAGAAAATAACAGAGTAATTGACTTGGCCATTGTAGCGCTCCTAAGATGCGAGCCAAGAGTTGCCCTCTTCTGCCATGATCGGCCAGACCATCTCGCATTACCATGTCATCGAGAAACTCGGCGGCGGCGGGATGGGGATCGTCTACAAGGCTCAGGATACTCGTCTCCACCGTTTCGTCGCGCTCAAGTTTCTGCCGGAGGATGTAGCCCGTGATCCGCATGCCCTCGCCCGGTTTCACCGCGAGGCGCAGGCCGCGTCGGCCCTCAATCATCCAAACATCTGCACGATCCATGACATCGGTGAGCAGGACGGGAAATTGCCATGGAGTTTCTGGAAGGCGCGACGCTGAAGCACCGCATCGCCGAGCGTCCCATGGAACTGGAAACTCCGCTCTCGCTAGGAATCGAGATCGCCGACGCGCTTGATGCCGCTCACGCCAAAGGAATCGTTCATCGCGACATTAAACCTGCGAACCTCTTTGTCACGGACCGCGGCCACGCCAAAATCCTGGACTTTGGCTTGGCCAAGCTCTCTCCCAAGCCTGTGACAGGAACGGAGCAAACCGCCGCGACCTTCGACGTCGAGGAGCATCTTACCAGCCCTGGCACGGCAGTCGGCACAGTGGCTTACATGTCGCCGGAACAGGTCAAGGGCAAGGACTTGGACGCACGAACCGATTTGTTTTCCTTCGGTGCGGTCCTGTATCAAATGGCAACCGGGCAATTGCCGTTCCGGGGGAACACTTCGGGATTAATCTTCCACGCCATTCTGGAACGCCCACCTGTGCCCCCAGTACGGATCAACTCCGAGGTTCCGCCCAAGCTCGAAGAGATCATCAATAAGCTCCTAGAGAAAGATCGAGAGTTACGCTACCAGGTCGCGTCCGAGCTGCGGGCCGATCTGAAACGCCTGAAACGTGATACGGATTCGGGACGGTCAGCAGAAAGCGTGACCATAGCATGGGCGGGGGAACCGCCAGTCCAGAAATGGCGCCGGTGGGCGGCACTTCTCGCAAGTGTCATTGCCATCGCGGCCGCGATTCTCCTCTATTTGCTTACGCGCCCTTTCCCGCCGCCGAGGGTCTTGCGTACCGTCCAGATTACGAGTGACGGCCGCGACAAAACCGGCCCTCTCGTAACCGATGGGGCTCGGCTCTACTTTCCGGAGGATGCGGGTGGGCGCGGCGTTCTTGCCCAGGTATCTCTAACCGGCGGCGAGACGGTTACAATCCCTACTCCTTTCCAAAACGTTTTCCCTGTGGACATCTCTTCGACCGGGTCCGAGCTTCTAGTTGGCAGCGCTGCTGGAACGGAAACGGAATACCCCCTTTGGATACTGCCTGCGCTAGGCGGTTCCTCTCGCCGTCTTGGGGATGTGCTCGCCCATGATGGCGCTTGGTCACCAGACGGACAGGGGATTGTCTATGCCAACGGTGAGGATTTGTATCTCGCAAAGAGTGATGGGACCGAATCACGGAAACTAGTCGCCGTTGGCGGACAGGCAAGCCAAATCCGGTGGTCGCCCGACGGACGCGTGTTGCGCTTTACGTTGTTTGATCCCAAAAGTAACTCGGTGTCTTTATGGGAGGTCAAATCCGACGGAACCAATCTTCATCCCTTACTTCCTGGTTGGAGCGCTCCTTCCTCAGAGCGCTACGGCATCTGGACACCCGACGGAAAGTACTTCCTTTTTAGTTCCTCACACGGTGATACGTGCGGGCTTACCGCCAATGTCTGGGCTATTCGCGAAAAATCCGCGTTCTCTCAGAGGAAAACCCCACAGCCAACACAGCTGACTGCGGGGCCGATGAACACCTGGGCGGCCATCCCGGGCAAAGACGGCAAGAGGCTATTCGTCATCGGCTCAAAACCGCGCGACGAACTGGTGAAGTACGACTCGAAGGCGCGGCAGTTTGTGCCCTATCTTTCGGGGATTTCGGCGGATGATTTGGCCTTTTCCGGGGACGGGGAGTGGGCCGCTTACGTCACGTTTCCCGATGGTGTTCTTTGGCGGAGCAAGGTGGATGGCAGCCAGAGACTTCAGCTCACTTTCCCGCCCATGCGAGCGTTGTTGCCACGCTGGTCGCCGGACGGGAAACGGATTGCGTTCATGTCCGTGGCGGCCGGCAAGCCCTGGAAAATTTTCCTCGTGTCAGCCGAAGGCGGCAGCGCTCAGCAGTTGATGCCGGGCGAACGGTATGAAGTCGACCCCAACTGGTCATCGGATGGAATCTGGAACCTCTGGAACAATAACCATCCAACTGTTTGATCTGAGAACGCACCAAGTTTCCGAACTTCCCGGATCTGAGGGGCTGTTCGCTCCCCGGTGGTCGCAGAGCGGACGGTATATATGTGCGCTAAAGGCAGATAGCAGCGAGCTTTTGCTGTTTGATTTCACGACTCAAAAGTGGGTGGAATTGGTCAAGATGCAGGTGAGCTATCCCAGTTGGTCTCGGGACGGGAAGTACGTCTATTTTGACGCCTATTCTGGGGACGACCCGGCCTTGTCGCGCGTGCGGATCAACGACCACAAATTAGAGCGATTAGTAAGTATGAAGGGTTTTCGGCGAACGGGATTGCTAGGGAATTGGTTCGGATTAGCTCCGGACGATTCACCTTTGGTCGTGCGCTACGCCGGCACGCGGGAAATCTACGCCCTTGACTGGGACGCGCCGTAGTTGAAAAGCCCAGTTCCCCACACACTCGCTCAGGCCGCTTTCGTCGAATTGATCCCCAGCCGGTAGCAGCATTTCGAGTAACGAGGCACTTTCCAATTTCAGGACAGTTCGGGAGACATTGCGGCAAGGTTCTCACTGTCAGCGGCGCTTGAGAGCTTCGAGTTCTTCGAGGGTGCGTGGCCAGTCCGATCCCAATAGCCGGGACAAGGCGCGATCCGCGAGAACCTTCCCACCAGTCTGGCAGCGGGCACAGTAGTTTGTTTCGTTGTCCGCATAACGAATCCGCTGAATCTTTTCTCCGCACCTTGGGCAAGGCTGTCCATAGCGTCCGTGAACTGCCATTTCTCTGCGAAACGCGGTCACCTTTTCGGGAAAGCCAGCTTCGGCCTCTGCGCGCAGCCGGTCTATCCAGAGTCCGAGGGTATAGCGCGCCGCCGCGAACAGCCTTTCCCACTCGTGCGGCTCCAGCTTGCGCGTGAGGGTGACGGGCGACAGTTGTGCTGCATGCAAGATTTCATCCGAATACGCGTTGCCGATGCCGCTGACCAGGCGCGGATCGGTAAGCGCTCTCTTGAGTGTCCGGTTTTCGAAGGTAAGCGCGTCGCGAAACGAGACGAGATCGCTCGCGAAAATGTCAATTCCTCCCGGGTCCACGGAACGCAGGCCCTCCTCACCAGCCAGCACGTGCAACGATGCGCGGTGCTTTGTGCCGGCTTCAGTAAGCACGAGAGAGCCGTTGGGAAAATCGAAGGCTGCCAGACTGTGGCGGCCGGCCAGCCTTGCCCCTGGCAGCCGCCAGTGCAACCGACCTGCAATCATCAAGTGCAGCACCAGCCAAAGATTGCCTTCGACTCCAATGGCGATGCGCTTGCCGATTCGCCGCAGTTCGCGGACGACGCGGCCCTCCACACTTTTGATTGGCGGTTGTGCGGTTCGAAGCAAAAAAGGGCTCGCAAGGCGCACTCGAACGATCGGCTGCGCGAGGATGCGTGGTTCGAGGGCACTGATGTAGGCGGCGATATCCGGCAGTTCCGGCATGCTCATCAGCTTGCAGGTTGCGCGTGCGTTTTTGCAACCTGGCTGTTTTGACGATGGAAATTACCGGTGCTTAATCCGATCGACTTCGGAGCTTGCGGGTGCTGGAGGCATGGCGGCGAAAGTCTGGTCCAAATCAGAGGGGCTTGGACCAGTCGGCGAGGCGGAGGCGGGGACGGAGGGAGCGGAAGGAGCGGTCGCTGGTAACGAGGGTGAGGCCGGAGGCGAAGGCGTGGGCGGCGACAAGCATGTCCATGGCGGCGAGGGGGTGGCCTCTCTTCCAGGAGGCGGAGCAGAGGTCGGAGTAGGCTTTCGCGGCGGCGGAGTCCCAGGGCAGAACGCTGACGCCCATGAGAAATTGGTTGACGAGCTCGGCAAGTTTTGTAGCTTGGGGCTTCAGGGCGAGACCAAAGAGAAGTTCGGCTTCGGTGATGGAAGAAACGCAGACCTGGGCCATGGGAACGCGGCGCAAATGTTCGCGAACAGAAGGCGGATTCCCTCTGAGGGCGTAGCTCACGCTGTTGGTATCGAGCATGAAACGGAGCATGCGATGTTCCGATCAGAAGAGGCGGCGTTTTTTGGGGGGGCGGCGATCGCGTGAAGCGAGGAAGTCTGCGGGAACTTCGACAGAGTCGGCGAGAGCGAAAAGGTCGTCCCAGGAGCCGGGCTTGCGAGAAAGAATGACGTCGCCGGTTTCGGGATCCTTGCGGATGAAGACTTCACGGGAGGAGAAGCGGAAATCCGAAGGCAAGCGGACAGCCTGACTGCGGCCGTTTTTGAAGAGTTTGACGATTTTGCGCACGGCGAGCCTCCCCTGGAATTGGCGTGTCCCTTGTACTTGGCATATACCATGATATATCACAAGTTTTTTGAAAACAAATGGTTGCGCGATCAATTTGTTTGAGGAAACACCTTGCGCAGAGCCGGATGTTTTTTCAAGTTGCGGAGTTTGGGGCTGAGGCGGAGACAATTGACGCAGAACCGGAGCGATGGGCAGTGACAGTCGAGGAGGCCCTCAAGGAGGGATTTGAGTTGAAGGGAGCGAGCGATGGTTAGCTCGACTTCGCGGAGCTTGCGCGTGGCGAGTTTTTTCCAGCGCGGGCCGACAGGGGTGCTGTCGCGCAGGCCGTTCAGGAAGAGCTTGATTTCGGCGAGGGTAAAACCCATTTCAGTGGCGAAGCGGATTAACAGTAGGCGCGAAAGGGCATCGCTTGCGTAAAGGCGCTGGCCGCCGAGACGCTGGGGCGCAGCGAGGAGGCCGCGCTTTTCGTAGTAGCGGATGGCGGAGGCGTTGAGCCCGGCGGCGCGGGCAAGTTGGCCAATTTTCATGGTTTCTCCCTAGAACTTATCTCATAAATGGTTTTGTGGCAGGGAAACCACAAACCGGCTGTAATGGAATCGGGCGGAAAGTGATGATTTGGCTGGGTTTCAACGGTTTCATCCTGTAAGTGCCGTCCTTTC
>Ga0137363_10001195_pt1 | contig 14822 bp, 9 predicted proteins | sample MadtaG_FD_104800 | JGI IMG/M metagenome (GOLD analysis project Ga0137363, IMG submission 104800) | Vadose zone soil microbial communities from Angelo Coast Range Reserve, California, USA - Mad1_115_16 metaG | ecosystem: Environmental > Terrestrial > Soil > Vadose zone | place: USA: California...
GAGGAGCCTGAGATGCGCCGAGCAATGGCATGTAAAAGCCCACGCTGTTGGTTTGCTGATCGAACGGACCTGGCATCAGCATGTCCGGCACGACACCGACAATGGTTCGCCACGGCTGCGGCTGACCGGGATTGAAGATTCGCAGCTGGTGACCAATCGCACTTTGATTCCCCAGTACTTTCGGGCTAAACTCGCATTCACAATTGCCACCGGGTGCTTTGAATCGACATCGTCGACCGTGAAATCGCGGCCTTCGAGAATTTTCAAACCAAGCGCCGAAAAATAATTGTCCGAGACCGATTCGAAATTTCCGCGCGGGCGATCCCGATCCGTGAGATAATTTTGGCCGTCCACCTCATACTGACCCTGGGCGTCAAAGGTCATCCGAAAGCGACTGCTCATCGCAGCGGATTCAAATTGCGGATTCGCCCGCAAACCCCGAGCGGCCCGCTTAAAAAATTCCCGGCGCGCGTCGTCGCTGGGATAGGCGCCTTCCATCAAACCCATCCGTGCGGCGTAAACGGCGTTCTCGTCGTAGCCGTAGTCTAGCTTCATCTGATTTCGAACCGATTTGATTTCCAACGTTGCCGCGATCAAAAGCCCAGCGGTGAGCGCGATTTGCGCCACCACGAGCACGCGCGTGATCGCATTGACAAGGCGACTGCTGTTGCCGCGGCCGCCTTCTTTCATCATCTCAGCTGCGTTGCCTCTGGCGCTCAGGAACGCCGGGACGAGACCCGAGGCGATCGTGGCCAGCAGAGTGATCACGACCGTGAAAACGAGCACGGGTCCATCGATGGTGAACCTCCAATAATAGGGTGCCGGAAAAGGCAAGGTGTTGATAGCGCGAACGAAGAAGTCCAATGACCAATAAGCGATGATCACACCTGCGATTGCTCCGAACACCGCGACCACCAGACTTTCGGTCAACATTTGGCGCACGAGTCGCCAACGTGTCGCACCGAGCGCGCCGCGAATCGCCAACTCTTTGGCACGCAACGCTGCCCGCCCGAACTGCATGTTCATTACGTTCACGCACGCAATCAGCAAGACGAGAATGACCGCAGCGAGCATTCCCCAGACTTGCTGGCGAAACTGCACACCTGTGAATGCGTGCAGCAGTGGCTGCACGCTTGCCGACGTGAGATTTTGATTTGTCTTCGGATTGTCCTTTGCCAAATTGCGCGCAAGCGCGATGAATTCCGCATTCGCTTGATCGAGAGTCACCCCCGGCTGTAGGCGGCCCATCACCGCAGGCGCGTTATTGCTTGCTCCAAGGCGCAAGTCGCCGCGAGGCTGCGGCGGAAACTCATTATATAAAGGAGTCCAGAGCTCCTCCGAAACCGGAAACTTAAAATTCGGCGGCATCACGCCGATGATGGTCGCGGCTTTGCCGTTAATTCGGATGCCTTGTCCGACGATGTTCGGATCGGCATTGAAATCGCGGCGCCATATTTCGTCACCAAGGATCGCGACCTTTTCCGCACCGGGCTTGTTGTCTGCGGCAGTGAAATCCCGACCGATCACCGGCGAGACCCCGATGATCTTGAAAAGATCTTCGGTTACGTAACCGCCGGTATAACGCTGCGGATTATTTTTGTAAGTGACATTAATGGTCGATCCGCTGAGATAGCCGGCCATCATCGAGAATGATTTCTGCGCCGCTTTCAGATCCTCGTAATCCTGGGCGGTCGGAATATTACCGAGACCGAAGTTGTTGTTCTGATCGCTCGCCTTGGGATCGATCAGGCCGACGCTCATTAACTGTTCCGGGTGCGGGAAGGAGAATCCGCGCAACACGATCGCGTTGACGATGGTGAATTGGGTCGTCGCGCCGCCGATGCCGAGACCGAGCACAAGCACAGCCAGAAAACAAAAGATCTTGTCTTTGAACAGGACACGCAGTCCGACTCGGACATCCTGACGAAAGGAATCTAGAATCATGTGAATTTACCTCCGTTATTTGTTAACGATCCAGCCGTCTCGCAGTTGAATGATGCGTTTGCCATACGACGCGTTCTTCTCCGAGTGCGTCACCTGCACGATGGTCATGCCTTCATCATTGAGCTTGCGAAAGAGCTCCATGATTTCTTCGCCCTGACTGGAATGCAGGTTTCCCGTGGGTTCATCGGCGAGCAGAAGTTTCGGCTCGGCGATGATCGCCCGGGCAACCCCGACCAGCTGTTGTTGGCCGCCGGAAAGCTGGCGCGGGTATAAATCCTTTTTACCGACGATCTGAAAGCGATCGAGCATGTCGGCCACGAGCGCGGCGCGCTCGCTTTTACTGTAGCGTCGATATGACAACGGGATGTCGAGGTTCTCGTAAACCGTCAGGTCATCGAGCAAATGATATTGCTGAAACACGAAACCGATCTGCTCGTTGCGCAATGTGGCGCGCTCCTTCGGCTTCAAATGATGGACCGCGGCTTCATCCAAAAAATATTCGCCGCGCCAGCCGTGATCGTGCATCCCGAGGATGTGCAGCAATGTAGATTTGCCTGCACCCGATGGCCCCATCACCGAAATAAAGTCACCCTCTTGAACGTCCAGATTGATCTCGCGCAAGACGTAAAAAAACTTCTCCTTCGCGAGCGGATAACTGCGTTCCAGATTTCGAAGCTTGATCATACGTTTACTCGGCGTGTAACGCCTGGACTGGATCCACCCGCGTAGCGCGTCTCGCTGGTAACCACATGGCAACAAGTGCGGCAACGGTCAGCACCACCGGGGCGACGGTAAAAGCAACCGGATCAAGGGCGCCAACTCCATAAAGAATTCCGCTGACAATTTTTGCGGTCGCCACAGCCAGCAGCAGGCCGATGGCGACTCCGCTGACCAACATGATGGAGCCTTCCCGCATGATCATTCGCAAGACCGCTCCGGCTTGCGCGCCGAGCGCCATCCGAATGCCGATCTCACGCGTGCGTCGCGCTACCGAATAAGCTTTGACTCCATAGAGACCCACCACTGCCAGACCAAGTGCAAGTCCGCCAAAGATGGAAAACAAAGCCGCGCCCGCGCGAACAAGCCAAAGATCAAGATTCGAATCAAGATGTTGAGCGAAGGTTCGCAACGAAAGGATTGGGATTGACGGGTCGAAATCGCGCACCGCGCGACGGAGCAAATCGGCCGTGGTAGAATCGCTTCCGGATGGGAGCGAACGAAAGCGAACGATAAAGAAAACATCGCTTTGGAATCCGCGCGCAAACGGCAAATAAATCCCGCCGGCGGATTCTTTTTCGAAGAGCGCATGCCGCGTTGCCGGCACGATACCAACTACTTCGATCGTCTCCTCCTGCTTCTGGTGTTCACTCAAATCGGCGCTCCCTCCAATATGGCCACCGCCGCCGTCTTGCGCTGACGGGGCATTTGCCGCCGCATATTGAATGCGTTGTCCTAGCGCGTCCGTATCGGGCCAGAGTTTCTTCGCCAGAACTGCATCAATAATCGCCACCTTCGGACCGGGCTGAGTCGCCTCCCCTTCGGTGAATGCGCGACCACGCACGACTGGCAACCCGACGGTTGAAAAATAATCCGCGCCGACGCTGTTCCACGAGACATCGAAAGCAAGGCCCTCTGCGGCAGTAGCCGGCCTGGCGTCGGGAGCAAGATTGAAACCGGCGCGTTGGACTTTCCTGCTTAATTCAAACATCCCGAATGGGACAATTGAACAGATGCTCGCGTGCTCGACGCCTGGTAACGCCGCCAGTCTGGCGTTCAAGTTGCGATAAAGTTCTTGCGCACGTTTCGGTTCGTAGCCGGCCAGACTCGCATCAACTTCCAGAACATAGCTTGCGCCTGGTTTTAGTCCCGTATCAACGGATGCCGCTTTGCCTGCACCGCGAATGAACAAGGCCGCCGCGGTAATCAGCGCGAGTGAGAAGGCGATTTGCACGACCACGAGCGGGTGGCGCGGTAGAAATTTCCACTGTCGGCGTACCACGTCTTCCCCGGCATGTTCCTTCAGATCAGTCACGAGCGCGCGGCGCGAAATTTTCAAAGCCGGCCCAAGCGCAAACATGAGCGTGCCAAGCAGGCAGAATCCAAACGTCGCCGCCAAAATTGCGGGGCTCGGTCCACTCAACCACACAATGTCGAGCGGCATCAGTTTGCGCATGGAGGCAACCAGCAAATCTGACGACCAAAGTCCAAGAACGAGACCACCGGCGCCGCCAAGCAACGCCAGAACGAAACCTTCTGTGAGAAGCTGGCGAATGATCCGCCAACGGCTGCCGCCCAGCGCGAGGCGGATTGCAATCTCTTTGCGGCGCGCCGTCGCGCGTGCGAGCAGCATGTTGGCCAGGTTGAGGCATGCCACCAGCAACACCACTACCGCCATTCCAAGCAGCAATGGCGCGATGACTTCTATCCCGCTTTCGGCCCCGGGGTTGTTGCTTACCGAATTACGCGACACGGGAGCGGTCATGAACGTCTGATCCTTTTGCTCAACGGGGTAGGCTTTTTCTAAATTGGCCGCCAGTCCTTGGAGTGCAGGCTTGGCTGCGGCTGCGGTCATCCCAGGTTTCAGCCGGCCCATGATGCGCAACTGCGTTCCTTTGCGATCGTCGATCGTCGTCTTGTTGGCCAAATTAAAATCGTTCGCTACCTGATCGTAAACACTCATCGGCAACCAGACTTCCGGGGAAAGAATTTGCATCGTGCCGAGAAAACCCTTCGGCGTAATTCCGACGATCGTGAAAGAGCGGGCGTTGATGAGTAAGTGAGAACCGAGCACGCCGGGATCGAGGTCGTGCTTTGCCCAGTAACTGTAACTGACGATCGCGACCTGCGCGTTGTGACCTGGCGTCTCCTCCTCTGGCAAAAATGCACGGCCGCGCGCCAATGGAACGCCGAGGACTGAGAAATAGTTCGAGGTGACTACGGCACTGAACGCGCGGCGCGTATCGCCTTTCTGACCCAGACCAATGAACGCCAAATTGAAGGCCATTACGTCACTGAAAACCGTGTTCTGCTGGCGGATGTCGAGATAAGTGGGATACGAAAAACCGCGGCATTTCTTTGGATCCTTCTTGTCCTGAGAAAATAGCTGCACCATTTCGTGCGGCCTGGCGTAGGAGGAAGGAGCAAAGAAGAGGGTGTTTACCAGGCTGAACACGGCGGTGTTCACGCCGATCCCAAGCGCGAGCACAGTTGCCGCCGCAATTGTAAACCCAGGCGCCTTGAACAGCTGCCGGAAGGCAAATTTGAAATCGCGAATCATAGTCAGGCGTTGTGACTGAGCGCGATCATCGGATCGGCGCGGGTTGCGCGAAGAGCTGGAATGTAGCTGGCGACGAGCGCGACCGACGCAAGCGTGATGGTGACGAAAACGAAGGTAGTCAGGTCGAACGCGCTAACGCTGTAAAGCAAAGCCGCCAGGGCGCGGGTCGAGAGGAACGCCAGGATCAGGCCAATGATCGCGCCAAGCGCGACAAGTTTCAGCGCATGGCCCACGACCATTCCTAATACATCCTGACGCTGCGCCCCGAGAGCCATTCGGACACCGATTTCATGCGTGCGTTGCACGACCAGATACGAGATCACGCCGTAAATTCCGACGCCCGCGAGCAGCAATGCGACCCCGGCAAAAACTCCGAGCAACACCACCGATAGCCGCCGCGGCGCGACCGAATCGGCAATTACGTCGTCGAATGTGCGCATATTCGCGAGAGGCACCGCAGGATCGATCGCCTGAATTTCGCGCCGAATCGCTGGAAGCAAACCTTGCGGGTCCTGGCTGCTTTTGACTACGTAGATTGTGGTGAAGTACGACTCCTGAGCGAATGGAACGTACATCTCGGGTTTGGGATCGACATCCAATCCGAAATGGCGGATGTCGCCGACAACTCCAACGATTGTGATCCACTTCGGATTCTTCTTCGGGTTATCAAAGGTAATACGTTTGCCCAATGCATCTTCAGTCGGGCAGAATTTTTTCACGAACGCCTGATTCACGAGCATGACTCGCGGCGCATCTGCGGTGTCCGCATCAGTGAAGAATCGGCCTTTAATCAACGGCGTCTCCAGCGCGCGAAAATAATCAGGAGAAACCTGGCGCTTTTCTTCGTCTGGGGTTGGGCTGTTGTCGCTCGAAGGCCGGCCTTCAATCGCAAAGGACCAATCGCTGTTCGTCCCGGCGAGCGGCAGGATCGTGCTGAATCCGGCACTCTGCACTCCCGGCAAGGCGGCGATTCGACGTTGCGCTTCGTTATTGAAACGGACTATTGAAGGATCATCCGGATATTGAAGCTTCGGCAGTGAAATCTCGAACGTGAGCGCCTTGCGCGGATTGAAACCGGGATTCACGTTTTGCAGGCGCACGAAACTTTTGATGAGAAGCCCGGCGCCGCTAAGCAGAACCAGCGCGAGCGCGACTTCGGCAATTACAAGTCCATTACGCAAACGATTGCGGCGCGTGCCCTGGCTCGAGGTTCGGCCGCCTTCCTTGAGCGCTTCAGTCAGCTCTGGTCGCGCGCTGGCCAACGCCGGAACAATCCCGAAAACAATGCCGGTGCCGACAGCAATTGCCAGCGTCACGCCCAACACGCCAAGATCCACATTCACTTCGCCCAGCCGTGACACTGTTTGCGCGCCGATTGCTTTCAACGATTCGACTCCCCACAGCGCGAGAAGAACGCCGGCCGCGCCGCCGACGAGCGCGAGCAGAACGCTTTCAGTTAAAACTTGCTTGAGCAGCCGCAACGGACCCGCGCCGAGCGCAACTCGAATGCCCATCTCCCGTTCGCGTGCGGCCGCGCGCGCGAGCAACATCGTGGTGAGATTCGCGCACGCGATTAGCAGGACGAGAAAAACCGCGCCGAGCAGGATGAGAAGCGCGGGACGGATCCCACCCACCGCCAACTGCTGCAACGGGAACACATCGCCGCCGAAACTGTTGTCCTGGCTATAATTGTCCGGATGCTCGCGTCGCATCTGCGCATTGATGGTTTCGATCTCGGCCTGTGCTCGAGGCACTGAAGTTCCCGCCGCCAACCGTCCGATGAGCGCATACTCGCGCGACCCGCGCGCCTTCATCTCGTTATCCGTAAACGCGAGTGGCTTCCAAATCTCCGCGCGCTCGTGGAATTGTCCGCCGTTGCCGAGGTTGAAAAGCTGAAGCGGGAAATCAAAACCCGCCGGCATCACGCCGACAACGGTGAAACTTTTGCCGTTGAGAAGAAGCTTCTTCCCAATGATCTGCGGATCGCTGTTGAACCGGCGCTGCCATAGACGCGCGCTGAGGATAACGACATCGTCGCGGCCAGGCTTGCATTCTTCCGGCTGGAAGAACCGGCCCTTGATCGGCGAAACGCCGAGCAATGGCAACACGCCTGCCGTTAGAGTCGCGCCTGCAATTCGCTCCGGTCTATCTTCGCCCGCCAGATTAAAACTTGTAAAACCGAACGCGCCGAGCTTTTCGAGACTTTGCGCGCGCGTTTCATAATCGAGGAATTCGGGAGGCGAAACTGGAATCCGTTCGAGATTTTGCGATTTGAAATGCTGAAGGAGCAGGACGAGCTGCTGCGGCTCTCGATACGGCAATGGCCGAACGAGCAGCGCATTTACGAGACTCAGCACGGCGGTCGTCGCGCCGATCGCGAGCGCAATGGTGAGAACGGCAATGGCTGTAAACGCCGGTTGTTTGAGTAGCTGGCGCGAAGCAAAACGAATGTCTTTGAGCATAAGGGCGGTAATTGCTTCGTTACTGTTCGCGCAGCGCCTGAACGGGATCGATGCGTGTTGCACGCCACGCCGGCAAAAAACATGCAGTCAACGACGCAATCGTGATCACCACGAGCGCGGACCCAAAAGCCAGCGGATCGTGCGGACTGACCTTATAGAGCAGATTGCCCATCAAACGCGTCAGAATCAGGGCTACGATGCTACCGAGAACGATTCCTGCCGCGGTCAATTGGAGACCGCGCGAAACGACGAGCCTCAAAAGATCCTTGGCGCCGGCGCCGAGAGCCATTCGTAACCCGAGCTCGCGTGTGCTTTGTGAAACGAAATAAGACATGACCGCATACAGACCTATGGCCGCCAAGAACAAAGCCATTGCACCAAAAATCGCGATCAATGTGGCAGCGAGCCGCTGCGTGTAACCTTTCCTGTCCACTTGTTCTTGCACGCGGAATGGAGCAGTCGGCGCGAGATTAGGATCGAGCGACTGCATTTCGCGAGCGAGCGCAGCCCTGATCGCGCCCGGAGTCTCGCGCGTGCGGATAAGAAGAGCATTACTCTCCAAGAAGTTCTGTCGCATGGACACGTAGAAGAATGTCCTGGGCAGCTCGAGCTTGTTCTCGTACTTCACGTTCTTGGCCACGCCGACAATTTGCAGCCAACGATCCTTAACTTTAAGCCGCTGGCCGATCGGATCCTTTCCCGGCCAATATTTCGACGCCATGGTTTCATTGACCACAGCTACTGGCACCGCGTTCTCGTCATCGGTGCGTTGGAACTCGCGTCCGGCTACAATTGGAATACCTAACGTCTTGAAATAGTCCTCACCTACTTCGAGGTACGATGAATTTAGTTGCTCATCCGGCGCGGGTTGATAGCCATCGATCATCAGCGGCGCGGTAGAGAAGACGCCGTAACTAAACGGTTGCAATCGGGACAAAGTCACCGATTCGACGCCGGGAATTTCGCGCACTCGATCGACTAATTCAGTGTCGAAAGCTTTTGCACGTTCCAAATTGTATCCAGCAGAGACCAAGTCAGCGCCGGATACAATAACGTCGGTGGAGAAACCTGGACTGGTCTTCTGCATTCGCTGCAAGCTCTGCAAGAGCAAGCCTGTGCCTGCGAGCAGAACGAAGCTAAGCGAAACCTGAACAAGGACGAGCGCGGAGCGTAATCGCGAACGGTTGCTGCCCGCGACTACTCCGCCGCCGTCGGTTTTGAGTGCGCTGGCAAGATCGACATGACTGGCATGAATTGCCGGCATCAACGCAAACAGCATCGTAGCGCCAATGCAGATACCGACACTTGCCACGAGTACGCGCCAGTCGATTCGTCCTGGCAAATCGATCACGATTCCTGCCGCGGGCGATGGAAACGAAAGCACGAGCGCGTTGCGGCACCAATAGGCAACGGCGATTCCGCCGACGGCGGCGATCAATGCAAGAAGCAATCCTTCAGTGAAAAGTTGTTTAATCAACCGGCGCCGTCCCGCGCCCAGCGCCAGACGCATCGTTATCTCGTGGCGGCGTAGCAGCGATCGCGCGAGCAACAGGTTGCTTACGTTCGCGCATGCGATCAGCAGAACAAAAAAAACGACCGCCATCGTGATTGCGAGCGTCGAAGTCATGTTGCCCGCCTGATTGAACGGCGTTCTCCACAAGGGCGAAAGCGAGAGGTCGTGACCGCGATTCGTTTCCGGATAATCTTTTTCCAGCCGTTGCGAAATTGCGTGAAGCTCAGCGTCCGCCTGCTGGCGCGTAACGCCAGGTTTAAGAAATGCGTAGCCTTCGATCCAACGCGCACCCCGATCTTCCAGCTTGTAACCGGTGTCGAATGTCTCCTGCATGGAGACCGGCACCCAAAAACTGAAGTTATATCCGATGAAGGTGCCGTGAAATTCTTCCGGCGCGACGCCGATGATTGTGTGCTGAACGCCATTCAGCATCTGCGTTCTGCCGATGATGTTGGGATCGCCGCTGTAACGATCCTTCCAGGTCTTATAACCGATCACGGTCACTGGATGCGCGTTGCGACCTTCAGCCTCCTCTGGCCTGAAGCCACGCCCCAGAATCGGTCGCACTCCGAGCGCGTCGAAATAATTCGCCGAGACAATTGCGCCCGATGCGCGTTCAGCGCGATCGCCAACGCTCAGCGTAGTGCCAGTAATCCTATCAACGATGAACGACTCAAAGAGCGTGGAATTTTTTTTGTAATCGAGGAATTCGGGATACGAAAGTCCGGTGAATCCCTGCTGGCCACGCGTGGTCGCGTTTAATGCGAACATACGGTCCTGGTGCGCGACCAACGGATAGGGGCGAATCAAAATTCCTTCGATCCAACTTAAGACCGCCGCGTTGGTACCGATACCGAGTATGAGGCAAAGAATTGCCAGGACAGAAAACCCGGGGCTGCGCCGAAGCATTCGCAGACCGAAGCGAAGGTCTTGAAGAAACGTTTGCATCTTTGGTTCGCTTCGTTTGAACGTTGATTGTTTATGCGGCCATGCGGTCCTCGACGATTTGACCGTCAAATAAATGCACGGTCCGATCTGCGTGCTGCGCGAAACGCTCGTCGTGTGTCACCATGCAAATCGTGGCGCCACCCTGATGCAGTTCTCTGAGCAGTTGCATCACCGCCTCGCCATTGCGCGAATCGAGGTTGCCGGTCGGTTCGTCTGCGAGCAGAATCGCCGGCCTGCCGGCGAGAGCGCGCGCGACCGCGACACGTTGCTGTTGGCCACCCGAGAGCTGGCTCGGCAAATGTTTTGCGCGATGCGCCATGCCCACGCGCTCCAGGGCTTCGGTCACAAACGCTTTGCGATCGCTGGCGCTCGTGCCCCGGTAGGTCAGCGGCAATTCGACGTTTTCGAAAACCGTCAGATCGCCGATCAGATTAAAGCTTTGAAAGATGAAACCGATCTCGCGATTCCGAACGCGCGCGCGCTCTGCGAACGAGAGATTCGCGACCTCATGGCCTTTCAACGCATAACTGCCATCCGAAGGAGTATCGAGCAGGCCGAGAATAGAAAGCAGCGTGGTCTTGCCGCAACCTGACGGTCCAGCAATGGAAGCATATTCGCCCTCGCGAATATCGAGGTGAATCCCCGAGAGCGCGTGCGTTTCTACTTCGTCGGTAAGAAACACTTTGGTGACGCCAGCGAGACGTATCAATGGATGGACACCGTTTCCGTTAACGACATTTGTCGGTTGCGTTTCAGTTAATTCATTCGAGTTCATGTTGTTCGTATTGCTTTGATGGTTTCAAATCTGAAATCAGATTCAGAAATAAGAACTTAGTTCAGTCGAATTCGGTCATGTGCGTCCCACGTACTCGTGTCGGAAAGGATCACCTGATCCCCTGGTTGGAGCCCATCTAAAATCTGAATGGTGTTCACGGAGCTTTTGCCAAGTTTCACCGGCGTGCGCGTCGCTTCGGACGTGCCGTTGACCAGTTTGAACATGCCGACCGTGTTGTTCTCCTGCCCAAAAGCTGGCCGGCCGACGTAAATGACGTCGTCGAGGTGCTCGAGCTCAATTGTCCCATCGACGCTAAGATCGGGACGCGCACCTTTCGGCAACGGCTCGTCAAAGGCGACTTCGACATTTACTGTCCCCTGCTCCACTGCAGGATCGACGCGCGTAACGTGGCCGTTCGCGACGCCATTGCGAGTGTCAATGATCGCTTTCTGACCAATCTGAATGTCCTTCGCCTGCGTCTCCGCGATTTTTACCTGCGCCTTCAGTTTTGTCGGATTGGCAACCCGCGCGAGGTTATCACCGACCTTCAATCGCTGCCCGATTTGCACAGGCAGTTGTTGCAACACGCCTGACATGCCGGCGCGCACATGCAGCGCTTCAACTTGATCTAGCTTCAATTTCGCAAGCTGATTCGCTTGATCGACTGCCGCCTGTTTCGCGGCCAACTGCGGCTCGATCGAATCGCGTGCGAACGCCAAGCGCTTCAACTCGATCTCGTCGCTCTTCTCACATTCCTGTTCTTTGATTTTCGAAGTTTTGTAAACGAGATCGGCGACTAGACCATTCTTTGCCAACTGGTCATTGGTTTGCCGCTCCATTTTTGCCTGCTCGTAGGCTGAATGCGCGGCCGCAGTTTTGGATTCCTGATCGAGAAGCTCGCGTTGCAATGTCGCGCGGGACGTAGCGAGATCGGCCTCGGCGCCTTTCGCCTTGGATTCGGCCTCGTGCGCGCTCTGCTCCAGTTCGGGGCTGCTCAACTCTAATATAACGTCGCCGGGTTCAACTTTTGTTCCCGGCCAGATATTTATTTTATCCACACGACCTTCTGTGTTTGCGGGAATCCAACGAATGTCCTCCGGCACAAGCGTTCCGAGGCCGCGCACCTGGCGCACCATTGGGCCACGCTTAACGGTATCGATCCAAACAGTCGAGCGATCGACGCTCGGCACTGCTGGTTTTAATCGCGATATTGCAATCGTCGCCAGAATCAAACCCAGCGCAGACGCAGCGATGATCATGATGCGGCGCTTGCGTTTTTTCGCCGCAACGCCTGCGCGCGGTACGTCCATCGAGGAAAGACTCGGTGCAAACCCGGCCGGACGCACGATCCTTTCGTCTGTTGTTTTTCGCTCTGGAATCACTGTTGAATCAAAACTGTCCAATTATTCGGCAGAAATCGGCAAGAGCAGATGCCGTGTTGAAGAAGGGGGCTGCAGCCGTAACGACGATCGCTACGAACAAACATGCTTCGCCCACAAAATCGCGCCGGGCTTCCCGCTGAAAATATTGGCTACTTATGTTGCGAAACGAAGGCGCCGCATTTTTGGCGCAGCGTGGTTGATACCCGCTGAGTCTCCCCGGCTGATAACTAAATTCAACCAGTGGAAAGTTCCGGCTGTTACCTGCTGTTGGTGAGATCGGTTTCATAAGCTTTTTTCCTTTGTTGCCGGTGACTGATGCAATGGTCGTGCCAAGTACCAAAAGAAAGTCACATGGCGCACCCCGTCAGCGACTTACGCTCGACGAGACAAAACGCAGCCGTGTGCCACTCGATTCGGTTGTGGGATTGCTCCGTCCCAAGTTCGGGACGCGACTTTGGAGTGCGGGGACATGTCCGCGCCTCGAAAGCGGCGACATGTCGCCGCACTCCAAAGCTAGCGAGGCGAGCGCAGCAAAACCTCCGCGCCCCGACTGTGTCACCAGACATAATTTCATGTTCTTCTGTCTTTCGTGCCCTCTGGTGAGATGCAGTTTGCCGACTCGCTGGATTCAAAACTTTTGTGTCGGCTGGCGTAATTGCTTTCGCGGTCGAGAGGCGACGCAAAAACTGCCGAGACAACGAACGCGAGGAACTATTTCTTGCGCGTGTAGTGAAAGATGGTCGTTCCGATTTTGCCCTTGTAGAGATAGGTCCAGCATTGCGTCACGTGATCTTTGTCATCTAGCGTCAACGTTACCCCGGTGTTGTGCCAGTCCTCTGGTCTCTTCATTTCCGTTACTCGTTCCAGGAAAAAACGTCACACCCTTCGGGACGTTCCCAGTGACAGACCTTAAAGCGGCAGGCGCAGCACAGCCTGCGCGCCGGTCGCATTCTGCCGGTTTGTTAGCACCAAGGTACCGTCGTGCGCTTCGGCAATTTGACGACTCAAAGGCAGACCAATTCCGGAGCCGTCGGGCTTTGTGGTAAAGAACGGAACGAAGAGATTGGCGGGATTCATGATACCGGGACCGTCGTCTTCAACCAGGACCTCAACGCAATTGCCTTTCTCACGCCACCCAAGCGTGACGTTTCCACGCGTTTCAAGCGCGGCATCCACAGCGTTGTGCACCAGATTGATTAGCGCTTGCTCAATCTGCGCCGCGTCTGCGCGAATCACCGTTTTCGGACCCGGCAGGATTTGAACTTTGAGCCTTGGTTCCAAATCGACGACACGCTGTACCAGCCTGGCAAGATCGACATCTTGTTTTTGAGGCGGCGGAAGTTTTGTGAGCCGCGTATAAGCCTGGAGAAAACGGCTCAGCGAATCGGCGCGCGAGGCGATGGAATTCAACCCTGAGCTTGCATCATCTTTCCAATCCGCTGGAAGCGGGTCGCGTCGCAGCAGCGATTCCAAGCTCGCGGCAAGTGACTTGATCGGCGCCAGTGAATTGTTCATCTCGTGACCGAGCACTCGCACGAGTCGCTGCCAGGCGCGTCGTTCTTCTTCGCGCAGCGTCCGACTTAGATCCGTCAACACGAGTAATTCATGCGGCAAACCCTGCTCACGAAATGTGCTCCGACGAATCCCCCAACGGCCTGACCATCCGGGGAAATTCAAGGCCAGCGGTTCGTCCTCGTCCGCATCAAAACAACGGTCGAGCCCGAGTTCCTTCGCCGATTTACCTAGTAATTTGTCGATCGTGCGTCCCAGCAATGTTTCGCCGGCGCGATTGACAAGGCGCAGACGCCGCTCGGGATCAAAGGTAAAGATTGCGACATCGATTTCGCTCATGATCGTGCGCAGCAGCGCAGTCGCTTCAAAGGCTCCGAGACGTTGTTGACGCAACGTTTCGCCGAGCGAATTGACTTCGAGGAGGACTTCGCTCATTGCGCTCCCTTCGCCGGCGCCCCTCGCACGAATCGAATAGTCGCCCTCGCGTAGTGCGGCGAGCAGATTAGACAGCGTTTGCAACGGGCGAACGATGTGTTCTCGCGCGCTGGAAATGAACACAAGCACACAGCCAAGAATCAGCATCGTAAGTGTCCACTGTACTTTGGAGCTATGACCGCCGAACCAAAGCAGTGCTAGCGCAACAAGGAGTGCAGGCGCGACCGCGCCAAGCGCCAGCCACGTAATCTTCCTTTCGTAGGAAAGCCGGCGTCGAGTTTTTGGTTTGCTGCGCATTACAGCTGCAATCCGCAACTCCGACATTTTGTCGCGAGCACGCGAACACGTTCGGTGTCAGCAATCCGCAATCGGCAATGCCTAAAGGCCATATTGCTGCAGACGACGGTAGAAAGCGCTTCTGCTCAAGCCAAGGGCGTCTGCGGCCTTGCGCGCGTTCCCGTCATTTCGGGCCAGCGCTTTTTTGATCAGAAATGCCTCGACCTCTTCGAGACTCATTTCCTCGACGTTCCGCGATTCGCTGCCGCCAGTCGTCAGACCAAGATCGGCTGCGCGA
>Ga0137363_10001199_pt1 | contig 14785 bp, 17 predicted proteins | sample MadtaG_FD_104800 | JGI IMG/M metagenome (GOLD analysis project Ga0137363, IMG submission 104800) | Vadose zone soil microbial communities from Angelo Coast Range Reserve, California, USA - Mad1_115_16 metaG | ecosystem: Environmental > Terrestrial > Soil > Vadose zone | place: USA: California...
CGAGACGTCGCCCGAATCCACTCCGCGGCACCTGCGCTGCTGCAACGACATCGCCCATGGATCGCCCGTTTCTTTCACGATTGTTGGAGGGTGATGTGCATGCCGTTGGCCGACAGGTTAAATCGCAGCCCCCCGGTCTGTGAGTGTAGCTTGATGACGACGCCCTTCTCGTTCTTGAGGTAGGCGATCGAGCCGCCCTCAATGATCGTCAGGCCGGCCGTTACCGCCGAATAGTTGCCGCTGAGGTCCTCCGGGCCCACCAGATTGTAGACCTCGCCCTCGGCGGTAATGCCGGCGCCCCCTACGTCAGCGATCGAGACGCCCGAGAGTTTGAACTTGTACTGCTTTTGGTCTTTGCTGTAATAAAGGGTGCCGTGACCCCAAGTGTATCCTATGCCGATGGCGACCGAGCCGCCGCTGAGCCACACGTAGGCTGACGGTATAGCTCCCTCCGTGACAGGGGGTGGCGAGGAGGCACCATCTGCCGCCGCCGCAATAGCGGACACGAAGACGCTAGCAAAGAAACTCAGCAAGAACTTCCGCATGATTTTTTACTCTTAAGGTTATGTACAGCAACTCAGTTTGGCGTGTCGCGGCGTGCGTCAGCGCGAATGATACTTTGTCGATCGCCAACCGGAATGGCTTGTACAGAATTATCTTAACTTGGAGAACAATGCTATTGCGTATCGATAGGGTTGCGACAACAATCCCCTCATTTGTTGGTAACGCGCCAACGGGACAACAGTGATGCCGGAATTCGCTCCCGTCAGCGCAACTATTATTGTGACAACGACCCGCCGGCCTCTGCGCGAGTCGTTCGTTCACGTTAGCCTATTTGACTCTCGTCTTCATAGCGTCTACTTCGCGTGAGAGACCCGGTCAATGAATGCTTCCAGGCGTGCTCGCGCGCGGTGTTGCGACCGCGAGCCGTAGAACCGGTACGTTGGTATCTACCATACCAACGTACATGCGCGTCGCTCTTCCATGCTCGATATATTGATCGAAGTGACAACAGAGGAGCACGCAATGAAAATTCTGATGGTTTTGACATCGCATGACACGCTCGGCGACACCAGCCGAAAAACGGGATTCTGGTTAGAGGAATTCGCGGCGCCGTATTACACGTTCAGCGACGCGGGCGTCGACCTAACACTTGCCTCTCCCAAAGGCGGACAGCCACCAATCGATCCGAAGAGCGATCTTCAGGAGAATCAGACTCCGGCCATGACGCGGTTCAAGCAAGACCGGGCGGCACAAAAGGTCCTCGCTAATACTGTGAAGCTTGCTGCTATGCGGTCTAAGGACTTTGACACCATCTTTTACGTCGGCGGGCATGGTCCGATGTGGGATCTGGTCGACAATCCTGTCTCGATTGCGCTGATCGAATCCTTCTACAACTCCGGTAAGCCAGTGGCCGCTGTCTGCCACTCGCCGGCCGTGTTTCATCGCGTGATGTATCAGGGAGTTCCGCTGGTCAAAGGTAAACGTGTTACGGGTTTCACCAACGGGGAGGAGGAAGAGGTTCATCTCACGAAAGTCGTGCCCTTCTTGGTCGAGGATGAACTTAAGCGAGTGGGCGCGTTGTTCGAGAAGGTTCCAAACTGGCAGCCTTTCGCGATAGTAGATGGCCGAGTTATAACCGGACAGAACCCGGCGTCTTCGACTGTTGCGGCGAAAACTCTCCTGAACTACTTGAGTGCCGCGAACGCCACGTAAATACATACCGACCAAATTTGAAGAGCTACGCCACCGAGGCGTCAAGATAAATGCATTCAAAGCAAATGCCGCCAAGCCCGTGGTTGGCGGCATTTGCTGCGTGGCGAGGGATTCCGCCCGGAATTCGTTGTTGGCGCAATACTGTTGTTTGCCCTTTCGACTTGTATCACACGCCGCAGGACATTGTTACGACAGCGGAATGGTTGATTCAATGACTTTTTGCAGCTTCGCGCTTCATGCCTAAGTATTAGGCAATACCATCGTCCAATCGATTCTGCGCTGCGTGTCTGCTGCCATTCGGCGCAGCCGTCGCGTAGTTCCGCAATTGGTGGCTCGCTCCTGGCAACCAGTTCTTTCGAACACGGATTCTTCCATCACTCTAAAGAAATCGCCGTATTTCCCCAGACGCGACATGCATAGCGTCTCTCGGCGCCGATCACCCAGGGCAGCCGTGTCCTCGTCGACACTGCCGTTGGCGGATTTGCCGCCTGGGAGACGCCACTCCGACTATTTTTATAACCGCCCACGAAGATGTTGCGTCTCGGCCGGATTTGCTGGAGGGTGCGATCACGTGTCTGATCAAGCTTTTCGACGACAGGGCGTTGTTGCAAGCAAGCTCCGAACGTGAGACAACATCACTAATCCCCCTTGCAGAGGAGGCGTACATGAGTTCAATAGATCCTACGAACCGCCTCAAAAGGTCACTTGCCATGCCAACGGTGATGCCTATTGTCTTTGTCGTCGATGACGATGTTTCGGTTCGCGAGTCCCTCGAGCTTTTGGTCCTCAACGAGGGCTGGCAGCCAGTGCTTTTCGAATCGGCACAGGACTTTCTGGCCCGATCGCCAACATCGGCTCCGAGCTGCTTGATATTGGACGTCAATCTTCCCGACCTTAGCGGCCTTGATCTGCAACAGCGCATAACAGGCGAGACGTCATCAACGCCGATCATATTTATAACCGGTTATGGAGATATTCCGACGTCGGTCCGGGCAATGAAAGCCGGCGCCGCCGAGTTTTTGACCAAGCCGTTTGATGACAGTGTGATCATCGGAGCGATTCGCAGTGCTTTGCTCCGCAGCCAAGTAGCAGTTGAACGAGAAAGTTCCAAACGACACTTGCAGGAGAGATTTGCTTCGCTGAGCAAGCGCGAGCGCGAGGTCATGACTCTTGTTGTTAAGGGGCTCATGAATAAACAGGTCGGCGGCGAGCTTGATATCAGTGAGATTACTGTGAAGGCACACCGCGGAAGAGTCATGGATAAAATGCACGCGGTCACCTTTGTGGACCTTGTCAATATGGCGGGAGAGCTTGGGATTAGTACCCCCGCGAAAGGTTAGACCGGCATCTCCATTTTTGTAGCTTTTGATTAGGTTCCCGGACTCGCGAGGCCCCTCAGAGCCTTGCTCCGTCTCGCCCCCATTTATTTCGATTTTCGGGCGCGACCTCCCTTGCACAGCTCGAACAGCCACGGGCATCAAGCGCTCGACCGCGTCCGACGAGTCTCGGCAGTCTCGTCATCGGCCCACCGCCAGGCGCCACATCAATGCCCCACTTCAATTTGCGCCAGCACGGCGCGCTCGCGGCTGACGAAGCGTAAATCGCTCGCCAACACGAATTCACTTCCCGCACCCAAGGCACGCCCACGGATCGAGGAAGTTGACATCGCCGGCCCCCGACTCAGTCGAACCAACGCATACAGCCAAGGAGTCAACCCCGTCCGTCCAGCCATCAATGCCTTGTTTGGTTCCGTAGCCGCGAGCACATCATAGTGCGCCAGATAGAGGTCCTCGTTCGCGCTATCAAGGACTACGACTCGCACGTCATCGTCGGTTTCCATCTGCAAACTCAGCGGGTCTCATTCTTCGGTTGTTTGCGGATCGATCAGCTTAATCGGCGGGTGATCGAAGGTCGCACTCTAGTAACCGGGGCTGCGCATTTCGACTCGAATTTTGTTGCTTGTCACGTCAATCACCTCACATTCACGGAAAGTCGCATCATTTGAGTAACGGCGTGATAGGCGTGGAAACCAACGCCGCCCCGTAACATTCTCCTCAACTATTACGCCAGGACCACGGTCAATTGACATTTGACAACGGTATTGATCAAACGGACCTGAATCCCAGGCCCGATACTTTCGGGACTTATTACTTGGCAAGCAACCAGCTTCGGATCGCGGCGGCAATGTCGCTGAGGTGGGTTACCAGCGCGAAGTGCCCGGTGTCGAGCAGGCGCACGACCGCGTGAGGATTGTCGCGTTGAAACGCGCGCGCCCCCGCCGGAATGAAAGCAAGATCCTTCTCGCCCCAAATCGCCAAGATGGGAACCTGAGACTGACGGAAGAACTCTTGGAACTTCGGATAGAGCCGAATGTTTGTCTCATAGTCGATCTTGAGATCGACTTGAATTTCCGTAATACCTGGCCGAGCCGCGAGTGCGGAGTCGAGCCAATAATTCTCTGGCGGAATCGACAGAGGTTCCCGCACGCCCATCAAGTATAGGCTTTTGATTCCCTCAAAACCTATGTGTCCACGCAACAAGGCGCGATTCGTATCGCTCGGATCTTTCCATGCCGCGCGTACCGGCTTCCAAAACGATTCTCCCAGGCCTTTCTCATAGGCATTACCGTTCTGAGAAATAATGCCTGTGATGCGCTCCGGGCGCACAAGCGCGTGCCGAAATCCGATGGGAGCGCCAAAATCGAACACATACATGCCGTAACGCTTCAAGCCCAACGCGTCGGTGAAAGCGCCGATCGTCGTCGCAAAACTCTCAAAGGTATACGAGTAGCGGCGTTCCGCGGGAATCGCGGTAAAACCGAATGAGGGGATGTCCGGCGCTATGAGCCGGACGCGATCGGCTAAGCGCGGCATGAGCTGTTGGAACATCAGCGAAGAATTCGGGAATCCGTGCAGCAACAGCAATACAGGCGAATGTTTTGCGCCCGCCTCTCGATAACAAATATCGATTCCATCGGCGCGGATGAGCTTACAAGCGACATCGGGCTAGGCGTTGGCTAAACCACCCGCCGACGCGCCAACCGCAGCCGATATTCCACCAATACTCGCCGCCGCCGCAATGCCCCCGCTGCAGAAGGCGCGGCGCGTGACTTCTGAATGTGATATTTCGTTCATGCTGCTCTCCTCTTTAAACGCGCAAGCCCCAGCCACGTACGCACATCGCGATACTACGTGACCTCATAGGTTGACTGACACTCTCATCCCCACAATTACATCGTCTCTGGTGTGAGCGACACCTCCCGGCTGGGCGATGTACTGGATGTCGGGGCGTAACTCCAACCACCTCGCTATCTTCACGCCGTAAAACACCTCGCCCACAAATTCCGATCCGCGAATCGGCAAGGTGCCAGCATTCGCTTCGTTGAATAACGACGCGGCGGCGGCGATACGGTTATTGACGTGGGTGCGTCCAAACGCCACGCCCAACACGTCGGCGCTTCGCGAATCAAACAGTCCGGTATAGAGCAAGCCCGCAGAGATCTGGCTATCGAGAGTCGAGGTCCGTCGATCCCCAAACGTGGCGTTGAAAAACGCGCTTAGCCCTCTTTTTGAATCGCTCAGGGGCGCCGTCAGTTGCTGACTAAAATTGACGTATTCGCCGTACTCACCGTCGCGCATGTAGGGCTGACCGCCATCGATCACCAGTGACTGGCGAGCAGCGTTCTCGACGACATCCGGGCCTTTGGATGAGTTATACCAAGCACCAAACTTGTAGCTTCCATTCAGCCGCTCGCCAACGGTCGGTCGCCAACCTACTTCGAACGGCACCAGTACGCCGCTGGCGCCGCCTGGGTCACCGAGATTCAGGCCGTTCCTGGTCCGCAGGTAGTTTCGATTAAACTCGAAGACACCTAATTCGACGTAACCAAAGCCTTTGAACGCCGCTTTCAACCGAGTCGCCCATTGGCTCACCGGCCAATTGTACCAATAGTTCACGACCATGTTTCCCGGCGGCGGCCCACATAACGCCAGGTTGATGAAGTCGCACGAGAAGTCCGCAAAGTCTTCGCCGCTCACCAGACGTCCGATCTTCCAGTCGAGCATTCCATTCCAATATTTTTGATCGTAAGAGAATTGCGTCCAATGCCATGTCTGCCCGCGACCATAGATTTCCTGCACTTCCTGCAGTGACCCGAGATTAGCGTCCGCACTAAGATTTCGACCGTTCCGATCGGTAATTGTTATTTTGAACTGGGCCTGATCGATTCCCAACAGCTTCTGCAAATCGAGTGCTGCGGCGAAAGTCCACTGGTCTGCGTACCGCCAGAGCTCTTGAGCGCCCCCTTGCACATTCGTGGCCGTCTCGGAAACGTAACCGATGCGAAAGTCGACACCCTTTTCGCCTAGAACGCTGCGGATGCCACCCCAGTCTTCTGCGAGTTCTTCGAACGGTTGTCTCACGCCCGCCTGTGCGCCACAGCACCACGCGATTAACAAAAACAATAGCGCTTGCGTCCTCTGCTTCATACTCGTTGCGCTCGACACATCGTAACTACCACTTAACCAGAACCCAGCGCCGTCGTAGTTCGGCCGGGTGTCACATGGTTACAGTTATCACTAGAGCAGGTGCGCGGGTCGATTGTACGAAGGTATTGACGCGCGCGATTGCGCGCTCCGTGGCGGTCCAACTCCGACCGACTGTTTTCGAATCGCGAGGCGCACTACGTTCCGCGATCAAGATCGAAGGTGTAGCGCAGTTGCGGCAAAGTCCAATGAAGCTGCAGCAGACACTGCCGACAACATCCGTATCTACGCCACTCGAGACAATGCGACGAGCGTCGCTCCTTTATCTGATTAATTGTTTCTCTGCGGATCTACCGATACCATCGTGCAATCGATTCGGCTGATCACTCCTGCTGGAATGAACCTTGGTCAGTTACTTTCACCCAAGGAACCCTGCATGAACAGCCCGCAGTCGCACATCGAAGCAACAATGGAGGGCCCCAGATCGCAAAGGATCGAAATGAAAATAGAGGTGATCGTCATCCCCGTCTCGGACGTGGTCCGGGCCAAGCACTTTTACGGCGAGTTGGGCTGGCGGCTTGATCTGGATATCGCCACGGGTGAAGACTATCGGGCCGTGCAGTTCACGCCTCCCGGCTCGTCCTGCTCGATCATGTTTGGCCGAGGGATTACAACTGCCGCTCCCGGGTCGGCGCAAAACCTCCATCTCATTGTGCCCGACATCGTCGCAGCGCGCACGCAGCTACTCGAGCGCGGCATAAAAGTAGGCGAACTATTCCACGACCCCGGCGGCCTATTCCACCACGTCGATCGAAGATGCATTCGCAACGGCCTGCAGCCACAGCGACACAGTTACGGCTCCTACGCTTCATTCTGCGATCCAGACGGTAACGGCTGGGTGTTCCAGGAAGTTACCGTGAGATTGCTTGGCGACGTGGACACTGGCGGTACGTTGACCTCGGTGAATGGGCTTCTACGCGCCCTCCGCCATGCGGAAACGGAACTCGCGACAGGAGTTGGCAAGCCGCTGCGGTCCTGACCGACGGCTTCGGCGTCATCGTGCTGTATGAACCTGCCCACCCCGTCAGTTGCCCCAGCGCGACTAATTGATGCCCGCTAATCACTCAAAGCGTTCCCCATACCGAACTGCGGATCCGGGGATAGATTGGATCCGCCACGCAACGATATCGATGAACGTAAGTGAAGCACTCGACCGACACCATCGTTCAATAACTCAACGCGCTGACCGACGGTCTAATCGGGGCGAATTTGTGGTAGCCAGTAGTTACAATCAAGTGGAGCCGGCAATGAAATGGACGATCCCAATCGCACTTCTATGCGGCGATGTTGGGCTGAGGAGGGCCGCGTCTCCGCAATCCCCGCAAACCTCCGACTGTCGCTACGTTCTCTCATTGAATCTTGCACTCGCGACCGGCTCCGAGGCCATACGTTTGCGTGCCGAGGACGGATATCGAGTGACCGCGACGGTCGTTGGTATGGCCGCCGCGCCGCAGGTAGCACTTCGCGGCGATGGGGCCACGGTCCACACGAGAGAATCGAGCTTCCAGAAGACCTTTACTGTGGTGACGTTGGGGCCAATGTTCAACTTCGATACCTCGGGTGAGTTCTTCAACCTGGTGAAAGCCAATCCATACGCGCCGCGGCTCGCCACCGTCAGCAATGTTATGGCACTCCCTGGCGCCGTGGCGTTCAAGTCGAAGAAAGCGATTGTGGCCGCCCGCGGTGTAGGAGGAGTCCGCGGGGGGGGGATAAGGATGAGGTCTGCGCACAGGCAGGCGTGGCAAAAGCGCCACCCGGCTTTCACTTGAATGTCGTGAAAGTCGGGACATCGACGCCTCTGGTGGTTAGGGAGCGACGCGACGATGCACTCTGTTATTGGGCGCCGAATGACAAGCCGCGTTTCACTCGGCGACATCGACACCGTTTTTTTGCGGCAAGGAACGTTGCACGCGCCGGCCATGTTGTCGCAGTGTTGCGCTCACAACTCGCGACTGGCGCAGGAGCATCGTGACTGACCCACGGCTTGCGAATTCCCCTCTTCCGATGCCTAAAGACCGCCTGAGGCGAACAAATGGCATTCAAGATTAAGCGCGCTTACGAACCCGCGAGTTCCTCGGACGGCGCACGCATATTGGTTGATAGATTGTGGCCGCGGGGCGTTAAGAAAACTACGGCTCACTTGTGTTGCTGGATGAAAGATATTGCCCCAAGCCCTAAGTTGCGGACTTGGTTCGGTCATCGCCCGGAGCGGTTTGTCGAATTTCGCCGCCGTTATGAACGAGAATTGTCGCGGAACGCCCTGATGTCGAGGTTGCGCGAGTTCGGTGGCGGCAAATTGGTCACCCTCGTTTATGGTGCGCGGGATCCTCTCATTAATCATGCTCGCGTTCTTCTGGACGTCCTGCGACGAGAATCCCCGACTTCCGTAGCCCGTCGGCCGCGAACTCGCGCGAGGACAAGTGACTACATCGTTGAGCACAAAGGCCGAATCGCAAAGCGTCACAGCTAGGGTCAGTCATCCGTTGTGCTTGAGATCAAACGTGCGCCTCGAGCGAAGTAGGGTCCGCCTTGGTGAGAGGCGCAGAAAGCGCTCATGGAGCGCCGCGGACTTCTCGGATGGTATTGTTTCTCTATGTGTTAGACGCGGCACTTTGTGCCCTTAACTAGCCCGATCCGAAGCACGCATGTCTCAGGCGGAGCTCGATCTTTCAGGCTCATGCCTAACGAGGTTTCAATGCCCTGTGGGATCGCCGTGGCGGCTCGATTCGAATAAGAACCAGGTGCGTCGCTCAGTCTCGTCGATCCAGTTTTCGATCAAGCTCGCGGTTGCTATATCGCGCAATTCGTCGACGACATCATGGACCTCGCGCAGGCGAGCCGCCAAAGTCATATTGTCCTCGCGCAGCTCAGCAAGCATATCGAGCGGATCGACGTACTCAACGTCGTTGTCTTTGATGCGCTGCATTCGCGCGATGTGCCCGATCGACCGCAATGTCGAGCCGCCGGTCTTTCGGATACGTTCGGCGATCGGATCGGTCATTTCATATAGCTGGTCCGCCTGTTCGTCGAGCAGCAGATGATAGTCGCGGAAATGCGGCCCGCTCATATGCCAATGGAAATTCTTGGTCTTAAGGTAGAGCGCGAACACGTCGGCAAGAATCCCGTTCAATCCACCCGCGATGTCGATGGATGCCTTTGCGCCGAGATCGGTCGGTGTGATTAGAGGAGTTCTGCGACGGCGCATCATCTCGTCTTGCGTATTGGAATCGTTTCTCGGCATCACCTACACTCCTCACAAATGCCACAACTCACGTTGACTATCGATATTGACGTTGACACGAGAGCTGGGGCAACGTCTTGGACGATCTAGCTGCGATTTGTACCTGAATGATTTACTAGGATCCTCTTACTTGAAACTGACATCGGTGATGTCGATAGAAGTGATCGGTATCTTCCAAATGGGCCGCCGATCGGCACCTCGAGTACAGGCGCGACCCCGGCCAATACCAAGGTGCCATAGACCGGCGCGGACGCAGTGCATAGCATCGAATTGCCGGTAGACGCTATACGCATCGCATCTACTCCATTCAATTGGACACGGTTGTAATTGATGCCGGAGTAACCTAAATGGCGAGGGCCATCGCAGATCAATTTGCAGAGGCCCTTGCGCTGGCTGGTGTAAGAAGGATTTATGGCATCGTCGGCGACACACTCAACGGTCTCACCGACGCGCTACGGCGCCAAGGAAAGATCGACTGGATCCACGTCAGGCACGAGGAGGTGGCCGCCTTCGCGGCCGGTGCGGAAGCGCACCTCACGGGTCAACTGGCGGTGTGCGCCGGGAGCTGCGGCCCGTGACAGCTAAGCGCGCTGCAAATCGTTGGCCCATTTTCGCCCACGCATTATACTCGACGAATGAAGGTACACATATGCCCTTGGTACGAATTGATCTCATTGAAGGCCGCAGCGACGCAGAGATCGCCGCACTTCTCGATGCATCACACGCAGCACTCGTATCCGCATTTGGTATTCCGGAGCGCGACAGGTATCAGGTCGTGCACGAACATCGGCGCAACAACGTAATCTTCCAGGACAGCGGCCTTGCAATACCGCGAACGGATCAAGCGGTGCTCGTGTCGATAACGACGAGGGCACGTAGTGAGGCCTCCAAGCTAGAACTGTTCGCGGAGCTCTGCCAGCGCCTTGGAGTGTGTTGCGGAATTGAACCGAGCGATGTAATTGTATCTATTGTCAGCAACTCGGCCGCCGATTGGAGCTTTGGCTATGGGCGAGCACAATTCAAAACCGGCGAACTAACGAATTTCCAGCCGTGCGATGAAGGACGTCATTCCGACGGTAAACGCCGGCAGGAGAATATGCCACCCGATTACCCACACGAACTGCAGTCGGGATAAGAACAGTGCACTTGTACTCATGGAACTTAAGCCTCCGGCGATGACGCGGCCTTAGAGTGGTTTAAACTCTCAAATAGGTGCGGATCACGTTCTGATCGGGCTCGATTCCGAGGCCCGGGCCTTGCGGCACCGAGATTCGGCCGTGGCCCGGCGAGAGCGCGCCGCCATAGAGTTGTGCTTCAAGATCGAAATGGCGCCATTCAATCATCGCATCCGCCGTCCCGAGCGCGGCCGCCACATGGATCGCAGCCAATAAGCCGGGGCCGTCATAGAAGCTGTGAATCATGACTGCGACATCGTGGACGGCGGCGATCGGAAAGACTTTAGCCAATTCGCTGATGCCCCCCATTTTGGCGGGACTCGGCTGGACGAAGTCCACCGCTCCTGCGGTCATGAGACGTCCGAAGTCCATCAGAGTCGACACGTTCTCTCCCGCGGCGATCCGGATGCCGGAGGTTCTCCGTAACTCTGCAAGACCATCGTAGTCTTCGGGCGGCCAGAGCGGCTCCTCTAGCCACTTCAAACGAATTTGCTTGAGTTCTTCCGCCTTCGTTCGAGCTTCGTTCAACGTCCAAGCGCAGTTCACGTCGAGCATCAATTCGACGTCGGGCCCAACTTCTTCGCGGGCTGCACGAACGGCCGAAAGCTCTGTTTCGTGCAGCTTCAGACTACGAAACCCCGAGTCGAGCGCCCGCCGAGTCTCGGCGCCAATGAGTCGCGGGTCAGAAAAGCGGTTCAAACTCGCGTAGCAAGGTAGATCGGCGCGGCCGCCGCCCAGAAGCCGATGAACCGGCGCATTGGCAGCCTTGCCCGCGATATCCCAAAGAGCGATGTCCACCGCCGAGACGCCATAGGCCAGCGGGCCTCCTCGGCCGAAAATGTGGAGTGTCTTATGCAGATCGAACATGAGAGGAGCGATCCGCGTTGCATCTCGGCCAATGCAGAGCGGTGCGATGAGTTCCTCGACCGCTAACTTTGCCGACGAAACTGCCCGGAAACCGAAGGCTTCGCCCCACCCTTCCAATCCGTCGTCGGTCGTGACCCTGATGATCAGCGAGTCCGCTGCGGGCAACCCCTTATCACCCCATGCAGCGGCGTCTGCAGTGCTCCCTCGCTTGACGGGAATACGCAGCGGAAAGGCGTCGACCTTGGCAATAATCATTTCGGACTCCGGAGAATCGCTTCGCGCAGCGATGCAAGTAGTCAATCATCATTACGCCACGGCCGCGGCGACGAGACATGTAGACCATGGTATCGACGATATTTTGGTGCAATCGATGCTTGCTGCTGACTGCCAAATATGGCCACCCTCAATTCCCATGGATGACCAGAGCCACGCTCCAGGTGTTGGACATACCCGCACCGGTTCCCCGGTCCAGGCCAGATCCTGGTCAAGATCAACGTGGCCGGTGTGAATTTCATGGATACGGGCGTGCGGAAGGGCATGTTTTGGCGCGACGATCCGCTCCCGCTCGTCCCAGGTGTCGAAGGCGCGGGACGGATTCTGGCCCTCGGCGAGGCGGTTAAAACCTTCAGCGTCGGCAACCGCGTCGCTTGGGTGTAGGCTCCAGGCAGTTACGCCGAGCAAATCGTCGCGGCCGCGGACGTTTTGGTCCCACTCCCGCATACAATTGACGACGAAACCGCCGCGCTGCGATGACGCAGGCGTCACAGCAAGTCATTTCGCCACGCAGTTCTATGCTGTTAAGCCGGGCGACATCGCGCTTGTTCACACTGCCGCCGGCGGTTTCGGGACACCGCTGACCCAGATCGTCAAACTGCGTGGTGGACTGGTGATCGCGCGTGTTTCAAGTGAGGAGAAGGTTGAAGCGCGGGAGTTGACCACGTCATTGTCGAGAACGGCGCCTCCTTTGCTCAAGACATTCTCGGTCTCACGAGCGGTCAGGGCGTCCATGTCGTCTTTGATGGGTCGGGGGCCGTGACCTTTGACGATTCTCTTGCCTCGCTTCGTCGCCACCGCGTCATGGCCTATTGCGGGCCGGCGCTGGGAGCACCGAAGCCAATTAATATGCTCGCTCTTCCCCGAAGCATTCTCATTGGATATCCGATATTCTCCGATCATATTGCAACTCGGGATGAACTGCTCGCCCGTGCCCGGCAGCTTTTTGACTGGATCAAGAATGGCGAGATCCAGGTAAAGATCGGCAAGCGCTATCCGCTAAGCGAGACTGCTCAGGCCCATGCCGACATCGAGTCCCGTCGCTCCATCGGTAAGCTACTGCTGATCCCTTAGACCGCTGCCGGCGTCATTCTAGCCACCGCAGGGCATGCGGGGACTCCCGAACATCGTAAACCCTCCCCGGACCTCGGCGATAAATCGACCTTGCACGCGAAAGGCTTCCTGCTCCCGTTTGTCGGTGTCGATGCAGGAGTGAAGGTCGAACCGACCACTGTGATGCTGTAGATAGTGCACGAACTCATGGACTGCGATGTGATCCTTGGCAGAGTCGGTCAAGTCCTCCCGGAGGAAGACGACATTGCGGTCATCGTACAGCCCGTAGACCGGACATGGAATGTGGTCCTTGCATGCCCGGTGACTGAACCAGCTCTCCGATTTCCACTGCACCTCGGGCAGGCTATCGGGGAACGGATAGCCGGATAATTGGGCGGCCCATGTCATGACGTAGAGAACCCATTCCTTCATCGTTTCCTCGACTGGCCCGGCCGGAGATCGGTCGGTGTGATTGGAGAGAATTCCGCGGATGACCGCCGCTGCCGGCCACTGTCGCTCCCGCCGCCACCGCCAAGTCCTCCGGCCACACCGTGGCGTCCGGTTGAGCTTTCGTTGCGGCAGATCTCGAATCACCTGTGGCCGCGCGAAACGCCACTGCGAATTCTCTTGAGTCGAAGTACAGAGCTAGTTTCTCCATGGATGCAGATCCTCATGTCGTACAACCGGCAATTGATACCTCGGGATAGCGTACGATCGCGCGCGAATGAATTCTTGGAGGAAGTTGTTGCCTCTTGGATTGGACTGCTAGCCCTATAACCGATTTCAAGCGAATGCTCCCTGGCGGAACCGGCATTAGGGAACCAAATGTCCGGTCACTACGGAACTCGAACCTCTTTCTCCGTCACACATTCGCCTCTAGGCTTTGACGAACTTCCACGTTGGGGTTGGGCCGGCGGAGTTTACTTATGCACGATGTGGCTAAGCGCGAGGTACGACTTATGGATGCTGCGAATTGCCCACTGTTGCGCTCAATCGATTCGCCGCACGACTTGCGTCGACTCCCGCTCCGCGCTCTCGACAGTGTCGCGTCGGAGCTGCGTTGCTACCTCATTGATACGGTATGTCAGAAGGGAGGCCACTTTGCTGCTGGACTTGGTGTCGTGGAGCTTGCGGTCGCGTTGCACTACGTCTATCAGACGCCATATGACCGACTGCTGTGGGACGTCGGTCATCAGGCGTATCCGCACAAGGTACTGACAGGGCGACGTGAAGGATTGGGCGGTATCAAACTCAAGGGCGGGCTGGCGCCGTTTCCGGCTCGCCAGGAGAGCGAATACGATGCCTTCGGCGTCGGCCATTCGAGTACATCGCTGAGCGCGGCGTTCGGTATGGCCATCGCGGCCACGCGAACGGCGACGCCACGTCGCATCGTGGCCGTGATCGGCGATGGCGCCATGAGTGCCGGTATCGCCTTCGAAGCGCTCAACCACATCGGTTCGATGAATCTCGACATATTGATAGTGCTCAACGACAACGACATGTCGATCTCCGAGGCGACCGGCGCGTTCTCCAACTACCTGGCGGAGCTGCTCTCGGGTCAGTACTACGCGAAGCTGCGCGAGCGCGGCATGCGCATGCTGCGAGGCGTGCCTCCGGCGCTGGCGTTGGCACGGGGATCGGAAGCTTTCGTACGCGAAATCGTGCGGCCACAGACAATATTCGACGACATGGGTCTGCATTACGTCGGTCCCATCGACGGCCACGACGTAGGTACGCTAGTCGCCACGCTCAAGAATCTGCGCGAGCGCAGCGGACCTCAGCTACTGCACGTGGTGACCACCAAGGGCAAGGGCTACGCGCCGGCCGAGGCCGATCCGATCACTTGGCATGGGCCCGGCCCCTTCGATCCGCGTACCGGTACAGTGTTTAAAGAAAACAGCGCCGGGCTGACGTAC
>Ga0137363_10001209_pt1 | contig 14721 bp, 11 predicted proteins | sample MadtaG_FD_104800 | JGI IMG/M metagenome (GOLD analysis project Ga0137363, IMG submission 104800) | Vadose zone soil microbial communities from Angelo Coast Range Reserve, California, USA - Mad1_115_16 metaG | ecosystem: Environmental > Terrestrial > Soil > Vadose zone | place: USA: California...
GCGGGACGATCCAGTACTTCAAGCACCTTGGCTTCTACGCGTATCGAAAACCGGCGCTCGAGCTTTTTTGCAGTCTACCCGAATCGAAACTAGAGGCCGCCGAGCGGCTGGAGCAGTTACGTTTTCTCGAAAACGGTACTGACATTTACGTGGCTGAGACGTCTTTCAACACGGTAGGGGTGGATACGGAAGACGACCTGCAACGAGTAGAACAGATAATTCTCAATGGCCTCTAAGTTTAGGAGCATCACCATGCGCAAGGCCCTTGTTCTCGTTTTTACCGTCTTTTTCTTCAGCTCTTTTCTTGTTGCGGCAGATGCGCCGCAGCACCTGCTGCTGGTCTTGAGCAAACCGGGAGACAAACTGTTGCTGGTGGACCCGGACGCCCGCAAGATCATTGGCGAAGTGCCGACCGGGCATGCGCCGCACGAAGTCACGGTCTCAGCCGATGGCAGGTTTGCCTTTGTCGCCAACTACGGCGACCAAACACCGGGAGACAGCTTGTCCGTAATTGATCTTGCTGCTCGCAAGGAAGTGCGCCGCAAAAACCTGGGAGCGCTGCGCAGGCCGCACGGGATTCTGGAAAGCCATGGGAAAATTTATTTCACCAACGAAGTGAACAAAGTTGTTGCTCGTTATGATCCGGCGACCGATTCCGTTGACTGGCTGCAAGGAACGGGGCAAGACATCACCCACATGCTGGTGATGACTGCCGATCAGCGCAAGATATTTACGGCCAACATCGCCTCCGATTCTGTGAGCGTAGTTGAGGCAAGGGGCAATGCCGGAAATTGGCATGTCACACAGATTCCAGTCGGGAAGCGTCCCGAAGGCATCGACATGTCACCCGACGAAAAAGAAGTCTGGACGGCGCATTCGCAAGACGGCGGCGTAAGCGTCATCGACGTCGAGACGGAAAAAGTCAAAGAGACGATTCCTTCGCTCACCAAACACTCGAACCGGCTGAAGTTCACGCTCGATGGCAAGCTGGTGCTGATCTCCGACCCGGAGTCGAACCAGGTCCTGGCGATCGAAAGCAGCACACGAAAGCTGCTCAAGCGAATTGGGGTCTGTGCGATGCCACTGGGCATCCAGATGGTCCCGGGCAACAGAATCGCATACGTGGCGTGCGCTCAGGCGGGACAAATTGCCATCATTGATCTGCCAAGCCTGACCCAAACAGGCGCCATTGACGTTGGCCCTGGGCCTGACGGAATGGCATGGGTGAAATAAGAGGCCGCTTACGATGCCAGCTCGGGCTGTTGGTTTTTTTGCGCCCACGCTTTTGCGGCCGCAACACGCTTGGCGACCGCAGGATGCGAATGGAAGAGAATTTCCACCAGGCGGGAAGGCTGGCTCTCACTCAGGTTCTGCTGATTGAGCTTTTCCATCGCACTGACGTAGGGCAGAATGCTGGGTACGGATTTCCAGCAATAGAGATCGGCCTGGCGTTCGTTGAAACGCGAATAGGCATTCAGCGCCGGCATCAGCAGGATTGAGAGCACAGTGGAGACCAGGACCAGCAATGGCAGGTTGGCGAAGTTGGTCATCTGCTGGAACATGTGCCGCTGATACACCGCATACTGCAAGACCTGGTTCGCGGCCCAGAATCCGGCCAAGGTCACCGCGGCTTCCACAAGAATGGTCTTAAAGATGTGCCTGTGAACGTGGTGGCCAAGCTCGTGCGCGAGCACTGCTTCGATTTCGTCATTGTCGTAATTCTGCAGCAGCGTATCCGCCAGAATGATGCGGCGTGTGTTGCCTAACCCGGTCAGCGCGGCGTTGGCCTTTTTGCTCTTTTCGGAGAGCTTCCATTCGTACACGCCGCGTATGCGCGTCCCCGCGCGTTCGCCCAGCCGCATGAGCCGCGCCTTCAGGTCTTCATTTTGCAACGGCACAAACTTGTAAAAGAGCGGCAGCAGCACCACCGGCGCAATCTGGGCAAACAAAACGAAGAGTCCCAGGCAGATGGCCCAGGCGATGATCCACCACAGCTCCGGTGAAAAACGCATGAGCCCGTAGACGATTTCCGCGAGCAGCGTCGCAACGGCTAGTCCCAGCAGCCAGCCTTTTAGTTCGTCAAACAACCATGAGCGAAATTTCTGGTTTGATAAGTGAAACAGATGCTCCACGCGGAAGCCGTAAAAATCCAACCCAACACCCAACAGCTTGCTTATTACGCTAAGAAGAAAGACGTAGACAAACAGTTGCAGCCAGTAGTGGTTTTCAAAAGCGCCGACGGAGATCGAGTGCAGTTTATTGGTCCAGCCTGTTGCCAACAGCACAATCAGGAAGCCCAGGCCGAGGCCCATGTCAGTCAACTCCAGTCGCCGCTTGACGCGGTTATATTCGCGCGCTCCCGGTGTGTCGGCTTGTTGGGTTGGGCCTGGAAGACTCATGGGTGATTGTGGTCTGGCGTTGTAGCTTTGAATTCCAGCGTGACAATTCTTGCCGGAGCGGAGCTCGTGTTGGTCAGCGAGTGTACAACGGGCTTCACCCAGCCGACATCGCCAACAACGCGATGCATTCCGGTCGGGGCGTTGCCCTTCACTTGCTGTTGGAGATCGAGGTTAGAAACCGCCACCACGAGATGTGGATTCAGAGGTACGTGTTCGGCGTAGATCGCGCCGGGCGGAAAGACCATGGAAGCCAGCGTCCACTGGTCGGATTGAAACAATATCTGCGAGCTCGGGCATGCGCCCTTCCCCGTTGCGTCGCACGGAAACCAAACCGTGCAATCGGCGGTGCACGCGTGTACGCCCGTAGACGGTTGCAGCAACTCAATGGTGATGTTGTGGAAAGGAGTTTCGCCGGTGTTTGTCACCGCATGAGCAAATCCGCCCTTCGTAAAGCGGACTTCGCCATCCTTCAATGCCATGGAAACAGGGTTCTCGCCATCTCGTGCGTTGATGATCTGTGTGTTGCCGAGTGTAACGAAGAGGTAGTCGTAGTTATGGCGATGGACCAGGGTTGTCGCTTTAGGAGCGGCCACTACATTGAAAACACGCACCCAGTCGTTCTGTAATACCTGATGATGTGAAGGTTCGGACGTGATCTCCACGGTCGCTTGCTGTTGCGCCAGCACGAGAAATGCAACCAGCAAGACCGGGATTTTCAACACAGTCAACATAGTCTGGACGAGTGGCTTGGGTGGATTCTAACCACTAATGTATAAAAGCTCAACGCTTCATTTCCACCAAAGTACAATCACTCCCGCGGCCACGACAGCTCCCGCGGCGGCGCCGATCCAGAAATTTTGCCACCACGTGTTGGTCGTGCGCATGATGCGGCGATCGTTCGAAATCACCAGAATGAAAATTAGAATGGGAACGGCCAATGCGCCCGCCAGAACCTGAGAGCGATACAGCGCAACTACGGGATTCATCTTAATAAAGTTAAATGCTGCCGCGAGCAGCATGGCTCCGGAAATCAAAACGTAAAAGCGGACCGCCTCCCAGGGGTTTTCGTTGAGACCGCTTTTCCAGCCCATGGCTTCGGCCACGCTGTAACACATGGAAGCCACCAGCACAGGCAACGCCACCATTCCAGCGCCGATGATTCCTACGGCAAACAGCGCCGTGCTCAGCGCGCCCACGGCGGGTTCAAGCACCGAAGCAGCCATTCGGGTAGTTACATCGCGTACAGACGCTGCATGAAGCATCGCGCCTGAAGCTACCATGACCGAATAGCAGAGCACTGTGGTTACGATTGTTCCCGCGCGATGTTCAGAACCACGACTCGATAGCCGGCCGGCCAGCGCGTCCTCGCGCCGCGACGTCGTCTGCCACACCAGCACGTAGGGTGTGAGAAGTGATCCCAATACAGCGATCACCATGGTCGGGTATCCCGCGTCGCGGGGTATGCGCGGAAACAGAGAATAGCTGACAACCTGTCTCCAATCCGGATGCGCTAACACTGCGGCGGCCACAAAGGTAAACAGCGGCAATGCCAGCACGGCGACCGCGCGCGTGAGCTTACGATAATCGCGGAAGATCAGGGCATACCACACGAAAAACGCGGCTGCGGCAATGAAATACATGCGCGGCAACCCTGCCAGCAGCGAGAACGAGTCGGTGACGGCCATGAGATCGGCCACGATCATCGTCAGGTTGATCACGACGACCACCAGCGCACAGGCAAGAGCGGCTGGGCGTCCGTAGTGTCTGCGCAGAAGATCTACCAGACCTTTTTGTGTCTCAAACCCAATCCGTGAGGAGACGCCAAAAACGGCGAACAGAAACGGAATCGACAGCAGCACGGACCACAGCAGCGAGTAGTGGTAGACCGCGCCCGCAGCGGTGGCGGTGAACACCAGCGCGGGATCGACATCAGCCGCCCCAGCGACCATTCCCGGCAGCAATTGGCGCATTGGCCCTTGCTTTCCGGAGAAGCGCCGCCGCGCTGGCCATCGAATGCTATCTTCCCGGCTGGAACTTGCCGCTTTACGGGATATTGGGAAGATCACGTCGCAAGTCCCTTTCAATGCGCCGTTCGTGCCAAAGCCGCAGCGGCCGGGAGTAATTGATGATCCCGAAAGCGGCAATCGCGGCCAGCAGCAAGCCGCTGCTGATCACCAGGAACACGCGCGAGGCGCCGGTCTGTGCAACTCGCAGAATCACCGCCGCATTCGCCGGCGTGAGCAGCATGGAAGCAGCCAACGCCAGCATGCCAATTCCAGCCAGGAGGCTAGTCACGTTTTTGGCCCACCGCCCGGTGGCGTGATAATCGGCAAAGAATGAAAACCCAAGCGAGATCAGCCCTGCAATCACCACAAAATTCGCCAGGACGGTAATCGAAGACCTTAAGTCCATGCCCTGTATGACGACCCAGAGGAGCCGCAGGTTGGAACAGCAGGGTGGGAATACTAGGGCCTTCAACTCGAGTCGCAGGAGGGGTTCAACAACTCAGGGGCTTACAGGGTCTTAGAAGACGACAAAGTGTTTCTTCTTCTTGTGCTTCTCAGCAGCGGCGACCGGATCGTTAGCGGCAACCACCAGGGGTTTGGCCTGATTCGGGCTGGCGCCGCTGTCTACAAAGCCCGGTTTGATTTCAATGTAGGCTTCTTCCCGCAGCTTGGTCAGATAGGCGCGGGCCGCCGGCTCCAGTTTTTGCACGTAGATCGTCTCGCGGATCTTATCGCTGATGTCTTTCAGCGCGGGTATGCCGGGCTGCTTGTGCGCCACCACCTTGAAAATGATAAAGCCCTGCTTGGTCTTTACCACGTCAGTGTATTCGCCGGCTTTCAGCGCAAATGTCTTGTCTTCCAGTTGCTTGGCCAGTTCACCGCGCTTGAAGGCTCCGAGATCGCCACCCTGAGCCGCGGTAGGGCCATCAGAGTTTTTCTTTGCCATTTCTTCAAAGTTCGCGCCCTTGCGCAACTGCTCCAGCAATTGGTTCGCTTTGGCTTCAGCGTCCTTCACCTGCGCTGGATCTTCGGGCAGTGGAGCGGGCGCCGCTTTGTCTTTGTTTTCCAGATTTTTTTGCAGTGGCTGGGTTGAGACGAGGATCTCGCTCAACTGAACTTCCTCAGGCGCCGCCATATCTTTCTGGTGTTCGTTGTAGAAGGCCTGCACTTCCTCGTTCGTGATGTGCAACCGTCCGCCGACCTCGCGGCCGATCACCTGCTGCGTGATCACATTAGTGCGAATCTGGTCTTTGAAATCCTCAAACGAGACGCCTTGCTTCGACGCTTCCTTTTCCAGATCCTCAATGCTGGCCAGGCCCATCTGTTGGCGAAGCTCGTTCAACCGCTTGATGAGTTCAGTGTCGCCCGTAATGCCTAGTTCCTTGCCCTTCTCCAGTAGCAGTTTCTGGTCAATTAGATCGCGCAGCACGTTTTTCTGGGCCTCATTCCATCTGCTTTGCCATTCGCCGGGAAAGCGTTGCCGCAACTCTTCCTGTGTGGCTTGCGTGCCTCTCTGCAGGTCGGCGCGCGTGATGATCCAGTCATTCACGCGAGCAATAATCTCGTCTACGATGTTGTCGGCATGGGCGAACGCAAAGAGGGCGAACAAAACGATGACCAAGGAAGATTTCCTGAGCATAAAACAGCCTTTAGAACTGGGAGTTACGGACTATCCGTATATTCTAGCAGCGGTGCGGCCTGGCAGCCACCCCGGTTACGCCATTCAAAAATCAGCTACTTAGGAGCTACTTGCTCTTCTTCTTGCCGCCGAACAATCCGCCCAGCGCGTCCCCCAGGCCTTTAGGGTTCGCTGGATTCAAGGTGTTCTTCAACACGGAACCCACCGCTGGCCGGAACACCGGATTCGCCGTGGTGCCTTCAATCAGAAAGGGAATGCCATTCCCCGGTCCAGTAAGAGCCGCCAATCCGCCGGTGAGGCTGGTTGCTCCGCTTGCCAGCTTCAGCGCCATCTTGAAGTTCAGGGCATTGTTCGGGCTGATAACGCCATTTCCCGTGAGCTGCCCGATGGAGGGTACGTCGAGAAAGATGTTGTCCGCTCGAATGCCTTCGGGCGCAACTCGCATTGCGGCGTTGAAGGTCTGGATCAATGTATCCGAGCTGGGCCTGACCCCAGCAAGCGCAGCCATGGCGCCGAGTTTGGAAGTCAAGTCATAACCGGAAAGATGCGCGCCGCTCACGTTGACAGGACCTGTAATCACCAGGCGGTCGAGCGGACCCTGAGCGGTGAGTTCGGTGTTGATCGTGCCGCCACGCAATGACGCTCCTGATGGTAGAACCACGCCGAATGCCGGGAGCAGTCCATCAACATCATTGACAGCCATGTTCTTACCGAGCAGTTTCAAATTGGCCACAATTGCCTCTCCGCGTCCATTCAGTGATCCGGAGAGATTCGCCGTGCTGTTGCCCGTGTGCACATTGGAGTTGATGGTGCCGGATTCCGAGTCGAGCGCGTAGTCTGAAGAGTAATCCAGCGCAACCGGCTGCCGCGAAGGCCCGCCACCTCGCACGAGCTTCATGTTATTGGCTTTGGCCTTCCCCTCGGAGTGCAGTTTCTTCCCATCCGAGGTGATCTTGCCGTCAAAATCGACGATTCCCGCAAGCCCTGAATTCGGATCGAAGAACCCCGTTGCGCCAATATCGGCATGCTCGAGCGTAATTTTGGCATCGAGGGGGGTCTTGGCCAGGTCTTTCTGATCAAGTGGCCCGGCTTTGCCTTCCAGGTCCAGCGAACCGCCTCCGGGCGTATCGGCCAGAAGCGTAAATGGCATGGCGGTGGTGTCTGAAATATCGCGTACCAACAGCCGGACGTTCTGGTAGACATGCTCATGACTCGCCGAGCGGCCGACGATCTGTCCGGCTCTTATCTTTCCGTTTACGATCTCAAATTTTTGGATTGATAGTTCAGACCCCGAACCTTCCTTGGGAGGATCGGGCTTATTCTTTGCGCCGGAGTTGTGGGTGCCGAGACTGGAATAGTTCCACTTCCCCGCGGAATTCCTGAGGAGCACGACCTCCGGTTTGTCCACTGTGATGGAGGTGGCTTTGATCTGGTGCGAAAAAATCAAAGGAAGCCACTCAAGACCAACCTGTACAGACGAAGCTTGCAGGAACGGACCTTTGCTGAACGCCGGATCGTCGCTGATGGAAATGTTGTCGGCCCGCGCACCGCCGCTAAGGATCGAAGCAGAAAGCTTGCCCACATGGACCGTTCGCCCAAGCGCTACGGAAAGCTTTGTTTCCAGTTCCGGGCGGAAGCTGTCTACGTTGATGAACAACGGCACCAGCAGCACGGCAAGGACGATGATGCCGATCACAACTCCGCCGACAATCAGCCAGCGCTTCATGACCAAAATGCTATCAGCAATCGACGACGGGAACAAAGGGAATCACGACGTTTTCCTCTCGTCGGCAGAAAAGGGGAAGAAACCCGCAGAGATGTCTCTGCTTCTAAATCACGGAAGCGGTGTACCGCCCGCAGGGAGACGCACTCGCCATCGAAAGACCAATCCTCAGTTATCAAGAAAGCTGGCAGGGTCCTTCCTGGAATCATAGCCGGCGCCGCCGACCTTGATCCTGCCGCGGTCTTGACCGCGACCGTAGCCGGCGCCAGTTTTGGATACTCGCTGGGCTGGGTAGTCCTACTCTGCGTGCCCGTGCTGTTCAGCGTTTTCGCGGTCTCTTCCCGCATTGGCCATCAAACCCACAAAGGACTGGTTGAATTAGTGCGGCTGCATTACGGACGAAAGATCGCCATCGGCATTGCCCTGTTGATCGTTGTGGTGAATCTGGCCATGGTGATCGGCGACATTGTTGCCGTGAGTGACGGCTTTTCGCTCATCACCATGTTGCCGCGCTCTTACTTCCTGGCCATTGTCGCCTTTACCGTCTGGTATGTTCTGATCCTTGGCAACTACCAGAAAACAACCAAAGCGCTGGGCACGCTGACTCTCATCTTGATTGCGTATGTTTTTGCCGCCGTTCACGTCACAGATTCCTTTGGCGCGCTGGCTAGAGGCATATTGCTCCCGAAACTGCACTTGAACACCGGCTACATGATGGGAGTAATTGCCGTGTTCGGGTCCCTCCTTACGCCGGACGTAATTGTCTGGCAGACCAGTTCAAGACGCGGCCTTCCCGAAGGGTTGCGCGAGGCGCATGTCACGGAGTCGCATGCAGGAACATTTGTGGCCTGCCTGATCTCAATTTGCGCCATGATCGCAGCGTCGCATTTGCACGTAGCCGATCCATCGAGCATGAGCACGCGGACGGCGTCTGAAGCGCTCGGCAGTCTCGGAATAGCCGGGCCGGTCTTGTTTTCCATGGGCCTTGTTGGCTCCGGACTAATTGCTCTGCCCGTACTGGTCGCTTCGTTGTGTTTCAGTGTGGCCGAGGCTGCAGGCTGGAAATCAGGCCTTGCGTTCGTTCCCTGGGACGCAAAAATGTTTTACGTTATGATCTCAGGCACTGTGTTCGTGGCGCTCTTTATCGATTTTTTCCCGGTAAATACGGTCCAGGTCCTCTACTGGTCGCAGGTGCTGGCCGGCATCGTACTCGTGCCGATCTTCGGCTACATCCTGCTGCTTTCAAACAACCCCCAAGTCATGCGCACCACCAACACCAGGTTTGAAAATCTGTGGCTCGGAGCAGCAGCATTGGGCATGCTGGTTTCCAACATTCTTTTCTTTTGGACAGAGATCTTTTAAGCCGCTGGTTTGCGTACGCTTCTCAAGCGGGACCAATGTATGCGTCATTGCTTGATTTCAGATTTCTGTCCGTAGTGCGCGCTCACGTTCGTCAGATACTTTTCGATCGTGCTGGAATGCCCGAAAACGAACCGTGACATGAAGCGGAAGATGGGATTGCGCACCTCGCCGTCTTCAGTGATCCGCAGCAGCGTGCCACCGTTGGATTCCTCGAATGCAAATGTCCATGTTCCGCCGTAAGGAAGCGATGGATCTGCGATGCGGGTCACGAACAAGTGAGGCGGCTCGGAACGCATTCGCTGGTAGGCAATGGTGTCGCCGTTCCTGGTTGTTTCGTTCCAGGTGTAGAGGCCGTCAGTGGGCGCTAGTTCCTTCCAGCCGCTGACGTCGTCACGCCAGACCGGCGGTCCGGAGATTAGCTTAAAAACATCTGCGCAAGGTTGCGCGATGAAAGTGCTTCGCGTCGCGATGTGCCGCTTCGGCAGCAAGAACCCAACGGCTATGGGAATGGCTATGATTACGAACAATGCGGAAGCAGAGATTGCCAGAGTTTTCATTTACGCGATCCACGCAGGAAGCAGCCGACCTGAATCGGCTGCTCCCGGGGACTAGAAGCTGACAGCAACTTTGGCCGCGATGGCCAGTGACGATAGCAGGCCCGCAGTGTCGACGAAATTCTTCAAAGTCTGACTGCCCACCAGTCGTTCTGGGACCACGATGGTGTCACCTGCCCGTAATGAGTAGCTCATTACGCTGCCAAGAAATACGCTGGAACTGCTGCTGACGATAGAGCCATCGGCACGGATGACGAAGGTCTTCTTTGCTCTTCCCAGCTCGGTCACACCGCCGGCCTGGCGTATATACCACTTTACGTTCTTGCCTGGGGCATAGGTCAGTGCGTTAGGGTTATATACCTGTCCCGTCACCATCACGAAGTTCGGTTTGCGGGGCACGATGATCCCATCACCTTTTTGCAGGATAATATCGTCGTTAGTGTTGGCCCATTTGTTGATGTCGCCGCTGATGCGAATCACCTGGCGCCCCAGTATAGGCGCGGACTGAAGACGGGTAATGGTCTGGCTCTGTTGCAGCAGTACAGCCTGGTTCTGGGCCGCATGGGAATCAGCAATATTTTTCCCCGCCGTTACTTCCTCCTGGATACGCTGCACCAATTCAGAACGGTTTTTTTCTTCGAGTGTGCGGATATTTTCCCGCGTGAAAACAATGGCATAAGGATACGCCAACGGCCCGAACCCGCCCGCGCGTCGCAACACGGAACTGAGGCGCTCACCACTGGAAATTCCATAGGTCCCCGCATACATCACTTCGCCGCGCACCGTTACGCTGGAACCTATATCTTGAAAACCATTGAGCTGACGGATAGTGAGCACATCGCCGTCTTTTAATGGTATGTCGCCCGAGCCGGCCAGGACCGCTGAGAGGTCAAGTTGCTGGTGGTTCCCGACAATGGGTTTGCCTCCATCGAAGTCGTAGCGCTGCAGGTCAGCCTGTCCGGTATAAGCTCCGCGTTTCAATCCGCCGGCCACGCGCACCAATTCACTCACCGTCATCCCCGGCGCCAGCGGGAACCGTCCCGGGGTAGCGACCTCGCCGCGAATGCTGACAGAGGGAGGATCAACCTTGATGAGACTCTTGTGTACGAACACACGGTCTCGCGGCAGCAGATGCAAGTTAGCAGTGGCATCTCCCGCAAGCGCCTGCGATAGGTTTACGTTGAAAAATTCGGCTTTGCCCTGATAGTTGCGGAAGACTTGCGCGTCGCCCAGATCGGCATTAGGCGTAAGCCCGCCCGCCAGAAAGATGGCGTCCCGCAAGGTCAGGTCGCCATTGGTCTTATGTACTCCTGGTTCCCGCACCTCACCGTGGACCATGATCGTGGGTGGATCCTCAAAATCAAACCGGCTGAAGACGCGTACCGTGTCGAATGGCTGCAGCGATGGAGATTGCGCACCGGTCTTGTCGAGCACGGTGCTGAGATTGAATGACAGAACGACGGGGCGGAAATCGGGAGGATTCAAGCGGATGATCTCGGCATACTGCCGCGCAGGTTCCGGCAACAGATCGTCATAGTTCCTGATCAGATCTGTGACCCTCATTCCATCGCGGTACGGGTATTTGCCCGGCCGAAAAACGTGCCCGTCGAGGAAAACGGTTTTCTCGCTGTACGGCAGGATCGGAGAGATCCGTATCTTGTCCCCGCCCTGCACGGCGAAGCCTTGAAGGGCCTTGGTGCTGGCCGCGTCGTCGGCGGAATCCGGTATGTCCAGACTCAGCATGGTGCGGGCCTGGTGTGCCTGGATTCGCTCAACCACTACGTGGCGCAATGTTCCAGTGGGTAACACGCCGCCGGCCAGGGTCAAGGCCTGGAACAGATTTTTTTCGCCACGCAGCTCATAGATTGCTGGCCGGCGCACCATGCCTTCGATGGTGACTTCCGATCCAACTGGTGGGACCAGGACGGTGTCGCCGGATTGCAGAGTTCGGACGTCGCTGCGCACGCCGTTCAAAATAAGGTCGTAAGCATCCATCTCCTGAACGAGCTGCTTGCCGTGATAGTGCTTAAACGTACGGAACGAACCCTGGTTGCTGGGTCCCCCGGCTGCCAACACGGCATTGAGGGGAGTAGATAGCGCGCTGACATCGTACGCACCGGGGTTTCTCACGTCCCCCACAACATAAACGCGAACAGTCCGCAGACGGGCGAGAGAAACGTCGGCCTGGACATCGCGGAATTCGCGGCGCAAAGCGCCTTGGACGAGTTGCTGCACTTGCGATAGTGACTTACCCGCCACCTCAACCAGTCCAGCCTCGGGCAGTGAGACCCGGCCTTCGCGGTCCACGATCCGTTGCACGCGCTGGGCCGCGCTGGTTCCCCAAATCTCCACGTTGAGTCCGTCGCCCGGTCCCACGATATAGTCGGGGCCCGCAGGCATGTCTATGGGAAGCTCTTCCTTTATGCCTCCAGACGAACCATCGAACAGCGAGGCGCCGAAGCGCCCGATCTTTTGGTAGCGGCGGTCCACCTGAGAGTAAAAGTCGATCAGAGAAGGTACGCTGTCGTAAGGATTGGTCTTGCGTCGAAGAACCAGCTCATCCTCCCCTGCTTTAGCCGCACTGCGGTCGTTTCGCGCTGGCTTGGTCGAGTTATCCGCGCTGACGGCGGCATCGAGGACCTCTCGCTCCGAGGCCAGGGCTGGCTGGGGAATAGACTGGTTAAGTGAATCGAAAGCTGAACCGCGGCCTGAGATACTCATGGGATTCGTTGTGTCACCGGGGACCCCACTTCTAGCGAGTAGAGTCGGTAGCTCCGCTGGTTGAATGGGTATCAGCGGGGCAGTGTCGGGGTTCAGTTCTCGCGTCGTCCGGGTGGGAATGGTGATCCGAGGAAGCGGGGGCGGACAACGATCGCCGGCATTGTCTGCTGAAGGGTCGCAGGTTGTCGAAGGCCTGATTTTTCGCTCCGGATCGCTGGCCGAATACAAAGGATTCTCTTCCTGGTCGTGATCCCGTGCTGTCTTCGCCAGTTCGGATTGCCGCTGTCGCTGCCGCAGGATTTCATTCGTTGTTTCCTGTTCGGTCGGATTGACCTGGATATATTTGCGCTTGATCAGTTCGGCTGTCACCATGGCACGGATATTCTCGTCACTCTGGATCAGGTAGTAGAGGGTGGAATCGGGGAAGGAATTGTCGTCCAGCAGCCGGCCTTCCTGCAAAGCAGCATCGGCCAGCAGTTTTTTGATGGCATAGACGAGGCCGGGCTGCTTCTGCAGAATTTCAACCAGCTTGTTGGGATCAATCGAGATCGACGCGTCGACAGCGGACTGCCTGCTTTCCATTGAGTCGCGTTTCGCGCTGGATGATTGCTGGGCGACAGTCTGCTGGTCCAGAAGTCCGCAACTTAGAAACAACGAAAACAGCAGAATGTGATGAATCAGTTTCCGCATAGGTGCGATTATTAACTCCAATCAACTGTGACTCGGGCACCACGTAAGCGGCGGTTCAAGAGTGGACCGCATGCGGGGTTGTCCGAGGAAACGGAAGGCTAGGATACACCAACCAGCCCGGAAATTCCTTAGGCCTGACGTTGGCGGGGCTTCCTAACACTGGACTTGAGGGCAAAACACTATAATCTGGCGGACAATCAAATCATGTGGCAGCGGGCGGCATTCCGGGAGGGCGATCGACCCCTTGACCTGTTCTTGGGAACGCTGCCATGAGAGTCCTGATGCTGCACAATCGCTACCTCGTGCCCGGGGGCGAGGACCAGTCAACCGCCGCAGAAGTCGCGCTGCTCACGGACTACGGCCATCAGGTCGAACTGCTGGAGCACGACAACCGCGAGATCGAGAGTCTGGGGAAAGCAAGGACTGCGGCGCGAACGCTATGGTCGTCGGACTCGTACCAGCGCGTTCACAGCAAGCTACGCGACGGGCAGTTCGACGTAATGCACGTCCAGAACTTTTTTCCGCTCTGGTCACCCTCCGTTTACTATGCTGCCGCCAGACGCGGAATTCCAGTAGTCCAGACGTTGCGTAACTACCGTCTGATGTGTGTGAACCATTCGTTCTTTCGCGACGGCCGGGTCTGCGAAGACTGCCTCGGACGATTGATGCCCTGGCCAGGGATCGTTCACGCTTGCTACAAGGACAGCCGGATGGCCAGCAGCGTGGTGGCAGCGATGATCGGGCTGCACAAAATGATGGGTACTTGGGCAAACCGCGTCGACGTCTATGTCGCACTGACGGAATTCGCACGCGAGAAATACATTACCGGCGGCTTGCCTGCTGAGAGAATTGTTGTAAAGCCGAATTTCGTCCATCCCGCTCCCTTAGCAGGAACTGGCGGAGGAGGATACGCGCTCTTCGTCGGACGGCTAAGTCCGGAAAAGGGCATTCCCACACTGCTGGAGGCGTGGAAGAGCCCCGGGATCGCCCTTCCATTGCGAATCATTGGACAGGGTCCGTTGGAAAACTCCGTTCGAGCAGTAGCCGCGAGTTGCCCCAGGATTCAATACCTGGGCAGCCGCTCGCCGGGGCAAGTTCTGGATACGATGCGCCAGGCAGAATTCCTCGTTTTTCCCTCGGAGTGGTATGAAGGAATGCCGCGTGTTGTGATTGAGTCGTTCGCCGTTGGCACGCCGGTAATAGCCGCCAACCTTGGTGCTTGCGCTACCATGGTGGTTGCAGGGACAAATGGTCTCCACTTTCCCCCAGGGGATGTCTCCAGACTGCGCCAGTTGCTCGAATGGCATGCCAGCAACCTGAGTGAACTGCGCGCAATGCGTCATGGCGCCCGCCTGAGTTTTGAATCCCACTACACAGGCAAGGCAAATGTGGATTTGTTGCTTGCGGTGTACTGCAAGGCGCGTCAGCAACAGCATACCGGCGCAACGCAAAAAAAGTAGAAGGTTACATGCCAGTGAAATATAGTAGCCATTTCGAAAACAGCGTCTTTACGGTCTGTGGGCGATTCCTTGGGCGCCTGCAGGTCCCATGCGAACATCGGGCGTTTACATGCTATGCTCCAAAGAGTTTCCGCGACTGATTGGCGGGTTTCTTACCGACCTTCGTA
>Ga0137363_10001210_pt1 | contig 14714 bp, 11 predicted proteins | sample MadtaG_FD_104800 | JGI IMG/M metagenome (GOLD analysis project Ga0137363, IMG submission 104800) | Vadose zone soil microbial communities from Angelo Coast Range Reserve, California, USA - Mad1_115_16 metaG | ecosystem: Environmental > Terrestrial > Soil > Vadose zone | place: USA: California...
AAACGGTTGCCATCCCAAGAGTTCCGAGGGCTCGCTGGTATTTCTGCACCTTGCCACACTGACCGCCCGCGGGGCTGCACGTTTGGACTGAAGCGGCAGTCGCGCAAGGCTCCAGCTAACTGCCTCAGCAATGATTCGTTTCATGGGCGACCTCCAAATTGGAGTTTTTTGAGCTAGGGAACCAAACTGGTTCACGCAGTTGCGCAGAATGCGCGGCGCCGAAAAGTTAGTCATGCCGCAGCGCCGTCATGGGATCTACCTTTGTGGCGCGGCAAGCAGGGATATAGCACGCGAGCAAGGCGATGCTCACCAGCAGGATTCCGACGGCGACATAGGTTGCTGGATCCGTGGTCTTGACGTGAAAAAGCCGGAAGTGCTGCTTCATGAACCGATTGAGTCCAAGCGCTAACGCAACGCCGATAGCTAGCCCGGCCCCAGCAAGTGTCAGTCCCAGCTTGGCGACCAACACAAACACGTCACGGCGCTGAGCCCCGAGAGCAAAACGGATGCCCAGTTCACGCGTGCGCTGGTTGACAAAGTACGAAAGGACGCCGTAAACACCGATCGCTGCCAGGACCACGGCTATGCCGGCAAAAACCCCGAGCACGAGGACATAGGTCTTATCCCGGCTCATGTATTCCCCCAGCATATCCTCCATCGTACTGATGTCAGTTACGGGCTGATCTGGGTCCATCTCTTTCACCATTTGCTTCACCGACGTTGTGATATCTGCTGCATGGGCACGTACGTCGGAGGTGGTCCGGATTACCAGCGTCCCAGCCAAATGGAAGGCATCACTGCCGCCAGGATACACTTCCGGCTGCTGAAGATACGATTCGTATACAAGTGGGTGGATTCCGCCCATCCCGGCTTGCTTGACCTCGCCCACAACACCTACGATCTGGCGGGGCCGCTCTTCGTCCACTTCGGTGACGTACGTACAGCGGAGAAGAATCTGTTGCCCTATGGGATCTTCGTTTGGGAAATAGCGGTTTGCCGTTGTCTCGCTAACGATTACAACCCATGGCGCATTCGTCGTGTCGCGTTCATCAAAGTAGCGGCCTCTCTTGAGCGGGATCCTCATGGTGCGAAAGTAGCTGGGACTCACTTCGTTGAAGCCTACGAAAGGCCTCTTGTCCGGTGCGGGATGCCCCACGATCGAAAAAGTCCTGCCCCCCGATCCCAACGGCGGAAGCATCGTGATCATGCCTATGGACTCTACGCCGGGCGGCGCGGAAATTCCCTCAATCAATTGTTGGTGATAGGCGGTTACCTTGGGAGATATTCTCTCCATCGGCTTCCCTGGGCTCTTCTCCAGGTACTTCCCTCCCGTGGGGGAGAAAAGCACGGTCATCGTCAAGACGTTTGCCGGATCGAAGCCTGGAGACGGGAGCAACATGCGAAGCAGGCTGTTGATCATCAGCCCGGCGCCCACCAGGAGCACCATCGCCAGGGCCACTTCGGCAACCACAAGCAAATACCGCGTCCCTCTATGTTTTCCGGTCACCGTTCTGCTTTCTCCCTCGCGGAGTGCGTCCTGCAGATCCGCGCGCGAAGCTCGGAAAGCCGGAGCCATCCCGAACAGCAGCGCGGTTAAGAGGCTGAGCCCGCCGGCGAAGAGCAACACCCGGCCGTTGATGCGAATGTTCTCCGCGTCTGGCAGATCCTGCAATCCATGTGAGTTGTGAGTCCACAAGGCGCCTACCTTCGATATTGCGCCCATCAGATGGATTCCCCAGAAAGAGAGCAGGACGCCCAGCAAGCCGCCCGGCAGAGTCAACAACCCGCTCTCCACCAGCAACTGCTGCATGAGCCGTCGCCGGCCCGCGCCCAGCGACGCCCGCACCGAATATTCCTTTCGACGACTCTCCGTCCGCGAAAGCATGAGGTTTGCTACATTGACGCATCCGATGAGCAGAATAAATCCCACGGCTCCCAGGACTGGATACAAGCTCTTCTGCGAGCTTTTGTAGAGTGTTTCATGCCGCGGAACGACTTCTGCCCCGACTCCCTTGTTTTGCTGACGATAAGCCTTCTCCAGCGCTTGCCCTAACACGTCCATCTGCAGCTGCGCTTGCGGCAGGGTTACTCCGCGTTTCAGCCGCGCCAGCGGCACAATCCAGTAGCCCACACGGTTTGCGTATCTCGCGTCTTCTGGATTGACGGGCTGCCATACGTCTGCCCGCTCTCTCGTGAACCACGGCCCGAATGTTTTGAAGCCCGCTGGCATCACTCCAACGACCGTTGAGACAACGTCGTCAAGGCGGACAGCTTGACCGGCACTGGCAGCGGAATTTCGACCGAGCCCAGGCGGTCTCCGATGGCGTCGCGCACTGCCACCCGCAGCCAGGCAGCCGCCGCCGGAATTTCCACTACGTGCCGCAGCCGAATCGCTTTTTTCTTCGCGTCGTCCGCGCTCTTCACGACGTACATTTTTTCCAGCGGCGAGCGGTACCCGAACATCGTCCGGTTTTCCTCGTCGTACGCTCCGATGAGGATTTCGAACCTCGCGTGCAAACGCCCATCTTCCGTGGGCTCCAGAGAGACTTGCGATCCATCCAGCGCATAGTCGATGAAGTACCGCTGGATACTCACGCCGTCCCACTTCTTTCGCGAAGCGAACGCGGGAAACCCGGCTAGTTGCGCGATCTCTTCTTTCGTCACTTGCCGGGCCCGTCCTTGCGGCGCGATACGCGCCTGAAGAAAAAGCTCCTGTGCAAGCGGCGCACCCCGCCGCAGCGCCACCTGCAAACGCATGGTCTCGGCGTCCGCGCCTTGGTCCAGTATGCTGTCGTCGGCAAGATAGCTGTGCGGGTACGCCAGGTGGGCGCCGCGACGTGTGAGCTGGACACGGATTTTGCGCATTCTTCCGTCAAATTTCGCGTTGCGGGGTGCATAGCTCAGCGTGTAATAGTTCGCGCCGTCGGCTGTGCTTGTGGCAATTGCGTCGGAGAGTCCGTTGGTGTTGTAAAAGGCGTGCCCGCCGGTGTCCTCCGCGATTTGGTCCATGGCATCTTGTTCGGCGGCGATCTCTTGCATGAAGTTCTTGTGGGCTTGGGAGATTTCCGCTGGCGTGCGATAGGTCGCATTATTCGAAGCATCGAAAAAGGGATCGACCGTCAGCCCGCGGATGTCCACCGGATATACGGCCACTTGCCTGATGGTGAGCAGGTCCGCCGCCTGGCGCAGCGCAGGACTGAAGTTCGCCGTTCCTGTAAAAACATCCAAAGGATCGGCTCCCGGAAAAACATTCGCCGGGAAGGACCCCGACAGCCAAATCAAGTTTTTCCGGCGGGGCAAGCCGTTCAAGAATCTCGCAATCTCCACAAACGCCCCAAGGGTCTGCTCCACGCGGCGCTCCAGATATAGCCTTTTGGTGAGGGCCTCCATGCCCTGCAACCGGCCCATCATCGCCTGCGCGGATGCGTCGCTCGAAAACACGGGCCCGGAGAATTGTTCGGTGGCGCCGGGGCCTCCGCCCGAGTCGCGCGCCAGGAGTGTGGAGTGCGGTCTGGCTTCCTTGTGTTGCATCGCCGCGACGAGTTGGTTTTCGTCGTCGGTGAACCCTTGCAGCAAATGCAGAGAATCGCCGAGCACAAAAATCGCAAAGCGGCTTCCCGCGGGCCGGTTGCGCAAGAATTTGACGATCTCCAAGTGCGCAAACGGTTGATCGGTGAGCGGGGTGTTCAGAAGGTCGTAGAGCAGAACGTTCAGCGGCAGCCCACTGTTTTCGGTTGAGACGTTGCGGAAAGTATTCGCGGGCGCGGGAGGCAATGCAGGAGCCCTCGCAGCGAAGGAAGCGCTGTGGGCCTCAAAGTAGAGAATCTTCTGCGGCTGGCCGTCTTCCGAGAGCGAGAACTCGTCCTGTTGCAGTCCGGTCACTGGATGATTTTTCCCGTCGGTCACCACGACGTCGAGGAGAACCTGCCGAACCTTCGCGCGAATCGTCGCCTGGGGACCCGCAGTCGGCGGGGGCTCCTGGCTGGTCTGCCCTTGCGGCGCGGTCTGCGATGAAGTGGCTTGCCGGGACAAAACTGAAAAAGGGGCCAGCACGGCTAGCAAGACCGCCAGAGCGTGCCGTGTGAGTAGCAAAACACGGAAGCGTTTCAAGCAACCGAGGTGTGCCCGAAGGCTTAGTACGCCGTCCATAGGGGGCGGGACTTCCATCGTCGCTAATTTACCAGACTCGACGGCATCGGTCGATTGTGACTTCGGCCGCGTCTGGTCTTTGGTCTATCCCCGCAGCCAGCCAACGCTACTCGCGCCATCACAGGTGTTGGGCTTCGTGCGACGATATCCACTGATGTTTAATTAACTGCCTAGATGATTAGCCAGATGTCTAACTGGCCCCTGCCCGTTCGCATCGAAGTATGATCGCAGTGTTGGCTCCGATGCCGAGGCCAAGCGAAAGGATCGCCGCCAGCACGAATCCCGGGCTCTTGCGGAGAGTCCTCAATGCATAGCGAAGGTCGCACAAAAATGCCCGCATACTCCCCTTGATGCGCTTATTCTGGCCTCACTGACGGAATACCGCAAGTTCGACCTAAGCGCTTTCCCTGGAAGAGACAGAGGAAACCATAAGAGCGATTCGATTCTGGGCGTGGTACACACGAGGTACACAATGGCGATGTCTAAGACTGTCTTGCAATGACTTAGGATGCCGTCCGTGCTCTTGTAAGTCGTTGTAAGTACTTATGAAGCGTTCACTGTCACGGCAGAGGTCGCGAGTTCGAGTCTCGTCGTCCCCGCCATTCTTTGTAAATAACTTAGCCCTACTTTGAGAGAACGGCGTGGTATGCAAAAAGGTGCGCATCAAGCGACGCCCTTTGTGGCCACGGAGTCCGACAGCTTCGCGGCAGGAGCTTGCTCCTCAGATTCACGCTATCAACGACGAAACACACCGCAAAATTCATGCTCTGCTTACCGACCACCAGAAAGAATTGGAAAAAGCGATGCAGCAACGCGACCATAATGGTGAAGAAAACAGGCGATCTACTCCGCCCGCGGCAGCGTCGCAAGAACCATCTTCCTCGGTCTCCGCGAGCCCGGCCGTTCTTCAAGACTGACTTCTAGCTTGAATCTCCGATGTCGCGCACATTCTGAACTTGTGGAAGCGCGAAGGCTGGAGAGGACGCGCAGGAGTGCAAGGATTGCAGCATTCGGAGTCAGTATCGGGTCAGCCAACTTCCGGGTGACACCTGATTCGGGCGAAAGCCGCGAAGGAGGCCCTCTTCCCTAATTCGGCCTCTCTCGAGGTTTGCTCGTGGGCCAAGGATTTGCGACGGAGATGCGCCCACTCGCCTGAAAAGAATCTGTCAGATTCCGGCGTACCAGGCATAACCTCCTTCTGGGGACGCGGATCCTAGCCCCTTCCCGAAACCTTTCAGACTGTCGGTGACCGTCAGGTGGGTGATGAATTTCACGCTCTTGTAGCCGAGCTGGCGGGGGAGCCGCAAGCGAAGCGGTCCGCCGTTGGCGACGGGAAGTTCATCGCCATTCATCCCATAAGCGAGAAAAGTCTGCGGATGCAATGCATCGGCCATATCGATGCTTTCCCACCACTGAGGATCGATTGAGAAATAGACAACGTATCTGGCTTGTGGGTGAACTCCAACGACTCCCAGGACGTGGGAAAGAGGCACGCCGATCCACTCGGCTATATACGACCAGCCCTCTTCACACGCCAGTTGAGTGATCTGGCTGCGAGACGGGTAGCCCTTAAGCTGGGCAAGCGAAAACGAAGCGGGCCGTTCGACCATGCCGTTGACGGAGAGCCGCCAGTCAGCGAACCCTCCAGCCTGAAGGCGCTTGAACGCGTCACTCAGCGGTGGGATTTCGTTCGCGAGCGGAGGCTTCGAAATCTGGCTCGGACGGAACTCACGGGCTAACGAGTGCCTCGTCAGCAGCCGCTGAGAAGCATACGTCAGCGTTTCGCCGAGGCCGTAGATTCCGCCGTGATCGGGCGGGACCAGTCCGTACTTTTGCGCAAGGCGGGCGGCCACGCCCAGGCCCGTTACGCCGGCTGCGGTTGCGAGTCCGGTTATGATCAATTTGCGGCGCGAGAAATCGGTCATGTGCGCTCCATAGATGTACCGGCTCGACCCGTGATCATCGCTCGCATGCGGCTCTTGAATCCGGCAAGAAAAACCATCACGACGTGGACCAGAAAGAAGAGCAGGAGAGCCAGGGAGACGAAGAAGTGAATCGTGCGTGCGGATTGCTGGCCGCCTAATGAAGTGACGGTTAGCGGAAACGCGGAAACAAAGGCGGGAGACATCGCCAAGCCCGTCCAGATGACTAAGGGGAACAGAACGAGGATCACGAACAGGTAGGTGAGCCGCTGGAGCACGTTATACGACCAGGCTTCTGCCGCACCCGGGCGTTTGAAACGCAAATGGTCCGCTATCGAAGTCGAGAACATTCGCCACGAAAGATCGGCCTTGCGGGGTAGCAAATTTTTCCGCAAGTGCCCTGTAAACAGGATGGAGATTATGTATAGTAGGCCGGTTAATACCACAACCCAGGCAGCTTGAAAGTGGAGATACCGGCTCCAGCCGTTCTGGTCCGGCAGCACGTACCCGTAGCCGGTGGGCACTAATGCCCTCGAGGAAGGGATCGGCAGTTTAAACAACGGCGTGGCCAGTACATTGCCAGTTTCGCCCCAATAGAAGCGAGGGTGAGAGATCACAATTTCAACTCCGCTGACGAGCAGGGCAAGAAAGCACAGGGTGGTGATCCAGTGAGTGACGCGGACGAGGGCAGAGTGCCGCGAAGTAACCGTCGTGACCGGGACGGACGAGGTAGAACTCGGGACGCTAGCTCCCAGCGGCACCCGCACAGATTCCGATCTCGCCATTTTTAGTCCTCTGCTGAGTCTACGACTTGCTTTCCCTAGATAGGCGTCATACTACCACGCTATCAGGACTGAAACGGACAAGACCCGGATGACGGGCTATGATGAATTCCAGTGACTTGCAGTGCCGTACGTGGTCCTCTATGCCGTTAAGTACTCAAAACCCGCTTGTCTAATCGCTAGAGCGGAATACAGCGATTCTCTCTGTTTCTAGCGCTCCAATGACGCTTAACCACTGCACTTCGGCGACGACCTGCGTGCACGGTCCAAACGTGCAGATTCGAATCTCTCGCTTAACGGCTTCACGTCGCAGGGAGTTCAACACATCTCGCAGGATGGCGCCGTTAAAGGGCGTATACAAATAGAATACGGTGCCGTCGGACAAGTCCGCCGTGCGGGCATCGCACTGGATAAACCTCACGTTGTTCAGGTTTAGCGACCGAGCGCTCTTCCGGGCACAATCGACATAGGACGGCTCAAGTTCGATCCCCGTGCAGCTCGCGCTGGTGCAAATGGAAGCCATCAACGTAACGTGACCCAGCCCGGAGCCGAGATCGATCAGGAAGTCCCGTTCAGTAAGTGCTGTTCGGCCGATGAGTTCAAAGATATGGCGCGCAGGCGTCGGCTGATAAGACACCATTTCGGACTCTAACTGGACGACCTCGGCCGACGGGTCTTCAAACTGCAAGACTCCGCTGATCAATTCATCCAGATAGTCATAGCCTCTGCAATTCACGAGATTAGCTGCACCATTCCAATCGGGAATCCACTCCAGCAGCCTACCCCTGCCTGCGCCCCGCTGAATATCTCGACGGATGGCCTCGTAGAGTCTGAAATTAACAGCCTCCAACTCGGTGTAAATGGCCCTCGCCCGGTGATGAAGTGCTGTTCCGATGGGTTGTCCATCCGGGAGGTAGGCATCAAGGTCGTCGAGGACCTCGATACGTTGACGCAGATGCCGCAGTTCGTCCAGCGAACGATTTTGTTCCAACTCCCCAATGAGGCTCGCCAGCGCATTCTCCATAGACATTCTGTCACAGCCTGGTCGCGGGCATGAATCTCGTCGTATTCGCCAACATTGCAAAAAGGGGCGCACTGAATATTCTATTGGAACCCACTGGGGCGCGAGAGGCATGTTTTTGGATCTCCCAATTTGGTATGCCTACTTGCCAAGACCATAGATCTCAGGAATTCAAATGCATCCTTTGGACATTGGATATCGCTCGGCGATTCGCGGGCCAACCGAAACTGTAGGCGCTGATTCGGGGTCGTCAGCGGAAGCCAGCGCGAGTTCGAGTCTCGTCGTCCCCGCCATTCTTTGCAATTCTGCGCTTGCCTATGGGCGCGAAGATTCAATCGCGTGGTCCAGGCGCGCGATGGTCCGGTCGCACTCTTCCTGCCTCTTGTAATTTCTTGCAAGAGCATCCGTTTCGTTTGCAGACAGTTTGCCCTGAGCTTTCTTTTGCAACCAGAACGGAAGTGCTTTGCTAAACCAGCCCTGGGATTCCCTGCAGTACTGAAGCTCCTTAGTGGAAGCATGCGAGTGCGAGGCCATGGCCGAGTACACATTGGCAATCGCGCTCTGCGTATTGGCGACGTTGAAGAGGAGATCCTGATTGTCTGGGCCTGCTTGTAAAAGAGATTCGCGCATAGCGAGCGACTTTTTCAAAAAGTCCAGAGCTCCAGAGAAATCCATCTTCTCTTGAAGATTCCAGCCAACATTAAAATAGGTGTTCGCCAAACCCTTTCGAGCCCTGTTGTCGTGGGGATCAGCACCGACCATCGCCTCGCGGATTTCGAGGGCCTTGCGATAGTAGAAAACCGCAGCGTCAAAGTCCCCACGCTTGCCGAGAATAAAGCCTGTATCGCTATACGTGTAGGTGATGAAATACCGGGTGTTGAGGTTATCGGGGTGGGCCGCGAGTTGCGCTTCGTCGATGGCCAAGGCTTGGTGATAGTGATCCAGTGCTTCGTCGAGCTGATTCAGCATTGCGAGCCGGGATCCCAGGTGCTTGTGGGCAAACGAAACTTCTACCTTATATTGATCACTCTTGGGGTCAGCCTTGGCTAAAAGGTCGTAGATCTTCAGCGATTTCGCAAAGTATTCGATGGACTCGCTCTGGTGGTCCTCCCCGAAAAAGCCTCCGAGCAACTCATAAGACTTGGCGAGGGCATACTGAAGACGCGGATCGTCTGGATTCGATGCTGCCAGCGGCTCCAAGATTGCCAGTGCGTCCCGCCGATATTTCTCGGATTCTTTGCCGTCACTTTGCCCACCCAATAAGAGAGCGAGATTGTTGTAGCTCGCCGCCAGATCTCGACGGAAGTCGCGATTCTCCGGTTGCAGCGCCGACGCTGCCTTTCGCAATTCAACCGCCTTGCGGCCGTTCTCAATCGCCTTGGTCGTCTCGCCGAGGTTTGCATCTCGAACGTTTCCCAAAACGCTGGCAAGCCTCCCATAAGCCGTCGCAAGTTCGCTGAGCAATGCAGGATCGTTTCCGGATTCCTTCGCAAGATCATCCAGATATTCCTGAGCGCGTTCGAGTATGAGCTTTCGCGTCGCCGTGGCGCCTGGCAGCTCACTGATCGAATCGTGGACTTCGAAGATCAGCGAGTTCGCTAGCTTGCGCACGTCGTTGAAGCGGCGCTCCGCTCGTGCGCGTTCAGCACGCGCGATTCGAGCCTGTCGCAAAGTCACGCCGGTGGCAAACAAAAGCGCGACAGTCACGAATGCGGCCAAAGCAACTCCGACTTTGTGCCGCGTGATGAATTTCGATGCTCGATACACGAACGTGTCTTCGCGAGCGATGACCGTAAGATGATCGAGATGGCGCCGGATGTCCTGGGAGAATTGCTCGACGGAGACGTAGCGGCGCTGTGGCTCCTTGCGTAATGCCATGAGGACGATATTGTCGAGGTCGCCGCTTAGGCGCTTGCTGAGTCTTTCGGGCAAGCCTTCTCGCACCTCGCTGAGAAGCGAACTGTCTGCCGACTTTCCTTCACGGCCGTCAATGGGCATCTGCTTCCGCCGCACTGCTGTGCTGGGCTTCTCCGGCTCGGTTTCGCAGACGGCAAGCGAAAGCTGGTGGGGCGTTTGGCTGGGGACGTTATAAGGAGTGCGCCCGGTAAGAACCTCATACAAAACTACCCCCAGCGAGTAGACGTCGCTGGCGGTGGTGATCGCCTCACCCTTAACTTGTTCCGGGCTGGCGTACTCCGGGGTCATCAATCGAAAAAGACTAATGGTTTGTTGGTATTGATCGGCGACCTCGCTGGATTCAAGGATCTTCGCGATGCCGAAATCCAGCAGCTTCGGGACTCCTTCCGCGTTGACCAGGATGTTGCCGGGCTTGATGTCGCGATGAATAATCAGCCGCTGGTGCGCGTATTGCACCGCAGAACAAATCTGAAGAAAAAGTTTCAGGCGATCCGTGGTGGAGAGCTTGTGCGCATCGCAGAACTTGTCAATGCGCTGGCCTTCGACGAGCTCCATGACGAAATAGGGCACGCCTTCTGCTGTAGCTCCTCCATCCAAAATTCTCGCGATGTTAGGATGATCGAGACTCGCCAGAATCTGGCGCTCGTTCTTAAACCTGTTGGCGGCAAATTCCGCGCCCAACTCCGAGCGCACGATCTTCAGCGCGACTCTTTGATCGTATTGGCCATCGGCGCGAACCGCGCGATACACCGCGCCCATGCCACCGACAGCAATCTCATCGAGAATTTCGTAGGCCCCAATACGCTTGCCCGACGGCAAGCGGAATCGAGCTTCTTCTTCAAGGTTCAGAGTGGCAGAGGAGCAAGGGTTCAGCACGTCTGTGCCTGCTTGTTCGTGGGAAGCGATCAGCGATTCGACTTCGCTGCGAAGAAATGGGTCGGCGCATGCCCCATCCAAGAACGCAGGGCGGTTGCCGGCGTCCAGCTCAAGAGCGGACTCAAGAATGGGCCGGACGCGTTGCCACTGTTCGGGCGTCATTCTTGAACTTCTTTCCCACTCATCTCGCGGAGAAGCCAGGCCCTCGCCGAGGCCCAAGAGCGCTTCACGGTGGCTGGCGAAATGCCCAGAAATTCGGAAGTATCTTCGATGGAAAGACCGCCGAAGTAACGCAACTCGATGATCTGGCTCTGCTGCGAATCAAGCTTGCCAAGTCGGTCAAGAGCCTCATCGAGCGCCAGAACATCCACGTCGCGCCGCGGTGGAGCGAGGTTTTGGTCCAAAGTTAGTAGAGTTAGTCCAGCACCGCGCTTTGCCGCACGCCGCTTCCTCTCATAGTCCACCAGAATCCAGCGCATCAGTTGTGCGGCAATGCCCAGGAAGTGCGAACGGTTTTCAACGTGGACGGATTTTTCACCGGCAAGCCTGAGGTAAGCCTCGTGGACTAGCGCGGTGGTTTGCAGAGTGTGATTGGGACGTTGTAGACGAAGATGAGAGCGAGCGAGGCGGCGCAACTCGTTATAGACGAGAGGCAGAATAGCCTCCAAAGCTTTGCGGTCCCCGTTCCCCCAGTGGAGAAGCAGTTCGCTGACTTGCTTGGAGGAAGATGGACCCACGTGGGGGCCTCCGCGTCTGGTCGCCACGGCGGGGACGTTGCGGCGAGGATAGTAAAAAGCCAGCCAAAGTTCAACATATTCCGCCGAAAACGGTTGAGTTTGTGATGAGGATCAGTCCTGCACAGAATCTGCGAAGAAATCTGCTAAGGCGAGAGAGCAGGAAGTGGAACGACACCGTACGTGACAGGCTGGCCGTGGTGGTGAAGGCTGTGATACGAATCTGCTCGACAGAGTCCAATTCTGAGCGACTCGACCTCCTTGCTGAATGGATACTTAGCGCATGTCTGGCGTGCTGAAAGCGATCGTATGGGGCGGGGCCGCATGCGCAATTCTCGACGGCATCGCAACGAGCGTTCAGTTTGGACTAAAAGGAATACAACCGCTGCGCATTTGGCAAGGTGTCGCCAGCGGCTTATTGGGCGAGCGGGCATTCCGCCAAGGATGGGCGAGCGGAAGCTTCGGACTGCTCCTGCATTGCGTAATTGCGTTCAGCGCTGCGACAGTGTTTGTCGAGGCGTACACGCAAATCCCATTACTCGCGCGAGCTTATTGGATTTGGGGGACGGCTTACGGGGTGCTCGTTTTTGTGGTGATGAATTTTGTTGTGGTGCCACTTTCTGCAAAAGCGAAAAGGCCGGCATCACTGCAAGTCATGGTCGCCCAATTGATCATTCACGTTTGTTTTGTTGGACTGCCGATTGCCATTGCCGCGAACCGATTTACTTTCCCTGAGTACTGAGGAGAAGAATATGAGTGTTGCATCTACTGTGTTGCAGGTACCAAGACCGAGGCCGTTGCTGGCGATTTTCGTGGGCGGGATGTTGGCGGGAAGTCTGGACCTTGGGTCTGCATTCGTCACCTACGGAGCAGGAGTTCCGCGCGTAATAGCCGCCGGAATTCTTGGGCCGCCGGCTGTGCACGGAGGCATTGGCACGTACGTGCTTGGGATTGCATTGCAGTTTTTTATCGCAACTTCCGCGGCGGCAGTGTACTACGCGGCGAGCCGGAAGCTTGTGTTCCTCAAGGAGCACGCCCTGGTCTGCGGCTTGTTTTACGGCATTGCTGTATTCCTGGTAATGAATCTGATTGTTGTGCCGCTTTCAGCGCTGCACGGCCGAGGCCCGTTCCAGCTCGCGGGACTCATTCAGGGGCTGTTGGTACACATGTTTCTTATCGGGTTGCCGATTTCCTTCAGCGTTCGCCAATTTGCCAAATAGAGAAAATACGACATTGGTGAAGGCACATCGGGCAGGCAAGAAGCGAATTCGACTTTTTCGCGGCGAATTGGGAAACTCAGGCGTCGACGATTTTGTTTCAAACGGCGTAGCGCACCAGTCCAGCTGTGCAGTGCAGATCAAATTTGAGCATGATGCGAGCCCGGTGACACCACGGTCCGCGTGCTGATATCGAGAATCGACCCAATTTCTTTGTTGGATTTGCCATCGGCTAAAGTTGGAGGATCTGTCGTCCCCTTGGGCTTGGACTGTTGGAGGCTAGTGTGCTCTCTGCGCGCGATTCTGCAGTGTGCATGGACTCTGCGCGGGGGACAACTGTGCATTGGACTTTACAGGCAGACCTTCGGACACCTCCGTTACTGTCATCGCGGTCTTCCTGGCGAGCAACTCAATGAGAATGCTGTGATGCTTGGGGTCAAGATGTTGCACGAGGACGAAGGCCATGCCGGTGTCAGCCGGGAGGTAATTCCTCAGTTCGATGACCGCTTCAATGCCGCCCGCGGACGCTCCAACGGCGACAACAGTGGTGTCATTCTGGTGCTCAGCCAGCATCAGGCTGTCAGGTTCCGCGAGGTCTTGCTGAGTGTTTCTACGCCCAGGTTTAAGGCTCACGAATTCCCTTCAGTTGTCGGCGCCGAGCATGCAGGCCTGCGAGAAAATGACGGAGTCATCCAAATAGAAGGTGCAAGGCAAATGAACGATACCATCCCGCTTTATTAGGCAGCGGGCACTCCTTGCTTTGTACTCAACGCAACCAGCCGGAATCTGACATAGAAAATCAACGAGGAACCCACGTGGGATTATGCGTGAAGAGACCGTTGACGAATGCCATCTGGTAGAGGATAAAGAGACCAAAAGCGAGACTTACGAGTCCCGAGACGAGTCCCAAACCACGATTGAGACGAGCAAAGCGGTTCTCGGAAAACGTAAACGGGACAGCGATCGCTGCGGTGATCAGCATCATGCCCGCGACCGTGCCAAAGCCGAAGACCAACAGATATACGATTGCCCAGGACGGAACACGGATCGTTGTGAGCACCAGCAAGGCGACGGCTGCCGAACCGGCGAGTCCGTGAACCACGCCCACGGCCAACGGCCGGACAATTTGGTAGAACCCCATCCGGCCAAAGATGCGATCCATCCAGCCGACTGGGGTCGCATGCTCTGGATGTCCGTGTTTTTCGGGACTGTGGCCATGGGGATGGCTGTGGACGTAGTCACCGTGTCCATGGGGATGCGAGTGGAGCCCGTGTCGCGAGGGTGTGAGCGTTTCAGTAATCCAGCGCATCATTCCCGAAAGATTCAGAATTCCCAAAAGAATCAACATCAGCCCAACCGAGAGTTCCATGGTGAGACCAACTCTTGCTGGAATCGCGATGCCAAACAGTATGATCGCGGAGCCGACAACGAGAATGGTGATGGTGTGACCGAGCCCCCACAGGACACCAACCAGTGCGGCATGGCGAATACTTCGCTGGCGGCTCACAATCGTGGTTACAGCAATGACATGGTCCGGATCGGTGGCGTGGCGCATGCCAAGAAAGAAGCCAAGGGCAATGATGGAGAGCAGAGTGATCATTTATTATTAGCACGCAGGGTCGGCGCCGAAAGGCGCGCAAACGTACTCGACCGATCCCGTCCTTCTCTGATGCCGAACGAAGATGATACCGCACAATCTTGTGCGGCCCGCTCATGGGCAAGCGCTTGGCGAACAAGCGTTAGGGCCAATTCACTCTTCGCGTAGCAGTATTGCGGGATCGATCGACAGCGCGCGTTGCGCTGGAATCCCCGCACCCAGCAGACCCAGCAACCCCATGGCCAGCACAACACCAGCCAATACCAGCGGATCGCGCGGAGTTGCTTGATACACGATGGAAGCCAGCACGCGGCTCGCCAGGATTCCGAGCAGCAATCCCGCCGCGGAACCAAACGCCAGCAACTTGATGGCTCGTCCCAGCGCCGCCTCTAGAACTTCCTTGCGCTGCGCGCCCAGGGCCATGCGAATTCCCAACTCCCGCAGCCTCTTGCTGACCGAGTACGCCGCCATTCCAAAAATGCCGGTTACAGACAACATC
>Ga0137363_10001229_pt1 | contig 14632 bp, 10 predicted proteins | sample MadtaG_FD_104800 | JGI IMG/M metagenome (GOLD analysis project Ga0137363, IMG submission 104800) | Vadose zone soil microbial communities from Angelo Coast Range Reserve, California, USA - Mad1_115_16 metaG | ecosystem: Environmental > Terrestrial > Soil > Vadose zone | place: USA: California...
CAACAAATTGTTTGGAACCTGCTCAAGAACGCGGTCAAGTTCACGGCTGAGAACGGCGAAATCACAATTTCATCGTCTAACCCGGAACCGCAGCTCCTCGCCATCGCCGTGCGCGACACCGGAATCGGAATCGAACCGGAAGTCATGCATCGCATTTTCGATCCATTCGAGCAGGGCGAGCGCGCATTTCAGCGGCGCTATGGTGGACTCGGCCTCGGTTTGGCGATTTCCAAATCACTCGCCCAAGCGCACGGCGGCACACTGATCGCGCGCAGCGAAGGATATGACCGCGGTTCCACTTTCATTTTAACGATGAAAACCGTTCCGGCACCGCCGCGCATCGTGAAGCTTACATCGCCGGTGCCGGAGAGCCGGCCGTTGCGGATCTTGCTGGTCGACGATCATCAGGACACTTGCGTTGCGCTCGAGCGACTGCTCGTTCGGCGCGGCCATTTGGTCGCAGCTGCGCACAATGTCCGCTCGGCGATGGAAACTGCGGCGCGTAATTCGTTCGACTTGCTCATCAGCGACATCGCCTTGCCCGATGGGACCGGCACCGAGTTGATGACTTATCTGCACGCGATTTCGCGAATCCCGGGAATCGCCATCAGCGGATTTGGAATGAATGGCGACATCGAGAAGAGCATCGACGCCGGGTTTGCCGAGCACCTGATCAAACCGGTAAAAATGGAAAATCTCGAAGCTGCGATTGACCGCGTCATGGCGACGGCGACTCTGTAGCCGCTACTCCCACTTCCGAAAATAAATGCGGCACTCATAGAGCGCCGCTACAGTTCAGCGTTGCGCACGGTCGATCTAAAAATCGAGGACGTCGCCTTCGGCGGAAAAGGTGTGGCGCGAGAAAACGGCAAAGCCGTTTTCATTCCGTTTACGATCGACGGAGAATTGGCCTCGGCGAAGATCACGCGCGAGAAAAAGCAATTTGCCGAAGCGGACCTTGTCGATCTTCGTGAAACATCGCGGCATCGAGTCGAACCGCTTTGTCCATATTTCGGGCAATGCGGCGGTTGCACCTACCAACACATCGAATACGCGCACCAGCTCGCGATCAAATCACGCCAGGTCCACGACGTTCTTAAACGAATCGGAAAACTCAAAAACGTTCCGATGCGTTCAATCATCCCCTCGCCTCTTCAATATGCTTATCGCAATCGCATCACCGTTCACGCCGAGAATGGCGTGATCGGATATTTTCGACGCGATTCGCATCGTTTGATCGACGTCGAGCGATGTCCGATCGCGATGGACGAAGTGAATCGCGAACTCACTGATTTGCGGTCGCGCGACCTTGGCGATGGTCATTACACTCTGCGCGCGCGATCTGGCCCGCGCGTTTTTTCGCAAACGAATGCTGGCGTGGCGAACGCACTGCGCGACTTGATTGTTCAACTGATGCCACCCCATCATGAGTTGCTCATCGACGCATTCTGTGGTGCCGGCTTTTTTGCCAAGGCGCTCGTCGGCAAATTTAATCGTGTAGTCGGAATTGACTGGGACCGGTTCGCAATCGCCGCTGCTTTGGAGACGGCGGGCGCGAAAGAAACGTACATTGCGGGCGACGTTGATGCTAACCTCAAATCAATCCTGGGAGAATGCGACGCCGACAAGACCCAGGTGATCGTCGATCCACCGGCGGTCGGTCTGAGCGCGAAGCTCCAGAAAACGATTGTCGATCTTGCGCCGGCGACGCTGATTTATGTTTCGTGTAATCCAGCCACTCTTGCGCGCGATCTCGCCGAGTTGCAGTCGCGATTCAAAATCGAATCCGTCACGCCGCTCGACATGTTTCCGCAGACGGCGGAAATCGAAGTGGTCGTGCAGTTGCAACGCTCTGATGCTTCGACGATTTAACGATTTAGCCATTCGTTTATGACTTCGCCAAAAGTCTTGATTGCCGATTCCATTTCGCAGCGCGGAGTCGATGAGCTTGCCCGCGACGGCGTGCTTGATGTTTCGGTTCAAACAAAGCTTAGCCCGGTGAAGTTGATCGAAATTATCCCTGAATTCGCAGCGTTGATCGTTCGCAGCGAAACGAAAGTGACCAGAGAAGTACTGAATGCGGCAAAAAAAATGCGCGTCGTCGGCCGCGCTGGCGTCGGCGTCGATAATGTAGATGTTGAAACGGCAACGCGGCGCGGCGTGCTCGTGCTAAACGCCCCCGGCGGCAACACCGTTTCAACAGCCGAACACGCATTTTCGCTTTTGCTTTGCGTGGCGCGAAAAATCCCGCAAGCGGACGCGAGTCTGCGTGGCAAAAAGTGGAGCAGAAAAGATTTCGAAGGTGTCGAGCTCTACAACAAAACGCTCGGCGTCATCGGCATGGGGCGGATTGGAAGCGAGGTGAGCCGGCGCGCGATTGCCTTTGGGGTGCGCGTGATCGCATACGATCCGTATCTCTCCGCTGCGCGAGCGCGCAGTTTGCAAGTGGAGCTGGTGGAGGAACTGGATGACCTGCTCGTAAACGCGGATTTCATTTCGTTGCACACGCCGCTCACGAACGAAACGCGTCACCTTCTTGACGCCGCCCGCATTTCAAGAACGAAACGCGGCGTCCGCATCATCAATTGCGCGCGCGGCGGTTTGATCGACGAGACGGCGCTGGCGAATGCGCTGCAAGATCGATATGTTGCCGCCGCCGCGCTCGACGTCTTCGAAATCGAACCGTTGCCGGATGATTCGCCGCTGCGCGTCGCACCGAATTTAATTCTGACGCCGCATCTTGGCGCTTCCACCGCCGAGGCGCAGGAAAGCGTCGGAATTGAAATTGCGCAATCGATCCGGGCCGCGCTCCTCGAAGGAACAATTCGCAACGCGGTCAACATGCCGAACCTCGACGCGAAAACATTGTCGATCATCGGTCCGCATCTGCGATTCGGCGAGAAGCTCGGCCGCTTTCTCTCGCAAGTTGCGCCGCGACGCGTGGACGAGTTGAGAATTAATTACAGCGGCAAAGTGAACGAGCTCGATACCGGACCGATCACGCGCGCGGTCCTGAAAGGTTTTCTGGAAAGCGCTGGCGGCGCTGACATCAACGAAGTGAACGCGCCGGCGTTCGCTGAAAGTCTCGGATTAAAAGTGACGGAGACGCGGTTGAGCGCGGCCGGCGATTACACCGATCTGGTTGAGTTGTCCGCCGATGCGGAAGGAAAAACCGTTTCGGTTGGTGGCGCATTTTTCGGCGCGACGCCGCGTATCGTCAGCGTCAACAGCCGCCCGGTGGAAGCGCGACCGCACGGCGTTATTCTCGTTCTCGAAAATACGGATCGGCCGGGAATCGTCGGCCGCATCGGAACACTATTGGGCGAGCATGATGTAAACATCGCCACCATGTCGTTGAGCCGAAATCAGGCGGGCGGCACCGCGCTCACGATTTTGAATTTGGACAACGCGCCCAGCGAGCAATTGCTGCGAGAAATCCGGGCCAGCGGCGACATTCATTCCGCTCAAGTCATTCAGCTGTGAGCATCGACATGGCTCTATGTCGATCCTAGCAGGTAGTAATTCCAAGACCTGGGCCGGCGCGATCTTTGTTGTTAGTGTGGCCGCAGTTTTATATTTCCTCACTGCCGCCCACGACATTGTTGTCGGCGATTCACCCGAATTAATTACCGCAGCCGCGACGCTCGGCGTGGCGCACGAGCCCGGTTATCCGCTGTTCACGATGCTCGGCCATTTGTTCAGCTGCCTTTCGGTCGGATCGATTCCATTTCGGGTGAATTTATTGTCAGTGATCTGCCACGGCGCGACGGTCGGCGTTATCTACCTCACAGCGAATCGACTGACCCGATCGCATTTGGCTGCGCTGATTGCGGCGCTGTTGCTCGCCGCCAATCCGACATTCTGGTCGTGGTCGCTCGTCGCAGAAGTTTTTCCTTTGAATGACCTCATCGCCGCGACGCTGATCTTGTTTTTGCTCGCTTGGAATGAACAGCCCCAACAATACGCGCTGTTGTTCATGTCCGCCTTTCTTGCCGGTCTCGGCCTAACCAATCATCAAACGATCGTGCTTCTCGGGCCGGCATCTTGTTTCATCCTTTGGCAGCAACGCTCGATATTGCGCGAGCGGCCAACGCTTCTGTTGGTCGCGGCTGTCTCATTTTTTGCAGGACTGCTTCCGTATGCTTATATCCCGTGGGCTTCTGCTCATCATCCCACTTATAACTGGGGTAACGTCTCGTCGATCTCGGATCTCATCGATGTGATCAGACGCAGAACTTACGGCAGTAGCCACCTGGTCAGCGTGCCCGGCTACACCGGCGGATCAGTAATCGCTCGGATAATAGCGCTGCTCGCTTCATTTGGCCTAACGACTTTGTTGTTCACCGCCGTCGGTCTGATCGCGGCGTATCGGCAAGCACGCTCCTATTTTTGGTTTGGCCTGGTCGGGTTTCTGCTTGCCGGTCCATTCTTTGTCTGGATCACAAATCTGAATCTGGCCACCGCGCCGTCCGCGTTGTTTGTGTTGCAACGATTTTTTCTGCTGCCACAGGTGATCCTCGCGCCGTTCGTTGCTTTCGGGTTCTTGTGGATAGCAAATCTGATCGGCCGCTACTGGCGGCGAACCGTTGTCAACGCATCCTTAATCGTGACCGCAATGACCGCAGTCTCGATCACGTTGCGTGTAGCAATGGATTATGGCCGCATCGATCAAAGCAGGAATTTTATTGAGCGAAGATTCACGGAGGACGTTTGGCGCACGGTCGAGTCGGGTTCAATTTTGATCGCCCGCGGCGACATCGCATTTGCGTTGATGTATTTCCAAAAGGTCGAGCACATCGGCGCCGATACTGAACTCGTCCTGCTGCCTCTTTTGTCGACCAGGTGGTACGTTCAACAGCTGCGAGATCAACATCGCAACATAACTATTCCGTTCGATCGCTACGATGGTATCAGCAACAATCTGAAGAAAGTCATCGAGGCCAATAGCAATCGTCCCTTTTGCATCGTCGGCACAATCGGCAGCGACGATCACAGCCTTGATGAAAACTATTGGCCCTACCAGCGCGGTCTTCTGCTGGTTGTGGAACCGAGATCAAAGAACATCCCGCTGGAACAGATGATTCAGGAGAACGAGCGCTTCTTCGACAGTTATCATCTCCCCTCGCCGGCCGCCATCCGCACCGATACTTTCGAAGCCGATATCATGACGATGTACGCGTGGCCCGCATTCCGGATCGCGAACGATTGCGCGACGGTCGGTTTAAGAGATCATGCTCGAAAGTGGTACCAGCGCGCGCTTGCGATCAATCCGCAGTTTCCGGAAGCGCACGAAGCGCTGGCCCGACTGGAACATTGATTCGCATCGAGTAACTGTCATCTGTCATGGCAGTGCCGCGAAAAATCCAGATTGTTAGCGCTTTTGCGGCTCTCTATTTGATTTGGGGCTCGACCTATCTCGGAATTCTCTTCGCCATTCAATCGATCCCGCCCTTCCTGATGGCGGGAGCGCGTTTTCTTCTCGCCGGCCTCGTCATGTTCGCGATCGCGCGGACGCAAGGCCCACTAAGATCGACATGGGCCGAATGGCGAACATCGCTCATCGTCGGCGCGTGTTTGTTGTTAGGCGGAAACGGCGGAGTGACGCTCTCGGAAAAATTTATCGAATCGGGGCTCGCCAGTCTGATTGTCGCGACTGTCCCGATTTATATCACTTTGCTCGGTTGGTTGTCCGGCATGACTCCACGGCCAGCACCAATTGTTTGGGTGGGACTGGCCGGCGGATTTTTGGGCGTCGCGATTCTGCTGGGTCCTGCGTTACGATTTTCCGGCAGTGGTCGTCCCGCGATTGGGATGTCGATCTTGCTCTTGTCGTCGTTCATCTGGTCGGCGGGTTCGCTTTATTCGCGCACCGTAAAGCATGCCGCGTCGCCATTTCTGGGCGCTGCCCAACAAATGTTTTGCGGTGGTCTGCTTTTGATGCTCGTCGGATCGTTCGTCGGTGAGCCGCGAAATTTCCACCCGGGCAATATTACGGCGCTGTCGTTAGGCGCGTTCGCTTATCTCGTGTTAATCGGCGCGATCGTGGGTTACACCGCCTACTTTTGGCTGCTGCGCCATTGCGATCCGGCAAAGGTGGCGACGTATGCCTACGTGAATCCAATCGTCGCGGTGTTGCTCGGCGCGTTGTTCGCCCACGAAACAGTAACCTTGCGCACACTGCTGGCTGCGGCATTAATCATCGGTTCGGTCGCGCTCATTATCACCGTGCAACAGCTCAAAACAAAAACGCTGCCGCCGATTACCGCTGCGATACAGACCGAATGCGCGCGATGAAAACCGAGTCCGAGCAAGATCGACGGGAGACAGTCGAAGTGGTGAAACGCAACTGGCGTGCGGAAGTGGAGACCGCGCAGGTGTATCGCGAGCTCGCTGCGCGCGAGACCGACGAAAAACGAAAAGGTATTTTGAATCGCATGGCGGAGGCGGAAGAACGCCATGCCCAACGCTGGGCAAAAAAACTGGCCGATCTCGGCGAACCGATCCCGACAATTCCAGACTCGTTAGGCCGACGGTTGCAACGCTGGTTGAATCGCGCGCTTGGAACTGAGATCGCGATTCGTCGAATGGAAGCGGCCGAAGAAAAGCATGAAGCCGCGTTTCGCGATCAGCGCGAGCGTGTTCTCGCCGGCGAACATGACGTGAAAGATTTCCTTCGCGAAAGCGCAGTCGAAGAAAAGGCGCACGCGCGCGCTTTGCAAACAATGGTGCCGCAGCTAGGGCCGCGGACGGTGCTCGACACCATTCTGAAACGCGAACGCTGGCATGGGCGCGGTGGCAGTTGGGTGGCCGACGCAATTTATGGAGTGAACGATGGACTCGGCGCCGTATTCGGAATTGTCTCCGGCGTCGCGGGTGCGACGAACAATCAGCAACATTACGTCCTGATCTCGGGTCTCGCGGGAATGTTGGCGTCATCGTTGTCGATGGGCGCCGGCGCGTACCTGGCCGTGAAGAGCGAACGCGAGGTTTACGAGGCGGAGATCGCGCGGGAAAAAGCCGAGGTCGAAGAAAATCCCGAAGAAGAGATCGAAGAAATGTCGCTCTTCTACCAGCTGCAGGGATTCAACGCTGAAGAAGGGCAGAGAATGGCGGAACGATTGGCCGAGCAGCCGGACCAAATGGTGCAGGCAATGGCGCAGAGCGAGCTCGGACTTTCTCAACAACACTTTGGCAAACCGTGGACCTCCGCATTTTCAGCGGCAGTCTCCACCGCCATCGGCGCGTTTATTCCGATCATTCCTTTCTTTTTTATGAGCGGCGTCCCGGCGATCGTCGCGGCTTTCGTCATTAGCATCATTGCGCATTTCGCCGTCGGCGCGTTGAAATCACTGATCACGATTCGCTCCTGGTGGGCGTCGGGATTGGAAATGACAATCGTCGGCGTAATCGAAGCCGCCGTCACCTACAGTCTCGGCCTCGCCTTCGGCGCAATCAGCTAACGTCGACAATCACCGATCATCACGTGACTAGGCTTAGGCGCACCTTTATTTTACAGGTTGAAAGGAAAGGACACATTTTGATTTGGGTAACAAAACTACTTCATACCGTTGCCCTTCTTTCGGATAGCGCGGATAGAAGAACAAGTTGTAGCGGGCCGATATGCAATCTGCCGTCTCCAAACCAACGTCCTTCCAAGCCCAACTCCGCATAGCACCACTCGGAACATAGGTGACCAAGGCTTCTGTGCTAATAGGATGGCCGCGCTTGATGACATCGCCAAAATCTAAGCACATGTAAAACAAAGTCGGAGCTAGATATGTGGCTAGCCCCAGAATGCACAGGGGACAGATAGCTTCCACCGCTAATTGGACCTTAAGGCTGCTCTCAACGAGCCTCAGTCCTATGAATACAAACGTGCGGCTGAAGATGAAGACACAAACCTGGAAAAGCCGCCCACCAACAAAAGCGCACCTGACATGCCGCGAAGCCGTCAATTCTCGTCCGAATTAAGCCCGATCACAATAGAAGCGGATACGAGAAGCGCGTATGCCTTCCAAAATATTGCACGAAATTTGGTGTGCGACATACGAACAAATTACAATATAGAATTGCGACGGCGACAACATCGCCCCGCATTCTGTGGCGATGGTGCGATTCGTCCCAAAACCGAGCAGCAGAATCCCATTCTTGGGACGTTGGCGGAATCGAAAATTTCACAGCGGCCAATAAAACACTGATCAGAAGCAACTTGTAGCGCCAAGCCGCGTTTGGCATATGCTTTGCATATTGATGTGGCGCGACGATTCTGTTCTGCGTCGCTTCGGCTCAACCTCATATGAATTTACGTTTAATTGCTCTCTTCGTCACTGGTGTCACGTCGATTTCAGCGTCGGCAGAAACTCAGGATCAGAAAACGCCAACACTCGATGAATTGGTGACAAAGAACATCGAGGCCAAAGGTGGCGCGGAAGCGTTGCGCGCCCTGCAATCGCTCCGGAGCAACGGAAAACTGATCGTGAATGAAGGGCAGCTACAGCTCGAATATGCTCAAACCAAAAAGCGTCCTGGCGAAGTTCGCAGCGAATTGTCGCTGCAAGGCATGACCGCCGTCCAGGCCTACGACGGCAAAGAAGGCTGGAAGATTTCGCCGTTCCAAGGACGCAAAGATCCGGAAAAAATGTCGGCCGACGATGTGAAGCCGTTGATGGAAGAGGCCGAAATCGATGGACCATTGGTGGATTGGAAAGCGAAAGGAAGCACGCTCGAGTATCTCGGAAGGGAAGATGTCGAGGGAACATCGGCCTACAAAATCAAACTGGTGCGCAAAAATGGCGATGTGAGTTTCGTTTATCTCGATCCAGACCACTTTCTCGAAATTCGAATTTTAACTCAGCGGATTAAACACGGCGCCCAGGAAGAAGTGGAAACCGACGTGGGCGACTATGAAAAGATCGGCGGCGTGTTCGTTCCATTTCCAGCCGAATCCGGACGCAAAGGCGATCCGGATAAACAAAAAATCGTCATCGAAAAAGCCGAAGCCAATGTACCGGTGGACGACGCGATCTTTCATTTTCCGGCGACGGCTTCCAAATAATTACTCCCATGTCAAAGCTTTGCCTAACAACTGCACTTTTTTGTTCCTTAATAATTTCCGCGCGAGCAGAGGAAACCACATTCTCTTCCGCGACCATTTCCGGTTTGGGCGCGCGCAATATCGGGTCGGCGGCGATGAGTGGGCGTATCTCGGCGATTGCTGGAACGAAGGAACCCTCGGGAAAGATTACACTCTTCGTCGGCGCGGCCAGCGGCGGTGTCTGGAAATCAGACGACGGCGGAACGCGGTATCGTCCGGTTTTTGACGAACAGTCGGTGCAATCCATCGGCGCGATCGCGATCGATCCGAGCAACAGCAAAAATGTCTGGGTTGGAGGCGGCGAATCTTGGACGCGCAACAGCGTCTCGATTGGCGACGGAATTTATAAATCAACCGATGGCGGCGAAACCTGGAACCACGTTGGTTTGGAAAAGTCGGAGCGCATCGCACGAGTCGCAGTCAGTCCGAAAAATAGCGACACTGTTTTTGCGGCGGTGCCGGGCGCGCTTTGGAGCGATTCATCGGATCGCGGTCTCTACAAAACGAGCGACGGCGGCAAAACGTGGAAGCAAGTTCTGAAGGGAGCGAATCTTTCGACTGGATGCACCGACGTCGCGATCGATCCGACAAATCCCAACGCCATGTTTGCCTGCATGTGGGATTTTCGCCGTAAAGGCTGGGAGTATCGATCGGGCGGCGAGGGTCCGGACAAACCTTCAGCGAGCGGATTGTTTCGTTCGAACGACGGCGGCGAAACGTGGACCGAAGTTACACCGGAAACCAACAAAGGTTTTCCGAAAAAACCTTATGGCCGACTGGCCATCGCGATCGCGCCTTCAAGTGCCAAACGCATTTATTGTGTTGTGGAATCGCCGGCGAGCGCGCTTTTCGTTTCGGATGACGGTGGCGCAACTTGGGAGCAACGTGACAAAAGCAACTGGATGGTCTGGCGTCCGTTCTACTTCGCGCGGTTGGTTGTCGATCCAAAAAATCCGGATCGCGTCTTTAAACCGGATGGCGCGCTGATTTTAAGCGAAGACGGCGGCAAGAGTTTCGCCGTGGTCGGCGGTTTCCAGGGAAGTCACGGAGACGATCATGATGTCTGGATCGATCCGGTAAATCCGCAGATCGTGTTTGCCGGAGACGACGGGGGGGATGTGGTACTCCTACAACGGCGGGAGCAAATGGTGGAAGGGCGAAAATCTTCCGGTCTCACAATTTTATCACGTGAGCGTGGACGACGACGACCCGTATCACGTTTACGGCGGATTGCAGGATAACAGCTCGTGGGTAGGTGATTCGGAATATCCCGGCGGCATCACCAACCATCGCTGGGAAAACATGTATAATGGCGACGGCTTCTGGATGTTTCCCGATCCGGCGGACGCGGATTACATCTACGCCGAATATCAAGGCGGCGAAATGGGTCGCGTAAATCGCCACACGCACGAAGCCCGGAACATCAAGCCGCGCCCGAATTACAACGAGGAGTTGCGCTACAATTGGAACACGCCGATCGCGCTTTCGCCCAACGAGAAGGGAACGGTTTATGTTGGCGCACAGTTTTTATTCCGGTCGCGCGATCACGGCCAGAACTGGGAACGCATTTCGCCAGATCTGACGACAAACGATCCGCAAAAACAAAAGCAGGAACAATCGGGCGGCGTGACGGTGGACAATTCGTCAGCCGAGATGCACACCACCATTTATTCGATAAGCGAATCGCCCAAGGACAAAAATTTGATCTGGGTCGGAACCGACGACGGAAATCTCCAGATCACGCGCGATGGCGGGAAAAGCTGGAACAACGTGGTCACGAATGTTCCCGGGCTCGCGAAAAATTCGTGGGTCAGCTGGGTCCAGGCGAGCAACTTCGATGCGGGCACTGCTTACGCCGCGTTTGATCGACATACATTCGGCGACATGTCGCCGTACGTTTTTCGCACGACGGATTACGGGAAAACGTGGACGCCGCTCGTCAATGCGCAGGATGCCAAAGGCGTTCGCGGTTACGCGCACGTGATCAAAGAGGACTTGGAAAAGCCGGACCTGCTTTTTCTCGGGACCGAGTTTGGATTGTGGATCTCTATCGATGGCGGAAAAAACTGGGCCCAATTCAAAGGCAACCATTTCCCAGCGGTGGCGGTACGTGATCTGGCGATTCAACCGCGCGAGAACGATTTGGTGTTAGCGACACACGGCCGCGGTATCTGGATCGTGGACGATATTGTGCCGCTGCGAAATCTTACGAGCGACATGGTTTCGCAAGAAGTCGCGTTTGTTTCGGCGCGACCGGTGCAACAACGCATCGAAGGAAGCGGCGGTTGGGCAAATGGCGACGCTGTTTTCGTCGGCGACAATCCACCCGACGCCGCCGTAATCAATTATTATCAAAAAGAGCGTCACCTTTTCGGCAAACTGAAGATCGAAGTCCTCGATTACAGCGGGCGCGTCGTCGACGAAGTACCGGCAAGCAAACGTCCGGGCTTGAATCGCGTGACCTGGAGCATGCGCGAAAAGCCCCCGCGGGTCCCGCCAGCCGCACAAATTGCCTTTGCCGGGACGCGGGGTCCGCGCCTTGTTCCCGGCGATTACACCGTTCGCCTGACGAAAGCTGGAAAAACTTACGAGACGAAATTGACGGTCGGTTTGGATCGGCGAGCAAAATTCACCGTGGAAGATAAAAAGGCGCAGTACGACGCGGCGATGAAAGTGCGCGATCTCTTCAATGACGAGAGCGCGTTAATGGACCGAATTGGCACACTGCGCCGCGACGTCTCCAAAGTGGCCGCCGGCGTTGCGGAAAATGATCCGTTGAAAAAGAACATCAAAGGTTTCGATGACAAGATCGAAATGGTTCGCAAGAAAATCGTCGCGACCAAAGAAGGCGGCGCGATTACAGGCGAAGAACGCCTGCGCGAGCACACCGATCAGCTTTACGGCGCGCTCTTGAGTTACGAAGGCAAGCCGGGCGATTACCAAATCGCTTATATCGCGGCGCTGCGCCGGGAATTGGAAGACGTGACCAAGGACTTCGATCAGTTGCTGACGAAAGATTTGCCGAGTCTGAACGACTCGCTCAAATTGAAAGGACAGCCAGCGATCGCGCCGCCGCCGGCGAAGGTCGCGGTCAGCGAAACGCAATTCGGCTCAGGGGCAGCAGCTGTGCCAGCCACTCCGCTTCACTGACAATCAGTGCTGGGCCAGCAGCTACCGGTAAAAACCGTGATACTGATAGCCGCCGTCTTCGAGCGTAATCGCCTCAACATCCCAGATCGCGGTAAGGGAGTAATTCTGGCCAGCCGCTAAATGTAGCGGTCGCTCAGTGAAGTAGGTTTTGCCGTAGGGCGAAGGCGTGTTCAACACCTTGAGGACATGGTGACCGGGCCGGACTATTGCGCGGTAACCTTCTCCGCGCGCAAGAGTGATGATTGAAATTCCGTCGATGTAAATGCACAGGCCATTGTGATAACCGTAATCGGCGGCCCTGAAAATTGCTAACCCGCTGTTGCCATTCAATTCGCCGCGCGAATATTCGTAACCCGTGCCGGCCTGAACGGCTGCTGTGAGGGCGAGAGCCGCGGCCACGAAAAGAAAAACGATTATCTTGCCCCGCGTAAAAGACTTTTTCATAAGGAAACCTCCTCTAGCGTCGACGATATACCCAAATACCAAAAACGACCGGCGCAACTTATATTTTTCGCGGTCAAGCAAACGTCCGAGAGCGCTTGCTGAAAATGATTATCGAAGTAATAATCTTTCTCCGATTTCGGGGGGTATAGCTCAGTTGGTAGAGCGTCTCGTTCGCAACAATGCCCTAACGAATGCGCTCACTTTTTCTTACGCGCTCTCACACGCTCTATCGAAGGTAAATCCGCGATTGGTGTGTTGCTTCACGTTATCCCAAATGTGCTCAAAAACGGCCGCCGGTGTACAAAATCGCTGTACAAAGGTGTTGTGAGAGAAACTACGCTGTTCTGTGCGTGGATATTCTCGCTGTTCTGAGCGACAATCTAGACTAGATCCTCGCACACAGCCGTATTTCGTTCCCATTGGAATGGTCGGGCGAACTGATGCTCGTCGCCGGCGGCGTTTGCGTAGTGGACCACCGGCCGTCGCAACAGCAAACGGATTACCGTTCGTCGTCAGCTAGTCAAGCTTGTCGCTCGTAACTGACCGCTCATTCGCCATGATTTGGCAAACCAATCGGCGCTTGAGATAACAGGCGCTCGCGCAATTCGATTAGCCGTCGGCGCTATTCTTCCGTGCACACAACCGTTGCTTGCTGCGCGGTGGCCGTCGCGCTCATTCCAGCAGTGAGAGTTTGAGGTGACTCGGAGCCCGTGCGATTTCAGTGTTGTGAGAGAAAATACGCTGTTCTGTGCGTGGATATTTACGCTGTTCTAAGCGTGGCCGCGTCGCGTGCAATTCGCTGCCTCATTGGGGAATCCACTTGATGGCTTTGCCGCTTGTGTGTGTGTACTCGTACAGCTTCATCGGTTTTGCCGAGGTAACGATTACAGCATCTGCTCCGACTTTCGCGGCCTGTTCTTTGAGTCCTGGGATTGTACTAGTAGCCGAGAAAGCGCCAGCTCCACAATATTGGAGTCGAATGTGACCTTAGCGATTTCAAAGAGGCGTAGCGCTGGTGTCGATCCTGGTTGCGGATGGCGAAACGAAAACATTCTAGCATTTGGGGGCGTTCTCGCCCAAGCACTTAGGTAGCCTCCCCACCCCTGTCCGCTATGGTAATACCAGAAAAATCAATTTGGATCCGCAATGGCCAGCCAAATGGGTCGGCATTGGACAGATTTACGGTTTATTCGTCTTGCCAGATTCACGGCTCTGTTTTCTAAACTCGTCGGCCTGTTTTCTCATGTCGTCGAAGCTGGTGCCAAACAGGGAAATTGCGTTACCGGTCACAAATGCAAAGCCATGACCATCAGCCCGGCGATACTCGCCTGCGGTTTCCTCCTCAGGCGAAACTTGCCGGAGTTGCCAAACGCTCCACGACGAGCCACCCGCGTTTTCGCGAAGGATTGCCGCAATCTGCGCGTCTGTCAGTGGCTTCGCCTCCAACCGACCGTTGATCGCCATAAAATCCTCTCTGATGGAGCGCCCTTGGTATCGGAATGCCAGATTTCTAATTGAAGAAAGTGTTTTTGCGAGCGTTTGCTGGGCGTTGCAAAACGTCCCTTTCATAGGGAAATCAGGCGAACGCGATTGTCATAGAGTTGATAATCTTTGCGCTGTTTTGCTCGACAAACTTCTCAGACCGTAGAAAACGACCGTGAAATTTTGCGCAGTGAATGCCACGAAATTATTTCTGGAAGAGGCGCTTTTTCCGACAAGCTCCACGTTAATTCCTCAACGTACGCAAGATTAGGGTCGACTCTGACAATAAGTGGTGAGCGCAATGACCGAGATGGCTTTAACTCAACCCAGAAAGGAAAAGAAAAATATGAAGACACTCACAACATTCAATCCGTTCCAGGAGATGGACGAAGTGCAGAACCGCCTAAGAACACTCTTTGGCGGGTTTCCCACGTTCCCCGTTCGTTTCCCGACGAACGGCGA